>ERZ827150.1751-NODE-1751-length-26041-cov-6.434926_pt1 | contig 26041 bp, 23 predicted proteins | sample MGYA00519779_ERZ827150 | MGnify/ENA primary metagenome ERZ827150 (study PRJEB31778, sample SAMEA3449267) | human gut metagenome | biome: human gut; feature: human-associated habitat; material: faeces | place: United Kingdom | collected 2010/2012 ...
TCGGCAGGTATATCTTCGTCAGCGGCGCGTTCGGTACTCGGTTACCCGACGTACTGCCGAATTTTTTATACAGGTAGCGGTATTCCTGCTTTTCGCCGATGCCTTTTTCATACGCCGTCCTTATGACATAGCCTTCATTGTCTGTTTCCTGTATGTATCTGCCTGTCCTGTACCCCGTATATTCGACTGCATCGACTTCGCCGTGGTCATCGTACTGATACGTCAATTCCGTCGTTTTGCCGCTGCCGCACGCACTGTCCGTCAGTCTCTTCAAAAGCATGCTGTCTTCGTCGTACTCCGCCGAGGCGAGTACCTGCTTCACGCCGTCTTTCGTTACGCTCTTTTCGATGAATCTGCCGTACTCGTCGCTCACTTCTTCGCCGCTCCAGCCGTTGCCGTAGCCTATGTTCGTATAGCTCTTTCCGTCGCTCGTTTTATTATATGCCGCCGTATATACGGTAACGCCGTTGAATTTTACTTTTTTGATCCGCGAATAGCCGTCGTATTCAAATTCATAAACGGCGCCCGTACGATTAATTTTTGTCAAGAGTCCGGCATTGTACTCGTACTGCGTATTCTCGTTCTGGATATGATTCACGCTGTTCCCGTCGCGCGTAGCAAACCCTGCCGAGACGGATTTCAGCATACCGTCGTCGCCATACCCGTAATTATAGGCCTGCCCGTTCGGGAGCGTCACTTTATTCAGCCTGCCCTTATAACTGTCGTACGCGCTCTGCGTATATACGGACACGCAATTGTCCGATCCGTCCAAGATAGAATACCGTTCGTCATACTCCTTTACTGTATAATACCCGCTCGTATCGGTCTGGCTTTCATAAATAATTTCGCCGCTCGACGGAGTATTCCCGATTATCTCTTTTGTGACCGTGCCATGCGAATTATATTCATACTCTTTTCTGTCGCGCAGTTTTTCGTCTTCCACTTTCACAAGATTGCCGTGTATATCGTAATAATAGAAAACGTGGAACTCTTCCCCTTTCGTGTTTATGAAAACGCTGCGGCGGATCAGGCCCTGCGCATCGCTCCACGTGCGCGCCGTTCCGTTTGCGCTCTTTGCCTCCGAATACCCGCGGGGCGCATAATCGAGGCTGAACAAATTATTGTTAAACGACCAATAATTGTACGAGGTCGCAATCGAACCGCTCAATTTGATCGTCGCCAAATCGACGCCCGACTTGATTTCTTCACCGTCTTTATAGATCTTTCCCGGATTGGCCAGCATATTTGCCACGTCGTTTGCAAACGACTGCATTTCCTCGGGAGTATCCGCATTGACGACATACGATTCGGAGCCGTAATATACGCGGCTGATATCTTTGGGGCCGAAACACTCGCTGCCGTTGAAAAACGCGGGAGCGGATACCGTTTTATTCAGTTTACAGCGGACAAGTTCGACGGATTCTATTTTCAACGCGCTTTGCGGCAAGCCATACTGCAACGACATATTGTCTTTCCCGCCGTTATAGCACTTGCTGTAATCGATTTTGACGCATATCTTCACCAAACCGTCGAGTTCGTCATTCGACACGGGAACGATACCCATTTGGTATTCGTTTTTTATCCTTCCGTCAAACCGATATACGCGTTCTTTATTTTTCGATGTATCCGAATACGTCAAAGAGACGTTCAGCTCGAATTTTGCCTCGCTTTCCTCCGACGGATTCAAACAGTATTCATCCGTCCTGACAAGCGCGGCAACAGCCAGACCTTCGTCGCCGCGAAGCGCGCTCAGATTATATGCAAACACATCCTGCTGCATATAGGCCTGCGCTCCTGTTTTTCCGATGAGTTCATAGCCCGTTCCGACCTGAGTGCCGTTCTCGGGGCAAACCCAATTCCCCATACCGTCCGCGAGTTTACTCTCAACGCCGGACAAACTGCTGAAACGATACGACTGATTGTCGTCGTTTCTTGTGCCTTCAAACGTAAGGGCACGCAGCGTACTGTCTGCCGACAAAGTAAATTTATTGACGCATACGCCGTCCGAATCGAATTTATAATAAGTTTTCGTGCCGTTTTCGTATTCGATAACGGAATAGCCGTCATTGAGCCAAACTTCGTTTGTCGTATTGATTTCATTTTCCGCGCTTATCTCGCACAGTTCTACTATATCGGTTCCGCTGATCGTATTGACCGAAGTACCGTCCTGGAAGGTATAATGATTTTCGTTTCTGCCGATATTCAACCGATATCCGGTGACGTCGGAAATCGTCGATATGTCGTCAAAACTATATAAAAACCGCAAAGAAGTCCCGTCCGAATGCGTTATTTTATCCAAAGATTTTACCGATGAGCCGACATTATGATACTCAATTTCGGTGCCGTCCGGCAGAGAGAGCCGCGTCAAACAGCCGCCTTCGTATTGTAAATTAGCTTTACGTCCGCAACCGTCCGTGATGCTTTTCAAGACATAATTGCATTCGTTGTCGGTTCCATATGTAAATTGCATTGTATTTCCGTTCTTATCGGTGATTTTAGTCAAAATACCGCCGCTGAACTGGTAAACCGTTCCGCCGTTGTCCATCAGTTTGTCCAAACCGATATATTTCATTCCGATAGTATCATCACGGAATTCGTAATTATCCGTATCGAATGTGTAGGACGAGCCCGAAGGCGTTGCGTCGACCTTTAAATACCGATAAAGATTGTGGCGGAAGCCTGCCTGGTCGATATAGACATATTTCTGTTCACTTCCTTCGCCTTCACTATACAGATACTGCTGGACATTCAATTTCCAACCTTTCGGCAAGCCCGTTTCTATCTTACTGCTTCCGACCGAAAAATAATTTTTTGATTTATAAAGGCTGTTATAGATATGAGAAATTTGCAGCGGAAGGCGGTTGCCGCTCATACTTATGTCCTGATATTCAAGAAGTTCCGTGCCCGTATACAGATTCAATGCGTAATTGCACTTATCGTTGATAGCCGCCGTATATTTTTCGCCGCCGTTGAATTCTTCGGGAATATAATAATCGACATCGAGATACGGACGGTATTTGATCGGATCCACATAAGCTGAAAAAATTATAAAAGTGAATTCATCAGCATCACGGTCCGCCACTTCAAACAATAAACCTTTCGTTCTATAATCCGCATTACGAATCGTATCCGTTACGTCTATGGTATAAGCTTCGTAGCTTTCTTTAATTTCTGTTCCGATAATATCTGTATATATTGAATTATCGCACAATTTACCAACAAACGAACCTTCTTCAGACAAATCGTTTTTTACCTGTCTCACTACGAGATCCGATAAATGCGTTCCGGTTTCATATCTGTCGGTTTTACGCATATGCAATACGGCAGAACGAATAATAGCATTCTTCGGTATTACATCGTCCAAAAAAAATTGGATCCATACCTTCGAAAAATAACTATTATCCCCGCGATATTTTGTGGATATATTATAAGTATTTTTTGTAAGAGCTCTCGGTTCCTTACGCAGTTCATAAGTATCTATATAAGGATCCATTTTGTCATAGATACTCATTGTTCCATTCCCGTCAGAAGCGAGATTCCCGCTTTCGTCATAGACTTTCTCGGTCAGTACGTCGGTGATATCCGCTGCGACGCCTTTCTCGTAAAAATCCCAATGATTGGTCGCGGCGGTATAAAAAATATCTTGCGTATAATTTCCGCTTTGAATATTGGTAATCAACGGGTCAGGTTCATAACTGGTTTTTTCACCGGGACTGATTTGCACTTCGACGCCGGTTTTTCCTTCCTCAAAATGTACGTCCGCATATTTTTCTTCAAATTTTTTGGCAAGCGTACTCGCCCAGGTCCAGCCAAGTCCGCCGTTATATACGCCGATTTTCAACTGCGTCTTTGTCGGATCACCACCGCCGCCTCCGGTCTGGCCCTGCTCTGCGCACGCCGCGAAAGACGACAACGAAAAAGCCGCCGCAAATAAAACAACCATTATCTTTTTGAAAATTTTCATAAATTATCCTCCTGTAAGCGTCTTTCAAACATTCTTCTTTTTTATAAATACAACGGCTGCAGCTGTTACCAAAACAGCCCCCGAAATTCCCCACGGGGCGATGAAACTGCCGCATCCGCCCGATTCGTTTCCTCCGCCGCCTTGTGTCTCGCCATCTTTCATTACAACGACGTTAAAACGAATATCCTGAGAATTTCCCGCTTTATCCGTTGCCGTGTAAATGACCGTATAAGTTCCGTACTTTTCTGCCGTAAATTGATTTTCGGTCACGGCAACCTCAGTATTTCCAAAAATTACTCTTACGGAAACGGACACGCTTCCGTCGGCGTTATCCGTCGCGGTCGCCGCGGGAAGAGAAATCGTGTCTCCGATATTCGCCGAAGTCCGTTCGAACTCTACGTCGATCTGCGGAGCGATAGTATCGTCTGAAATTTCGATTTCAAATGTACGGACGGTTTCGTTAGGAGTTTCCGTCCCGTCGTTCGAATAATAGCTGACATAGTAAGTCCCTTCCGTTTCGGGCGTAAATTCCGATGAAGAAGATGCGTCTTTTTGGGAAATCACTTTTCCGTCAAAGGAAACGACAACCGTCACCTTGTACTGTTTATCGCCGATTGTCGCCGAGGCGGAAGGCAAAGAAATTTTTCCGCCCGTAAATCCGCTTTGCGCTATCGTTCCGTCAATTTTCAAAGTCGGCGCCACACGAGAGTTAATAAAAATCGTCCTGTCGATGAAAGTAGCATTTCCCGCATTGTCCCGTACGGTATATCGAATGATATATTCTCCTTCTTTATCGAAAGAAAAACCGTCAAAATAGTCTGTGAATCCTTCCGAATCGGGCGTTTTTACAGTAATGACGACTTTTTCCGAAGGAATATTTCCGTCCAGTTTATCGGAAGCGGATACGTCTTCTTTGGAAATCAAAACAAAATCACCCGGATTTATGATTTCGTTTCCCGCAGCGATATTCCATTCCAACCCGGGTGCAGTGACATCGGGCAAGACCGTAATTTCACGCGTAATTCCGTCGGAATAATACAGCACGAAAGTTTTACCGACCTGTGTGAGATCGACTTTTTCCGTCTCCTTGCCGTCCAAAGTCACTTTTTTGAAAACATCTTTTTTCACGGAGGAAAGGAAACCGACATCGCCCGTACCCAGCCGTTTATAGAGCATTACATGTTCTTCGTCGTAATAGTCTTCCTGCGTAGCCTCCAATTCTTCTTTCTCTACCCCGTCGAAAATTGCGGAATACGTTTCGCTCTCTTCGGCGGTCAGCGTTTCCCGAGAAATATCCAGCCCCGTCATCTCCGTCATCGTCAGAGAAGCGCCTTCCGCCGCGTCCTTGACGATGATTTCTACGGTATATCCTCGTTTGAAACCGTCAAAAGCGTTTGACCAGCCGTATTTCTCGTCCGTAAAGGAAGCTACCGTATATTCGTTACCCTGATATTTCGTCGTGAATGAAAGCGTTTCGGAATCAAACCCGATATAGCCTACTCCGCTTACGCCGTTCCGCTCGCCCTCATCGTGTTTATGATAAAATCTCGCCAAAAAATCCGTAATTCCTGCTTTTTCATACCAGCCCGCCGTCTCTGTACCCGAATATTCTTTTATCTGTTCGGTATTCCATACGGTATCGGAATCATCGTAATTGGTCGTAAATCTTTCCCCTTTATATTCGACGACCATATGAGTAAACCAGTCCCGCCAGCTCGCGATTCCGGGAAGCATGACGACATCTACGTAATTCCCTGTATTTCCGTATTCCGAAAAGCGCACGCGCACTTCCCCGAAACCGCCTCCGACTTCCATCAGATCGGCCTGCAAGGACAGACTGAAATCTCCCGCAAAAATCGTGTCAAAGGCAAACGAAGATTCGCCGGCTCTGAAAGTCGTTCTGAGCCCCGATGCGCTTCCGTCGCTCGCAACGGATATGCTCGTTTTCCCCGCCTCTACTTTTACGTTTTCATTTTTCGTAATCAAAGCCCCCGGGTCTGAAAATTCATACGCCGTACATGAGACTTTTACCAAATTCGGATTCTTCTCTCCTTCCGTCTCGAACGATTCCACCCCTTGGTATGTAATCGTATATTCCCCCTTGACGTCGGGAATAAATTTCAGTTCCTCTGTGACGTCTTTATTTTTCACGGCGGAACCCTCAGGCCCGTCCACCGTCACTTTATAAACGCTTTCGGGCGTTCCGCCGCCTAAGGTCACCGTAGCTTCGGGGAGTTGAGTCTCCCGCCCGACAACGCCCGTTATCGGAGTCGTATCCACATCGATTAAAGGTATTTTTGTCCATTCCTCATAAAAACGCGGGAGCGAATTTTGCGTTTCTAAGGAAAAATCATAAATTTCCCCGTACGAAGCAATCGATGAAATACACATATCGGGACCCGCGTCCCACGCTTCAAAGGAAATAAGATATCCGTTCGGAAAAGATAATTTCGGAAGTCCCCAGCTCGTACCCGCGACGAATTCTTGCGTTCCGTCGAATGCCGCTATCGTCCTAAAATCCGAAGCGCTGTTATGCTGGGTTACCTGTATTTTCAGTACGTCGCCTTCCCAAACCAATTTCAATGCACCGTAATGATTCCAATTATACCCCGAAAACATCGGCGAACACATCGGACCTTCCGTCGCAAGCTCCGTGTTATACCAAGTATCTTCGTATCCCCAATACTGCGACGAACGCACTTGATTTTCATATAATACGAATGCTCCCGAATCACCCGAAGTTCCCCAGCTGTCCAAAGTTCTATATTTCACGGTAAACGTATTATTGGAATCTGTCGCGTCGGTAATGTGAAACAGAAAATCTACTCCCGTTCTAAAAGGTTCGTCGTTCTGAAACCCGAATTCTATGGTCGTATCTCCGTCGAATACTCCGTTGACCGACCCGTTATATGCGCCGTCTGATTCCAATAACAATCCGGACTTATCGAGTTTATCCGCTTCCTTATCCCCGCGGCGCATACTCGCCCCCGTTACGGAAACGAGTTCCTGCGTCTGTATTTCTTCCGCCCGCGCGAATGAGGGAACAGTCCTTCCGACGGGAATAACAAAACAAACCGCCATGACGCACGCAAAAATCGTCGCAAAACCTCTCTTGGCCGAAAAAACGACTGCGGTGCCCTTTTTCATAAAAGACCTCCTTAATTTTTGTCCGACGGAAAAGAGTGAAAAATCTTTTCCCGTTTTAGTAATTTTATTTTACACTATCGAGGACAGCTGTTTCCACAATAATATTGACCTGAAAAGCCGCATTATTGACTATTTTCCTTTTTTGAAGAATATATCATGAAAAAACGGAGACGGATAATTTATCCGCCCCCGAATTTCAACTGTCTTTCAAATTTTTAATCTTTTTTCTTTTTGGCGATAACAAGTCCTGCCGCGGCCAATGCAATTCCCGCGAAAACAGACGACCCGAACACGACGGAACCGCATCCGCTCTGAGCCTCAGTTTTCTGCGCATCCTCATATTTTGCGGTAAGAGTTACTTCTCCCGTGACTTTGAACGTATAAGTCGTTTCCTCGCTGACGAGTTCATCGCCGATATACCACCCCTTAAATTCTTTTCCTTCTTCCGGGGTATTCGCGATTACCGTAACGCTCGCGTCTTTGGCGAAATTTCCGCTCGACCCTGTGTGGTCTTTAATCGTTCCTCCGCTGACCGTTACCTTATAACCGAGAGCGGGAAGCGTAACGGCTTCAAGCGTCGTTTCGGTCTTTCCCTCCGCATCTAAGAACAGTTTGCCGCAATCTTCGCAAATCCAATACGCCTTATTTCCCGCGGTTTCCGCCGTAGCGTCTTTTGCTTCTCCGCTTTAAGAGTATGATTTTTCGCGTCGATTTCTCCGTATTCCGCACCGCAGACTTCGCATTTTGCCTTCGCGGAACAGGTCGCCTCGCCTCCGCTATGCGCCGCTTTGCCGTCTATCGCGTCGCAACGCGAACATTTATGCCAATGATTTTCTCCGTCGCTCGTCCATTCTTTTGAAAAATCATGTCCCAGAGCGTCGATTTCCTCCGTTTTCGTACCTCCCCGTATTTCTGACAACTATGAACTGCCGCGCGCAATGTTTCAATCGCATATCGATTGTTCGGCACAAATCCCGTCCAACAGCTTACCCCGCCGGCATAATAAAACGGTTTATCAAATTCTTTATGCCGTTCAATCATGCGGTCATAATATTTCGATTCCGTCTGAAAGTATTCCCAATAAACCAACTCGATGTTTTCAGGAACTTTTTTTCTAATATTTTCGGGAACACTGTTCATTCCGTAATTTTTGCCATAATAGTCGCCGTCATTTACAGGACGAAAAAACATGTCTGACCACATCATCGGATGAAAGCCGTATTTATTTGCTATTTCTGAAACTTTTTTCAAATGAGAAAGCAAAATATCAAATTTTTTCGGAAAACCATGTTCGTCACTGAATTTTCCACGTCCGAGCAAATACGCCTCGTCCATTCCTATATTTACTCTTCGCGAAGAAAAACATTCCGCGAGGGTCTGAAATATATGTTCTATCAAACGATACGTCCGTTCGTCTCCGACGAGAAGAATATCGTCAATATCATTTATTTCTTTATATTCCCAGTGTCGAAAAATTCCTTTTATGTGCGCCAATACTTGTACACAAGGTATCAACTCAACAGACCGACTCTTTGCATAAGCATCAATTTCTTTCAGCTCGTCTTTTGTATATTTCCCGCGCAAATAGCCAAACATAGGCTCTTTTTCCACCTCATACGTATCTTCCGTATAAAGCTGTAACGATGTATAGCCCATTTTTTTCATTATGTCAATAAACTTTTTTATCATCGAAATCGTCATTACGGCATTTCGTGAGCAATCAAGCATTAACCCAATCTGCATTTTTTCTCTCCATAAAAATTTTGGCTTGATAATAACATAATTTCCAAATGATTTCTATAAAAAAATTTCCTTATCATTTTGTATTATTGACTTTTATAAAAACTTCCCATTTCTTTAATTTCATAAATATGTTACCACTTGCCCATAAAAGATATATTTCAACTTTAAGGAAACACCACCAAAAGTTAAACAGACCTTCTTTTCTGTTGTAATTTTTCCCTTGGGAAAGTTCACCTTCTCCTGCCATGGTGAAAGGTGCCACCTGCCGTTATTAAGGCAGACTTTCCCCTTGTAAGTAATCTTCTTTTCAAAATTTTTATAATTTTAAGAAGAGGGAGAACCAATGTTCCCCCTCTTTCTTCAATTGCGACCTATTCGCCTTTGTTCTTTTTAACGAGAATCAAAATTACAACCAGCCCGATCAACAAGTGTTTTATAGAACCTAGCCTGCATATTATTTCCTATTTCATTTGCCGAATATATGTCAGCCTACGATGGAAACAAAAAGGACATATTTCAGAATATTTCAGCGATAAGGGGACGTATCTAAATAGAATACATCCCCCCTCTTTTTACTTTTTCTGTCAAATATAGCTTATTGAATAGATTTTCGTATAAGTTTTCGCATATATTTTGTATAGTCTTTTTTTGCATTAAATATTGCCTGAATATAAACAATATTGTTGGTTTCATCTACCGTATAAAATATCAAATAGTCTTTATGAATAAGAAACTTATACCCCATACTTACCAGTAATCTGTCATCAGGATTCGCACCGCTATTCGGAAATTCTCCAAGCGTATAGCATTCTGTTTCCAATTCTCTAACGAATCTCTTGGCTGTTTCCTTTTCCCCCGATTGCTCAGCAATATATATGGCGATATCCCACAAATGTCCTTTGGCAGTATCGGTTATGTCTATCGCATATTTCATAATTTCAAATTATCAATATCCTTATAGATATCTTTTACAGCTGTACGCAAAGACTGGACTCGGCCGAGTTTTATATCGTCTTGCGACTGGGCCAGTTCCGCATAGATCGCCAACCGTTCCTGTAACTCGATAATAGTTCGTTGTTGCTCCAAAAAATCCGCATGACTTAAAAGAACGGTATCTTCCCTACCGTTTACTGTAATCGCCACAGGATGCTGATGCGCAAGAGCCGATACTTCCGCATAGTTTGTTCTAATATCTTTTGATGGCCTTATTGATATTTCACCGTTCATCATATATCGTCTCCTTATATTGGTAGTCATATTATAACTTAATTTTGCAACCTTGTCAATAATATAATATGCCATTTCCAGAATTTTATTTTAACCATTAAGTTTTCGCGGTTTCAATTTTTTATCGTTCACTCCTATTACATAATATCCCTCTCATAAAACGTCGGCTTATGCCCGCATTCTATATTATTCATGTCCGCCGCCCACAGCACAACTCTTGCAGAAGCAAAAATATAAAATCGTGAACGTGAGTCGATTCAATTATATCTCCGCAATGCTTACAATGTATTGCATTTCTGATAATCTTCTCCATTATTCAAACCACAAGATTATTACGCAGTTTTTTTACGGGCATTAATGTATTCGTCTATATCTTCGACGATATACCTTGCACCCGTTGTGTGTAAAGCATCATATATATAAACGAGGAGTCCGGTTAGACTCCCCGAGAATAAGGTTAAACGGAGCCTGAACACTCCGAATCTATATAAAAAAAGCACTCCGGAAGTTTTGCTCCCAGAGTGCTTTGTTGCCCTTGCGGCTCTATGACGGAATATCGGTCAAACCGAAACCGTGTTTGTTGCATCCTTGCAGACACTTTCTAAAAAATAGAAAAAGCGCCTGTATACACACCCAGACACTTTAAAAAATCGGATACGGAAATTGCACGAAGACAACTACGAAACTTATAGTAAAAGTATATCAGTTTTCAGCAAATAAATCAACTGTTTTCATTGCATTATTTTTTCTCTTTTTAATGCAGTTTGTACTAAAGGCTTTGCAGTATCTGTATCATTGTTTCTCGATCTGATACACTTACTGATGTCAAAGAACTGATTACCATACGAACATCCTCCTCTGCTTTCTCTTTTTCCTTTGCCGGAAACTGCAATACTACCCAATATCCCGTTTCTTCGTCTAAAGTGAACTTTTGCTTAATCATAGATAAAACCGTATTTATAAAATATAAGGGTTTGCAAAATTATGCAAACCCTTTCTTCATATTAAACTTGCTTCGTACTTTCATGCCATGCGTTATATCTCTTGCAGTGCCGTATTATAAGATGGCACAAGAATTTTTTCATAGCGCCCTTTCAAATGCTTCTTGTAAAAAGATTTTTGCAAGACAGTCAGTCCTCAACACTGTCAATAAACGCGTCTATACTTCAAACAAATAAAATCCATAAATACCAAAGCAATTAAAGATCTCGGAAAGAACCAAGGCTCTGCTTGCTTTGTATATTCAATTCCTGCCGCTTAAAATTTAGCAGCCATATCCGCGATACGCTTTCTTTCCAGCGGGCACACCCATTCGGGCGCGATCTCGGCAAGCGGTTTCAATACAAAATCGCGGTTCATATAATCGGGATGCGGCACGATCAGTCCTTCCTGCGCAATGACTCTGTTTCCGAAAAAGACGATGTCGATATCCAGCGTCCGATCCGCCCAGCGTTTCTCACGCACCCGTCCCGCCGCGTCCTCAATCTCGTGAATCTTTCCCAAAAGTTTATCGGGCGAAAGCAGACAATCCAGTTCCACCGCACAATTTAAAAAACCGTTCTGCGCAACGCCGCCATAGGGCTCGGTTTCCATAAAAGACGAAACTTTCGTTACGGAAACACCGCGCACGACTTTCAGTTTTTCAATGGCTGCGTCGAGCGTCGCTTTCTTCTCGCCTTCGGACGAGCCAAGCGAGAGATAGACCTTTTCCCGCACCACTTCGGCCGTGACGCTGATATCCCTGAATTTAGCCGCGACAGGCGCTTCTGGTTTATGCACCACGACGGCAACTGATTTGACTGGGTATTTTTCCGCAATGGCGAACGCGCACTCGTAAGCGAGTTTCTCGATAAGATTATAGCTGTTTTTCGTGACTATTTCCATAATAAGCGAGCATACTTTGGCGTAGTTCACCGTCTTACTCAAATCATCCGCAATCGCCGCGTCCGTAAAATCCTTACGAAGCTCGACGTCAAGCACAAACGGCTGAGGTTTGACTTTTTCCTCCGGATTGACGCCGTGCGTCGCCACCACATACAGTCCCTTAATTCCGATTCTGTCCATTGTATATCTCCTCGATTGCCTGAGCATTCTCCTTCACGTCATGCACCCGAACGAACAGGATGCCTTTTTTTGCCGCCTGCCGCGTCGTCTCCACAGTCGGAGCGAGCCTATCCGCGACGTCGCCCTCGAACATCCGCTTGCGGCTGGTACCGAGCAGCAACGGGAAACCAAGTCCCGCAAGTTTATCGTAGCCGTTGACGAGCTCCCAGTTCTGTTCTCTGTCCTTTGCGAATCCCACGCCGCCGTCCAGACAAATCTTATCCCGATCGATTCCCGCGTCAAGCGCAAGTTTTACACTGCTCGCCAGAAAGCTTTGTATCGGCTGCCAAATATCCCCCGAAAGCGGATGTTTCGCGTTGTGCATGATACAGATCGACGCATCATATGCGGCAACGGTTTTTGCCATTCCAGCATCATGCGTTAAGCCCCAGATATCGTTGATCATATCCGCTCCCAGTTCCAGCGCGACTTTCGCGCTCTTTTCAAAATACGTATCCACGGAAACAGGCACTTCGAAATTCCTTTTGACAAGTTCAAGCGGCTTGGCAAACCGTTCTATCTCATCTTCGGCGGAAATCTCCGTATAGCCCGGTCGCGTGGATTGCGGCCCCAGGTCGATTACGGACGCTCCGTCACGCACAGCGCGTTCTACCGCGTACAGCACGCTGTCGGAGGTATTCCGACTTCCCTGCCAGAAACTGTCCGGCGTGAGATTGACGATTGCCATAACATAAGTATAGTTTTCAAAAACACGATTTCCTATTTTCATTTTACCACCGCCAATACCTGCATAACTTTTTCGGAAGTGAATTCTCCGCGCGTGCAATAAGTCGTTGTCTTCGTTCCGGGTTTTCTCACCCCGCGGCAGGTCATGCAAGTATGTTCCGCTTCACACCACACAAGTACGCCCTTGGGCTTGAGATACTCCATCACCGCGTCCGCAATCTGCGCGGTAAGCTGTTCCTGCAATTGCAGCCGATGCGAATATACCTCGACCGCCCGTGCCAGCTTGGACAGTCCGACCACTCTTCCGTCCGGAATATACGCAACGGCGATCCTGCCGAAGAACGGCATCAGATGATGTTCGCAGGTTGAAGAAAACGTAATATCCTTTTCAATAACAATATCGTCGCCGGAAACATCGAACGTCTTGCTCAGCGCGATTTCCGCGGTTTTATCTTCGCCGGAAAGCAGTTCCGCATACGCCTCCGCTACGCGACGCGACGTTTCTTGAAGCCCGACTCTGGTTCTGTCCTCGCCGAGCGCATCGAGCAAATCCTCTATCGCTTTGATTATCTTTTGTTTATCCACTCTTTCGCCTCCTTGAGTATGGTAAACGTGCCGCACACCACGACAGTGGTGTTTTGTACCTTTTGCAACGCCGCGCCGATATTGTCCGCTATGCACACTATCGGGAATCTCTTTTCAAACGCATTCTTCATTTCCGACATATCCATTGCGCGATAGCTGTGCGGAGACACGAGAACTACTTCTTCAAATTTGCCTTTCAACACATCGGCAGCAGCCGAAACATCTTTATCCGCCAGACAGCCGAACACCAGCGACTTTCTGCCCTGCATTTCCTGCAGGGTATCCATTAGGGGACCGAAGCTCGCCGGGTTATGGCTTCCATCCAGTACATACGTTCTGTCGGCAGACACGATTTCCACCCGACCGGGGAGTTTCATGTTCTCCAGCCCGTCGGAAATCGCCTTGTACCCGATACCGAGAGCCGCGGCGCATTCGATTGCCAGAGCCGCGTTATACATCTGTGCATCGCCCTGCATATGGATACGATACTTCAAAGAACCGTATCCGAACATTCGGTATGTCTGTCCGCGAAACAAGCATTGCGGTGTATCCGTAATCTTACAGCCGAGCGACCGAAAATATTCGAGCGCGTCCTCTTGCTGCAACGCAGAAACGATTGCGGGACAGTCCTTGATAATCCCCGCTTTCTGCTTACAGATCTCCAACACGGTATTACCGAGCAATGCAGTATGTTCGAGTGAAACGGAAGTAATGACGGCAAGCTCCTTTTTCATAATTGCATTGGTGCTGTCCGTCAATCCGCCCAATCCGCATTCAAACACGACGTACTCGCTCCCCTCCGAACGAAACATATCCAAAGCTGCCGCCGTCTCGATTTCGAACGCCGTCGGTTTATCGTCCATCGCCATCGCTATACCATATGTTTTCCCGAGATAAGCGTTCAGCGTTTCTGTCGGCGCGGGTTTCCCGTCCAATAAAAACTTATCTTCGTACGTATAGACTTCGGGCGAAGTGAACGTCCCCACACGCTTGCCGGCTTGCAGAAGAATCTCGGTCAGATACATACACGTCGAGCCTTTGCCGTTCGTGCCCGCGACATGGATAATCTTCAAGGATTCGTCCGGATGTTTCAGCATTGCAAGCAATGCACGCACCCGATTCAAGCCGTACTTACTGCCTTTTACCTCGTAACTTTTAATCAATGCTATATAATCTCTGTCCATAAAAAAAACGGACCTCCTGTTAGGGCGTCCGTTTCAAATACGACTCTAAAAGGACGCATCCGGCAACCGCAGGAATCATCCTTTCGTGCGCGACCTGTCCAACCCGCGCCACTTTACGCTGCCGAATAATTCTGTTACAGTATAGCATAATCTCAATATAATTGCAAGCGTTTCCTATGTATACCAAACAAACAGCTTCGCAATTTTGAGCTTATACGTTCAACCAATCGAACAAAGTCCCCTTGCCAGTCGCTTTATCGTATTTTTCTCGCAGTTCTTCCGTTACCCACTCCGGATACGGAGGATATTCCTCAACTATCTTGAGTTGTTTACCGCTACTGCATTTATAACGTCCGTCAACAAGATAAATCTTATCGTTGACTTGCAGCCCAAATGTCTCGCATTTTGCCGAGCTCACAAAATAACCGTGAAAACGATTCGTTTCCGTAAACTGAACTTTAACAAACCTAATAATATTTTCTGTGCCCTTTTTCTTCTTTGCTTTAGAATTATCGTTTCTTTCCATTTTTTACCTCTACTTATTCTTTTTAATTTTACCATAAAATTTTTATATTTTCTATTTTATTTGCTAATTTATATTCAAATGTCCAAAAAATTTACAGTTTTGCGATGATCTCTTCACATTTGACAAACGGATCTTCCCAATATCTCGAATCCCAAGAATTTTCCGCATTATCGCCTAACACAAAAAAACAAGAATTCGGCACGACATATATTTTTTCGTCTGACTCAAACATTTCACCGCCTACTGCGGCAATACGTTTGACCATTGTCCTGCCGTCATGCTTAAATACAATGATATCCCCTACGGACAAATCTCCAAATATACGACTCCCGAAAACGATGCTATTCTCTTTGAGTGTCGGTTCCATCGACGCAGTCGGAACATACCCTATAAAAAACACCGTTTGGAATAAAATTAAAATCCCGACGAATACAATCATCGGGATAATAAAAATCATTCGTTTTTTCAAATCTTCGCCTCCTTTTTCCGTTTTATTGCCAAACTCTTGCGTTCCAGCAATTTCCGGCTCTCTTTAATCACGACCTCGCAGTAATACTCCCCCAAATATCCGATATGCGCCTGCGACAAAGGGGCCGATATCATATATGCAAGCCAATAATATGCCTCCTGCTTGGACATGACGCCGCTTTTATACAGCTTATCGAATTCGTGGTGAGCTTGCTTCCGAAGCTCGCGAAGCCTGCGATTTGCCATAGTCCCTACAGGAACATTCGTCCCCTGATGCACGCGGACATACGCATCGCATTCAGGATATCTGGAACATACATATAACATTGTCCCCCGACTGTTATCATAATAGATCCCGTCTGCACTGCGCAATACAACCGGAGCCCCGCAATACGGACAACGCATTGCTTTACTGTGATTCGTCTTTTTCTTCTTTTTCATGTCTTTGCTCCCTCTGCTAAAATAAAAAAGAAACCGAAAGGACTAAAAAATAAATACAGAGCCAGACGCTGGAGATTAGCCACTCCCATCACTGACTCTGTACTATTCAATAACCTTTCGGCTTCTTTAAAACATAAAGCCACGCCATTGTGGACCGCTCTGTGCGCTAAGTCCGTAACGATTCCCTACCTGCCTTCAGATAAGTCTAACACCCTTTCGATGTATCGAGAGCCTGGGCGCAATCTTTATGTTTGGCATTAGTATATCAGACAAAAATAAGATTGTCAAGGCTTTTTTGAGGATTTTTTGACATTTTTTGCAAAAATTTTTCCTTAAATGTTTCGTTTTTTCCCTAGACTGAGATTGTATCGTATAACTGATTTCAGTCATACTTTTTTGCGTTTTTTAAGAATCAAGAACACCCCGCCTCCTACAGCGGCAAGTACAGCGATGACGATGAGAGCGATGATTCCTCCGCTTATTGATTTTTCGATTTCAAAAGAATATTCGCTCGTGTTCCCGGCCTCGTCGGTTACAACTACCCTATATATACCGACCTCCCTCAGTTCGCTGTCAAGTTCATACTCAATCGCTTCGTCGTTACAGTAAACCCTCACATTTGCCGTTTCGGAAAGATTATCGAGAACCACTTTATTTTTGGTAGTTCCGCCGTTTTCTACCCCGTCAATCACAAGCGAGGGAGCCGTCGCATCCACCGTTACGGTAAAATTGTATGAAACGCCGTTCACAACGACGCCGACTTCGTAGATGCCGTCTTCATTCAGTTCCAGCGTACCGTAGTTCAAACGCTTGTCTTCCCCGTCTACCGTTACCTTTTCAACCCCGGGGACTCCATCAAAATTATGTTCAAAAACCTGTACCAACGGTTTGACAACGATAAAAGACATTTCCCGGGTATTGCCGAGCACATCCGAAACCTTGAGAGTGTAAGCACCTGGTAACTGCATACCGTTTTGACCATAGAAGAAGAATTTAATTTCATACCCATCGTATAATTCGAAGAGTTGGTAGAAACTGTTTCTGCCTCCCCCTGCAAAGGAGTCAAGGTCATCTCAATTTTTTCGATACGCTTTGCAAAATCCACAATGCATTCGGCGCTTGCAGAGGCGTCATCCTGACTCGTTACCGTTACCGTTATTTTGACCTGTTCCCCTAACGGTTTCAGACACTGAATAACTGCATCCGTACTGTTTTCCGTCGTCTGTTTTACACTTAAAAAATCCGATACATTTTTTCCTTTTGCCCATACGGAAGCCGCATTTACCCAAATTGCCGTATAGGTAATCGACTTTACGTCTGTTTCTACCGGCGTCACTTTTATTCGGACTGTAACGCTGTCATAATCCGCATCTTTTCCGTCCAGCGATGTCGCACTCCTAAACGTCATGGCTCTCGGCAAATTTATAATTTCATCATTTGGCAACTGAGTTCCGTTTTCGTCTGTAACGGGTTTTCCGTTATCTTCTTGATCGTCATTCGGTGACTCCGTTTCCGATGTTCCTTGTCCCCAGTTATCAAACCACGTTTTTATGTCTCCGTTTTTAAACCAATTCGATCCTATGCCGCATACGATCACCATAGCAATCGCGACGATCACTGCTATTACCCCACTTATTGTTAACTTCTTCATAAAAAATCTCCTTTTCTTTCTATTTTTTTGATTTTGTTCAAGCTATTTCTGCAATTATATTCACGAAAAAGCATGTCTGCAGCTTCAATTCTTCCATAAACATTAAATTGTTTCTTATTCTGTTGCTACGTCATTTTATCCCCCCTATCTTTTTGAAATGCAGCCGACGGCGATTCCTTAGAAATTTAACGACATGCCCTAAATATTGTAACAGAGAATCCCCGTCTATTCCCGTCAGAGCAAACAACCCCAACGGCAAAAGCGTTACAATCATCACGATAATCCGAACCGTTTCCTGCATCGGAATGAGTTTCAACTCAATAAAACCAAAACCGCCAATTAATACGACTGCTTCGATTAAATTACGTAAGGAAAGTATCCCGCCTAAAATCTTGCCTGAATCGGTATAATTTGCCGGTATTACATAGCTATTATCATACTCTTTATTTTCCATCCGCTTCTCCTCTTCAGTCGGAGGCAAGCGTCATCCGTAACGCCTCCGCCATATAATCAATTACCTCACCGTAAGATATATCAAATTCCCCGTACTTTGCTTCTAAATTGATATCAAATGCCTTGATGAAAAACTGATTATCAAACGGATGGATGACGCATTTTACATAACTGACTATTTCAGTCCCGATAATTTCCATAAAATCCGACAATATCGGAACTTCTGTTTGTAAAACTTCGTAAGTCACATGGAACATGTCATCAATTATGTTCCGCATTTTAGATATCATATTATCGGCGTTCGCATCTGTTTGTTGCATCGATGCGGAATACGCCGCCAGGACATAACAGACATCGTAATCGGCTTTACCACCCGACTGATCCACCGTCGCCTTATTCGAAAGCTCATAATCATATCCGCCCTCGGCAATAATTCCGTCTACTTTATCTAATGCGTACCGATGCCCTTCCTCTACTGTATTGTGTACGCTCAATTCAAGCTGCTCATATGCCGCATAAAACGAGCTTCCGGAATAATCTTCCGGAAGCCCGAATATGCTATCAAATATAATAGAGGGTAATGAGACAATCAGCACTACGAAAAAAACGATGATAAGACAAATGCAGACTAAAACCTTAAATAAAGTATGCCTCATAGACCACGCAGCAGAGATTATCGCGCCCCACGGACCGCCGGCGGCAGTACCCACCGCAATTTCCGAAACAGCTTTTCCCGTCTTTATCCCTGCTTTTACCGTATTCGTTGTGGCGTTCAAGACGGCTTCCGCCCCTCTTTCTGCCGATACTTGTTTGACTGCATTGGTCATTTGCTTAGCCGCTTCACCAAAGTTGTCTTGTCCGTCTCCGATCTGTTGTTTTGTCGGTTCCGCCATCATATCACCTCCTTTTAGGCGGATGAGATTCGATATTTTCCCGAGGTTTCGGTTCGCCGAACCGAGATGGCGTAGTATGATACCTCACCGTCTCAACCGAAACAGTCCTTACGCTGTCCCCGTCATAAACAGGTTTCCCTGCCTCATAAACGGGTTTGCGTTCTACCGAGGCTTCGCCGTAAACTGCATACCAGCGGTTTCCGCCCGTATCTTCATAAGTCTGATAATCGCCGCGCGGAACGCTATATCTGGCCGTATCGTAAAACATTGTTCCGGAACCGTCGTTATGCCGTACTTCAAAATGGCCTTCCGAACTATACGTTCCGTCCACCGTCGTAATTTCCCGTTCGTATCCCGGAATAAATTCCCTAAACTGAGCGCAATTATATTCCGCCGCTTCAGCGCCGTGTTCAAAGGCTGGAGGTTCCGCATTCGGCTGCATCGCATACCAATTTACGCCGTCCGAAGCCTGTATCACGGTATGCGGAGCGTTCGGTTCTTCGTAATGCATACCGCTGTACCATAGCGAATTACCTGCAGGCGAATTTGCTTCAATAACTCCATTATCTACCGTCCGAAGACTTGTCCCTGTTTCAATTCCGGGAAAAACAGCCGCAATTTGTTCGGACTCGCTCGATGAGCCTGTAAAATTCGGCGTTTGATAAAAAGCGCTTGCACCGTTTCCGCTCGCCAACTGATACCACTGACTTCCGTCCGATGCGGTAACCGTTGAATACGGCGTACTCGGTTTTTCAAATTGCGCGGCGTTATATAAGTTCAGGGATGTTTCCTTACCATCCGCACCAACTGCCGTCGTACTGATCTGCCCACCTGCGATTTGCGTATTACGCAGCGTCTGTCCTTTCAGATGCGGCATATAGTTACCAAGACTTTGGTCAGCAATGTTTCCGGCGATTCCTCCCGACTGATTCGGCAATCGGTTGGCAACCGAAGCAATTGATTCGCCGTTAAGCGTCACACCCCTTTTTGCAGCAAGCCCGCCGAACGCTCTACCTATAAATCCGATAGGTCCGCCTGCGCCCATCCGCATACCGCCTTGAACTACCGCATCCCGTACATATGAATTCCCTTTAAATCTATCGCTAAAGCTTCCGGTAAAGCCGGGTATCCCTCCACCGGGCGGACTACCTCCGCCGCCGCGAAACATACTGCCTGCACTGCGAAAACCTCCGCCCATTCCTGTCAGTGCGCGGGAGGCAAATAATAATTCCGCACACAAACCTGATCCCGTCTGTGCAACGTTTAATCCGATAGAACCCAAATAAGAATCAAATCGCTGAGCAACTTTTAAAAATGCCAACGCGCAGAATAACCATAGAAATACACTTCCGTGTCCGTTGCTGAGTGCACCGCCTGAACCGATATAATATCCGACCGAACTATTAAAAGCGCGAAGAAACCATACGTTCATCACAAGCAACAGCAACTGCGAACCGACCATGCGGCACCAAGATTTGAATACCTGATTTGTATCCTTTGATGCCCCCATCGAATATGCCAACGGTGAAGTGTAACACAACACACCTACGACGACATAGCGCTCAACAACCTCCAACAGCAGTTTGAAATAATTCCAGCCGAGCGCAATCATAAGAATGATGAGAAGCAAAGAGCCGACAACGGTTGATAATGATACAAAAGAAATAAGCCCGCTGCGAAGAACTGCTTCTATTCCCGCAAATGTAAATTCATTTTTTCCTCCCGTCAAATCCATTAATGCCGTATAAGGCGCTTTCGCTATTTCCAATACGAACAAGAAAATCGGCTTTGCGAACCAAATAAGCAATGCAAACAAAACAGCACATCCTAATAATGACCACGGATTTTCGGCCTCCGTAATCGGTCCGCCAAATGAGCGGAATAATTTCCATATTGTTATAATAAACAATAGCGCCCACGCCGTATACTGCATAATAGTGAATGCCTGTGTAACAAACGGAAAATATTCCTCCATCGCCGTCATATCTGTTCCAAGGGCATCTAAAAATAATCCTGAAACGGCATCCATAAGTTTTGTTACCGTTTTACTGACCCAACTAATGATTCCATCAAATATCCAATCAAGCAATTTAATCACCCCCTGATTATATTTGTATCATTTCCCCAACAATCCCACCCCTCCTGTTTCTGACGAGCAAACAATTCTATCCTTGGTAAATTCCCGAACAATTGAACAATTCGCTCACGCACCTCATCAGGTTTTCGACTGTGTTCTCTTCTTTCTGAAATTATACATCTCGAAATTGTATTTGTAATTGGCTTTAATTTGCCTTTTATTCCCAACAAACAAACTTCACAATTGCTCTTTGTATAATACATTACAAAATCGCACCAAGAAAAGATTGATTCCATGCGCAAAAATTACGATGAAGTCGTTTTCCCTCCCCTCGAAACCGTTCCATTGAGATTCGCAATCCCTGAAAGAAATAAATGGATGGTCAGAGAGTGCGACTACGTAATCGCATACGTTACCCACGGTTGGGGCGGCGCTGCGCAAACACTACATTATGCGTATGTAAAAGGAAAAAAGATCTTCCGAATCGCATCAAATTACGATGTAACTTAAATATAAAAGGCACGATCTGTAAGTCGTGCCTTTTTTTATGCTACAAGTATTTTCTTTAATGCCTCAACTATGAATTTTACTTCCTCACTTGTATTGTTTTTGGATAACGAAATTCTAATTGTGCCGAGTGCATATTCTTCAGGAACTTTCATAGCTGCCAACACATGTGATGCCTTTGTTTCTTTTGAATCACAAGCAGCTCCGGTTGAAACAATAACGCCCATCAAATCAAGCCTATGCAAAATCATTTCGCCGTCTTTACCCTTAAAGGAGAGGCTTATATTACCGGGAACATGTTCTCCAACTCCATTCCTCTTAAAATCAATCCCTGTTTGAGATAAAAGGGTGAGAAGTTCTGTCTCCAAATTTCTAACATATTCGATATTAGCCAATAAGTTATTTATGTTCTTTTGAAGAGCTGTTGCCATTCCGACAATTGCTGCAACATTTTCTGTTCCAGCGCGCAATCCTTTTTCCTGACTGCCGCCGCAAAGGTATGGAAGAATTTCTACTCCTCTCTTTATATACAGAAAACCGACTCCCTTGGGGCCATTAAATTTATGAGCTGATGCAGATAAAAAGTCTATTCCCAAATCTTTTACGTCAATCGGAATATGCCCTACAGCTTGAACTGCATCCGTATGGAACATTACACCTTTGCTATGTGCGAAGTCACAAAGCTCTTTGATCGGCTGTATCGTGCCCACTTCATTGTTCGCCGTCATCACTGATACAAGATTTGCATTACCAGTTAAAATACCTTCGAGTGTCTCAAGTTGCACAATACCGCCGTTATCCGCAAACATATAGGCAACAGGATAGCCTCTTCTTTCGATACTTTCGCAGGTTTTCAAAATTGCATGGTGCTCAATATTATCTGTAACAATAGCGCCGTGAGAATAATTCAGGTATGTCGTTCCATTCAATACCCAATTATTGCTTTCAGTTCCTCCTGACGTAAAATAAATTTCATCAGGTTCAGCATGAATACATTGAGCGATCACTTCTCTCGCTTCTCTAATTGCCTTTTTAGGCAACCTAGAAAACGAATATGGCTGTGACGGGTTCCCGTACTCTTGTAATAAAAAGGGAGTCATCGCCTCAAACGCATCTGTATCTAATTTTGTAGTTGCCGCATTATCGGCATATATTAACCTTGCCATGGTATCCTCACTTAAACAGCGTGCAACCTTCTTCTTTGAACTGTTCAACTTTGGCCAGCAACTCTTCCTGCGTCACTTCTAATTCATCTGCAAGACAAGCCAAGCAATAAAATTGTTTTGCATTTTTATTTATCAGCTTTTTGGTTAGGCCAACCTCATCTTTTGTCAAAGGCTCTTTACCGCACACGTAACATTTTTTTCCTGTCATACTTAACCTTCTTCGTTTACTGTAAACATGGGCATATCTTTTCCTGCATATTCAACATCAAGGAGGCCAAGTTGATAACGAATAGAGTGCTTAGTCGTATTATAAATTTTTGTTTCGCTTTTCATAATTTCGCCACGATGACTGCCACCAAGCGCCGCTACCTTACCAACCAGTTCAACCGTCTTTTTGGGCGTGATAAAAGAGGCAGCATTTACCGCATCAATTAAAATCCGTATCTCCGGTATATCAAAGCCCCTGTCTTCTATGTAATACTCATTAGATGAACTACGATTGCAGAAAATTTCAAAGCCGTTCTCGTTCAGAGCCTTAATGTCGCTATATAAAGTTTCTCGGCTACATTCAATCCCTTGTTCTTCAAGTTTCTTTAACAGGGTATTTGTCTGCATAGGATGATCTGCATCTGTTTCCTGCCGAAGTATTTCCAAAATAATGACATATTTCAACTTTTGTTTACTTCCTGTGCGCATTTCATCCTCCTTGGAAATAAGTAGAATTTACCAGCATAGTGTTATTATATCATAAAATGTCGTATATGTAAATACTATGGTGTGATGCTTTTTCGACATCTTGCCATAAATAAAAAAAGCGCGTACCCTGTCAGGATACGCGTTCATCTTTACTTTTTGAATGTATTTATCATCACTTTGACTGCCTTCTTTTGCTCCTCTGTCAATGAGCGCCAGTCGTCAAATAGCTCCTTTAATTCCTCATCAACTTCTATCAAATTACCCTCCGCAAAAAACTGGCTCAAAGTCATTCCAAACGCTTCGCAAATCTTTTCTATTGTTTCAATGGACGGCATAGTATTTCTATTATACCAGTTATAAATACACTTATCAGTAATACCAGCTTTTTCCGCAAGACGATATACCGACCAACCACGGTCAAGCCGGAGTTTTTCAATTTTATCTAAAACATTCATTGGGGAACTCCTCTTTACAAATCACAGAACAACAGTTCCCCTATATTATAGATAAAAAATACTCAAATTATAATAGCCACTTGTTTACTTACTATAGAATACTTGTGTAATTATGAAAAATTGATTTTGCATAGCCAAAACATCACGAATCATATTAAAATCCTCCTTGAAAGAGGATCAGGAGACTATCTATTTAAAATAAAGCATTATTCAAGACCGTTAAAATCAAATGTCGTTAGTTCGAGTCTGACACGTCGAGAAATGACAGCTGTATTTTTGCAACATTTTGCCCGGTTTTTTGGCTGCATAATTTCAACGACTATTCAATGATTATGCAATTTTAGGCAAGAAAAAAGCGAGTATTTTGCATAAATACTCGCTTTTCTTGAATTGACAGCTTTTTTGTACTGCCAACATGTATATGGGCGATAAAAAAGATATTTTCGCTCTTCTTTATTTGAGCTTGAACTGTCGCACTTGTTCTATTTTTTAATCTTGCTCGTCAAAAACCAAACTGACATCATATGCAATATACTTCCTTATTTTAGAAAGCAAACTCTCGTAAAGTCGATGAGCTTCGTCAACAATAACTATATCTACATCTTTAATTTCTCTTAATCGAAGTTCTTTTGCAGAGATAATCTTTATATTTTTAAATTTTTTATCCAAATAGCAATGACCTTCACACAAAATACCACTATGTACTAATAGGATGCGGTTGATTTTTTCCAATTCTTTTGCAACATCATAGATTAAAAGCGTTTTACCTGTTCCAGGTCCACCTGTTAATCCTATAAATCGCTCAGATTTTATAGAAGTGATATATTCAATTATATTTTTCTTAATTGTTTCTTGATTTTCGGTTAAGAGATAATTATTTGCTAAAAACTTATCGGGAGAATTTAACGGAGAGACAAGAATGTTCTTTGGTATATATATTTCGTCCAAATCAACTTCAATGCCTCGTTTGTTTTGTAAAATTTCGATTAATTCGTCAATATCGCATTCAAAAATATTCGCATCTCTTAACGTATAAACTTTTTTTGTTTCGGATATGAAAGCATACAAAAAAAGCTGTTCTTTATTTAACATTTTTAGAAAATGACGATTTTGTAAAAGCTGCTTTTTAATTTTCTGTAAATCAACTTCGTGGCTTTTCAATTCTATATTGATACAAGCATTATCGGTAATTTTGAGCAAATCAAACTCTTTGTTTAGCTGCGGAACAATATAATTATACAGGAACCCATCTTTATCTGAAGTATTAATATTCAATGCTTGAACCAACAATTTTATATCTATTATTTCCCGATGTCTGTATTCCCTGTCCTTTTCAAATCCACAAAGATATTTCACATATTTCTCCGACAAGTTTTCATTGTCTATAAGTTTTATTAAATTGTCCAACGAAATTAATTTATGTTTCATTTTTGCTTCTTCAACTGTAATTTGATAACAAACTTACGGACATTTAATAGTAGATTAATTATATCACAATAATTAACTTTCAGCAATGATTTTGAATTAAAGTAATTCCTTAATCGAAGTTTGTGTAAATTTTGCACAAACTTGACTCTCTTACAATTCTCCAAATATTCAAAAATATTTGGACTTTTTTATTCGTCATTTCCATGCCACTTTTGTAATACTTTTTCGACTTGCGCAATCAACTGTTCTTTATCCGGCATATACAACACATATTTAGAAGCGAATATTTGATTTGAAATTCCGCCGAGCGCATATTGTACCTCACAGTTACCTTTATCTGTACAAAGAATTATACCGATCGGCGGATTGTCGTTTTCGTCGTTTACCTCGTTCGTATGCTTGTTTCCGATATCATTTTGCAATATGAGCACAGGGCGTAACCCGCCCTGTTCGCTGCCTTTTACCGGATTTAAATCCGCATAATAAATTTCGCTCCTTCTGATTCCTTTCATCTCTGTCTCCCGTTAAGTAAAAGACGGCCGGATGCTTTTGGTACAAACGACCGCCTCGTATTTTTTCTTGTATCAATCGTTTCTTTTTCTGTCTGTATTTATCCTCGATTTCCCCAGACAATGGGAAC
>ERZ827150.1771-NODE-1771-length-25793-cov-51.191196_pt1 | contig 25793 bp, 24 predicted proteins | sample MGYA00519779_ERZ827150 | MGnify/ENA primary metagenome ERZ827150 (study PRJEB31778, sample SAMEA3449267) | human gut metagenome | biome: human gut; feature: human-associated habitat; material: faeces | place: United Kingdom | collected 2010/2012 ...
CAAAAGTAATCATTCCAACCGTATTTCCTTTTATTGCGCAAATCTAAGGGAACGAAGTGACGGATTTCATATAATGGTCGATGTTGGATGATTGATGAATCTCTGCCAAACCTAAAACCGATATTCCTTCGCCGCCTCAAAACAGGGACAACTCTTCATCGGGTTCAGGTCGTGGTGCCCCACGACCAGCGCCTTCGGAAAGCGGCGTTTCAGTTCGCGTACCAGCGCCAGCAGGCTGCCTTTCTGTGCCAGGGTACGTGTATCCTTCGGACGGCCCAGGCGGTCCAGTCCGCCTTCGTAGCACACTCCGATGCTGTGCCGGTTGTGGTTGCGGCAGTGCGCGCCCACCTGTTCCATCGGCCGTCCGCGGTGTATTTCGCCGTCGCGGGTGATGTAGAAGTGGTAGCCGATGTCGCGGAAGCGGCGGTGGCGCACGTGGTCCGTGCGGCAGGCTTCAAAGCCAAAGCTCTGCCCCTCAGGGGTGGCAGAGCAATGGACAATAATCAGGGTGATGGTTCTCATCGGCCGATACACGATGAGATGCCGAATACTCCGGCCAAGGCAGTAGCCACGGCCACAATAGCTTTGAGCACAATGCTCCATACGTTTTTCTTGGTTTGAGCCATTCTTAAATTAATTGAAAATTGAGAATTGAGAATTGAAAATTGAAAAAAATAATTTAGTGGTTAACGGTTAGTGGTGAGTATTTCATCCGAATGGATACTCACCACTAACCCATAACCGTTTACCGCTATCTTACAGCGGACTTCCTTCCTGGTCGTCTTCGCCGGTGCCGCCGCTATTGCCGCCGGGCGTGCCGGACGTGCTGCTGCCCTCGACGGAGTACTCGTTCTGTTCGCGCAGCGTACCTTCCAGGTTGATTTTGGCGTTGCTCAGTTCGCCGGTGGCGCGGGCGCGGAGCTTCAGGCCCGCCACGTTCTCGCTCACCTTGAACTCGGCTGCACTGGCGGCGCCGTGGTCACTGACGATACCCACCGAGAAGATGGCCAGGTCGTCCAGTTTCACGTTCTTGCCGTCCAGAATCAGCTCCTTGATGCAGGCCACCATTTCGGCCAGCACCCCTTTGATGACGCCGGGCGAGAAAGGCGTGTTGTGTTTCGACATGTGCTTGGACAGCGCTTCGAGGTCCAGCGTTTCGTTGATGACGGGGCGGGCATACCACATTCCCTTGCAGGGATGGTTCTCGCCGGTGATTTGAACTTTTCTGTAGAGAATCATAAGTTAATAGATTAATAATTAATAAATTGTAATTAAAGGTTGTAGGGACACACCATGGTGTGTCCGTCTTGTTTCCCATGTATGGTGATTCGGTAACCGGACACACCGTGGTGTGTCCCTACAAATACAAAGATACAACCTCCTCCCCCTGGAAAGTCCGTAACGGCCGGTAAGGGTAGGTAGGGATGGATTAAAGTTGATAATCGTTGATTATAGTTGCTCCGGTGTATGGTGCTTTGCTTGATTTTCAGTATCTTTACGTCAGTAAAGACAAAAACTGAATTCATCCTATGGAAGCATTTACCATCCGTGCCTATGGCCGCACCGAGCTGGCCCAGTGTTACTTTCCCACACTCAATCCGCAGGTGGCCCACCGCAAGCTGCAGAGCTGGATTGACTATTATCCCCACCTGCGCGAGCGCCTTCGGGCTGCCGGCTGCAATCCGCATGCCCGCGTCTACATGCCCGTGCATGTCCGCATGATTGTCGAGGCGATTGGGGAACCTGGATGATGTGAATAATAATTTGATAATAATAGATATTTTTTCATGAAGAAAATCTTTTGTATGTTAGGATTGGCATGCCTCCTTTTCGGTATGCCCGTTTCGCTCCATGCGCAAAAGTTGAGTGATGAACAGGTCGTCAGTCTGGTCAAGGAACAGAAGGCTGCCGGTAAGAGTGACAAGGAAATCGGTCAGATGCTGGTAGCTCGTGGAGTGACTCGTGAGCAGTTGGAACGCATTAAAGCTGATTATGAAGAGAGTCAGGGCGGTTCAAACCAGGTGGTCAGTCCCGGTGGTACGGACGAGGCCCGTAGTCGTCGTGCGGTAGAGAGTTCCTTCACTGAAACGACGGCCGGCAGTCTGGATCTGATAGGCGAATCCGTCGCCAGCCGGGAGTTGCAGCAGGATACCGCTGCGGTCCGCATGGTCTACGGACGCGATATTTTTAATACCCGTTCATTGACTTTTGAACCCAATGAAAACATGGCCACACCGGTCAATTACCGTTTGGGACCCGGTGATGAAGTGATTGTCGATATTTGGGGAGCCAATGAAGCTACCATCCGTCAGGTAATTTCTCCCGAAGGCAACATTATGGTAAGCCAAATTGGTCCTATCTACTTGAGTGGGCTGACCATCGCTGAGGCGGGTGATAGGATCCGTGAGAATTTGTCCCGAAAATATGCCGGAATCTCGGGAGATAATCCGGAGTCCCAGGTGCGTGTCACACTGGGACAGATTCGTACCATCCAGATTAATGTGATGGGCGAGGTGGCCGTCCCCGGCACTTATCGTTTGTCTTCTTTTTCCACCGTTTTCCATGCCCTCTATCGGGCAGGCGGTGTGTCGTCCATCGGCTCTCTGCGTAGTATTCGTGTCATGAGGGGTGGGCGTGAAGTCGCTGTGGTCGATGTTTATGCGTATCTCATGGAGGGGGCTATCTCCGATGATATCCGTTTGGAAGAGGGAGATGTGATTCTGGTTCCTCCCTACGAAGAGCTGGTGCATATCGAGGGTAAGGTCAAGCGTCCGATGTATTACGAAATGAAGTCTGGCGAAACATTGACTTCTTTGCTTGAATATGCCGGTGGCTTTATGGGCGATGCCTATACCAAGGAAGTCCGAGTCATCCGTCGTACCGGTCGTGAGAACCGTTTGTTCAGTGTGGAGGCTTCTTCGTTTCCATCCTGGTCGTTGGCCGACGGCGATGCGGTGACGGTGGGAGCCATCTTGGACCGTTTTGCCAACCGGGTGGAAATTCGGGGTGCTGTCTATCGTCCTGGCATGTACGAACTGGGCGGTTCGCTCAATACTGTGAAAGAATTAGTTACCCGGGCCGAAGGCCTTACGGGCGATGCTTTCTGTTCGCGTGTCCTTCTCACCCGCGAGCGCGAAGACTTGACGCACGAAGTGTTGGCCATCGACTTGGAGGGAGTCATGAGCGGCCGTCTTCCCGATGTACCTTTACAGCGTGAGGATGTGCTGGTCATTCCCAGCATTCACGAATTGCAGGCCAAGGGTGCTTTTACAATAGCCGGCGAGGTTACCCGTCCGGGTGTCTACCCGTATGCGGAAAATACCACTCTGGAAGATCTGTTGGTACAGGCTGGAGGCCTTCTCGAGAGTGCCTCTACGGTTAAGGTCGATATATCCCGCCGTCTGCGCGATGCCAAGAGCTTGGAGTCAGGCAAGGAGATCGGTCAGATTTTTACGTTCGCTGTCAAGGACGGTTTTGTCATCGACGGTACCCCTGGTTTTGTTTTGGAGCCTTTCGACGTGGTCGAGGTGCGTCGCAGCCCCGGTTATCAGGTGCAGCGTCGTGTCACCATTGCTGGTGAAGTAACCTTTGCCGGTGGCTATACGTTGATACGCAAGAATGAACGTCTCTCCGACCTGGTAAAACGTGCGGGAGGAGTTACTTCCGAGGCTTACGTGCGGGGCGGTCGTCTCATCCGACAGATGAACGAAGAGGAGCGTGCCCAGCGTCAGGCAGCGCTCGACATGGCCCTGATGAATGCGGGCAGCGACTCTGTGTCAGTGGCCAAACTCCGGTTGGGCGACTCCTATACCGTGGGCATCGAGCTGGACAAGGCTTTGGCCAATCCCGGTTCCGATTACGATGTGGTGTTGCGCGAAGGTGATTATCTTTACATTCCCGAATATATCAGTACGGTCAAGATTATGGGAGAAGTCCAGTTCCCCAATACGGTCACTTACATAGCCGGCAAGTCCAAGTCCTATTACATCAACCAGGCTGGCGGTTATGGCAAGATGGCCAAGAAGCGCAGAGCCTATGTGGTTCATATGAACGGCACCGTTACCCGCATCAAGCGGCTCAAAAGCGGGCAGATAGAACCGGGATGCCAAATTATTGTACCCAGTAAGAAAGAGCGGAAGGGAGTTGGAATAGCTGAGATTATTTCGCTTACCACTTCGGCTGCTTCGGTTGGTACTATGGCTGCTACCATTGCCAACTTACTGAAGTAGTCAGGCTGATGGATTTTTCCACATAGCATTAATTGTGTAATATTATCGATAATGGAACAGAATACAAAAGTGTCTCTTTCTAAAAAAGAAGAAACGCAGGGATTTGATTTGTTGGAATTGCTCCTTCGTGTTTGGACGGAACGGAAATTAGTTCTCAAGTGTTGTGGTATAGCTGTAGTGCTAGGACTGATTGTAGGGTTTAGTACCCCCAAAGAATATACCACTACAGTGACTTTAGCCCCGGAATTTAATAGTAGTGGTGCTTCTATGAGCGGGCTGAGTAGTTTGGCGGGTTTGGCGGGCATTAATTTGCGACAGGGAACCTCACGTGATGCCTTGTATCCAACTCTTTATCCAGATATAGTTTCCTCTGTTCCTTTTGCAACAGAGCTATTTCCGGTCCCTGTAGAGTCTTTAGATGGTCAATTGAAAATTTCTCTTTTTGAGTATTTGAAGGAGCATCAGCGTACTCCTTGGTGGGGTGCCGTTACAGGCTTCCCCTCTCGGATAATTGGTTGGGTTACTTCCCTTTTTAAGGAAGATAAAGAGGATGAACAATCTGATGAGTCAAAAGTGAATCCATTTCACCTTACTAGAGCGGAAGCTGGCGTTGTGAGTGCTTTGAGTAACCGTATTGCGGTGGCGGTGGACAAGAAGACATATGTCGTTACAATCAATGTTACCATGCAGGATCCGCTTATTGCCGCAACTGTTACCGATACGGTGTTGGTACGGTTGCAGAACTACATTACGAATTACCGTACCAGTAAGGCTCGGGGCGATTTGAAGTTTACCCAGAAATTGTACGAAGAAGCGCAAGCTGATTACAATAAGGCTCTTCAGGCGTATGCCGATTTTGTCGATATGAACCAAAATCTGTCCTTACGTAGTGTTCAGACGCGTCAGATACGTCTTCAAAATGAAATGAATTTGGCTTATGAAGTGTACACTCAGACGGCCCAGCAATTGCAGTTGGCCAAAGCTAAGGTGCAGGAAAGTACACCTGCATATACGGTTGTTCAAACTGCTACGGTACCTTTACGTCCTTCTGGTCCTTCTAAGCTAATTATACTCATCGGTTTCCTTTTTTTGGCTGGAATGGTGTCCGTTGGTTGGATACTTTTTGGCAGAGCTATGGTGGGTTTTCTCCGTCTGAATGGTGGCAATGCTCATAATGATTGATAGGGTTTCGTAACTATGTACATTAGCGCGCTAACTATGTACATTAGCGCGCTAACTATGGACTTTAGGAACATGATAGTAAGCGTCCAATTTTGACGTCTTGCCCCCAAGCATAGAAAAGTCGATCTTCGCTGCTGTAATCAAAAACTAGTAAGTATGTATAGCAGCAGTGATTTTGAGCATCTGTTCATCCGTTACAAAGCGGATGCTATGCCGCAAGGTGAGTCCATCCAGGATTTCTGTTTGAAAAACAAAGTACCCTACAATCTGTTTCACAAATGGTACAAGGATACCCGACATCACATTGTCCCGGTACAGGTAGAAGGACAACAGGTGGAGCAAGAACCGGAAAAGGATCTTTCAGCTTCCATCCCATCCATGGGAGGTGCTTTGTCATCCCCTCCGGTGAGATTCATGATAGATATCCGTATGACTGGTGGGATGCGCATCCTGCAACGGAACTTAAGCTACGAGGGTTTGAAGGAGCTGGTAGAGAAGCTGGAGGGGCTATGTTGAACATTACAGGAATGAACAGGTTTTATTACCTGCGAAACTTCCATGATATGCGCTGCAAATATGACCGTGTGCTTTCCGTCATCCACCAGCAATTGAACCGCGAGCCGGAGGAAGATGAAGTTTTCATTGTGATGTCCAAGGACCGGCGGAAAGTCAGGCTGTTTGCTTATGACTGCCGTTCCTTCAGCCTGTATGAGAAGCGTTTCGCTTCGGGTTACAAGTTCATGCAGGTATACAGGCAGGGTGAAGAGACGGTATATAGCATCCAATGGAAAGATGTGGTTGTGCTGTTACAGAATCCTGTGATCAACTCGTTGAATATCAGATAAATAAATGTGAAATAATTTGTTTATGTCACTGGAAATGAGTATCTTTATGGTATAAAAAAGAGTGACATGGACGATCGTGAATTTGAAAAGATATTGGCTTCGGCCGAACAACTGAGGCTCCGTGAAAAAGAGACGGAGCCTTGGGCTGACCGTTATTCCGATATGAATTCCATGGAAAAATCAATGTTGCTTGACGAACTTTTTGCCTTACGCAAGGCTGACAAGGGACGTGAAGCAAAGCTTCTGGAAAAGCTTGACCGTATGACCGAACAGCTGCTGGCTCTGAATGAAAATTCCCAGCGATTGCTGAGACAAAATGATGAGCTGAAGCGTATGCTCTCTGATCGTGACGCGCTGATAGAAAAGCTCCGGAAGGAGAATGCCGCCTTGAAGGAACAGAAGAAGCTTTCAGACAAGAACCGCTTCGACGGCAAGACCCAGAAGGTTTCGTCCAAGAACCGTGGCTCCGATTCCCGCGAAGCTGACAAGGAAGATTTTGACGGCAGTTCCACTCCCAACCTTCCTTCGGAGGAGAGGGGAACGGACATTCCGTCATCTGCCGGTAGTAAACAGGAACGGCCATACCGCCAGGGAATGTCTTACAAACGTATGAAGGCAGATAAGTCCGTGTGCCATGATTTCGATTTCTGCCGTTTGCCGAAAGAAGCAGTTATTATCAAGACATTCCACAAGTATTCCTACGAGCAAGTGAGCTATATTCTGGAGCACAGGTATCAGGTTGTCCGTTACAAGCTGCCGGACGGTAGAATCTGCGAAGGCTACCTTTCCAAAGACGGAGGCCCCGATTACATGGATGCGGTTCCGGGAACCCATGCATCCGCTGATTTCCTGGCCCATCTGGCCTTCAACCATTTTGTGCTGGATGTGCCTTATTACCGTGAGATGTACCGTCTGAATGACCATGGTATGTTCCTGAGCCGCATGACCTTGATCAACTGGCTTGAGAAAGGTGCAGGGTTTACCAAGAGACTGGTTGAAACGCTCAAGAATATGGCCATGGAGAAAGATGCCATCGTGAACTGCGACGAGACCTGTGCAAGGTGAAGGTACAGGACCGTTATCGTAAAAGATATATCTGGTGTCTGGTCAACCGTGAAGAGAAGATTGTCATCTACTGTTATGAGGAAGGTTCCCGCAGCCGTGATGCCCTGAAGAACATTTTGGGCGACCGGCAGATCAGGGCGTTGCAGTCTGACGGTTACAATGTGTACATGTATCTGGAAGACAGGCTGTACGACACGGAACACCTCTGCTGCCTGGCCCATGCGCGTGCCAAGTTCGTGTATGCCTACGAGCAGGGCGGTGACCTGAATGCGAAACAGATGCTGGAATACATCGGCTGGTTGTACGGTCAGGAAGACAGTTATCGCCGGTCCGGTCTGACAGCTGAAGAGATAACCCGACAACGGAACTCCCTGCGGACAAAGGAAGTCATCGGCCGCATGCGCAGTTTTTTGAATGTGCTGACTTCGGAGGGTCATCCTCCCCGTGGAGATCTGATGGAAAAGGCGGTCAATTACCTGAAGAACTTCTGGAATCAGCTGTTCGCCTACTTGAAAGACGGCCGCTACAGCATCGACAATACCATTGCGGAGCGTTTCACCCGTCCCTTGGCGGGTGAGCGGAAGAATTCGTTGTTCTTTGGCAGCAACCGTATGGCGAATGTATCGGCTGCCTATCATACTTTAATATCTACTTGCCGGGCCAACGATATCTCCGCCCTGGCTTATTTGAAGAAATTTTTCCGTGAGGTGGTCAAAGGCCGCAGGGATTATGAGAATCTGCTGCCGATGACCATCGGAATCAATACTAACAAACTTTAAAAATCAAGTCCGGTTTTTGAAAACTTTAAGAGGAAAGCTTCCCAAAGGGGCTTTCCCTATGGGGTACGTCAAAATTGGACGCTTACAACATGATAATGGGAAATTGAAAATGAAGTACCTGTCATCCTGAACATCGTGAAGGATCCCGTTTTTAGAATTCTCCATTCTTCGTCCTTCGTTCTTCATTCTTCATTCTTCATTCAACAAAACCTCCCCATCGCCTGCTGGTTCCGGTATATTTCATCGCCCGTCAGCTCGACGACACGGTAGCCCCGCTTGCCGCTGACGCGGATCTGCTGGAAGCCCTCCTGCGTCATCACCATCCCGATTTTCACGGGACTCAGCTTGTGGCGCAGGCCCGCGTTGATGCGCGCCAGTATCTGTGCGTTCGTCACGAAGATGCAGGTCTCGCCCTCCATCGGGCGGCGGTAGTGCGTCAGGATGAGCTCCTGTTCCAGGCAGGGCACTTCGAAGTGGCGGTTGTGCTGGTTCAGCGCCCGTATCTCGTCGTCGTCCAGCCAGTAGGGAAAGTCGCGGCAGATCAGGGCATATGCCTGGGCATAGACGTGCCGGTAGTCCACCGGATGGTCGTAGGGGCTGTCGATGCTCTCCACCTCGAAAGGCATCCAGCGTCGGTTGCCGCTCAGGTCGTTCAGGAACTGGCGGTTGTTGCTCGTGCCGCAGAAGCTGGCAATGTGGGGCCGCACCTCCTTGTAGCGGGCATAGGCCGCCCGTTCGTTCACGTGGCGCATGGTGGTGAGTGCCTTCAGCTGGTTCAGCTCCTTGCTCTCCATCTCGTCCAGCTCCTCGAGGCACACCAAGGCAAACTCCGAGAGCGTCAGCAGGTCGTCGCGCGTGATGTTGCGGCTGTTGGACTTCAGGTAGAAGTAGCGGCGCAGCTCGGGCGGCAGCAGGTTGTTCAGCCAGGTGGTCTTGTAGATGCCCTGGCGGCCGATGAGTACCAGTATCTCGTGGTTCACCGTCTCCTCGTCGAGCAGCGAGGCCAGCATCGCCACGAGCCATTTCTTGAAGAAGCGGACAAAGAGGTCGCCGTCCTCCCTGACGTGTACGGCGGCAGCCAGCCGGCCGATGTAGTCGGTGGTGCCGTCCCAGGCGGGCAGGGCGTCCACATACTCGCGGAAGGGGTTGTACAGCTCCACGAAGTCCGATTCGATGACGGTCTGCACGTCCTGTTTGCGGGCGGGGGCTTCCTCCTTGCACAGGCGTCGCCACAGCGAGTTCACCTCGCGGTCCGTCAGGTCACAGAAATCCTCCGTTCCCTCGGGAGCGAACTCATATTTGCCTGTCACCGTGTTCTTGCGGAAGCGTCCCTGCCGGGTCAGGAAGGCTTCGATGACGTCCACGGTGGCTTTTCCCGGGCTGTCGGCCGTCCGCTTGCGGCGGTTGTCGGTTTCGGGAGCGCGCGTGCCGTGTTCGTCGGTACGCTGGTAGCACGAGCGCAGAATGGCGGCCACGTCGCCGTCGTAGTCGGCAAAGTGCTTCACCGCCCAGTCGGTAGCCGCCTCCCGGTCGGCCCCGTAGGCATTGAGCAGGTAGCCCATGCGCATGATGTATTCGTTGTGGTGGTGGGCCGTGTAGGCGATGCCCTCGTCGGCCAGCACCTGCTCCGCCGCCTTTACCATACGGTGTAGCTTCATCCGCTGCGCCTTCAGCCGGGCCGGATGCTCTTCCGGCCGTGGCTTTGCGATGATGAACGGCGTGGCTGCCGGTTGGAAGTACGCCTCCGGGTCGTGCGCTAGTCCGCTCAGCCGGGTGCAGTTCTTGCACTTTTCGTCATAGGGCAGGCCCGTCAGGCGGGCGTAATGCTCGTTCATCTGCCGGAAGGCCAGCACGTGCAGCTCCTGTTCCGAGCGTGGCGTGTAGTCATCGGCCGCTTCATAGGCCGCGACGATGCGCAGTCCCTCCCCGCTGATGGTGGTATAGGCCAGCAGTGTATGCGGGTCTTCGCGCACCCGTCGCAGGCAGTCCGCCAGGCTGTCGGTGCCGATGTGGTCAAAGTCCGCCAGGCACAGGTGCGTCCAGCCGTCGATGTGCTCCTTGCGCTTTCCGCCGTCGAAGTGTACCGACACGGCGAAGCAGGGGCAGGTCGCCTTGATGTGGGCGGCCGCTTTGGCCTGTCTTTGGCTCAGGTAGTACCGGTGTTTGTCCGTATAGGCCTTCAGCTGTTCGTCCGTACGGATTTGTTCGGCCAGATTGGTCAGGGTAGTGTTTGTCGGACGCAGGTCCGTGTAGCCTTGAAACAGGCTGAGAATTTGATTTTTCATCCTATCAGATTTTAAAGTGAATAAATTTGTATCATAACATATTGAGGCCCTTTCCCGATGTGTCATCCCGCACCGGATGTGGGATTCATATCGTTCCTCTCTGTAAAGGAGCGAATTTTGTGTGAATCGGCCAAGTCTGTCGGTCCGCACGTGTGAACCGATTCCGTTAAAAATTAACTTACTTAACATCCGTTAGCAGAGCTGTTGCGTACAAAATCCAATTGAACTTAAAATTTAAAGAAGATTTTGTATGAGTAAAAAAGCAGAAATTCTCGTCCATCTGGGCGAATACATTCAGCTGTTGCAACGTCTGGTCCCCGTGGACGGGCGTACGCTGACTAACGAAGAGGTTGCCACGCAGACAGGGCTTTCGCTGTCGACCTATAAACGGGTAAAAAAAGGGTCGAAACCCGCCTCATGGCCTACTATGTCGTGTTGCGGCTCTACGTACCGGTGTGTGCCGGCAGTCGTGAGCTGCCCCTCGGTCAGTTCCTCCGCGAGCTTTACCGCAGTCTGGAGGCTGATTGCCGGTCCCGTTGTGACTGATGCTGTCCATGCAAGGCAGGAACGGTGCGAACCGTTCCTGTTCTCCGCCCGGCCTTGACACCCTGCCCTGCGGAAAACCGGACATTTTATATAGAACGTATATATCCACCTGAGTGTTAACGCATTTAACACTGTCTCTCCCCCGCGCGCGTGAGAAAGTGTGTATAGAGGGGTGGCAGGGTGGCAAAATAATAAATGAATAGAATACTAATTTTGTATGGAGCTGAAGAAAAAAATAGCCATTATAGGCGGTAGTTATTTACAACTTCCAGCTGTGCTGAAAGCCAAGGATTTGGGTTATGAAGTTCATTGCTTCTCGTGGCGCGATGGTGCGGTTTGTGCGGAGCAAGCGGACTTTTTCTATCCCATCTCCATTATCGAGAAAGAGTCCATTCTGCGGGAATGTGAACGCATTGGCATTGATGGAATTACTACTATTGCCAGTGATGTGGCGGTATTGACGGTCAATTATGTCGCTTCCCATATGGGATTGATCAGCAATCCGGACGAATATTCGGAGGTTACGACCAATAAATATTTGATGCGTAAATGCTTTACGGAAAACGATGTACCTTCACCTCGCTATACTGTTGCCGACCAATCGAGGAACTATAACATTACCTCCTTTAAATTTCCTTTGATTGTAAAGCCTACCGACCGCTCAGGTAGTCGGGGGGTAGAAAAAGTTTTGGATCCGCTTCAGTTGGATACAGCCATTGACCGTGCCCAAAAGGAAGCCTTCAGTAAAGCGGCGATTATAGAAGAGTTTGTTACCGGAAGAGAAATCAGTGTGGAAGCTATTTCATATCAGGGACGACATACGATTCTGCAGATTACGGACAAGGTAACGACGGGCAGTCCTTATTTTGTGGAATTGGAACACCACCAGCCGTCTACACTGCCCGGACAAATCCAGTCTGAAGTAAAATCGATTGTATTAAAGGCATTGGATGCTCTTCATATACAATATGGAGCTTCCCATTCCGAACTGAAAATAACGGAGGACGGTGATATTCGGGTCATTGAGATAGGAGCACGTATGGGGGGGGATTTTATCGGTTCCACCTTGGTGCGCTTGTCTACCGGATATGATTTCCTGGAAGGAGTGATTCAAGTGGCAATGGGAAAATTTCAGGACCCGGTCATTTCCCAACATCGCTGCTCCGGTGTCTATTTTTTAAGTAAGGAAACCGAATATGTAAAAAAATACATTGAACATCGTTCGGATTATCCGGAGATAGTGGAAGCGCAGATCACAGATCCTGTTTTGAGGAATATCGAATGCAGTGGTGACCGAAGCGGATATTTTATCTATCAGGCCGACAAACGATTTCTGATTGCAGAGGATATCTGGTAAATGTAATGAATAGAGCTATGAAAAAAAGTATTGTGTATTGCCTGCTGGTGGTCTGTCTGGGTTTCTCTTTTTCTGCCTGTGATAAAGAAGACGATTATCTCGTGATAGACACCAGGACATACTCTGTTCAGCAGAGTATGTTGAAAGTTTGGCTGGAATATTTGTGCTCCAGTGAATGTGAAGGACGAAAGTCGGGAACTGTGGGGAACGAAAGGGCGAGGGAGTATATTGTTTCGGAACTGAAGCGCATGTCCTATGCCCCGTTGATGCAAGAGGCGGTCGACGAACAAAAGCGGACTTATTACAACATCATCGTCCATGCAGGAGGAGACGAATCCCGGCCGACGATTGTGATAGGTGCACATTACGATGGTGCGGTCGAATCTTCCAATTATCCGGCTGCCAATGACAATGCTTCAGGGGTCGCCTCGTTGTTGTTGCTTGCCCACATGCTTGCTGACAGCGATACAGATTTTCCGTATAATTATCAGCTGGTTTTTTTCGACGGTGAGGAAACCCAGACCGGCGGAACGTCGTTTAACGGCTCCCGCTTCTTTGTATCCGCACTGGAGGAGCCGCCTTTGTTCTATTTGAACATTGACATGATAGGAAATGCTGAAATGCTTCACCGCATAGAGACGACCAGTGATTATTTGGCCGATTGTGTACTGAAAATAGGGGAAAAATACGAAAGGCTGGAACTGGAAGTCGATAATAAAATTGTGAAATATAGTCAGGATTTTGTTCCCTTTGATGCCGTGGATATACCAGTCTTTACTTGGAAAAATCCGCTGAACAGCAATCAGGGGAAATATAACCATACTCCTGAAGATCAGTTGAAGTATTTGTCTTTGGAGAAGATGGAAATCATTACGAATATAAATTTCGAGTTGATTACCTATCCATTTTCCGAAGATATATACAAGAACAACAGGAGCACAAGAGACTGAACCTTGCGGACATTCGGTTAATTGATTGAATTTGAACATGAAAAAGAAAGTTATGATTATCGGGGCTGGCGCAGGTCAGGTCCCGCTTATCAACTTATGCAAGCAGGAAGGTTTGTACACGTATGTAGTTTCTCCTTTTGGCCCATATCCGGGCATTGAGTTGGCCGATACACATATCAATGAAGACATCTATCATGTGGATGCATTGGTGGAAATAGGGAGAGAATTGGGCGTTGATTATGTCATATCCGACCAGTCGGACTATGCTGTTCCTTTGGTGGCATCCATTGCCGACCGGTTGGGGCTGCCTGGAAACAAACCCGAAGTAGCTCAGACTTATTCCTACAAAAGCAAATTCAGAACGTTCTGTGAACAGCATCGGATACCAGCTCCTAAAGCAAGGAAGATACAGAAAGGGGATGGCTTGCCTGGTGGTTTGACGTATCCTCTGGTTGTGAAGCCTTCGGACTCACAGGGTAGCCGTGGCATTTCCAAGGTGGATTCGGCTGACAGGTTGGAACAGGCTGTGCAGGAAGCCTTTGCTTATTCCAAGAAAGGAGCTGTGGTGATAGAAGAGTTTTTCAAGGGACGTGAAGTGGTCTGTGAGGGTTTTGCGCTCGATGGCGTCTATTACCCTGTGGCTTTCGGTGACAGAAACTATTTCAGCTTGGACGGGAAATTCATTCCCTCCCAGACCATATTCCCCTCTTCCATTTCACCGGAAATAGAAAAACGGATTATTGCCAACGAGCGCTTGATAACGTCGCTTTTGAAGCCGGACTTCGGAACCGTACATTCGGAGTATCTGGTCAATGAAGAAACGGGAGATTTTGTTGTGGTCGAATCGGCTTTGCGGGGAGGAGGAGTATATATTGCTTCCGACCTGATACCGCTTTCGGTAGGCGTCGACTTGACTAAAATGCTGTTTTTGGCCATGACCGGGCAGAAAGATACGGTTGTTACTTTGCTGGAGAACAGAATTGAGCGGGCTTCGGCATATATTTGTTTTTATTTGGATAAAGGGCATATCACGTCCATCAGGGGAGTAGATGAGGTAAAGTCTATGCCACATGTAAAGAAAGCCGATGTAGATAATTTGCGGGTAGGTGATGCGGTTCCACGAATAGAACATAAGGGAATGAGAAAAGGTCCTTTCATTGTGGAGGCAAACACTTTATCGGAATTGGATGAATATATACGCCAAATCCAAACGATCTTTTCCATTGAGACAGATGGCAGACCTGCGATTCATTGGAATTGAAATCTGGGATTTTTATAGAAAATGCTGTTTATGAAAGAAAAATATTATGTAGTAGCGAAGACTATTGCTCGTTGGAAATTGAATAATCCCTTTGAAAACTGGTTGGGACAGAAGGCAGATACAAGTGAGTGCTGGAAAAAAATATATGTGCTTTACTACAAGTTATTTGATTATCAATATTATTCTAAGGGGCTGAAATACATTGAGGAGGAGATGGCCAAGCAACGTCCCAATCTGCAGAAAACAGTAAATGGTATTCCTCTTTCTGATAAGTTCTTACGTCGTGATATGATTTATAGCTTACATCGGTTTGGAGTAAATTTTTTAGAATATTATGTGTATGGATTCTATAAGAAAAATGTTTTTGGCCGTAGTTTGTTAAATAACATGAGAATACAATATGGCTATTGTGAACAGGTGAACTCGCCTTTCGTCAGAGAACTTTTTGATAATAAGATAGAAACGTATAACCATTTTAAGATCTTTTATCAACGGGATGTAGTAGCAGTAATGTCATTGACTGATCGGGATGATTTCATTGGTTTTATTAAGAAGCATTCGGCATTTATCTTTAAGCCATTAAAAGGGGTTTGTGGCCATGGTATTAAAATATATAGAGGCTTTAATGATGATATTGATGATTTCTTGTCCCAGAAATTGGCCAACGGTCCATTTATTGTTGAGGAAATAATTGAACAGGCACAAGAAATGGCCATTTTGCATCCTGAAAGCATTAATACCATTCGGATTGCCACATTCAAGATAGGTCAAGACGTGACAATTTATGGAGCGTCCTTACGTATGGGGGTTGGCAAATCTGTAGTCGACAATGCTGGTTCTGGTGGTATATTCTGTCATGTCAATCATTCATATGGCTTTGTAGATTCTTATGGAAGAGACTATTTAGGCAACGAATATGTATTCCATCCCGATACAAAAGTTAGATTGATAGGTTTTAGCATACCTCAATGGCCTGAATTGCAACGTTTGGCTAAAAAAGCGGCTCGGGTTATTGACGGTGCTACAATGATAGCTTGGGATTGGGCTTTTAGTAAATCTGGATGGGTTTTACTAGAGGCAAATGATGTTGGAGGGCCTGAATTAATTCAAGATTATGAGAAAGGAAATAAGTTAGTTCTACATGAACTGATGGATAAATATTTTGAATATAGAAAACAATCTAAAAAATAAAAAGATTATGATACCGTTTAACAAACCGTTTTTGACGGGTAAGGAAGCTCATTACATGTATGAGGCTGTATATACCGGCAAGCTTTCCGGTAATGGTAAGTTTACAAAGTTATGTCAGAAGTTCTTTGAAGAAAAGTATGGTTTCAAGAAGGCATTGATGACTACCTCGTGTACGGATGCACTGGAAATGGCAGCTATTTTGTGTGATGTGAAACCGGGAGATGAAGTGATTGTACCGTCATATACTTTTGTGTCGTCAGCCTTGGCTTTTGTGCGGCAGGGAGCCAAAATCGTGTTTGCCGACAGTTGCAGCAACAATCCGAACATCGATGCTGAGAAACTGGAGTCGTTGGTTACGGATAAGACCAAAGTCATTGTTCCCGTGCATTATGCGGGTGTGGCCTGTGACATGGATAAAATCATGGCGATTGCAGAGAAACATCATCTGCTGATAGTTGAGGATGCCGCACAATCCATTGATTCCTTCTATAAAGGAAGGCCGTTGGGCAGCATCGGACACTTAGCCGCTTTCTCTTTCCACGAAACGAAAAACGTGATTTCGGGTGAAGGCGGACTTTTGGCCATCAACGATGAACGTTTTATCCGTCGTTCGGAAATTATTTGGGAAAAAGGGACCAACCGGTCTGAATTCTTCCGCGGTGAGGTAAATAAGTATGGTTGGGTTGATACCGGTTCGTCTTTCCTGCCTTCTGAAATCATTTCGGCCTTTCTGTATGCCCAGTTGGAGAATATAGATGACATCCAGAATCGTAGGAAAGCTATTTGGCAGTTGTATTTCAATGGATTGTCGGAATTGCAAGACAGAGGGCTGGTCACTCTGCCCGACATTCCTGAATACGCTACCAACAATGCACACATGTTTTATCTGGTATGCCGTTCGATAGAGGAGCGTACAGCACTGATCAAACACTTGAAGGACAATGGCGTTTGTGCTGTATTCCATTATCTGAGTCTGCATCTGAGTGATTACAACAAGGCTCACAGCGATTATATACCCGATTTGCCGGCTTGCGACCGTTTCGCCGATTGTCTGGTCAGACTGCCTATGTTCTATGAGTTGAAGGATGAAGAAGTGGAAAAGATCATAAAATTGATAGTAGACTTCTTCGGTTGATGTATCTGGTAATAGGCAAGGAATGATTGATTCAAAAAGAATAGCTAAGAACACAGGTTTCCTTTATGTAAGAATGCTGTTGATCATGGCCGTTTCTCTTTATACGTCGAGGGTGGTCCTGGATGTATTGGGAGTGGACGACTATGGTTTGTACAACCTGGTGGGTGGTATTGTAGGTATGTTGGCTTTTTTGAACGGAACCTTGGCTACGGCTACCTCCCGGTTTCTGACATTTGACATCGGTATCGGCGATTTCAAAAGGTTGAAGCAGACGTTCAACACCACTTTGATTGCTCATTTGGGATTAGGGCTTCTGGTGATACTGATTATGGAAACAGCCGGTTTGTGGTATGTTTACAACAAAGCCATTATACCGGCAGAGCGGTTCGACTCAACCTTGTGGGTGTTCCATATATCGGTCGTTACGGTACTGGTGACTTTCACTCAGGTACCCTACACCTCGTTGATTATGGCGCACGAACAGATGAAAGCTTTCGCTTATATCAGTCTGTTGGAAGCCGTGTTGAAGTTGAGCATCGCTTATCTGATAGTAATCTCCCCGATAGACAGATTGGTGTTTTATGCCATTCTGATGTTTCTTTCCCAATTGGTGGTGGCCATGATTTATCGTTCCTATTGTTATCGGCATTGGTCTGAAGCCCATTTGACACGCGAATTCAGCTTTTCTACGTTTAAGAGTATGCTGAGTTTTTCGGGCTGGAACATCATTGCTCATCTTGCAGAGACTTTCAGGGTACAGGGATTGATTATGTTGTTCGGAATGTTTTTCCAGCCGGTCGTGATTGCCGCCCAATCCATTGCCACCCAATTGTCCCACGGCATCACACAGTTTACCAACAATTTTCGTGTAGCCATTAATCCGCAAATCATAAAGCTGTATGCCACCAAGCAATATGACGAATCCAGGAAGTTGACCTTGGAATCGTCAGTCTATGTGTTCGAACTGTATTTATTGTTTGGCATTCCCATTTTTTTGTTGGCGGAACCTATTATGCATTTATGGCTGAAGGACGTTCCTGAATATGCCGTCGCCTTTTCACGCTGTATTATCGTTTCTGCGATGTTTGGCGTGTTCAGTGCCGGGTTTTATACTCCTCTGACTGCTGCCGGTAAGTTGTGGGGAAATTCGATTGCCGCATTGTGTGTCTGCGGCGGGCAGTTTGTGCTGGCGTATGTTTTACTGAAACTTGGCTTGGACGTTATGTGGGTGCAGTATGGCTATATTGTGGTAGCCATGTTGTTCGGCTTGGTCATCAAGCCCTATTTGTTGATTCGTGAGGTCGGTTATCAAGTGACAGATTTTTTGGCTTGTTTCAAAAAAGTTTTTTCTGTATTTATTTTGTCTTTTATTTTACCTTTTTGCGTATTTTTGTCGGTGGATGTGAATACGGTGGGAGGATTTGTTGCAGTCGGAGCGGTGAGTGTGCTGAATGTGTTGATGATATCGTATTTGTTTTTGTCCAAAGAGTTAAAGAAAAAAGTGAAGGCCATGTTGTCGACGAAACTTGCTGCGGGAAGGAACAGGGACAATTAATGAAAACTGATTGAGCTTTTGAGGATTAACATATACATCCCATTTGTCGTGTTGACAAGTATGAAATTAAGACCTATGAATAGAAAAATTTTACACCTCTTTGATGATGAGAAAGTTGTAAACAGAACAATCGAGTCATTTGAGAAAGTATTTCCCGGTCGGAATGTGTATTGCTGTTTTGTAGACGGCCAGCCCCAAAAGGTAAGCCATTTGTATTGGGTGGGCAATGCCAGTCTTGAGGTAAAGGCCGATTTGTCCGATGTAGCTGTGGTTGTCATACATTTGCTGAGTTACAAAAAATGTCTTTTTGTGGAAAAGCATGTGAAGCCTGGTGTACCCGTCTATTGGCTGATGTGGGGGGCTGACTATTATAATATGCTGCTGGGTTATAGAGGATTCCGTATGTTCTATCAGTCCAGATTTGTAGGATTCAGATATGATGTGAAAAAACTGCTGTATAAGCTGGGCTATAAAAACCATTCTCAAAAAGTATATGAACAATTCATTCAGCATAGAGTGACGCATTGTGTAACGAACAAGTTTGATTTTGCGTTGTGTAAACAGTATGGCGGGATATTATTTGATCGGAAAATAAATGTGCGTACTTTTTTTTATTATCCCATCGATAAAATTTTGGGTAAGGAATTGATGCAGAAGGAAGTTTGTGGTAATGTTATTTTGATTGGAAATTCAAGTTCTGTGACAAACAACCATTGTTATGCGTTCGAGTACCTGAAAAAGATGAATCTTGATGGACGTGTGATTGTTACTCCGTTGAACTATGGGGCAAATACCCGTTATAAAGAGTATGTCATCAAGAAAGGAAAAGAATATTTTGGAGATAAATACCAGCCTCTGTTGGAGTTCCTGCCATTGGATGAATATAACCGGTTGTTATTGAAAGCCGAGGTCTGTATATTTCCGCATTGGCGTCAGGAGGGGAATGGAAATATAATTATTGCTCTATATTTGGGGGCTAAAATCTTTATGTCCAACCGTTCTTCCCTTTTCTCCTATTATAAGGATATGGGGCTTGTTCTTTATGAACTGGAAAAGATAGATAGCGAGCAGCTTCGTACGCCTCTAGATCCCAGTGTCAGAAAACGCAATCGTGAAATCTTGATTGAAAGATATAATCTGGATACCCAATTGACAAATATCAGAAAGATATGGGGTACGTATTTAGAGGCTGACAAGTAAGCGGGCGTCTGATGATGAAATCTGATGGCGTGTCTGTTTGATTTTATTTTGATATAGAATTTAATGACAGATTTTTAAATATTTAAATGGAATGAAAGCATGTTTTATGGGGCTGGGCTACATCGGCCTGCCCACAGCCATTATTGCTGCAAAGCACGGCGTTCAGATAATCGGAGTGGATATCAATCCGAAAGTGGTAGAAATGACCAATCAGGGCAAACTGCATATCATTGAGCCGGGTATGCAGGAATTGCTTCAGGAGGTTGTAGGAAACGGCCAACTGAAAGCGTCCACTACTCCCGAAGTGAGCGATGCTTACTTTATGGTGGTGCCCACTCCTTTCAAGGGCAATCACGAACCGGATATATCCTATGTGGAAGCGGCTACACGGGCTGTGATTCCTTTCTTGAAAGAGGGTGACCTGTATGTCATCGAGTCTACATCGCCGGTAGGAACAACCGACAAGATGACCCAGCTGATTTATGAACAACGTCCGGAGTTGAAGGATAAAATTTACATTGCTTATTGTCCAGAGCGTGTATTGCCGGGTAATGTGATTTACGAGCTGGTACACAACGACCGTGTGATTGGCGGTATGAACGAAGCATCTACGGATAAAGCCATTGAATTCTACAGCCAGTTTGTACAGGGCAAATTGCATCGCACAAACTGCAAGACAGCAGAGATGTGTAAGTTGACGGAAAATTCCTCACGTGACGTTCAGATTGCTTTTGCCAACGAACTTTCGTTGATTTGTGATAAAGCGGGTATCAATGTCTGGGAGTTGATTAATCTGGCCAACAAACATCCGCGTGTCAATATTCTGCAGCCGGGGTGTGGCGTAGGCGGACATTGTATTGCAGTGGATCCATATTTCATTACGGCAGACTTCCCGATGGAGTCCAAGATTATTGCTACGGCACGTGAAATCAATAACTACAAGTCCTTCTGGTGTGCGGAGAAGGTGCAGAACGCCATGTTGAAGTTTGAGCTGGAACATCACCGGAAGCCTTGTGTGGCCATGATGGGACTGGCCTTCAAACCCAATATCGATGATTTGCGCGAATCTCCGGCCAAGTATATTACGACCAAGGTGATGCAAAGCTGCAACAATGCCAATATTCTGGTAGTGGAGCCGAACATCGAATCGCATAATGTATTCAAATTGACTCCTTATCAGGAAGCATACGAGAAGGCGGATATTGTGGTGATGTTGGTCGCTCATGATCCGTTCAAGACGCTTCCGTATCGGGAGGATAAGGTGATACTTGATTTCTGTGGAATCTATAAAAAATAAACCTGTATGAAGAAAATCATGTTGGTCTTCGGGACTCGTCCCGAAGCCATCAAAATGGCTCCGTTGGTAAAGGAGTTCCAAAAACATCCGGAATGTTTTGAAACGATTGTCTGTGTGACCGGCCAGCATCGTGAAATGCTCGATCAGGTTCTGCATATTTTTGAGATAAAGCCTGATTATGACCTGAACATCATGAAGCAGGGGCAGGACCTCTATGATGTGACGGCCCGTGTCCTGACCGGCATGCGTGATGTGCTGAAGGAAGTCCAACCGGATGTAGTACTGGTACATGGTGACACGACAACCTCTACGGCAGCGGCTTTGGCTGCTTTCTATCAGCAGATTCCTGTAGGGCACGTGGAGGCCGGTCTGCGTACCCATAACATTTACAGCCCGTGGCCCGAGGAAATGAACCGCCAGATAACAGGACGCATTGCGACGTATCACTTTGCTCCCACTCCGTTGAGCCGCCAGAACCTGTTGGCTGAAGGTGTCAAGGAAGATCAGATTGCCGTGACCGGCAATACGGTGATTGACGCGCTTTATATGGTAGTGGATAAGATAAAGCGAGACAAGGCCTTGGATGCAGAGCTGGAAACTTTGCTGAAGAATGCCGGCTATGATGTCAATCGTTTGGCTAATGGAAAGAAACTCGTTCTGATTACCGGGCATCGTCGGGAAAACTTTGGAGACGGTTTTATCCACATGTGTACGGCCATCAAGGATCTGACGAAGAAATATCCGGATGTCGACTTCGTTTATCCGATGCATCTGAATCCCAATGTCCGCAAGCCGATTCATGAGGTCTTTGGCGAGGATTTGTCCAACTTGGGTAACATGTACTTTATTGAGCCTTTGGAATATCTGAGTTTTGTCTACCTGATGGAAAAGTCGACTATCGTACTGACAGACAGTGGAGGTATTCAGGAAGAAGCGCCTGGACTCGGTAAACCTGTTCTGGTGATGCGTGATACGACTGAGCGTCCGGAGGCATTGGAGGCAGGAACGGTGAAACTGGTAGGAACCAATTATGAACGAATCGTTCATGAAGTTTCTGAGCTGATTGACAATCAGGAGTATTACGACCGGATGAGCAAGGCGGTGAATCCTTATGGTGACGGACTGGCTTGCGGAAGAATTTTGTCTGTGTTAGAATAGCTGAGGTGGGGTTAGATACTTTTGAATGATAAATTAGATTCCGCAGGTCAAGACGTTATAATTGTATTTGATAGATGCTTCTTATATTAGCTTTCTGTGACAGAACTTTTATTCATTGAATTCATTTTAACGAAATAAGCTTGCGGAGTTTGATTTTATTTTGAAATATTTCCTAATATAATTTGGGGATATAAAACTGTTCCATAATATTCTCTCCCAATATGGTATATCTTCTCGTTCTTGCTGTTATTTTTTACGGCATATATCAATATGATTATTTTGCAAAGGGGAAAAATAAGTTTGAAATTTTTCTTTATCTGTTTGTCTTGTTGACGGCTATTTCAGCTTTTAAGTATAGAGTTGGTTCTGATATTTTATCTTATATGTCGGAGTTTGAAACTTATTTGCCGCTGGAACTGTTAAGTTTTGAGGATATGTTGGGAGATTCTCAGAGGCAGCCGGGATGGATTATCTTAATGTCAGCGTTAAAATCATTGTCCTGTGACTTTACGGCATTTCAAATTATTCAAGCAATCTTCTTGAATTTTGCAGTAGGACGGTTTATCTATCGGAACAGTAGCCATATTTTTACTGCCACATTATTCTATTTTGTGTTTTTGTATACAGAATTGAATTTTGAAGTCATGCGAGAATCGTTTGCCGTCGCGTTTTTCTTATTAGCTTTGGAGGCATATAAAACGAACTCTTGGATTAAATATTATATATTGATTCTATTCTCTTTGTCTTTCCACTTGTCGGCATTCTTTTTATTTGCTTTGCCTCTATTTAAACTTCTTCCAATGAATCAGAGGGCTATTTGGATTTATTGGGGCGTTTTGTTTGTGGTGTGCTTTTTTTTCTTACCCGTATTGCACGAAACACTGAGAGGAATAGAATTGTGGGGAGCCTTGGATGAGAAAGCTTCTTCATATTTGGATTCTAAGAAATATCAGGTTGAACTAACACTTTATTATCAAATAGTAAATTTCTTCGTTCTAAGTGTAGGTTATTGGATTACTATTGTTAACGGTTCTCATGCCAATGTCGGTAGATGGTTGTTGCAGGTGACACTTCTATATTTCCTTTTTTTGATGTTAAATATTGGAGTTCCTATTTTTTATCGTTTCAACAACTATATGCTGTTTCCTTATTTATTATTATTGTCTGATACACTTTATTTAGTGGTCAATAGACATTTTCTCAAACGTTGCCGTGCGTTTTGCTTAGTGTTATTATTGTTTTTCTTTATTTACCCACGTTTAGCCACTTATTTTGAACCTGCAAACTTTCGTGGAGTACCTGTTTATAGAAAATATTTCCCATATCATTCCATTTTTACTCAGGAGAAGGATTTACTGCGTGAACGCACATTTTAGTTTGTGTAAAATTGTAGTTCTCGGGAGGCCTATTTCGTGTATTAATTATGTATTTCTTAATATTTTTATTTGATGAATATATTGTATATAACGTCTTTTTATGAACAACGGTCTGCATCGGCTGCGATTAGGAATTCGGCTTGGGTTGATGGACTGATAGAAGCAGGATGTAATGTGACTGTCTTGACTGTAGAATGGCCTCAAGATTTGAAGTCACATTTTTTGATGGATAATAATAGAGCTCAAGTCTATCGTACATATTTGCCGGAGTTGGACGTACTGAAGGTAACCACGACCAAGATAAAAAAAAGTTCTTTTGCTAAATTGACTCCGATAAGGCATTTTTTTCGAGATCTTATTTTTTTTCCTGATATCTGTAGGCGTTGGCAAAATAAAGTGATTCTGCCAAAAGATATGGATTATGATGTCCTGATTTCATCTTCAGATTTTAAAAGTTCTCATTATGTAGCAAAAAAAGTAAAGGACCTTAAACCTAAACTCCCTTGGATCCAAATTTGGGGAGATCCTTGGAAAGATGATGTAGGCTTGAATTGGTTGAATAAAATTAGAGCAGCCGGGAAAGAAAAAAAAATGTTGAAAATGGCAGACAAGGTTGTCTACGTGTCTGCAATTACCAAGGAAAGGATGTCTATTGCTTATCCTCAGTTAAGTCACAAATTTTATTATCTTCCTCGCGGATATTATAAAAGTGTTTATAAAAGCGGTTCCTTTAATGGAAGCATCCACATTACTTATACGGGAGGAATGAGTATACGTTATAGAAATTCTTTGGCATTATTGGAATGTATTGAGGAGAGAAATAAAATTGAAAAGCTGAAGATTTATGTAGATTTTTATGGTTTTTTTGATGCTGAAACAAAAGAGCAGTTTGGAGCTTTTGATTGTTGTACTATGCATGCTGCTGTTGATTATGAAGCAATCTTGAAAATTTATCAGCAGAGTGATGCCTTGCTTTTTGTTGCAAATAAAGGAAATTCTTCTCAAATTCCTGGCAAACTTTTTGATTATATGGGGACCAATTTACCTATTATATGCTTGGTAGACAGCTTGGATACTGAAATTGCGAATTGGCTCCGTGGTTTCTCACGTTGTTTGTTAATTGAGAATTCTAATAAGGGTGTGCTAAATTCTATTGATAAAATATATTCTTTAGTGAATGAAAGATATGATGTCGTGAAGGATTTTTCACCTTATACAATAGCTAATCAATTATTATCTTTAATAGGATAATTGTTTAATGACTGTAAGCGTCCAATTTTGACGTCTTGCCCCCAAGCATAGAAAAGTCGATCTTCGCTGCTGTAATCAAAAACTAGTAAGTATGTATAGCAGCAGTGATTTTGAGCATCTGTTCATCCGTTACAAAGCGGATGCTATGCCGCAAGGTGAGTCCATCCAGGATTTCTGTTTGAAAAACAAAGTACCCTACAATCTGTTTCACAAATGGTACAAGGATACCCGACATCACATTGTCCCGGTACAGGTAGAAGGACAACAGGTGGAGCAAGAACCGAAAAAGGATCTTTCAGCTTCCGCCCCATTGATGGGAGGTGCCTTGTCATCCCCTCCGTTGAGATTCATGATAGACATCCGTATAACGGGTGGAATGCGCATCCAGCAACGGAATTTAAGCTACAAGGGTTTGGAGGACCTGGTAGAGAAGTTGGAGGGACTATGCTGAATGTTACAGGCATGAACAGGTTTTATTACCTGAGAAACTTCCATGACATGCGCTGCAAATATGAACGTGTGCTTTCCGTGATCCATCAGCAGTTGAACCGCGAGCCGGAAGAAGATGAAGTCTTCATTGTGATGTCCAGGGACCGTCGGAAAGTCAGGCTGTTTTCTTACGACCGCCGTTCCTTCAGTCTGTATGAGAAGCGTTTCTCTTCGGGTTACAAGTTTATGCAGGTATGCAGGCAGGGTGAAGAAACGGTATATAGCATCCAATGGAAAGATGTGGTTGTGCTGTTACAGAATCCTGTGATCAACTCGTTGAATATCAGATAAATAAATGTGAAATAATTTGTTTATGTCACTGGAAATGAGTATCTTTATGGTATAAAAAAGAGTGACATGGACGATCGTGAATTTGAAAAGATATTGGCTTCGGCCGAACAACTGAGGTTCCGTGAAAAAGAGACGGAACCTTGGGCTGACCGTTATTCCGATAGTAAGCAGTCAAAAAATGGCTATTAATTGAAATAGATAACTTCGCTGCCAAGCAAAATTGTAAGCAGTCAAAAAATGGTAAGCAGTCAAAAAATGGCTATTAATTGAAATAGATAACTTCGCTGCCAAGCAAAATTTATGGAATTATGTATAGCAGTGAAGATCTTGAAAGGTTTTACTTTCAGTACC
>ERZ827150.1773-NODE-1773-length-25774-cov-57.907267_pt1 | contig 25774 bp, 20 predicted proteins | sample MGYA00519779_ERZ827150 | MGnify/ENA primary metagenome ERZ827150 (study PRJEB31778, sample SAMEA3449267) | human gut metagenome | biome: human gut; feature: human-associated habitat; material: faeces | place: United Kingdom | collected 2010/2012 ...
CGCTATGTTTCTAATTATCACTGAAATATATTTATTTTTATTTCGAACTCACGTTGATAATGGGAATTTTCTCCGTATGTAATGAAACAAGTCGCCTTTTTGGTTCCCTCGGCATGCCTATGACGTATATAGTACTTTATATCTTTATCCGGCAGGTCGGAAAGGAGCAGATTTGCCTTCCCAAAATCAAAATGATATTTGGACGAAAAAGTCCCCAAACTGTCCGCTACAAAAACCTCACCGTTATAGCCTTGAACAAAATGAACCGTATCCCCATACAAATAGAAAGGAGAAAACGTGTGATGATAAGGTGTCTTGAAAAAAAGAAAACTCGGCAAATCATAATCCTCCTTATAAACCTGCTCTTTCAAAGCATCATACCATATCATTTTGTTTCCATTACGGGAAGAGGAAAATATCAGATATTTGGCGGGCGACAAGGATATGAATTCATGTACAGCAGATATCCCTTCTCCTCTTAAAGAAATTTTCTTTTTAAACGATGTGCCGGATTCATCATACACAAATATATCTCCAAAATCGGATAAAATCTCAAGATTACCAGTAAAATGGTTAAATTGAAAACAAGCCAATGTGCTATACTCCCCAGGGCCTGCACCATAATGATTGATTGACTTGATGAAATGCCCTTTTTCATCAAATTCCCACAACTGATTTTCCTTACCCACCAATAAATAGAACCTATTTTTAAATACAGCCATTTGACGTAAAGGAGCACCCATCAATATACTATCGGAAGTTTCCAAGGGTATCAATTCTATTGATGAAAAAAGATCGAACAACGAAATTTTACTCTTTTCGTCAAGATTCACCACCACAGCCTTCTCTTCATCAACTCTATTGATTGTGCTAACACATCCACTGCAAATAACAATCAGCGACATCAAAACGATATAAACAACTTTTCCACTCATAATCAAACTCAATATATTATAACCATCTGCTTACTCTTTTTTAATGAAGCGTGTTAAATGTTGGCATAAGTGGGTTATGGAATGAGCGGGGATGCCTCGCTTTCTTACACAGGGCATATCCCCCTCATTCCTCAACTTCAATTTCAATCACCGTCCGTCAATACTCCCCTGTTATCACTTTAACCTTGCGGTCATTCAAAGGACAATCAAGCGAACCGTAGCCCAAACAATAGATATTGTGGCCATACTCGTTATCGGCCAACGCCTCCACATTCTCGCGCAACAAATCGGCGGCCGGCTCCCCCTTTTCGGAGATTACTGATACCGTTACTGAAAACAGAATCAAAGCGGCCATACCTGAATAAATGACTTTATTTCTCATATGATATCAATTTATGTGCTATAAAGGTCTGATAAAAGATAGAGAAAAAAAACAAAGGCCGTTACATTTGCTGTTACATTTGATTCCTGTCATTTGTAACAATGTGTAACGGCCGTTTTAAGACCTGATTATCAATTCATTTTCCTATTTCATCCGAAAGAAGGAGATGGTAATAATTTTCCTCGCTTACAATACCCACACCAAGCAATTTCAGTTTCTCACGCAAACGGGTCAGCGTTGTACGAAGATTGGAAGAAGCATTTTTGTCACTGATTTTCGGCCAAAACAGCTGTCTTAACACAGCCTTTTCCACCCGCAAACCTTCCGCTTCCAGGAAACAGGTCAACATCCGGATTTCCCGATCGGTCAGTTTTTCCGTTCCACCCGGTCCACACAAAAGTCCACTTTCAAGCTCCACGCTTCCAACGCCCAGGCGAATAACCATACAGTCCTTCCCTGATTCAGTATCCGCCACCGCACCTACCGGCGGAGCTGGAACGCACGCCTCGTCCGTTTCCGTCTTCCTGCAACTCCACCTATATCTGCACCAATGGCACAACCCGGCACAACCCAAACAACAAATTTCCCCCACAAGTAGCGCAAGCAACCAGTCTGTCCACCCCAACAACCTGCAACGACCAACAGAGGAGAAAGCAACAGCCTCCAGTTCACAATAAAGCCCAGCATACCGGACACAGATACTATCGGCATGCGCCACCGAAACAGAATCGGGCAGACAGACCACTTGCCTGCTCCCCGGCAATCTCAACCGAAGCCCCACTGAAGAACTGGAGACCTGCTGACCATCCAAAATCTGCCGCCAACGACTATACAAGCTGTCGGCTGCCATCGGAACATCCAACATCCAATAGGTATGGGTGACACGTACAGACCTGCTATCACCGATATTATGACAATACTTCCCCTTGGGAACAGCATAATAAAGCCTTCCCTGCTCTGTCTCCATATAGCCCTTCACCGTATCCGGCAAGTTTTCATCCAAATCATCCAATTCGGCAGATACGGGTATATTTCCGGTATCCCGAACCGCCAGTTCCCGACGCAGGGCCTCCGTCAGGGTCTCACCTATCAAGGTTTTATAGTCCCGCCACTTGCTGCCGGAACGCACCTCTGCAAAAAACAATGCACACGCGGCACCAGCCAGCAGGCAAACATAAAAAGGAAGTCTTCGGTTTTTCATCTATACTCACGTTATTCTCATTGCAAAAATAAGAAAAAAACTGATTTCAACCATTTCTTCATCCACACTTCCAACCTGCACGGACGAATCAGAAGAAAGACAAGCCCAATCCTAACAAGCAGGAGCGACCTTTTTCCTCCCCTTTCCCCGAGTGAGGGAAAGGTTTTTCCCGTTTTGGGAAGGCGCATAGAAAAGCCCGCTACCGGAGGTATGAACCATCCGGTAACGGGCATCTAATTATTCTTACAGCAATCCTGCGGAAACGGTTCCGGCTGTGCCGGAAACTTTATTTCTGCCGGACCTTTGCCGCCTGAAGTTTCTCCTCAATGGGGTCCTTGTACTGGGCCTGGAGTTTCTTCAGCTCGGCGTGCAGGTCGCGGGTCACTTCCTCGTAGCCCGGCTTGCCATAAAGGTTGTTCATTTCCTTGGGGTCTTCCTGGAGGTCGTAGAGTTCCCACTCGTCGATGTCGTTGTAGAAGTGGATGAGCTTGTAGCGCTCGGTGCGCACACCATAGTGGCGCTTCACCATGTGCTCGGCCGGATACTCGTAGAAGTGGTAGTAGAGCGACTTGCGCCAGTCGGCCGGCTTCTCGCCGCGAAGCAGGGGCAGCAGGGAGGCGCCCTGGATGTCGTCGGGGATGGGCGCTCCGGCCAGGTCGAGGAAGGTGGGCGCGTAGTCGATGTTCTGAACCAGCTGCGGGATGTCGCCACGCGTCTGGAAGTCCTTGGGCAGACGCATCACAAGCGGCGTGCGCATGGACTCTTCGTACATGAAACGCTTGTCGAACCAGCCGTGCTCGCCCATGTAGAAGCCCTGGTCGGAGGTATAGACCACGAGGGTATTGTCCAGCAAGCCTTTCTCTTGCAGGTAGTCGAGCACACGACCCACATTGTCGTCGAGCGACTTCACCACCTTGGCATAGTCGCGCATGTAGCGCTGGTATTTCCATTCGGCCAGTTCGCGTCCCTGCGGGTTCTTCTTGTAGAACTCCTCGATGATGGGTGCGTAGAAGGCATCGTACTGGGCACGCTCTTCGGGCGTCAGACGGCCAATGAAGGCTTCATAAGTTCCCTTGAGCCGAGTCTTGAGGTCCTTGCGGTACATCTTCGTGTCGTAGATGATGTCCATGTCCTTCCAGATGCTCATTTCCTGAGCGGCAGCGGCGGGACGGCCTTCGTAGTCGTCATAGAAGTTGTCGGGCATGGGGAAGGTCTTGTCCTCGTACAGGGAGAGATACTTCAGCTCGGGCAGCCAGTTGCGGTGGATGGCCTTGTGGTGGATGAAGAGGCAGAAAGGTTTGTCCTTGTCGCGCTGGTTCTCCATCCAGTCGATGCTCTTGTCGGTGATAAGGTTGGTCAGGTAACCCTTCTCAGCGACGGTATCGTTTTGCATGGTGATGAAACGCGGGTTGTAGTAGTCACCCTGGCCGGGCAGGATTTCCCAATAGTCGAAGCCGGTGGGCAGGCTTTCGAGGTGCCACTTGCCGACGATGGCCGTCTGATAGCCCGCCTGCTGGAGCAGCTTGGGCATGGTCTGCTGGGAGCCGTCGAACACGCAGGTAGTGTTGTCCGTGAAGCCGTTGGCGTGGCTGTGCTTGCCCGTAATCATGCAGGCACGGCTGGGACCGCTCAGCGAGTTGGCCACGAAGCTGTTGGTGAAGCGCACGCCGTCGGCGGCAATGCGGTCGAGGTTGGGCGTCTCGATGTAGCGACGGTCGTAGCAACTCATCATCTGAGCCGTGTGGTCGTCGGTCATGATATAGACAATGTTGTAGGGCTTGACCTCGGCCTTCTTCTGCGCGGAGCAGGACGAAAGGAGGGGCAGCACAACCGCTGTGCCCGAAAGCGAGCACAGCAGGGAAGCGGAGAGGTTGATTTTCTTCATGTGAGATAAGGGGAAATTAGTGATTATAGACTTTCAGGTTGGTAATCTTGCTCTTGAACGAGCCGGCCTTCTTGAGCGGGAAAACGAGGGTGCGGACATAGTTCATGGAGTCCTTGCCACCGTTGAAGTAACGCTTCTGGATGTCCATCGTCTCGACGAGCTTGCCGTTGATGAGGAGCGAGGTGGAGCGGTTGTCCCCCTTCACCTGCACGTTCAGCTTTTCGCCCGGATAGGGACGGAACTGGAAGGTATTCAGATAGCCGTCGCGCGCAAAGCCGAAACGGCCGCTGACGGGGTCGGCCAGGTAGAAGACAGCATTGTCCGAACGGAAGAGCTCGGTACCGGGAGTCTCGTCGGCAGCCTCGAGGTCGAAGCTGACGGTATAGCCGTAGCCTATCTCCTCATGGGCCAGGCTGGAACCCGGACGCACCTCGGCCACTTCGTAAACCAGGCCTTCGGTGCGGCCGATACGGCCCAGCTGGTTGACGCCGGGAGCTTCGCTCAAGCCCTGACGCAGGCGGTCGAAGTCGGCGTATGGCAGGTCGATCTGCGCATCCCAAGTCTTAGTGGCCAGCGTCTGCAAGGCGGGGAAGAGGCGGTGGTGGATGTCCTTGACGGAGATGCCGTTGCCCACGTGGTCGTTCCACACGGCAAACATACCACCCAGGATGGCGGGGTCTTTCTCCTCGAAGACGGCCTTACCCACGTGGGCGGGCGTCCACTTCTCATAGAGGTATTGGGTATTCAGGTAGTCGTAGTAGTAACCGGCGGCAGGCACGATGTAAACCAAGCCGTCGGGGATGCTGATGAGCTTGTAGCCCTGACGCACCATCTCCTTGGGATCGGCATAGCCGTTGGACCAGGCACTCATGATGACGTTCTCCGACTTGACGGGCGTCTCGCCGGCAGCATGGGTCAGCGCACCCCATACGCAGGCCTGCTTGCCGTAGCTCTCCACCAGACGGATGTAACGGTCGGTAAAGGCACGGAACTTCTCGACTACATCTTTCTTCTTGTTGGAGTATTCGTCGGTGCCGATGTGGACACGCGGACCTCGGAATACGGGCTTGTCGCCTTCCAGATATTCCTTGAAGAGGCCGTCCATGAACTTGTAAGTCTCGGGATTGAACAGGTCGAGATGATCCATGCCATACTCCTGGCTGCCTATTTCGGGCTTATAATGGCTGAAGGCCAGCGTATGGGCGGGCGCGTCGATTTCGGGGATAATCTCTACGAAACGTGAAGCGGCCTCTTCCTGAAAGTCGATAAACTCGCGCTTGGTGTAGTAACCGTCGCGGGCGGTAAGGCCGGGATAGGTGTCGCACTCCAGACGAAAAGCGGCGTAGGTGCGTCCCCAGTCATGGCCGAAGAACTGCTTGAAGCCGTTGTCGTTGAGGTGCACCTGCAAGGTGTTCATCTTATAATAGGCCATCATCTTCACCAGGTCGCGCATATAGGACATGGGGATGAACTTGCGGCCGCAATCCATCATGAAACCGCGCATGGCATAGTCGGGCCAGTCGCGCAACTGACCTTTCGGCAGCTGGTGGTCTTCTGTCTGCTCACTCATCTGAAGCAGGGTACGCGTAGCCCAATAGGCACCGACTACCTCGGGAGCAGAGACGGTGACGTAGCGGTCCACCCGGATGGCATAGCCTTCGCGGCCCAACTTCTTGTCTTTCTTCAGCGTAAAGTAAATGTCACCGGCAGAAGGTTTGCCCTGAGCGACAGCAGGAGCAGCGCCGAACATCTGCCCATAATCGGCCGCAAAGGCTTCGGCCACGGCACGCAGAGCCTCGTCGGCATAGACGACGCGCATCTCGGAGGAAGGAACAAAATCACCTTTACTCCCCTTCCATTCTTTCAGTTCAGGAACAACAAAAGGTTTCTCATTCTGGGCATACAAGCCCATTTGTACAAACAATGATAACACAAGGAGGCACAAAGCCTTCGAAACAAAACGGATTTTAATCATACGAAAGTTGTTAAAGTTAACAATATCAGCGGTCAAAGATAGTCATTTTCCTGCAAATGCCCAGCCTTTTTACGAAAAGAAATACGACCGACATCCGCCTGCTCCGTGAGGAGGGAAGGACATCGGCCGTATTCAACAAGCGACTAAGGGTAGTTGCGGGACAATATCACTCGCGGCGACCCATGAAAATCATAACGTAATAAATCAGCGTAGCCAACGAACCAAGGGCAGCCACCACATACGTATAGGCGGCAGAGCGGAGGGCGTCTTCGGCCTTGTCGTGGTTATAGGAATTGGTGATGCCGCTCGCACTGAGCCATACCAACGCCCTGCGGCTGGCATTGATTTCCACCGGCAGGGTGACGAAGCTGAACAACGTGGTCATCGCAAAGAGGATGATACCTGCCAGCAGGAAGTTCGAATTGACGTTCAGCAGCAAAATACCGGCCAGCAGCACCCACGTCATGATGTTTGAAGCAAACGAAACGACCGGCACCAGCTTGCTGCGCAGGGTGAGCGGCGCATAGGCACGGGCATGCTGCAAGGCGTGTCCACACTCATGGGCAGCTACGGCGGCGGCCATGATGCTGTTGCTGGAGTAAACGCTCTCGCTCAGGTTGACGGTCTTGTTGGCGGGGTTGTAATGGTCGGTCAGGTGTCCGGGCGTACAAGTGACCTGTACGTCATAAATTCCGTTGTCGTTGAGCATCTTACGAGCCACGTCGGCGCCTGTCATACCATTGCCTGTAGGTATTTGCGAGTATTTCTTGAACTTATTTTGCAGGTTCATCTGCACCAACCAGCTCACAACGGCTACGCCGATAAATATAATCCATTGCATTCCTATTACCATAATCTATTCTCTATTATTTTAATCATTTGACAATATGCGTTTTTCTACCAAGTGCAAATAGTTTGCCAAAGATAAGCGATGACAGGCAAGTAGCCTCAGGAATTAACACAGATTATAAATTTTCCATTGTTTTACGTCCCAATCAATCAAGTTGCAATTCTACAACCTTGTCCACCTCCGTTGGCACTTCATCAAGCTGAAGAACAATACCACCATCCACACGCTTGAACTTCAAAGCCTGACGGCTTGCAAAATCCATCGCACGTTTCACCTTCTGGCCTTCCAAAGGCAAGAAGAGTGCTTTGTCCTGCAAATCAAGGATGTGAACAAACAAACGATCATCCTTTTGCGTAGTCACACCCCAAGGATGCGGAGCAACACAACCGCCACGTGTGCCATAGATGGTTTCACCATACGTCTGCATCCACTCACCCATCTCCTTCAAGCGCTCTACGGCCACCTGAGGCAGGCATCCGTCGGGCTGAGGGCCGATATTCATCAACAAGTTGGCATCCTTGCCGGCGGCTTTCACCAGATAATGAATCAAGGTTTTCGTCGATTTATAGTTCTGGTCGGTAATCTTGTACCCCCACATGCCGTTCATCGTTTCACACGTTTCCAGAGGCAAGTTGCTGATGTCCTGCCCCGAAAGGCCCGCCTTGTTTTCGCCCGGCAGGTCGCGTTCGAAGATTTGAATGTCTTCACCCTCGAAAGGCACTTGGTGATGGTTGTTACCCACAAGGCAGGCGGGTTGGAGCTTGTGTATCAGTTCATACTGGCCGGGCAGCTGCCAGTCGAAGTCGGGATTTTGGTCCTGATCCCACCAGCCGTCGAACCAGATGGCGCCTATCGGCCCGTAGTTGGTGAGCAGCTCCGTCAGCTGGTTGTTCATGAACTGATAATAGGTGGGCCAGTTGCCTTTGGAGTCAGGACGACCTGTCCCCCTACCCGTACGCCCCCAGGGATAATCTTCACGATACCAGTCGAGATGCGAATAGTAGAGATGCAGACGGATACCCTGCTTGTGACACTCGTCGGCCAACTCCTTCAGGATATCGCGTTTGAAGGGTGTAGCGTCCACAATATTGTAGTCGGAGTATTTCGTGTCGAACATGGAGAAGCCTTCGTGATGACGGCTGGTGAAGCAAATGTATTTCGCACCCGAGGCCTTGATGGCGGCCACCCACTCGGCGGCATTGAATTTCGAGGGATAGAAACCGCCTGCCAATTTGGCATACTCTTTATAATTCAAATTGTTGTTGGTCATTGTCCATTCGCCCGTAGCCAGCATGGCATACAATCCCCAATGGAGAAAGATACCGAAACGGGCGTCGCGAAACTCCTGGCGCGACTTCAAGTTCTCCTCCGTAGGTGTATAGTTCTGGGCACGTGCAGGAAGTGACAAACAGGCTCCTGCTAACAGGGCTAAAGCTAAAAGATGTGTTTTCATAAGGAAAGAGTGTTTTAAGTGAATGAAAACGATGTTTTAAGAAACAAAAAACGCAGGCTTCCTGAAGCGGGCAGGTAAGCCTACGTTTGTATGTCGCATCCGAATTATTCTTCGGTATATCGTTCGATGGTCTGTTCGCGGTCGGGACCTACGGACACAATCTTGATGGGCACACCCAATTGTTCTTCAAGGAAGGTCAGGTAGGCATTGAATTCCTCGGGGAACTCGTCCTCGCTCTGCATCTTGGTCATGTCGGTCTGCCAGCCGGGCAACTCTACATAGACAGGTTCCACGCCTTCGGAAATATCGAAGGGGAAGTAATCTATCTCCTCGCCGTTTATCTTGTAGGCCACGCAAGCCTTGATGGTCTCGAACGTGTCGAGCACATCGCTCTTCATCATGATGAGCTTCGTCACACCATCCACCATCACGGCATACTTCAACGCCACGAGATCAATCCACCCACAACGACGACGACGACCGGTAACGGAGCCGAATTCGTGTCCGAGCGTACAAATCTTATCACCCGTCTCGTCGAAGAGCTCGGTGGGGAAAGGACCAGCTCCCACACGCGTGCAATAAGCCTTGAAGATACCATAGACATCGCCAATCTTGCAAGGAGCCACACCCAAACCCGTGCAGGCGCCCGCACAAATAGTGTTGGACGAAGTGACGAAAGGATAGGAGCCGAAGTCGATGTCAAGCATCGTACCCTGAGCACCCTCGCAGAGGATGGACTTGCCTTCGTTCAAAAGGCCGTTGATTTCGTGTTCGCTATCCACCAACTGGAATTGCTTCAGGTATTCAATGCCTTCGAACCAAGTCTTTTCAGCCTCAGCCAAGTCGTATTCAAAGTTCAGGCTCTTGAGAATCTGTTCGTGGCGGGCTTTGGCGGCGGCATACTTCTGGTCGAAGTTGTGCAGCAGGTCGCCTACACGCAAGCCATTGCGACTTACCTTATCAGTATAGGTAGGGCCAATTCCCTTGCCTGTGGTACCCACTTTGGCATCACCCTTAGTGGCCTCATAAGCAGCATCGAGCAAACGGTGAGTAGGCATAATAAGGTGAGCCTTCTTCGAAATGTGTAAACGGGTCTTCAAATCGTGTCCCGATGCCTCAAGAGCCTCAGCTTCAGCCTTGAAAAGAGCCGGGTCAAGCACCACACCGTTGCCGATGATGTTTACCTTGTCGCCCTGGAAAATCCCTGACGGGATTGAGCGGAGTACATACTTCTGACCTTCGAACTCCAGTGTATGCCCAGCATTGGGACCACCCTGAAAACGGGCCACTACATCGTAGCGTGGGGTCAGTACGTCAACGACTTTACCTTTGCCTTCGTCGCCCCATTGTAATCCTAATAATACGTCTACTTTCATTTTTCTTTTTTATGAATGTTGTTTTTCTTCATTTTCTTGTTGGCCCGCTCACACTTGCTACACAATCCGTAGATATACAACGAATAGTGTGTCAGGTTGAAACGGCTGAGCCGGGTGTGCTCGATAGCATGCTGGAGATCTTCGTTCAGAAACTCCGTCACCTTGCCGCATTGGGTACAAATCTGATGATGATGCGTACCACGATTGTAGCACCGCTCGTACTGGGACGTGTTGCCAAACTGGTGCTTGATGACCAGCCGCGCGTTGATAAGCAGGATAATGGTGTTGTAGAGGGTAGCCCTGCTGACGCGGAACTTTTCCTGGTCGGCCATGAGCGAGTAGAGCGTGTCGATGTCGAAATGGCCGTCGATGGAGTAGATGGTATCGAGTATGGCATAGCGTTCGGGAGTCTTCCGATGCCCGTTCGCATTGAGATATTCGGTGAATATCTGCTTGACCGTATCTTTCACATTTTGAACCTCCATCCTTCAGTCCATTTTCTTTTTTATCAGCCAACAAAGTTAAGCCTTTTTTGTGGAAAGCAAAAAGAAAACGGTGAAAAGTTACAACCACCTCCAAGTCATTCGACCACCGCACTCACTACCTCGTAGAGCAAGCGTTCGCCTTCGGATGAAGAATCTTTCATACCGTCCACACATCGGCAAGCCCTGAACGCATGTTCCTCGCTATGCTCCATGAAGCGGCGGAGGGCGGCGGAAACGGCATTGCGTACTGCATAAGAACCGGCGAGGAAACACGACACGGCCTGGTCGAGAAACTCATTGGCCACACGATCTTCCATATCGCCCTTCTTCTGAAGCAGGCGCGCGATGGTGAGAAAGCCGCACACCTGCGCCAACTCGCGTTCGTCCGCTATCCAACGGAAAGCCTTGGCGGGTGCATAGGGCAGGTGCTGGAAAAGGTTCATCGACGTGAGTTCGGCAATCTCGACCGTGGGCATGGTGTCTATCCATATGTCGGCAATCTCGGGCAGGAAAGTGTCGACGGGCTGAAGCAGGCCGGCCAGAATCTTGCACTCGCGGATGTCTTCCTTCCACAAGGCCTGGGCCAGGGCATGGTCTTTCTCGTAGGAGGCGGCAATACCCTTGATGCGGGGCAGCTCGACGCCGAAGTTCAGTTTGTAGACAAGCCCTTTTTCGCGCATGCTCTGCGACACGGCGCCGTTCATCGAGAGGCGGAGCTGGGTCTTGATATCTTTCAGTTGTTCATGTAAATCCATCATTCAAACGTATAGAAAATAACAAATTAGCCTCGTAAGGCTGTTTCTTGGGACACGTTAGGCACGAACGACACGAATTGTCACATCGGTTCGTCCGTGAAAATCCGTGGCATCCGTGCCTAAAGACAGGTATAGCACACGTCAGACCTTATTCGTTGACGTAAGGCAGAGTGGCGTAATCCTTGCTGTAGCGAAGCATCTGCTCGGCATAACCTTCGTCGTAGCTCACCTTCACGTCGGTGATGTTGCCTTCGGCGTCGGTCACGGCCTCATACTTCGGATTGACAAAACCCTTGTAGGGAGCCAAGTTCAGCTTCTTGTAGCGTTCGAGCACTTCGGCATGCAGTTCGGGATCGACCTTCACGGCATAGTTCTCGACCAGCTGGCGTGCGCCTTCGAAGTCGCCCGTCGACTTGATGCGCTGGATTTCGGCCAGCAATTCGCCGAAGAGGGTGCGCACCTTGGCATAGTCGTTCACCACCACGTAGGTCTTGCCATCCTTCTTCTTCAGTTCGACCACCTTGTCGGCCGCTCCCTTCTCGTACACCCAACGGGCGATAAGGGCACGGTTGCGCATGTGTGCTTCCTCAATCTGGTTGCCCGGCTCGATGCGTACCAGCTGGGTCATCAGGCCGTTCATCAGGTAGGTATAGAACTGGGCCTTGTAGGCATCGGCATCTGGCAGAAGTCCCAGCTCGACCAGCTTGGGATCGGCTACATAGTAGAGGCCGAACAAGTCAGCACGGGCCTCCTCGATAGTAGAACCATAAGCCTTCAGGGCATCGGGGTCAACGCCAGGGAGCAACTTGCCCGAACCGTGACCGAGGCATTCGTGCAGATCGGTATGAAGCTCGTCGGTCAGGTCGGCATACTTGTTGATATTGTCCAGTTCGGCTTGGCTATAAACAAACTCTTCGTTGAAGCCATTGCCGTGGGCGGCCTTGTTGTAAGCATCGGTAATGTTGCCGATAGTCACTGACTTGGAGCCGTGCTGGCTACGTATCCAGTTGGCATTGGGCAAGTTGATGCCGATAGCCGTAGCCGGATAGAGGTCACCTGCCAGGATGGCGGCGGTGATGACCTTGGCCGAAACGCCTTTCACTTCTTCTTTCTTGAATTGCTTGTCCACGGGCGAATGGTCTTCAAACCACTGGGCATTGCTGCTGATGATTTCCGTACGGCGGGTAGCCTCGAGGTCCTTGAAGTTGACAAGCGACTCCCAGCTGGCCTTCATGCCCAGCGGGTCACCATAACTTTCGGTAAAGCCGTTCACGAAGTCCACGCGCGAATTCAAATCTTTCACCCAAAGAATGGCATAGTCGTCGAAAGTCTTCAGGTCGCCTGTTTCGTAGTATTCCACCAACTTGGCGATGACCGCCTTCTGTTCGGGTGTCTCGGCCACGCCTTCGGCTTTCTTCAACCAATAAACAATTTTCTCGAGAGCCTGGCCGTAGAGTCCGCCAACCTTCCATACCTTTTCCTGAACACGGCCGTTTTCCTTCACCAAACGGCTGTTTAGTCCATAGGAAACGGGCGTTTCGTCCTTGGGATCCTTCAGGGCGTTATAGAAGTCTTCAGCTTCCTTCTGCGTTACACCCTCATAGTAGTTGCAGGCAGAGGTGAGCACCAGGTCTTCGCCATCGGCCTGATTGACGCGCTTGGGCATCACGGCCGGGTCGAAAATGACGGGGAAAATCTCGTCGCAGAATTGCTCCAGTGTCTGCCCTTCGGCCAAAGGAAGCTCAGAAGCATCGACACTGGCCAGAGCCTGCTTGAAGAATTCGGGAGTGAAGCCCGGCACAAACTTCTCGCATCCGTAGTGATGGTGGATGCCGTTGGAGAACCATACACGCTTGAGGTAAACCTCCATTGCCTTGAAGTCGGCCGACTGCTTGTCGCCCTTATAACCTGTATAGACCGCCTCCAGAGCCTTGCGGATGCGGAGGTTGTATTTGCCGTTCTGGTCGAACAGGATGTCACGGCCCTGCAGAGCCGCTTCCGTCAGATAGTAAACCAGCTGCTTCTGCTGGAGTGAAAGCTCCTCGAAGCCCGGCACACGATAGCGTAAAATCTGTAAATCTGCAAATTGTTCCACTGTATAATCAAATTTTTCTGCCTCGGCAGAGGTTTGTTTCTGGCCTCCGCAAGCGGAAAGTATCGCCAGAGCGGCGGCCATCGAAAGAAATTGTTTTCTCATATATCGGTCTGTTTAAGTAATCTCAATTCCGTACATACCTTCCGTAACATCGGTCATAAATAAAAAAGGAAGTATCCCGAAGCCTCGGCTCCCGAATATTTCCTTTTTTATCCACTCCTTACGGAGTAGGGTTATTTTTTCTTTTCCGCATGCTTTTTGCGATAGCTGTTCGGAGTTTCACCGACATTCTTGTAAAAAGCCGCATAGAAAGACTGACGGTTGGCAAAACCTACCATCGTACTGATTTCTTCCACATTCTTGTCTGCATATCTCTTGTCTTTCAGCAGGTGCATGGCTTCCTTGACGCGATACTCGTTCAGCAGGCAGGAATAGTTCATACCAAAACGTGAATTGACCACCGCCGACAAATAGCGGGTGTTGGTTTCCAGGTCTTTAGCCAACTCTTTGGCAGAGTAGTCACGATCTCTATACTTCTTCTGCACGACAATGATGTTCATAATCTTGTCATACAATTCGTCAGCCAGTTCGGGACGAATCAAAGCACGGTAGGCCGCGTCCTTCTCTTTCTTTTCACGCAGGTTGTACGGGCGTTTCTTAGAAGCCTCTTCCTGCGTTTTGTTCTCTAAATCACTCATTGAATTAACTGGTTAGGGGTTTTACATTTCGTGTCCTAACAATCTGTTTTGTTTAGGACATACAAAAGTCTGCTTTTTTTTTTATATATGCAACTATTTTCGTACATATTTCTCCCCTAAAAAGAATAAAAAAGATTGAATAAAAGCATAAAAATGTAATAAAATCGCGTAGAAGCCCGTCTCGCGCATCCGAATATTCATGGGAAAGACAGCGCGAATATTCAAATAAATGGTGTAACTTTGCCCAAGAAAAAATATAGACACCGCCGCATGACTCAAATCCAACAAGTGCTCAAGACCTATTTCGGGTACGACAGCTTCCGTCCGCAACAAGAAGAAATCATCCGACATCTGTTACAAAAAAGAGATGCCCTGGTGCTGATGCCTACCGGTGGTGGCAAGTCCGTCTGTTATCAGGTGCCCGCCCTCGTGTGCGAAGGAACTGCCGTCGTCGTGTCACCCCTCATCTCACTGATGAAGGACCAGGTGGAAAGTCTGTGCACCAACGGAATCGCCGCCGCAGCCCTGAACAGCAACAACGACGAGACAGAAAACCTGCGCATCCGCCGAACCTGCATGGAAGGAAAACTGAAACTGCTCTACATCTCGCCCGAGAAGTTGCTGGCCGAGGCCAACTACCTGCTGCGCGACATCTCCATCTCGTTCTTCGCCATTGACGAAGCACACTGCATCTCGCAATGGGGACACGACTTCCGGCCGGAATACGCCCAACTGGGCATCCTGCGGAGCCTCTTCCCACAGACGCCCGTCATTGCCCTGACCGCCACTGCCGACAAGCTGACGCGTGAAGACATCGTCCGGCAACTGCACTTGCGGGAACCGCGTATCTTCCTCTCGTCGTTCGACCGACCCAACCTGAGCCTGACCGTCAAGCGTGGTTACCAGCAGAAGGAGAAGAACAAAGCCATCCTCGACTTCATCGGCAGGCATCGGGGCGAAAGCGGCATCGTCTACTGCATGAGCCGGAGCAAGACGGAAAGCGTGGCACAAATGTTGCAGAAGAGCGGTATCCGTACCGCCGTTTACCATGCCGGGCTGGATACCGAAAAGCGCAACCGCGCACAGGACGACTTCATCAACGACCGCATACAGGTAGTGTGTGCCACCGTCGCTTTCGGCATGGGCATCGACAAGAGCAACGTGCGGTGGGTCATCCACTACAACCTGCCCAAGAGCATCGAGAGTTTCTATCAGGAAATAGGACGTGCCGGACGCGACGGCCTGCCAAGCGACACCCTGCTCTTCTACTCGATGGCCGACCTCATCCTGCTGACCAAGTTTGCCAACGAAAGCGGACAGCGTGAGATCAATCTGGAAAAACTCCAGCGCATGCAACAATATGCCGAGGCCGACATCTGCCGACGACGCATCCTGCTGAACTATTTTGGCGAACAACGGACACACGATTGCGGCAACTGCGACGTATGCAAGAATCCGCCCGAGCGGTTCGACGGCACCGTCATCGTACAGAAAGCACTGAGCGCCATTGCCCGCACCAATCAACAGATCGGTACCCAAATGCTGGTAGACATCCTGCGCGGCAACCTCGATGCCGAACTCAAAGAAAAGGGGTACCACCAGCTGAAGACCTATGGAGCCGGACGCGACATCCCCGCCCGCGACTGGCAGGACTACCTGCTACAGATGCTGCAAATGGGATATTTCGAAGTGGCATACAACGAAAGCAACCACCTGAAGATAACCCCTGCGGGAAGCGATGTCCTCTTCGGCAGGGAGACAGCCCGCCTGGTAGTCATCCGCAGGGAGGAAACGACGGGCACGCGAGGAAGGAAACGGCAGGCGGCATCGCCCGTCATGCGCGAACTGCCACTGGGAATGGACAGTGGCGAGAGCGCCGATCTCTTCGAAGCCCTCAAGGACCTGCGCAAACGCCTGGCCGATGAGGAAGTACTACCTGCCTACATCGTCTTGTCCGACAAGGTGCTGCACCTGCTGGCCGCCCAACGCCCCACGACCCTCGAAGCCTTCGGCAACGTGAGCGGCATCAGCGAATACAAGAAACGGAAATACGGGAAAGAATTCGTCAAGCTCATCCGACGCTTCGTCTGACCGGAACAACCGCCGTCCTACCTGCACTGACGCAACAGTTCGCGCACCTCGCTTTGGGGCACGCCCAGCGAAACAGCCTTCTCCAGGTCGCGCTTGGCCTGTGTCTTCTTTTCCTGCATCAGATAGACCCGCCCGCGCATCAGGTAGGCCTCTACCTGTTCAGGATCCAGCCGGATGGCTTCGTCCAGATCCATCAGAGCCAAATCGGTGTTCCGCATGTCGAGCTCCACGCCGGCACGGGCTACATAGACCACCGCCAGCTCACGAGGAGCATAAGGCGTCGAACCGCCCTTATCGGCCAACATGCCTTCGAGCACCTTCAGGGCCTCGCCATAGCGGGTCTCACGCTGGTGGAGGGTAGCCAGCCCCAGACAGGCACTGTAGTGACGGGGATCCACCTTCAGCAGCGTGTCATAGTCGAGACGGGCAAACTTGTAGTCACGCCGGTTCATGTAAATGTAGGCACGCATCAGCAGTGCTTCGACGTTGTGGGGTTCCAGCTCGATGACCTGCGAATAGTCGGCACGGGCCTTGTCGTCCTGTCCCATCTCGAGCGAGAGGGTGGCATGGTTCATCAGGATGGGAACGGACATGGGAGCGATGTTGAGGGCCAGCCGATAGGACTCCAAAGCCTGCTCGTAACGGTGCTGGCTGCGCTGGATAGTCCCCAAATTGGAGAAGAGCAGAGCATTGCGCGCATTGGCCGGCTCCAGTTTCAGAGCCTGGCGGATGCAGTACTCAGCCCGTTCGAGGCTATCCTGCTCGGTGGCAGTCACGGCACGCTCACACCATTCGTCATAAGTTTGAGACAGGGCAGGTAGCCAAGTGACTACAAGCAGAAGTACGGACAGGAAGGCTTTCTTCATATGCAATAAATATAGTATATATAAGATATAAATAATCGGGATCAATACAGCCCCACCGACAAATAACGCTCGCCGGTATCGGGCAGAAGCACGACGATACATTTGCCCTGCATATCGGGCCGGGCAGCCAAGGTGTGGGCAGCATGAAGCGCGGCACCCGACGAAATGCCGGCCAGCAGTCCTTCGGTGGCAGCCAGCTCACGGGAGGCGCGAAAAGCATCGTCGTCGGACACGGGAATCACCTCGTCGACGACAGAAGCATCGTAGTTGCCGGGGACGAAATTAGCACCGATACCCTGCAGGCGGTGAGGTCCGGCCTGTCCGCCCTCAAGCACAGGCGACGAAGCCGGTTCGACGGCCACGATACGCACAGCAGCGTTATGTTTCTTCAGTGCACGAGCCACACCACTGACGGTACCGCCCGTTCCTACACCAGCCACAAAGACATCCACCTGCCCAGCGGTTTCGGTCCATATTTCCTCACCGGTAGTACGCTCGTGTACGGCCGGATTGGAAGGGTTGTCGAACTGCTGGAGAATGACGGCACCGGGCGTGGCGTCACGCAATTCCTCGGCCTTGGCAATGGAACCTGCCATTCCCTCCGCACCGGACGTCAACACAATTTCAGCCCCCAGGGCCTTCAGCAGGTTGCGACGCTCAAGGCTCATGGTCTCGGGCATGGTAAGTATAAGGTGGTAGCCCTTGATGGTAGCCACCATAGCCAGGCCAATGCCTGTATTGCCGCTGGTAGGCTCGATAATGGTAGCGCCGGGCTTCAACAAGCCACGAACTTCGGCATCTTCAATCATAGCCAGGGCAGTACGTGCCTTCACGCTGCCCGAAGGGTTAAACATCTCCAGTTTTGCCACCAGCGGACGGGGCAGCCCATGCAGACGGCTGTAGGCCGACAGCTCCATGAGCGGAGTGCGGCCTACCAGATCTATCAGGTTCTTTGCTATCATGATGCGTCAAGCTTTCTTTATATAGTCCACCAACCAGGCACCGACTTCCTTCGTGCCATACTTGGCTCCGCCCTCCACCTGAATTTCAGGCGTACGGACATTGGCATCGAGCGAAGCATCGACCGCCTTTCGGATAAGGGTTCCTTCCTCCTTCAGGTTGAAATATTCGAAGAGCATGGCTACGGAGAGTACCTGTGCCAGCGGATTGGCGATGTTCAGCCCCTTGGCCTGCGGCCACGAACCGTGAATGGGTTCAAAGACCGGTGTGCTCTCGCCCGTAGAGGCCGAAGGAAGCAAGCCCATCGAACCGCTGATGACGGAGCCTTCGTCCGTCAGAATGTCGCCAAAGGTGTTCTCGGTGACCATCACGTCGAAGAAGCGCGGTTCCTGTATCATCTTCATGGCGGCGTTGTCGACGTACATATAGTCGGTCGTCACTTCGGGATATTTGGGGGCCATCTCTTGGGCTATCTGACGCCAGAGGCGGGAAGAAGCCAACACGTTGGCCTTGTCGACTACCGTCAGATGCTTGCGACGCTTCATGGCATACTCGAAGCCGACACGGAGGATGCGCTCAATCTCGGGACGGGTGTAATAGTTCGTATCCCATGCCTTGTCGTTGTCCTGGTATTTCTCGCCGAAGTACATGCCGCCCGTCAGTTCGCGGATGCAGAGGAAGTCGGCACCCTCGACCAGCTCGGCGCGCAGGGGCGACTTGTGCAGGAGGCACTTGAAGGTCTGCACGGGGCGAATGTTGGCGTAGAGGCCAAGACGCTTGCGCATGGCCAGCAGGCCCTGCTCGGGACGCACCTTGGCAGTGGGGGCGTTGTCGAAGCGCGGGTCGCCCACGGCCGAGAAGAGAACAGCGTCGGCGTTCTTGCATATCTGATAGGTGGCTTCGGGGAAGGGATCGCCCACTTCGTCGATGGCATGTGCACCGCAGAGGGCGTATTCGTACGTCACCTTGTGACCAAACTTCTCGCATACGGCGGTCATTACATCCACACCTACGGCGGATATTTCGGGGCCGATACCGTCACCGGCCAATACTGCTACTTTCAGTTCCATATCGTTTATTCGTTATTATTCAATAATTCTTGTACTTTGTCTTTATACTTCTTGTTCCTGAGACGCCGGCGGTCGGCAGCAATGAAGCCTGCGGTGAGCAGGGCCGCCACCACGACGTTGACCAGCAGATTGCCGTCCTTCCACTCCTCGTCGGGGCTTAGCCAACGCAGCAAGCCATTGACGGCCAGCAGCAGAACGAACACCAGCACGTAGCGCTGCCAGGGTTTCAAGCTAATCTTTTTCATGTTTCACCTTTGTTTCAGGGTTCAAAATAAGCATTTTATTCCATATCTCCGGCCCTAATTTTTCTTAAAAGTCTGAACGGACCACTTTTCCCAAGCTGAAGGGACAGAACGGATGCCTGTGTCCACAGCAATGTCTGGGCCGCCAGTCTCTGTTTCCCCACGGAGTAACTTTCGTTTCCCCAGTAGGAAACGACAGTTCCCCCAGCAGGGAACGCCCGTTCCGCAAGCAGGAAATTACAGTTTTCTGCGCAGCCTCAGGGCTATTACATACGCGGAGAGGAGTCAGAAGATGCCTCAGTCTTGTCGTAACTGTCCTCGATGAGGTTCAGCATCTTCATCGTAGCCTTGATGGCAGCCTCCGTCTGGTCGGCGTCGAGGCCGCGGGTGCGGAGCACCTTGTCGTCGAAGCTCCACGTGATGACCGTCTGCACGAAGGCGTCCGTACGTCCACCGGGCGGGATACTGACGGCATAATTGGTCAGCATCGGGAAGCGGCGGCCCAGCGTACCCTTGTACACCTTGCGCAGGGCGCGGACGAAGGCATCGTATTGACCGTCGCCGCTGCTGTTTTCTTCGTACTCCTTGCCGTTGATTTCCACCTTGATGGTGGCCATCGGCTTCAGCCCGTAGGCCAGGTTGACGATGTAGCTCTTCAGCTTGACGCGCTCGGTGCGCACGTCGTGCTTCAGCACGTCGGACACGATGTAGGGCAAATCTTCCTGTGTGACGAGCTCTTTCTTGTCGCCCAGCTCGATGATGCGTTCGGTAACCTTGCGCATCGACTCGTCGTCCAGCTGCAACCCCAGGTCTTCGAGGTTCCTGCGGATGTTAGCCTTGCCGGAATTCTTGCCGAGGGCATACTCGCGGCGACGGCCGAAGCGTTCGGGCAGGAGGTCATTGCAATAGAGGTTGCGCTTGTTGTCGCCATCGGCATGCACGCCCGCCACCTGCGTGAAGACATTCTCGCCCACGATGGGCTTGTTGGCGGGGATGGCAATGCCGGAATACGACTCCACCACGCGGCTCACTTCGTTCAGACGGCTCTCGTCGATGCCTGTTATGGCGTTGAAGTGGTCCTTCAGGATGGCCTGTACGCTGGCCAGCGGGGCATTGCCCGCACGTTCGCCCAGACCGTTGATGGTGGTGTGCAGGCCACGGCAGCCGCTCAGCACAGCTGCCAGCACGTTGGAGACGGCCAGGTCGTAGTCGTTGTGTGCATGAAAGTCAAAATGCACGTCGGGATAACGTTTCTTCATCTTGCGCATGAACTCAATGACCTGCAGGGGATTGAGGATGCCCAGTGTGTCGGGCAGCATGAAGCGGCGGATAGAAGTGCCGACAAGGGCATCCATCAGCTGGAAGACGTAATCGGGCGAATCTTTCATACCGCTGCTCCAGTCCTCCAGATAGATGTTGACGTCCATGTCGAGCGAGTCGGCGTAGTCCACCACCGCACGGATGTCGGCGATGTGCTCCTCGGGGGTTTTCTTCAGTTGGTATGTGCAGTGCTTCAACGAGCCCTTGCACAGCAGATTGATGACACGACACCCGGCGGCATGTATCCAGTCGACGGACACATGCCCGTCCACAAAACCCAGCACCTCGACACGCTGTAACAGGCCGCGGCGGGCGGCCCAGTCGCAGATCATGCGCACGGCATCGGCCTCGCCGTCGGACACGCGGGCAGAGGCTACCTCCACACGGTCCACCTTCAGCTCCTCGAGCAGCAGACGGGTAATCATCAGCTTCTCGTGGGGCACGAAGGATACGCCGCTGGTCTGCTCCCCGTCGCGCAGGGTGGTGTCCATGATTTCTATTCTCGGATGGTTCATAGTTGGCAAATTATTGTGGCAGGCAGCATCATTTGTGTGCCGCCGATTCATAGTCCTCTATCTTCTTCTTGTTTTCTACCAGGAAGTCGATGTCGTCCAGCCCGTTCATCAGGCAATGTTTCTTGTAGGCATTGATTTCGAATGTTTCCGTGCGGCCCGTTGCCTTGTTGGTCACCGTCTGGGCGGGCAGGTTCACTTCGACTTCGGTCTTGGGATCGGCAGCAATGCTCTCGAACAATTCTTTCAGAAAAGCTTCGCTCACCACCACGGGCAGCACGAAGTTGTTCAGTTCGTTGTTCTTGTGGATGTCCGCAAAGAAACTGGAGATAACTACACGGAAACCATATCCGGCAATGGCCCAGGCGGCGTGTTCACGGCTGGAACCCGATCCAAAGTTCTTTCCGGCTACCAGGATGCAGCCGCTGTACGTGGGATTGTTCAGCACGAAATCCTTGTTCAGCGTACCGTCGGCATTGTAGCGCCAGTCACGGAAAAGGTTGTCACCGAAAAACTTCTCCTCGCGCGTCGTTGCCTTGAGGAAACGGGCGGGGATAATCTGGTCGGTATCTACGTTCTCCAGCGGCAGGGGAACGCAGGTGGAAGTTATGATGTTGAATTTCTGTTTCATTGTAGTACGATAGTTAATGAATGATCATCTGTATGCATATTCTTACATCAGTTCGCGCGGATCGGTAATCACGCCCGTCACGGCAGCGGCAGCGGCAGTCAGCGGACTGGCCAGCAACGTGCGCGAACCGGGTCCCTGACGTCCTTCGAAGTTGCGGTTCGAAGTAGACACGGCATACTTGCCCGCAGACACCTTGTCGTCGTTCATTGCCAGACAGGCGGAACAGCCCGGCTGACGGATTTCGAAGCCTGCCTCGGCCAGCACCTTGTCCAGTCCCTCTTCACGTATCTGGGCATCGACCATCCACGAGCCGGGAACCAGCCACGCTACCACGTGGGGAGCCTTCTTGCGGCCTTTTGCAATGGAAGCGAAGGCACGGAAGTCCTCTATACGACCATTCGTACAAGCACCGAGGAACACATAGTCTATCTTCTTGCCCAGCAACGACTCGCCCGGCTGGAATCCCATGTAGTCGAGCGACTTCTGGAACGAAGCCTTTGCCGCCTCGCCCATACCTTCGGTGGTAGGGATATGGGCGGTGATGCCCATGCCCATACCGGGGTTGGTGCCATAGGTAATCATCGGTTCGATGTCGGCAGCGTCAAAACGCACTTCCTTGTCGAACACAGCATCTTCATCGCTCTTCAGTGTCTTCCAATAGGCCACTGCCTTGTCCCAATCCTCGCCCTTCGGCGCATATTCACGGCCTTTGATGTAGGCGAAGGTCACCTCGTCGGGTGCCACCATGCCGCCGCGTGCACCCATTTCGATGCTGAGGTTGCACAGCGTCAGGCGGCCTTCCATCGTCAGACTGCGGACAGCCTCGCCGGCATATTCCACAAAATAACCCGTGGCACCGCTGGTCGTCATCTTCGACATCATATAGAGAGCGAGGTCCTTGGCTGTCACTCCCTTGCCCAGCCTGCCGTCCACGGTGATGCGCATCGTCTTGGGCCGTGTCTGGAGGATGCATTGCGAAGCCAATACCATCTCCACCTCACTGGTACCGATACCAAAGGCTACGGCACCCATGGCTCCGTGGGTCGACGTATGGGAGTCTCCACATACGATGGTCATCCCCGGCAAGGTCAGGCCGCGTTCGGGCCCTACGACGTGGATGATGCCGTTCTTGGGATTCATCATCCCGAAATGTGTCAGCCCGAATTCCTCGGCATTCCGTGCCAGCGTGTCTACCTGCTTGCGCGATACAGGGTCCTCGATGGGTTTGTCCTGGTCGTGCGTCGGCGTATTATGGTCAGGCATACAGAAAATCTTTTCCGGACGGAAGCAGCGGAGCCCCCTTGCCCGCAAGCCCTCGAAAGCCTGCGGACTGGTCACCTCATGGCAGTAGAGGCGGTCGATATAAAGCTGTGTGGGACCATCTTCCACCTTCTGCACCACGTGGGCGTCCCAGATCTTATCAAACAATGTATTCATAATGAATAAATTAATTAGAATCTTTGCTATGTTTATTTGAATTTATTGATACAGTCGATGTATGCTTCCACAGAAGCGGCAATGATGTCGGTGTTGGCACCGAAACCGTAGTAGCTGCGATTGTCGTACTCCACCTGCATGTGTACCTTACCCATATCGTCGCTTCCCTTGCTGATGGCCTGGATCGTGAATTCCTTCAACGTCATCTGACGGTCGATGATTTTCTTCAGTGCCTTGATGGCCGCATCCACCGGACCGTTGCCGCTGGCAGCTGCCTCAAACTTCTCGCCCGCGATATTCAATCCGATGCTGGCCACGGAACGGACACCCACACCGCTCGTCACTTGCAGGTATTCCAGCTTGATGCGGTGATTCTGCGTACGGTCGGCACCGGCCAGTACCAGAATGTCATCATCATTGATATCCTTCTTCTTGTCGGCCAGTTTGAGAAACTCTTCGTATATTTTGTCCAGTTTCTCCTGAGTCAGCTCCACACCCAGCACGTGCAGACGATTCTTCAACGCCGCACGTCCGCTACGGGCCGTCAATACGATGGAGTTGTCGTCGATGCCCACGTCGTGCGGATCGATGATTTCATAGGTCTGCGCATTCTTCAACACGCCGTCCTGATGAATACCCGAAGAATGGGCAAAGGCGTTGCGGCCCACGATAGCCTTGTTGGGCTGCACGGGCATATTCATCAGGCTGGACACCATGCGGCTCGTCGGATAAATCTTCTGCGTATTGATGTTTGTCTCGATATCGATATCCTTATGGCACTTGATGATCATCGCCACTTCCTCCAACGCTGTATTTCCGGCACGTTCACCGATACCGTTGATAGTCACTTCCACCTGGCGGGCACCGTTCAGCACACCGGCCATCGTATTGGCCGTCGCCATACCGAGGTCGTTGTGGCAATGGGTCGAGATAACAGCGTTATGGATGCCGTCTACATGCTCCATCAGATACTTGATTTTGGCGCCATACTCCGAAGGCAGGCAGTAGCCCGTCGTATCGGGAATGTTCACCACCGTAGCCCCTGCCTTGATGACAGCCTCGATGACACGGGCCAGGTATTCGTTCTCCGTACGACCGGCATCCTCTGCATAAAACTCCACATCGTCCACAAAACGACGGGCGTACTTCACGGCTGCTACCGCCCGCTCGATGATTTCCTCACGGTTGGAGTTGAATTTATAGCGGATGTGAGAATCAGACGTACCGATTCCCGTATGGATACGTTTATGCTTGGCATATTTCAAGGCTTCTGCCGCCACATCAATATCTTTCTGGACAGCACGGGTCAGGGCACAAATGGTAGGCCACGTCACGGCCTTGGATATTTCAATCACCGAATTGAAGTCGCCCGGACTCGAAATGGGAAATCCTGCTTCAATAACATCCACACCCAGCAGTTCCAGCTGCTTGGCCACTTGGATTTTCTCTACTGTGTTCAACTGACATCCCGGAACCTGTTCGCCATCGCGAAGCGTCGTGTCGAAAATAAATAATCTGTCACTCATCTTGTTTATTGTATTTATAAGTTTATGTGCAATAAAAAAGCCTTTCGCACAGGGAAGTGAGAAAGGCTTTATATATCTTTGGATTTACATATAATCATGCACGACACTCACTTCCACTACGTTTTCCTAGCAGAATAATAATGCCACACAGCAGAATATATGTAAAGTTCTGAATAATCATCTCATCATTTTGGTTTTAAAACGATGCAAAGGTAGAGATAATTTCATAGCATGCAAACAAATCCGTTACTTTTTTCAATTAAAACACGACATTCTATAACAATACGAACGATATCGCCGTGAATATGACACAAAAAAGGCGCACCCGAAAGAGATGCGCCACAATATGGGTCACTATCAAGGTTATTTCTCACAAGCCTTGTCACATACCTGCTTCGGGCATGCAGCATTTTCGCAGTCACCTCCACAGCTGCCCTTGCAGCCGTCCTTACAGATGCTGTCATTGGCACAGCACTCACCAACGTTTTTCGTACATGCAGAATCACAAACTTGCACAGCTGTATCAGCATTTGCCTCTGCTGCCTTCTTGTTACCACAAGACATCACAGTCAAAGAAAACACGAACATCACAGCCAAAAATACTTTTGTCTTCATAAATCCAATTAATATTAAAAATAAACCTATAAAATAATTCAAGCGCAAATATAACAAAAGTCGAAAACAGAAAAAAATAAGCTCACCCATTTTTTGTTTCAGTTTAACGCAGCACTTCCTGAGGTTCTGACGCAGTGCTTCATGAGGGCGTGACGCAGTGCTTCATGAGGTTCTGACGAAGCGCTTCATGAGGGCCTGACGCAGTGCTTCATGAGGACATGAGGAAGCACTTCATGGGAAGGTGACGCAGCACTCCGTGAAGGTGTAAGGAAGCGCGGCACGGCAGGAGGCGAGAGGGAGAGGTGGAGGGGACGGGAACCGGCGGAGTGGAGGCGCGGAAGCGGAAAGGGCCGGCTGCGGGGAAGCGTGACGTGCAAAAACGAAAAGTCCCCCGTGACACGTTCGTCACGGAGG
>ERZ827150.1776-NODE-1776-length-25755-cov-9.254786_pt1 | contig 25755 bp, 21 predicted proteins | sample MGYA00519779_ERZ827150 | MGnify/ENA primary metagenome ERZ827150 (study PRJEB31778, sample SAMEA3449267) | human gut metagenome | biome: human gut; feature: human-associated habitat; material: faeces | place: United Kingdom | collected 2010/2012 ...
CATCCAAGCTCTTGTACTACTTTCTCTCTTTATGTAAGACTTTCAATGAACTCTTCTTTCTTCCGCCCCCGTTCCGCGCGGCCTCACAAGGCCTTGCTTCCCGAAAGCGAGTGCAAAGGTAGACACTTTTACCGTAATAGCCAAGCGTTTCACCAATAAAAATCGAAAAAAAATCAACCGAATTAATTTACACCTTATTATATTTAATATATTCCGATGTTTGAATCGCGTCCTTTTCCCCGCATACCCATATATGAAATCGTCCAGGCTTACGTCCCACGTGTTCAAAGCGTCACGGATTCATGGAATTCCACCACAGCCTCGATACCTTTCCGAAACATATCCAACGGAAAATTCTCATTAGGCGAATGAATAGCGTTACTCTCCAAACCGAATCCCATCAAAACAGTCTTTGTTCCCAAAATCTTTTCAAAATCACTTATGATAGGGATACTGCCACCACGGCGCACAGCCAACGGCTTTCGCCCAAACGCCTTGGTGAAACCTTCTTCCGCAGCTTTGTAAGCCGGCAAGGTTATCGGACAAACATAGCCTTCGCCACCGTGCATAGGAGTCACTTTCACCTGCACGTAGTCCGGAACTATGGATTCGATATAATCGACAAACATCCGGGAAATCTTCTCATGCTGTTGATGGGGAACCAAACGGCAGGACACTTTGGCATAGGCTTTAGACGGCAACACGGTCTTAGAACCTTCTCCCGTATAACCGCCCCAAATACCACACACATCGAACGACGGACGGCAACTATTCCGCTCAATCGTACTGTATCCTTTCTCTCCTTTCAAAGCACGTACACCGATAGCTTGTTTATAACGTTCCTCATCAAACGGAATTTCAGACAGCATCCGACGTTCTTCCTCCGACAGTTCTTCCACTTCATCATAAAAACCCGGAATGGTGATGCGCCCGTCTTCGTCAGTCATACGAGCCAACAAACTGCACAATACATTAATAGGATTAGCTACCGCTCCACCGAAATGGCCGGAATGCAAATCACGATTCGGCCCCGTCACCTCGATTTCCCAATAAGCCAATCCTCGCAGCCCCGTCGTAAGCGAAGGAAGGTCGGGCGCGAGCATGCTGGTGTCGCTCACTAGAATCACATCACAGGCCAACAGCTCACGATGTTCCTGAAGGAAAGCATTCAGACTGGGAGACCCGATTTCCTCTTCCCCTTCCAATATGAATTTAACGTTATGGCGCAAATGCCCTTCCCGCACCATATATTCAAAAGCCTTCAGTTGAATCATAGACTGCCCTTTATCATCATCCGCTCCCCGGGCAAATACATGTCCGTCACGCACTTCCGGTTCAAAAGGGTCGCTTTTCCATAAATCCAACGGTTCGGCAGGCATCACATCGTAATGGCCGTATATCAAAACCGTAGGCGCATCAAAGCCCACACGCTTTTCCGCATACACCAAAGGATTTCCGGAAGAAGGCATTACCCGAGCTTCATCCGCTCCGGCCTCTAACAGCAAATGCTTCCAACGTTCGGCACAAGCCACCATATCTGTCTTACGTGTCGGGTCGGCACTCACACTCGGAATGCGAATCAGACTGAACCACTCTTCCAAAAAACGGGCTTCATTTTCTTCGATATACTTTTTTACGCTTTTCGCCATATATTTTCCATTTAAAAATTTCACACCTTGCATTCTTTGCCCAAATATATAGAATATATTCCATTGTCCTGCACAAATTAAACATAAAAAAGCCTTCTGCTCCTTCAAACAGGAGCGGAAGGCCACATCTTTCCGAACGCGTCATGCTTAAATTTTCTTCGACCGGACGGAAGCTTCTCCGGAACGCAACCCGTCTGAAGAGACTTTAACCGTAATTTTTCCGGGCTTAAATGTCGTTCGCACCGCCACGCGCATCAAACCTCCTTCTGCCTGCAACTCCGTATCGCCCGGAGCATGGTATTCCAAAGGTTTTCCTTCCGTGACATAGAAATTGTAAGAGCCTTTGTACACCCCTTCGCCTTCCACTTCAAACCTCAACTGGTTGTCGGCAAAAGGACACCAACGCCCTTCCTTGTCCACCACGCGCACCGTAGCGATGAAAGCATCCGAAGCATTGGCTTTCAATTCAAATCTTTCCCCGTCCGGTTTGGCTGCCGGTTCTTCGATTTCCACTTCCAAAGCGTACGGCTCGCCGGCAGAGGCGATCTCATCCTCGCAAACGGGACGTTTCCGTTCGTCCAGCCCCACGGCCTTGACCGTACCCGGCTCCCATAGGATGCCTTTCCACGTGCAGCGACGTGTCCGTGCCTCCGGTTCCACAATCCCACGGGACACCCCGTTGACGAAGAGTTCCACATAAGGACAGTTGCTCCACGCATCCACGTCCTGCAATCCCCGGAAGTTCCAATGGCTCTGCAAGGCCACACCGGGACGCTCGTCGAAAGGCACCCAAACGGCTTTCTCGAAAATCCGGTACAGCAATTTCGGGAAGCGGTTGCCGTCCATGGCGCACGAACCCAGGCTCTTTTGGTTACGCATGCCGTTGAGGTAAATGGTGTACCCCTCCCCGTACGTCTCGGCCAACATCCAGTTGATCCATCCGCATGCGCGTTTGTCCATGTTGTCGAAATAGTTCTCCACATAGTCCATCGAGAACTCTTTTTCATTATCGTAGTCGAAACGGGCGATGCACCAACTGGGCAAGCCCGACCAGTTCGTCCCGTAGACTTCCGTGTTCCACGAAGGACTCCCTTCCACCTTCTCATAACGGTTCGTGTAGCCTATCACGACCGGTTCGTCCTTGTCCCACTCCGGAGGATAACCGTCGCGGTTCTGCACGAGGCGCGGCTGGATGTAATCCCATTTCTTCACCTGCTCCAACGTATAAGACGGCAGATATTTCTCCCCATCATACGCCAAACCATTATTCGACTCCCAGATGACCACGCACGGATTGCTACGATAAGTCACCATCACATCGCGGTCGTACTCCCTTTTATAGGTAATAGCCGGTTCGTCCTTCAATGCCCATTCATTGTCGCCGCTGTTGACGACCAACAAGATGCCGTAGCGGTCGCAAGCCTCGAACACTTCAGGGAAAGGCGGTTGGTGCCCCACACGCAGCGTATTACCGCCGCACCGGGCTATCCGGGCAACATCGTTCCACCAGAAAGCCGTAGGAACGGCAGCCCCCAATCCCGGGTAATTGTTCCGGTAACCGAAGCCGCGCAAAAAACATTTCTCACCGTTGACATAGCAAAAATCCTCGTCCCACGTGATTTGCCGGATGCCCCACGGACGGCTTTGCCTGTCCACCAGTCGTCCGTTCACGTAAACTTCATTCTCCACCGTATATAAATAAGGTGTACCGGAAGTCCCTATCGGATACCACAAATGGGGACGCTCCACCACTCCCGTACGGTCGAACAATACGGTCTGGCCGCCTGCGGCACGGCGGGTATCCTTGAAAGCCAAGGCCGTCTTGCCCTTCGCATCCTTCAAATACGTGCGCAGTTCCACGTCGCACGCTTCCGTACCCGCATTCTCCACGTTCACCTGAAAACGTACTTCGGCTTTGTCTTTGGTAGCCGACACCGTCCCGAAATAAGTTCCCCACTTGCCCATAGGAGAATAAGAATCGAAAGGAATGTGCACCTTGTTCTTCTTGTGCAGGTAGACGGGGCAGACGATACCTCCCATGGCCTGACCGAAGCCTTCGTTGGTCCCGAAACCGGGCCAAGTGAAAAACGTACCCTCGGCATTGGACACCCTTACCGCTATCTGGTTCTCTTCTCCATAACGCAGATAAGGCGTGATGTCCACCACAAAAGGAAGCGCGCTCCCCACATGGGTCACCGCTTCCGGCTGCTCCACCTTCGTATTGCTTCTTATCGGCGTACCGTTCACATACACCGTCGCCCCGATGTTCACTCCCTGGAACTCCAAGAAGAACATCCGGCCGCGGTCTTTTCCGTCTATGGTTATTTTCTTACGGTACCACGCTTCTCCGCGCCAGCAACGTTCACCCGTACTGGTATTCAGGTAAGTGTCCTGCTCATTGTAGCAATGGGGAATCCCTACCGTCTGCCATCCGGTATCGTCGAACGAAAGCGAAGCCATGGCCTCGGCCTGCCCTTGATCCTGCTCTGTTTCGGGATTCACTTCCACCTCGCTCAACGTCACAGGCACGTCCTGCCCCTGTTCGGCCTTGCACTTCAGTCCGGAGAAACGCACATAGCGGGCCGTGGCCTTGACCGACAAATCCAGATAAGTAGCCGTCACCGTCTCGGTGTACCCCACCGTTCCGGTATGCCCCACAGTCGTGAAGTCGCCCTCTTTATGAAGCACACAGAGCTTTTTGCCTTCCGAAAGGGTTTGCCAGTTGCTGCCGTCGGCAGATACTTCCAACTTGACTTCCGCAAATCTCGTCCGGTCTGTGTCGAACCACAATTTCACGGAAGACAGGCGGACGGCTTTACCCAAGTCCACAGTCCAAAAACCTCCTTCCTGCGCATTCACCGGCTTCCATTCCGAGTGGACGTCGCCGTCGTGAACCACAGAAACGGCCTTTCCGTCAAAACATACCTGCGCATCCTTCGCCAAATTGATTTCCTGACGCACCACTTTCGTAAATTTCCATGGAGTCTCCCCCAAATTAATGCGTGTGGACACACTTTTAGCCTGCCCGCTGCCCGCAAAAGTCCACAGGCATAGCCACAACATTGACAATAAGCTTTTTCTCTTCATGTTTCAAACTGTAAATTAAGTTTTTTAGGTTGTGATTATTTTTAAAGAACCGCTTCCGCATTTCCTTGCCTTCTACCACGGGGAAATGCCATCCGGTTTCACATTAAAGTTCGTAAAAGTCTGTCGTTTTTGCAAACAGAAGAACAAAAATTAACGATGTGTACGCGCCCAACACAGTTCACCAGCGAGTATAAAGGGATTTATATCGGAAAAACATGGCTTTCCGCGCGAAGAATAGGCCGTAAACGCCTGCCCAAGGCCGAAAAAACGTAAAGATTCAGAAAAACAAAAACTCACTTGATTTTCAAGCACTTGAATCCTCAAAATCAATCTGCGGAGAATGATGAAACGTTCTGCGCCAAACGGTAAATCAATCAAAGGAGATTGAAAAAACGTTTGGCGCAGATTGATTTTTGTATATAAGTTTCTCCCGAAAAGGCTTGGAAACGGGAAAAGCCGGAATACGATTACTCCACCGTCACCGACTTGGCCAGATTGCGGGGCTGGTCCACATCCTTGCCTTTGCACACGGCGATGTGATAAGCCAACAACTGCAAGGGAACGGACACCACCAAGGGGTCGAAGCATTCCATCGTCTCGGGCAACTCGATCACCTCATCGGCCAACTCCCGTATCTTCGTGTCGCCTTTCGTCACGAGCGCAATGACACGTCCCTGACGGGCTTTTACCTCTTGGATATTGCTGATGAGCTTTTCGTACATCCCGTTACGTGTGGCGATGACAAACACCGGCATCTCCGAATCGATGAGCGCGATGGGACCGTGCTTCATCTCTGCTGCCGGATACCCTTCGGCATGGATATAGGAAATTTCCTTCAACTTCAAGGCTCCCTCGAGTGCTACGGGATAACAGTAGCCGCGGCCCAGGTAGAGGCAGTTGTGTGCATAGGTGAAAATCTTGGCCATTTGGGCAATCTGCTCGTTTGCTTGCAACGCCTCTTTCATTTTCTCGGGTATGGCCACCAGTTCCCGCACCATCTTGACATATTCATCCTGGGAAATCGTTCCACGCGCCTTGGCCAAATCCAGCGTCAACATGGCCAACACCGTCACCTGCCCCGTGAACGCCTTTGTAGAAGCCACGCCGATTTCCGGCCCCACATGGATGTAAGCCCCGGTATGCGTGGCCCGGGGGATGGAGGCCCCCACGGAATTACAGATACCGAACACAAAAGCCCCTTGCTTGCGTGCCAGTTCGATGGCGGCCAACGTGTCGGCCGTCTCGCCGGACTGCGATATGGCAATCACTACGTCGGTAGGCAAAATGACAGGATTGCGGTAGCGGAACTCCGACGCATATTCCACATACACGGGAATACGGCAATAATTCTCGATAAGCTGTTGGCCGATAAGCCCCGCGTGCCACGACGTACCGCACGCCACGATGATGAAACGGCTCGCGCTCAACAGCTTGTCCTTATGGTCGATGACCGCCGAAAGCGTCACGTTGTCGGCATCTATATTGATACGCCCGCGCATGCAATCAAGCAGGCAATCCGGCTGTTCGAAAATCTCCTTGAGCATAAAATACGGATAGCCTCCCTTTTCCAATTGGCCAAGGTTGATGTCCACCGTTTTCACCGTAGGGTGCATGCGCGTGTTGTCCATATCCACCACTTTCAGCTCGTCTCCGGGACGGATGACAGCGATGTCTCCGTCTTCCAGATACACCACCTTGTCGGTGTATTCCACAATAGGGGTGGCGTCCGAGGCCAGATAAAACTCATTGTCGCGCCCGATGCCCACCACGAGCGGACTGCTCTTGCGTGCGGCAATGATTTGTTCGGGATGCCTTTTGTCCAATATCGCGATGGCGTAGGCACCGATGACCTCATGTAGGGCCACTTGTACGGCACCCAACAAGTCCAGGTCATTGCTCACCTGGATATATTCGATGAGTTGCACCAACACCTCGGAGTCCGTCTGGCTGCGGAACTTCACGCCACGTTGCTGCAAACGTTCCTTCAACGTGGCATAATTCTCGATGATACCGTTATGAATCAACGCCAGATTGCCCGATGCCGAGTAATGGGGATGGGCGTTTTCGGCGCACGGCTCGCCATGCGTGGCCCAACGCGTATGGGCGATACCGATATGCCCGCTCACGTCTTTTGCTTCCGTCGAGCGTTCCAAATCGCTGACCTTGCCTTTCGCCTTATACACATTCAAATCACCCGAATTGCTGATCAAAGCCACACCGGCGCTATCGTAACCACGGTACTCCAGACGTTTAAGTCCTTTTATCAAAATGGGGTAAGCCTCTCTCTTACCTATATATCCGACAATTCCACACATATTCCATTTATTTTTCCAAAAGCAAACTTAGTAAAGTATAAACGCTTAAACATGATTTATCGTACAAATGTACGTTATTTTAAGCAATTTTAGTATATTTACGACCATGAAAATAAGATACGGCTCGGCAGAGCCAAATTAGAAAACTGCGTTTTCACTTGTCTCTGCGCTCGCCTTTCACTATATTTGTGCGCATAAAAGAATAAGAATAAAATGGGATTTCTAAAAACATTGTTCGGCGGCCGGGAAGAATCTCCGGAAGAAAAAGCCGAAAAACGCCGCGAACGGGAATTCGACGTACTGAAATATGACGGTGTACGCGCCCGTAAAATAGGAGAGGTCAAATACGCCATACGCTGTTTCCGGGAAGCACTCGCCCTCCGGAACGATACCGAAACCGCGAGTTACCTGGCCGAGGCTTTGCTCTCCGACAAACAGGCTGAAGAAGCCCGGAGCATTTTGGCAAAACTGGCCGAAGAACTGCCGGACCATATCGGTGTACGGTTGGCCATGGCCCGTGCCGATGAAATGATGCAGGATTATACGCGCATGGACGAAGACTGCCGGGCTGCCCTGCAAATCGACAACGGCCATGCCGGAGCGCTCTACCGCTCGGCCCAAGCCAAACATGCCTTGCACGACGAGCTGAACGCCGTGGCTCTATTGACACAGGCCATCGTGCAGGACGGACATTTGACGGAAGCTTACCTGTTGCGGGCTGAAATTCTCCGCGACATGGGTAGCCTGACAGAGGCCGAGGCCGACATCGACCACTTACTCGAGGACGAGAAGGCACAACCGGCATCCGAAGAAGCCGTGATGTTGAAGGCCGCACTGCGACTGCAACAAGGGGATGCCCCCATGGCCATTACCTATTATAATAAGGTAAAGACGCAAAACCCGCTGATGGGCGAGGCATACGTGGGGCTCAGCACGGCATACGCCGCCAACCGTCAGCTCGACCGGGCACTGTCCACACTGGACGAAGCCGTAGAACTCATGCCGGACTTCAGCGAAGGATACAAAGAACGCGGACGCATCAAACTGATGCTCAACGACAAAGCCGGAGCGGCCGACGACCTGAAAAAAGCGTTGGAGACCTCGCCGGAAGCTGCCAAAGCCCTCGAAGGACAGTTCAGCAACATAGAACAAGAGATGAACGAACAATACAAAAACCGCAACCCTTACGGTTTCTAAATGTAATCAAAATCAGGTATTCTTTCACATTTTTCCCGTTTAAGAGGAAAAAAGCGGTGAAAACATTTGCCGGGAATGAAAAAATCCCTAATTTTGCAACAAATTCAGAAATACGAAGATGAAAGAATTATTCAACACATATTTTTATTTCTTCTTTTACTTTTACTTTAGCCATAAAGTGAAGCGGGAGTTCGTATGTGTACCAAACAGAAAATTATACTAACCCAATAAAACATGAGGTCCCGCTTCCCACCGAAGCGGGACTTTTTTGTGAAAACGACAAAACAAGAACAATGAAACGAATTGCAATCCAAGGTATCAAAGGGTCGTACCACGACATGGCAGCCCATTACTTCTTCCACAACGAGGACATCGAGCTTATCTGCTGCTCCACGTTTGAAGAAGTCTTTGCCACGGTAAAGGACGACAGTACGATACTCGGCATGGCTGCCATCGAAAATACCATTGCGGGCAGCCTGTTGCACAATTACGAATTACTTTGCGACAGCGGACTGACCATCGTGGGCGAGCATAAGCTGCGCATTTCCCACAGCCTGCTCTGCCTCCCCGACGACAATCTGGAGGACATCACCGAGGTACATTCCCATCCGGTAGCCCTGATGCAATGCCGCGAATTTCTGGCCCGGCATCCCCGTCTGAAAGTCGTGGAAGGTGAGGACACGGCCGGCTCTGCGGAAATCATCAGCCGGGAACAACTGCGCGGACAAGCCGCCATCTGTTCCAAATTCGCAGCCCCGCTGTACGGCATGAAAGTATTGGAAGAAGGCATCGAGACCAACAAACACAATTTCACCCGTTTTCTGGTATTCAGCCAACCGCAACGCGCCAACCTGCTGCGCGATATCCGTCAGACCAACAAAGCCAGTCTGGTATTCACCCTTCCCCACGAAGAAGGCTCGCTCTCGCAGGTGTTGTCCATTCTCTCTTTCTATAAATTGAACCTGACCAAAATACAATCCCTCCCCCTCGTGGGAAAAGAATGGCAATATATGTTTTACGTAGACTTGGGCTTCGACGATTATACCCGCTATTCGCAAAGCATCGATGCCATTACCCCACTGACCAAAGAACTCAAAATATTAGGAGAATATCAAGATGGAAGACAAACTATATAATTTCCGCATACAGCCGGCCGAACGGCTGAGTTCCGTACAGGAATACTATTTTTCAGTAAAACTCAAAGAGGTGGCACGCATGAACGCCGAAGGCAAGGACATCATCAGCCTGGCTATCGGAAGTCCGGACATGCCGCCCTCACCCCAAACCATAGAAACGCTGTGCGAAGAAGCCCGACATGCCGACGCACACGGCTACCAACCCACGACGGGTATTCCCGAACTGCGCCGGGCGATGGCCGATTTCTATAAACGGTGGTACGACGTGGACTTGGATCCGGCCTGCGAAATACAGCCGCTTATCGGCTCCAAGGAAGGCATTCTCCACGTCACGCTGGCCCTGGCCAATCCGGGCGACCGCATACTGGTGCCCAATCCGGGATATCCTACTTATACGTCACTCAGCAAAATCCTCGGCCAGCAAATCACCTATTATGACTTGCTGTCCGAAAACGGCTGGCAACCCGACTTCAAAGCCTTGGAAGAAATGGACCTGACGGGCGTGAAAATCATGTGGACCAACTATCCCAACATGCCGACGGGTGCCAACGCCCGACGCGAGACGTACGAAAAACTGGTAGACTTTGCCTTGCGCCACAACCTTGTCATCGTGAACGACAACCCATACAGCTTCATTCTGAACCACGAACGCCTCAGCATCCTGCAAGTCCCCGGTGCCAAACGCTGTTGCATCGAGTTCAACTCTATGAGCAAGAGCCACAACATGCCGGGCTGGCGTGTGGGCATGTTGGCCACGAACGCGGAATTCGTGAAATGGATTCTTAAAGTGAAGAGCAATATCGACTCGGGAACCTTCCGCCCGATGCAGCTCGCCGCCGCTGCCGCTTACCGGAACGACGCCCAATGGCACGAAGAGGCCAACATACATGTGTACGCCGAACGACGGGCACTGGCCGAAGAAATCATGCACACGCTGGGCTGCACTTTCGACCCGACGCAAGTGGGCATGTTCCTTTGGGGACGCATCCCGGAAAGTTGCGACAATGTGGAACAACTCACGGAGAAGATTCTGCACGAAGCACGGGTCTTCATTACGCCGGGATTTATCTTCGGCAGTAACGGCAGCCGGTATATCCGGATTTCGCTTTGCGCCAAAAAAGAGAAAATAGCCGAAGCACTGGAACGCATCCGAAAAGTATTTTAAACACCAACAAGCATAGAATTAAAAACATAACGATATGGACGATTTACGATTAACTTCCCTGAACCTTCCGGGAATAAACGAAAACAAGCGACCACTCGTCATCGCCGGCCCCTGTAGTGCCGAAACCGAGGAACAAGTCATGACCACCGCCCGGCAACTGGCCGAAAAAGGATTCAAGATATTCCGTGCCGGTGTGTGGAAACCGCGTACCAAGCCGGGAGGATTCGAAGGTATGGGCGAGGCCGCATTACCCTGGCTGCAACGCGTCAAGGAAGAAACCGGCATGCTGGTATCCACCGAAGTGGCTATGCCTAAGCATGTGGAAGCGTCTCTCAAAGCCGGAGTGGATTTGCTTTGGGTCGGAGCACGCACTACGGCCAATCCTTTCGCCATGCAGGAACTGGCCGACTCTCTGAAAGGTGTGGACATCCCGGTTCTGGTCAAAAACCCGGTGAATCCCGACATCGAACTCTGGATCGGTGCTTTGGAGCGCATCAACGGAGCGGGCATCACACGCCTGGGAGCCATCCACCGCGGATTCTCCAGCATCGACCAGAAAATCTACCGCAACGCTCCCATGTGGCACATCCCCATCGAACTGCATCGCCGTTTCCCCAACTTGCCCGTCATCTGCGACCCGAGCCACATCGGCGGACGCCGCGACCTGATTGCCCCGCTCTGCCAACAGGCCATGGACATGGGATTCAGCGGATTGATAGTAGAGAGCCACTGTAACCCGGATTGTGCATGGAGCGACGCCAAACAACAAGTCATGCCCGATGTGCTCGACTTCATACTCGACCGCCTGGTGATACGCGAGAACGTAGAAATGACGGAAAGCCTGTCGGCCCTACGCAAACAAATAGACGCACTGGACAACGACCTGATGGACCTGCTGACCCGCAGGATGCGTGTAAGCCGTGAAATCGCGACTTACAAAAAGGAGCACGACATGGCCGTCGTGCAAACCGGACGCTACTCCGAGATTCTCGACAAACGAGGAGCGCAAGGAGTGTTGTGCGGCATGGATGCTGAATTCGTGAAAAAAATCTATGAAGCCATCCACGAGGAAAGCGTGCGTCAACAAATGGATATCATTAATAAGTAAGCACGGACAGAAAGAACAAACATCATGAGAATACTCATCTTAGGAGCCGGAAAAATGGGCTCATTCTTTGTGGACTTGCTGAGTTTCGACCATGAGACGGCAGTATATGACATCGATGCCAAACGGCTGCGGTTCATGTACAATACGCAACGCTTCACCTCGATGGACGAAATAGACGCATTCCGCCCCGAACTGGTCATCAATGCCGTGACGCTGAAATATACACTGGATGTCTTCCGACAAGTGATTCCCCACCTGCCTCAAGACTGTATCCTGAGCGACATCTCGTCCGTCAAAACGGGATTCAAGGAGTTTTATGAAGGCGCAGGCATGCGTTATGTCAGTACGCACCCGATGTTCGGTCCCACGTTTGCCAATCTGGGGAGCCTGAACCACGAGAACGCCATCGTCATCAACGAAGGCGACTATATGGGGCGCATCTTTTTCCGCGACTTATACAGTCGGCTCGGACTACATGTCTGCGAATATTCGTTCGAGGAACACGACGAGACCATGGCCTACTCGCTCAGTATTCCTTTCGTGTCGACTTTCACCTTTGCTGCGGTGATGAAACATCAGGATGCACCGGGCACGACATTCAAACGCCATCTGAAAATAGCTCAGGGCGTGCTGAGCGAAGACGACTGCCTCCTTCGGGAAATCCTTTTCAACCCGCGTACCAAAAGTCATGTGGAGCGCATTCGTGAAGAGTTGAAAAACCTCATCCACATCATCGACGAGCGCGACGAAGAAGGACTGAACCGCTACCTGACACGTATCCGGGAAAACATCAAATAAAAACCCCTGAAAACCTAAAGTCCAATCGTATGTCCAACTTTCCATTGTACAGATCCGGACATACGGTTGGGCTTTTTTTAAACAAGGAAACGATTTATAACAAACACGGACATGAAAAGGAAAATAAATGGCTATCTTTGCGAACATGAAAAGAATTATTCTGATTACAGGGGGAGAACGCTCCGGTAAAAGCGTGTATGCCGAACAGTTGGCACTGCGACTGTCCGAACAACCTGTTTACATGGCCACGGCACGTATCTGGGACGAGGAGTTCCGCCAACGCGTACGCATCCACCGTGAACGGCGAGGAGCGCAATGGACCAACATCGAGGAAGAAAAATACCTGAGCCGTCACGACTTGACGGGACGGACGGTACTGGTGGATTGTGTCACACTATGGACCACGAATTTCTTTTTCGACTATACGCCACAGCCGGGATCTCCGGTCCCGAATCCCTCCGACACCGTGGAAAGCCGACAGGCTCAAGCCGGAATCCGGCAAGTGGAGGAGACGCTGCAAACCGTGAAAGAAGAATTCCTGCGATTCACTTCGCAGGAGGCGACTTTTATATTCGTAACCAACGAAATCGGGATGGGCGGCGTATCGACTAACGAAGTGCAACGCCGCTTTACCGACTTGTTGGGCTGGACTAACCAATTCGTAGCGTCCCAGGCCGATGAGGTCTATCTGATGGTGAGCGGCATTCCTATGAAAATCAAATGAACATGAAAACATTCCGAATTACGACTCCGGACGAGGCTTTACGTCCTGTCCTGCAAAACAAAATAGACAACCTGAACAAGCCGAAGGGGTCGATGGGACGGTTGGAAGAATTGGCCCTGCAAATCGGTCTGATACAACACACGCTCTCACCGGAATTGCGTCATCCGTGTCACCTTTTGTTCGGTGCCGACCATGGAATCGAACGCGAAGGAGTCAGCATATCCCCTCGCGAAATCACCTGGCAACAGATGATTAATTTCAGCCGGGGAGGAGGCGGGGTGAACCTGTTCTGCCGCCAGCACGGTTTCGAACTGTTCCTGATAGATATGGGGGTGGACTACGATTTGCATTCCTATCCCGGTATCATCGACTGTAAAGTAGCACGCGGTACACGGAACTTCCTTCACGAAGCGGCCATGACGGAAGAGGAAACGGACCAATGTATAGAAACCGGTGCCCGCATGGTGACAGAATGCCACAAACGGGGCTGCAACGTCGTCAGCATAGGCGAAATGGGAATTGGCAACACCTCTCCTTCTTCCATTTGGATGCACTTACTGACCGGCACGCCGTTGGAAATGTGCGTGGGGGCGGGAGCCGGACTGAACAATGCCGGTATCCGTCACAAATACGAGGTTCTACAAAGCGCTATACAGCGTTTCCGCACCCATCATCCTGACCTGCAAGATGCCGATGTCCGTTCGACCCGATACGCCACGGAAGTGCTCCGTTGGTTCAGCGGCTTCGAAATGACGGCGGCTATCGGTGCGATGCTGCGTGCCGCCGAACTGGGCATGGTGATTCTGGTAGACGGTTTCATCATGACGGCCTGCATGCTGATGGCCTCACGGCTTTATCCGGCCATACGCCACTATGCCGTGTTCTGCCACGAAGGCGACGAGGCCGGACACCGGCGGATGCTCGAAGCCTTGCATGCCCGCGGACTGCTCCAAATAGGACTGCGCCTCGGTGAAGGTACAGGCGCCTTGTGCGCTTATCCGCTCTTGCAATCCGCCGTCCGCATGCTCAACGAAATGAACAACTTCGAAAACGCTCATATTACCAAATATTTTTAATCCCGCATCCCGCTATGACAGACCGACTATGGGCCTCACTGATGTTCTTCACGCGCCTGCCTTTCTGGCGCATCCGGCAAGTGGACGCCGAGTGTTTCAAACACGTGGTGGACTACTGGCCGTTCGTAGGCTGGCTCACGGGAGGTACGGCCGCCCTCGTTTTCTGGCTTGTTTCAGGGATTCTACCGGTCACCACGGCAGCTTTGGCGGCGATAGGCACACGCCTGTGGCTTACCGGTGCCTTGCATGAAGACGGATTGGCCGACTTCTGCGACGGATTCGGCGGAGGGACCACGCGCGAACGTACATTGGCCATCATGAAGGATTCCCATATCGGTACGTATGGTGTCCTGGGACTGGTCTTCTACATCGGACTGCTAATCAGTCTGCTCTCAGCCCTGCCGCTTTATGTGGCTCCGGCCATTATCTTCACAGCCGACGTGTATGCCAAAGCATGCAGCAGTTTCATCATCCTGCAACTGCCCTACGCCCGGACGGCGGAACAAGCCAAAACGGGTGTCGTTTACTCAGTCTGGAATAAGCAAGCAGCCGCAGGCCACGTATTCCGTTGCCTGCTCGCCCTTGTCCCATGCGTAGCGTGGCTCCTGTCCGGCCCGACCGCTTTCCCTCTTTGGGCTTTTCTGGTTCCTCCGGTAACGGAACTTTTGCTCACCGGCTGGATGAAACGCCGGTTGCAAGGTTATACGGGCGACTGTTGCGGTGCCTTGGTTTTGCTCTGCGAGTTGAGTTTCTATTTGTCTATCGTCATACTTTACCATTTTATATAATCCCGTCATGGAAATCTATTTAGCCCGACATACTTCAGTAGATGTCCCACGCGGCACTTGCTACGGTTTTACGGACGTTCCCCTTCGTGCCACATTCCGGCGCGAAGCCACTGCCACGCGGCTGCGGTTGGGCGGCCTCACTTTCGACCACGTGTACACCAGTCCGCTCAGCCGTGCGGCCAAATTGGCCGCATTCTGCGGTTATCCCGATGCCGAACGAGACGAACGGCTGAAAGAAATGAATATGGGCCACTGGGAGATGCAACGTTTCGACGACATCATCGACGAACGGTTGCAACTTTGGTATGACGATTTCCTGAACCAACCAACCACAGGCGGAGAATCGTTCCGAGACCTTTACGCCCGTGTAGCAGCCTTTCTGAACGAACTGCGTAAGAAAGACTACCGGCGTGTAGCTGTCTTCGCCCACGGCGGAGTACTGATTTGTGCCCAAGTGTATGCCGGTGCTATCCCGTTGGAAGACGGTTTCAAACATCTGACATCCTACGGTGGCGTAGTGAAAATCAATATCTGAAAATCATGAAACATATATTCCATTATTCCATCTTACTCGTCTGCTTGTCCGTGCATCTGTCCATGATGGCAATGCCTTATACCTTCAGCCGCCTGGATGCCTCAGACGGCCTAAGCGACAATCAAGTGCAACATATCCTGCAGTTACCGGACGGACGAATGGTTTTCACCACTTTAGGCAATATCAACCTATATGATGGCATGCGATTCCATTACATCCACCGGAACGACTCCGATGTATATGCCATCAAGGATTATCACGGGCATTACCATGTATATGCAGGCCATCACGACAGGCTTTGGGTCAAAGAATACGGCAAAGTATGGTGTCTTGACCTACGACATGAACAATACCTCAAAAATCCCGAGACAGTATTCCTCGAAACAGGTATACGGGAAAAAGTGACCGACTTATTCGTAGACTCTGAAAAAGACCTGTGGCTGGTCACGCCCAAAGGCATCTGGGAAGCTAAAAAGAAACGTTATCTCCTTCTCCCGAAAGATGCCGGAGAACTGCAAGACGTTGAGGTTTCAAACGATCGAATTTACTTGTTTTTCAGCTTCGGCGAAGTAATATGTTATTCACAAAACCAAGGTAAACCGCTTTATCGTAAAGCGGCTTATCCTGAGAACGAACGTACAAATTACAGCCGCACTTCACTCGTTGTCAAAGGACCTGATGGAAATTTTTACCAGGTCCGGAGCGGCAAGAAGTCCGGCTTATTTGTCTTTTCCCCCCAATCACGTACCTGGAGACTATTATTAGAAACCCACAGTCCCTTGCATACGCTAATTGTCCCCTCCCACGACATAGCTTATATCAGCAGCCTGAATGGCATTTGGTCGATAAGCCTACCGAAGGGCAAAGCCCGTTTCCAATCCAGCTTGCGCACAACCGACGGTAAACAATTACAAACCGACCTCAATACCATCTACCAAGACCGTCAACAAGGTATTTGGTTAGGTACAGGAAACCGAGGCATACTCTATACGCACCCCGAGCGCTTCAAATTCATTTCCACCCCCACATTTGAAGAATTACCTCTCGCTCCCCATACCAAAGGAGAAAACGGAATCCCCTACAAACATCCGACTATATTCCAAGGACAATCTTATAATGACGTATATACCGACCGGAAAGGACGCACATGGGCCGGCACCCCAGACGGGTTACGCCTATTCCTCCCCTGTCAAACTGGCTTCCGTACCTTCTATACAGAAGACGGATTGCCAAACAATTTCATCCATGCCATTACAGAAGATGCACACGGGCAAATATGGGTTTCCACCAGCGACGGTATTTCCCGTATGTCTATCAACGAAAAAGTAGATTCGGCATGGTTTACCAACTACCGTTACGAAGACGGCACGCTCAAAGGAGAATACCGTAACCAAGAAGTACAAACCTTACCGGATGGTCGTATACTAATGGGAGGTGTGGACGGTTGGACGTTATTCCATCCTGACAGCGTGGAAATTCCCCATAAGGACTTTTCCCCTCTCCTTATCGGTTTGTCTTTGTACGGAGAACCAATACACATCACCCCCTCTGATTCCATAAACTCTATTTCTCTTCTTCCGCAAGCCCCTCCCTACGTCAAGCATTTCGAGTTCAATTACCGGCAGAACCACATCGGCTTCGACTTCTCCTCCCTGAACTATGCCTGGCCCACTCACACATATTATCGTTACCGTCTCATCCACAGTGGAGATTCCACATGGCATGTAGTCCACCCACAATCAAACGGCGGTATTATAGACCACAAAGGCAACTTGCATTTGGCATTTTCCCTTCTTCCTCCAGGAAACTACCGTCTGGAAGTTATGGCATCCACACAATCCCGTATTTGGAACGGTCCTGTCACAGAGATTACATTCATAATTCACGCCCCGTGGTGGCTTAGTCGTTGGGCATACGCGACCTACATTTTCCTGCTCCTATTTCTGGCAGTTACCGGAATACGCTTATATGTACGCCAAACCAAACGCCGTATCCTACGTCGCCACAAAGAAGACATTCTACTTCTACGTATCCAACACCTTATTGAACGATGCGATAACTATGAACAGCAAGTTTCAATAGCCACTACACGTGCTTGCCCCCCCCAAGAAAAAGAAGAGCCACCCATCAATTCCACAGATAGTGATTTCTTAAATAAAGCTGTAGAGTTGGTAGAAGCCCATCTAAACACTCCAGGGTATACAGTGGAACAACTTAGCAAGGACTTATGTATGGAACGTAGCGGATTGTATAAAAAGTTAAATACTTTAATAGACAAATCGCCCAGCCTGTTTATCCGGAGCATACGTCTGAGACGGGCTGCCGATCTCATCAGAAAAGGCGGAATGAACATGGCGGAAATAGCGGAACAAGTGGGATTCAGTTCAGCCAGTTATATGAGCAAGTGCTTTCAGGAAGAATTCGGCTGCAAACCCTCAGAATACATAGAAAAAGAGCAAGAATCAACATAATTACCACATGTTTCAACATAGTTGGTACCAAGTTCTGCTTGTTTCGGCATAACTTTGCCCCGTCAACATTAAACTTAAAAGTTTACCAAACATGAGAAAAACCTTATTAGTAATTTGCGGCATAGCTTGCGTGACTGGCTTGCATGCCCAAGACGTAGAACGGACTCAGGACGGAGCCAAGAATTTTATCCGCACCCAAAACGTTACGGAAGAAATACGTTTTTACTCCGACGACATCGTACGTGTCATCAAGTATCCTTCCCGTCACCTCCCGGACAAAAAAAGTTATCCCGTCATCAAAACCCCGGAAGACGTAAACCTGTCCTACACGGAACAAGAAGGCAATCTGTCCATAAAGACGGGGAATATGGAAGTCGTCATGGACAAGAATTCGGGAAAAATCACTTTCAAGGATGTCCAAGGCAATTTATTAGTGCAGGAAAAAGAATTCGGCACAAACTTCATTCCGTGCAAAGACGGGCCGTATGACAGTTACCGCGTCAGCCAACGGTTCATGATGAGCCCCGATGAAACTTTATATGGCCTTGGGCAGCAACAAACCGGCAAACTGAACCAACGCGACCAGGAATTGACGTTGCGTAACGAAAACACCCGAGTGTGCATCCCTTACATCACTTCAGAAAAAGGTTACGGCATCTATTGGGACAACCCGTCTCCCACTGTGTTCTCCGACACCCCTCAAGAAACAAGTTTCAATAGCGAGGTGGGCTACATGAGCGACTATTACTTTATTTATAAAGACGGTACGCAAGACGGTGTCATTGCCGGCATACGCGATCTCACCGGCCAAGCCACCATGCTTCCGCTTTGGACTATGGGGTACTGGCAATGCCGTGAACGCTACAAAAGCCCGGATGAACTCTGCGAAGTGTTGGACAAACACCGTGAACTCGGCGTACCATTGGACGGCATCGTGCAAGACTGGCAATATTGGGGATGCGACTCCAACTGGAATGCCATGAAGTTCATGAATCCGCGTTACATCAACAAAATGGGCGACGAAGCATGGATGAAATACTTACCGAATGGTGAAGACCCTAATGCCAAATACCCGGAACCACGCATCAAGACTCCGAAAGAAATGGTGGAATACGTGCACAAAAACAATGCCCACCTGATGATTTCCGTATGGGCCAGTTTCGGACCTTGGACAGACCAATACAAGGAATTGGATGCGATGAACGCATTGCTGAAATTCGAGACTTGGCCACGCAATGCCGGCGTGCACCCTTACGACCCATTCAACCCCAAGGCACGCGACCTCTATTGGCGTTACCTGAAAAACCTTTATGACCTGGGCATAGATGCCTGGTGGACTGATTCTACAGAACCGGACCGTTTCGACATGGGCGAAAGGGAATTCAGCCTACCCACGGCAGACGGCACTTTCCGCAGCGTGCACAACGCATTTCCCCTCTTGAGTAACCAAGGCGTGTATGAGCACCAACGTGCCGTATCGGACAGCAAACGCTTGTTCCTCATGACGCGTTCTTCCTATTTCGGGCAACAACGCTACGGTTCTTTCTGCTGGAGCGGCGACATCTCTTCGCAATGGGACGTCATGCGCAAGCAGATTGCAGGCGGGCTGAACTACTCGCTCTGCGGCATACCTTATTGGAACACAGACATCGGCGGCTTCTTCGGGTGGGAATACAATAACAATTGGAAAGACGTGGCCATGCAGGAGCTGCAAGTGCGCTGGATGCAATGGGGCTGCTTCATGCCCATCATGCGCAACCATTGCTCCTCTCCCATGGAAAGCGAGATTTACAAATTCGGAGAAGAAGGTTACTGGGCCTACGACGCACAGAAAAAATTCATAGAACTGCGCTATCGCCTCTTACCTTATATATATAGCCTCTGTGGCGAAGCAACCCAAGCCAGCGGCAGCATCATGCGCCCGTTCGTCATGGACTTCCCCCGCGATAAGAAGGCCATCCGCGTAGACAACGAATACATGTTCGGCCGTAACCTGCTAGTCATGCCCGTCACCGACTCTCTCTATACGTATTACGACAAAGGCGCACACAAAGGATTCACGTCCGTACCGGATGTGGCCAAAGCCGTAAAGAACGTGGAAGTCTACCTGCCGCAAGGCGCAAAATGGTATAACTTCTGGACCAACGAAATGCACAGTGGCGGACAAACGGTCTCCATGCCCTGCCCCATCGACATCATGCCGGTGTACGTGAAAGCCGGTTCCATCCTGCCTTTCGGACCCGCCGTGCAATATACGTCAGAAAAGAAGTGGGACAATTTGGAAATCCGTGTCTATCCGGGAGCCGATGCCGACTTCACGCTCTATGAAGACGAAGGCGACAACTACAATTACGAGAAAGGGGCTTTCAGCCAAATACGCTTCCATTGGGACGATGCTGCACGCACATTGACCATCGGGGAACGCAAAGGCGACTACAAAGGCATGCTAAAGAAACGCAACTTCCGTATCCTCGTAGTGAACCGCCAATCCCCTTCGGGTGACAAAGAGCCGCCCCAATTCAGTCGCTCCGTACGTTACAACGGAAAAGCACAAACCATCAAATTGTAAAAATTTTCAAACAACGAAACGCCGCACACCTTTGAGATTCATTATCGCAAGTGTGCGGCTTCCGTTTGGTCCGGGCACAGCCCTTAACTCCATTTTGGGAAACAGCAAGTCATCAATGGAACATATCCCCCCCTTACAGGCTATATACATCCCCCCTACACAGGAATTTACCAAAAAGTTCCTTCATCTTTCAGAATGCGTAGTAAGACACTCATAATCTAACATTTACGAACTGAAAGATGTTTCAGGTACCTTCCAGCCATGTTTCATTTAGTTTGGCGCAGAACGGAAAATCATTCGGCTGAGATTGAAAAAACGTTTGGCGCAGAACTTTTCACCGCTTTCTGCAATGAAAGAAAGCTGAAAGATACCTAAAACTTCATTCAGTCCACAACACACTATATAACAAACATTTATCATACACCCTGAAAAATGAAAGACTGTTTTGCAAAACTCTTAGAGAGGAGCGTATGGGAAAGAAGTCCCTCTGATTCCCCTTCCCAATTCTTGCATTTATTATCCAATTTCTGAATAACATAATCCTACTTTAGAGATGTTTATTTCTATACCTTTGTATAAAGAAATTTAGGACTATATTAATCTAATTTTTATTTTTAGCATATTAAAATTTGGGAATTATACGCATTAGTACCTAACAAAACTTTGGCGGGAAAACTTCCATAACAAAGAATTTTTCTTGCCAAAGTTATATATACCAAACGCATTATTGTTTGGTGTATGAATTTTGCTAAATTTACTTCGCTTTTCAGTCTATCGCAAGCCTTTCCGACAGAAGAAAGTTGCTTGACCTATCTTGAGCAACACTTTTGGAAGAATGGTGTCGTTTCTCCTTTTGACCCAACTTCTAAGGTATATAACTATGGTAATCATAAATACCGCTGCAAGAATACGGGCAAGAATTTCACTGTAAGAACAAACACGTTGTTTCATGGTTCAAAAGTGTCTTTGCAAAAGTGGTTTATGGCTATATGGTTAATAGCAAACTACAAGAAAGGCATATCATCTTGTCAGTTAGCAAAAGAAATAGGAGTAAGACAGGCTACAGCGTGGCATATGCTTCACCGTATTCGTGAATGCTTCTTTTGCGAGAATGATTATAAACTTGACGGTGAAGTAGAACTGGATGAAACTTTCGTAGGTGGTAAGAATAAAAACCGCCATAAGAACAAGAAAGTAAGGCATTCTCAGGGCAGAAGTTTTAAGGATAAGACACCTGTACTGGGTATGTTACAAAGAGGTGGAAAGGTTGTTTGCCGTGTGGTCAAAAGCACCTCCAAGAAACATCTTACCGCTCCGATACTTAGAACGGTTAAACGCACCGCAAAGTTATTTACCGATGAATGGTGTGGTTATGATACAGTCGGCAAAATATACGAAAGAAAGATTGTTGACCACGGCAAAGGACAATATGTATGCGGTGACGCTTACACTAATACAATAGAAGGATTTTGGAGTGGACTTAAACGTGGCATTATAGGAATTTACCACAAAGTCAGCCGAAAACACCTTTGTAGGTATGTTAATGAGTTCGTTTTTCGTTATAATACCAGGAAAATTAGCAACGTTGAGCGATTTAATTTGTTACTTTGCAATACCAATTATCGTACCACTTACCAAGATTTGATAAAATGAGCAAGAAGAAACATGATTTATCGGTTGAAGAAATGAAAAAAGTATTAGAAATCAAGATAACTCCAAGAGAACAAAAGGAGTTACAAAAGATGTCTTGGGAAGATATGATAAGTAAGGCTATGAAATTTAATCCCAATAGTAAGCCTAAAAAGAAAGGCAAGAAATAAATCCTGCCCAGTTTTCAATCTTCTTCTGAATAAACATATCCTTGCAATTCGACATTAAACGTCTTCGCAAGTATATAGTTTAAGAAGTTAAGATTTTCAGCGTCAAGCTGACTTTGAAGTTCACTTGTTTTCATATTTCTGTGCTTTAAGTTATACCTAAAATTTGCCGATACAAAAGTACAAAAGAAATATGGAAACGAAAAAATGGGAGCAATCCGTGAGGACACTCCCATTTTCAATATTCCCAAGTAAAACAAGACGCTTTTGTGCCTTTGTTAAATTATCATATTTCTTACCTTACTACGGATATTCATCTTACTGTTGCAATACAAATTCAAGTTTCGCTCCTTTGTCACCATTTGCAGGATATGATATGCGGCAATATTTATTGCCCTTCTGATACCGGCTGTAACGAAACGTATGTATGTATTCTCTATATTGTCCGTTATCAAGAAACTTGTAACCAAGATTGCGAAGATTTGTTTCAAGTTTTCCAGCATTACCATTATAGATAAATGTAATGATAGAAATGCGTTTATCTGCCTTGCTCATGGCTTCTACAGTACACATAATAGGTACTTGCGGCTCAACTCCATTCGATGCTGTAATCCTTAAATCTGGGTCAATCCCAAGCATTTCCTCAACTGGTTCTATAATCATTCCTCCATCTGAAAGAATTTTAGGTGATTTTTCCATACTATTGGCTGTAAGCAAATCATCCCCTAATTTCACGACGTTTTGGGAAAACACAACAACGCTCACACAGAAGATGAGCGACAATGTAACAAATACTCTTTTCATAATGGCGAATTTTACAAGAGTTCTCCGCAGGCAACCAATCGAAGAGTTTAACAATGTTAGTTATAGAAAGTGGGCTACCTTCCATGCACTCTTGTAGGCATCGCCAAACGCCTGGATATACGCACGGATAGGCAGCCCACGTATATGAGCTGTCTCCGTGCCTCGCATATCCTTTTGGTGAGATTTGGCGATTTCACAAGAAGTGAGGCACTTTCTCTGTTATTTTCAAACTTTGTCCCGAAAGACAGTGCAAAGTTACAAAAATTATGTGAATGTTCTTATGTGACAAGTAGATTTTGTATATTTGCAATACCTTAAAAATATGGTTATATGAGCAATGTGGAAGTAATACAATTAGTAACTGGAATTGGACAAATTATAGCTGTTGCTATAATCCCTATAATCGTTTGGTTTATAGGGATTAAATATCAAAATAGAAAGGCTAAAAAAGATGCACAAATGAGCCTTTTTTTAACTCTAATGGCTAACAGGAAGTCTAATCCAATAACAAAAGAATGGGTTGACGCTCTTAATACTATTGATGTAGTGTTTCAGGATAACAATGGCGTTAGACACGCTTGGAGAGAGTATCTTGATAGTCTGAATGAAAAATCGCCGCATTTTCAGAATAACAATGCCTTTCTTCTTGATTTGTTGTCTGAGATGGCAATGTCTCTTGGCTATAAAAATCTAAAGCAGACCGAAATAGACCGTTTTTATTCTCCAAAGTATTTTGGTTCACAAATGAGTCGTCAAGAAATAATGTTTCAAGAGTATTTGCGCGTATTGATGCATTCAAGGAATTTCTCTGAAGGTTTTTCTGAGGAAGAATATCAATCGCACTATAATAATCTGATAGAAAAAGATAAGAATACTTAAACTTCATATTGACTTTATTTTCTTCTTATATAACTGAATATGGAAGTTTTTATCTCAATGATGATAATCTCAATATTTCATCTTTTCGGTTATCTTCTTACGTAGGGCGGTATATTTTCTGAAGAATTATGGGAATACATGCTTGACAATCTGAGGGAGCGAATTTCTCAAGATACTCTTTTAATTCATCTTCTTTGATTGAAAATTTCTCCGCATTCTCCCTTACCTTGTATATTGGGGTAATTGCTTCTTCATTGACCGTGATTATTTCCGAAACACGGAACATTTCTTGAATACGTTTTGCTAATTTGGAGTTCATATTTACAAAGTTTATAGTCTATGAATAATTAAACTTTGTAAATGAATAACTACGCATTTATACTACTTTGTTAGCAAAAACATGGTTAGGTACTAATGCGTATAATTCCCTTTCAATTATGGTAGCAGGTGATTTACCACGCAAGTATTTTGCATCCAAACAGATGCCCTTTCCGGTTCTCTTTTCCCCATCTGTCAGTTGGCATACATCTTTCAAACGCGATACAACCCAGCTATTAGGATATTCAAAAGGAAGCTCAATTTCAACGATTTGCTCATTTATCCTCTCATAATACTTGTTATCAGCACCTTTATAGATAATGGAATCCGACAAAGCAGACTTCTTTAGCTTGCCTTCTTTGACGAGGCTCTCTTTCTCTTTGCGAATCTCGGCAAGCAACTTTTCGGCAGTTCCTTCTTCTGCAATTTGAGGGACTAATTTGCCTTGTATTGCTTCTTGCAGAATTGATTTACGTAATTGTTCGTTAAGTGTGGCATTAAGTGTGTTAAGTTCATTCTGTGCCTGTTTGTAAGTTTTGACTAGTGGAAGCAGTTTTTCAATTTTTGAAACTATACGTAGTTGCTCTGGAAGCGGAGGTAGAGGTATGAATACTTCAGCTATATTGGATACAGCCAAACCGGGTTGAGCCGTTGCGGTTGCATATTGATTTAAGTTCAATGCTGTAAAAAAGTAATAGATGAATAACGATGAAATAATACCAAAGCCATTCACAACTACAGCGTGTTCTGTGGCATAGAATTTTCCACTTTCTATATTAAGGCATCCACATAATGCTCCTTGTCTGCCAATAATAGCAAAATGTCCTTCTGCATTGAATGTGTTTGTAAACCCTCGTAGTCCATTTCCACCGACACATCTATATGGGTGAAGAACTGACTTTTCATCATAAATTTCTGAAGCTGATATATTTTTCCCAGCCTGCATAGAACACATATGCTTCAATCTGCACCATTCCCACCCCTGCGGAATCTCAAACGGAATCTCGTCATCAATGCACTTTACCTCCCCGGTGGCGAGAAACTTCTCATAATAGGAATTGTCGTCACCACGGTAAATGATTGATTCGTTTTTGTCTTTCTTGATTTTCTTTTCCTTGACAAACTTAGCTTTTTCTACCCTGATGCGTTCAAGAAGCACAGATGCTGGTTCGTCATTAGGATCTTGCGGTACAAGTTTCCCCTGTATCGCCCACTGGAGTATGCTGTTTTTTAATTGCTTACCGTTCATTTTATTCTAATTGACTTAGAAGTTTTCGTCTTTTTGTTTTTCCTTCAGATAGAACTGATATAACTTTTTT
>ERZ827150.1780-NODE-1780-length-25703-cov-8.469198_pt1 | contig 25703 bp, 26 predicted proteins | sample MGYA00519779_ERZ827150 | MGnify/ENA primary metagenome ERZ827150 (study PRJEB31778, sample SAMEA3449267) | human gut metagenome | biome: human gut; feature: human-associated habitat; material: faeces | place: United Kingdom | collected 2010/2012 ...
ATTTCAAGGTTTTTCCCGCATAGTCGGCGGGGTATGTGAGTGTTTTATCCTATCCTCGATTCTTTTCTACGCGGAATACTGCCATATCAAAATCAGCTCCTTTCACAGTGAATTTGGCCCCGCTGCAAGACCGGTGAGCTTGCCCGGCTGATAGGGACACTCTGCATAGACGCAGAATTGATATTTCCAATCCGGGCGATAAAAGCGGCAGGTGCCGCAATCCTCCGGCGCGTCCGCCCCGCCGCCGTCGTAGTGATCGAAACCGGGCTTTTCCTGCATCAGCCGTTCAAAGGCCCGATTCTGGCCGGAAGTAAAGTACATAGTGTCACCTCCTTTCCTTGGGCAAAAAGAAATGCCTTTTTCGTCGCAGACTTACGAAAAAGGCATTTCAGGTGTGATTATAGAGATGTTTAATTGTCTTTAGATTTTTGAAAAGTCCCGGTTTTATGCGGGTTTGCGCTGGTTGTGCTAATCGGAACGAAGCTACATCCTCTGCCGACGCAGAGAATGAATATCTCATTCAGAGGGCGCTGGATATCCTGCTCCATGGGAAAACCGTGCTGATGATTGCGCATCGGCTCCAGACCATTGTTCACGCCGACCAGATCATTGTGATGCAAAGGGGCGGGATTGCCGAGCAGGGTACCCACGAGGAACTCATGCAGCGGCAGGGCGTGTACGCAAAGATGTATCACGAATATGAAAACAGCGTATCGTGGAAGATCGGAGGTTTGGCATGATATTCAGTAAGTTTTTTCATCTGAGCCGTGAAGGATCAAAAACCATTATGCAGGCCGGTATCTGGCTAGCTGTCTTCAATCTTGCGGCGCTGCTGCCCGTGGTTCTGCTTGCCATGGTCAGCGAGAGTATGATGACAAAGCACTTTGCGGGAGACGGTGGGAATATCCCTTTACTGCCCTATGCTGCGGCACTTCTTGTCATTCTCACCGTGATGTTTTTCACTTACAAGGTCGCCTATCACAAGGAGTATCTGACCTCAGGGCAGGAGGAATACAAGCTCCGTATGGAACTGGCGGATAAGCTGCGGCGGCTGCCGCTGTCCTTTTTCGGGATGCGCGATCTCAGCGATGTCACCGGTATCATTATGGATGATGTGCAGACGATGTCCCACGTGCTCTCCCAGAGTGCAGCGGAGCTCATCGGCGGCATTCTAACGGGTATCGTCGCATTGGTTGTGCTGTTTATCTATGACTGGCGGCTCGCGCTGTATCTGGCGGTATGTATGCCGGTGGTGCTTCTCGTGATGGCGCTGTCCCGAAAAATCTCCGAGGGAACGAACAAGAAAAATCGGAGAAAAAAGCTGGATGTCAGTGCGGGCCTGCAGGAGTATCTGGAGAACATCAAGCTGCTGCGCACCACCGAGGCCATGGGCGATTATCAGCAGGGACTCTGCAAAAAGGTAAAGCGTATCATTCCCGGTCTTGTGCTGTATGAACTGCTGGCGGGACTGTCTATTTCCATCTCGTATAATGTGATGCGCGTGGGGCTTGGTCTTGTGATCCTATTCGGTTCGGGGATGCTGGCCGCCGGGGAGATTACGCTGTTTAAGTTTCTGATCTTCCTCTATGCTGCCGTCCGAATCTACGAACCGCTGACCAGCGCCTGCGAGCATCTCGGCGACTTTATCGCGTCGCTGGTCGGGGCCGGGCGTGTTTCGGCATTGCTGACCAAACCGGAGCAGGGCGGCAGCGAGGACATTACGGTGGATCGCTTCGACATTCGCTTCGACCATGTCTGCTTTGCCTACAACCACGAGGAAGTTCTGCACGATGTATCCTTCACGGCGAAGCAGGGTGAGATTACTGCGCTGGTGGGGCCGTCCGGCTCCGGAAAAAGCACGCTGGCGCGGCTTGCTGCACGGTTCTGGGATGTGCAGAGCGGTTCGGTATCCCTTGGCGGCGTTGACCTTCGGCAAATCGCGCCGGAGGAGCTGCTGAAAAACTATTCCATCGTGTTTCAGGATGTGGTGTTGTTTAACGACTCCATTTACAACAACATCAAAATCGGACGGGAGAACGCCACAGAGGAAGAGGTCTACGCCGCCGCCAAGCTGGCAGCCTGTGACGAATTTATTCACCGTCTCCCGGACGGATACCAAACCGTTATCGGCGAAAACGGGAAGACCCTCTCCGGCGGCGAACGGCAGCGGCTTTCTATCGCCCGGGCGTTTCTGAAAAATGCCCCTGTCATTCTGCTGGATGAGAGCACGGCCAGCATTGATCCGGAGAATGAAACGAAAATTCAGCAGGCCATCGGGCGGCTCATTCAGAATAAAACCGTCCTCATTATTGCCCACAAGCTCCGCACGGTAGCCGGCTGCGACAAGATCGTGGTATTGGATAGCGGCAGCGTGGCGGAGGAAGGCAATCACGAGACGCTGATAGAGCAAAAGGGTCTTTATCACAAGCTATACACATTGCAAAGCGAGAGTCTGGTCTGGAAGGTCAGAGCATAAATCAGGAGGTATTTACATGAACACAAAAGATAAAAGCGAGCTGAACGGAAGGGATCTAATCAGCATCGGCATTTTTACCGCCGTATATTTCATCCTCAATCTTCTCATCGCGGCGGCTATGGGCTTTATCCCGCTGGTAAACATGATGATTCCCTTTGCCAGCTCTTTGGTGCCGGGCATCCCCATGATGCTCTACTTTTCCAAAATCAAAAAGTTCGGCATGGTGCTCATCACCTACATTATCTACGGCGCGATCCTCACACTGGCAGGCGTCGGCATTTACAGCCTCATTGCAGGCACTCTTTGCGCGCTCATCGCCGAATTTATTCTGAAGGCAAAGCGGTATGCCAGCACCTCTGCCGTCATCCTGTCCTATGCCGTTTGCAGCGTGGGCGCCAACGCCAATGTTCTGGGCTTTGCCTTTATGACTGAGGCGCAGCTGGCGGAAAAGACCGCCTACTATGGGCAGGAATATATGGACATCATCTCCGGATACTTCTCCCATGGCTATATGCTGCCGCTTCTTGCGATTACGGCCTTTGCGGGCGGCGCACTGGGCGGCCTGCCGGGGAAAGCTGTCCTGAAAAAGCACTTTGCTAAGAGCGGAATGATCTGATGCAGGGGATATTATTTGCCGAAAAGCCCAGAGCGCGGCAGCTCTATCTGGACGCACGGACGAAAATCATTCTCTGCCTCACTGTGTCTTTCCTCATGTTCTCTTGCGAGTATACCGGTGTCATGCGCTTTGTTCTCCCCGTTCTGGCGGCGGTTCCCTTTGTATCCTTCCTGATCCTGCGAAGATATCGGAAAGCGGCAGTCTATGGGATGGTGTATGTGCTCTGCCTTATGCTTCCGATGCTCCTTCGCCAGCTGGACGCGCCGGTTTTCAGCATCATCTCCGGTGCGCTGGCGGCGATCTTCACGCAGATGCTTCCGGGGCTCGCCATGTTTGATGTGCTGCTCTCGTCCACCACGGTCAGCGAGTTTATCGGAGCCATGGACGGCTTTCACATCTCCAAAAAGTTCTCCGTTCCGGTCTCCGTCATGTTTCGCTTCTTTCCTACAATCCGTGAGGAATACGGAATGGTTCGGGATGCTCTGCGGCTGCGGGAGGTCGGAGGCTTGGAGCATCCGTTGGAGATGCTGGAATACCGGATGGTGCCGCTGCTGACGGAGCTGATGCAGGTGGGCAACGAACTGTCCGCCTCGGCCATGACGCGAGGGCTGGACACACCGGGCAAACGCAGTAATGTCTGCCCTATGGGATTTCGTGTGCAGGACATCGCTGTATTTCTGCTCTGCGTGGCGGTAGTTTCGCTGTTTATATTTGCAAAGGTGACAGGACGGTAAGATGATCGAGATCAAAAATGTAAGCTATTCCTATGAAAACGCCGTGACGGACGGCGCACTGAAGAATATCAGTCTCTGCATCCCACAGGGGCAGACGGTGCTGCTGTGCGGCGAATCCGGCAGCGGCAAGACAGCCTTCGGGCGGCTGGTCAACGGTTTGATCCCCTGCTATTACGAGGGAAAGCTGACGGGCTCCGTCATGGTGAACGGAAATGACACCACCCAACTCCAACTCCATGAGCTGGCCGGGACGGTCGGCTCCGTGTTCCAGAATCCCAAGTCGCAGTTTTATACGCTTCTGATCGACACAGAGATCGTATTTGCCTGCGAGAATATCGGCATGGAGAAGCGGGAAATATTGCGCCGCTTCACAGAGACCGTTCAGGACTTCCGGCTTGAAAAGCTGCTTGGGAAGAATGTCTCCCAGCTCTCCGGCGGCGAAAAGCAGAAAATTGCCTGTGCCTCTGTCAGTATGCTTAGGTCGCCGATCCTCGTGTTGGATGAGCCGACCTCGAATCTGGACATTTCCGCCATTCGGGAGCTGCGGGAGATCGTCGCCCAATGGAAGACATCCGGCAAGACCGTCCTCATCGCCGAGCACCGGCTCTGGTGGCTGAGGGGCCTTGTGGATCGTGTGGTGGTATTTCAAGAGGGCAGCATCGTCGAAGATGTACCGGCAGACGAGTTCTGGCGCAGAACACCGGACGAGCTTCACGCGAAAGGGCTGCGCGGTTCCTGCCGCTTTGCCCCGCAGGTGAAAGAGCACCGCGCAGACGCACAATATATCATCTCTCCGTTTCGCAGTTCTGATGGCGAATTTACGCTGAACATTCCGGAACTGAAAATTCCCAAAGGCGCAGTGGTGGCCGTCCTCGGCAACAACGGCGCAGGAAAAAGCACTTTCGCAAGGTGCCTGTGCGGACTTGTCCGCAAGTGTAAGGTACAGATCATCGACGGTGAAAAACTCTATGCAGGGTGAAAACTGAGCAGTCTTGCCTACATGGTATTTCAGGACGTCAACCACCAGCTTTTCTCCGAGAGCGTGTCGGAGGATGTGACGCTGGGGTTGCGCCTATCCGAGGATGAAAAGCGTTCCACTGTCGAAGAAATGCTGTGGCGCATGGAGCTTTGGGGCTATCGGGAGGCACATCCCATGGCGCTGTCGGGCGGACAGAAGCAGAGGCTTGCCATCGCAGGCGCACTGGCGGCACAAAAGGATATTATCTTCTACGACGAACCCACCAGCGGTCTCGACTACCGCAACATGGAGCGCGTGGCAGAGAATATCCGGCGCCTCTCTGAGATGGGGAAAACGCAGTTCGTCATCACCCACAACCCAGAGCTTGTGGAGAAATGCTGCGACCGATTCCTGTTCTTTGAGAACGGCAAAATTACCGACTCGGGCAGTTGGACGGCAGAAGCACTCGAGCAAGTCAGAACGTATTTTGTAACCCTCATATAGGAGCAAACAAACTGTGACTGGCGCATTTTTTGCTGAAGAAAGTATTGCAACCCCTCAGTGGCGAATTGCACCCCCCAAAAATCAAAAATGCACCCCCTCCAAACCGTAATTGCACCCCCTTAACGGGTTTCTATCAAAATTAGAGTCATTTGCCAAAAGTCCACCGTAATTTTTTTGGAATTACGGCGGACTTTTTTTATACTATTTCTTGTCCTATCCCCTGTCAAATGCTATAATGGGCGCGATAAATCGGATTTGCGGAGGTAGATATGAAGAAGATCGCTGTCATCACCGGCGCGTCCAGCGGCATGGGCCGGCGCTTTGCCGAAACCATAGAGCAATACGGCACGTTCGATGAGGTGTGGGTCATCGCACGCCGCGCCCCGGAGCTGGAGGCCCTGCGAAAGACCGTCCCCTTCCCCATCCGCCCGCTGGCGCTGGATCTGACGGACCGCCGCAGCTTCGCCGCCTATGCCGAGGCGCTGGCCGCAGAGCCGGTGGAGGTGGGGCTGCTGCTGAACGCCAGCGGCTTCGGCAAGTTCCGTGCCGTGATGGACACGCCGCTGGATGTGAACCTGAACATGACCGACCTGAACTGTCAGGCGGTGGTAGCCATGTGCCAGCTTACCGTCCCCTATATGCCGCAGGGCGGGCAGATCATCAATATTGCCTCCGTCGCCGCGTTCCAGCCCATCCCCTACATCAACATCTACGGCGCCACCAAGGCGTTCGTCCTCAGCTTCAGCCGTGCGCTGAATCGGGAGCTGCGCAGCCGCGGCATCGCCGTGATGGCGGTATGCCCCTTCTGGACAAAGACCGCCTTTTTCGACCGCGCTGTGGCCGACGGGGAGACGCCGGTGGTGAAAAAATATGTGGCCATGTACGACCCCGCCGACATCGTCCGCCGCACATGGCGGGACGCCAAGCGAAAGCGGGACGTGTGTAAATACGGATTCATCGCCCGGTTCCAGTCCGGGCTTGCCAAGCTCCTGCCCCACCGTCTGGTCATGGATGTGTGGATGCACCAGCAAGATCTGTGAGAGGATGCGAAAACACATGACACTGAAAGAATTAGAGATCGGCAAAAGCGCCGTGATCCGCCAGGTGGGCGGCGAGGGTGCGCTGCGCCAGCATTTTCTGGACATGGGTATGATCCCCGGCGCGGAGGTGACGGTGGTGAAGCTGGCCCCCATGGGCGACCCTATGGAGGTGCAGGTACACGGCTACGAGCTGACGCTGCGTCTGGCGGAGGCCGATCAGATCGAGATCGAGCCCATCGGGCAGCGCAGCCGCAGCCATGTCGGCGTAGACCGCGCCCGTGACCCGGATCACCCCGGTCTGGGTGAAAGCGGCAAGTACCACAGCAAGGCGGGGGAGCATCCCCTGCCGGATGGTACCGTCCTGACCTACGCGCTGGTGGGCAACCAGAACTGCGGCAAGACCACCCTGTTCAACCAGCTCACCGGCTCCAAGCAGCACGTGGGCAACTTCCCCGGCGTTACGGTGGACCGGAAATCCGGCGTCATCCGGGGGTATCCCGACACGGAGGTCACCGACCTGCCGGGTATCTACTCCATGTCCCCCTTCAGCAGCGAGGAGATCGTGTCCCGGAACTTCGTTTTGCAGGATAAGCCCAAGGCCATCATCAATATCGTGGACGCCACCAACATCGAGCGAAACCTGTACCTGACCATGCAGCTTCTGGAGATGGGCATTCCCATGGTGGTGGCGCTGAACATGATGGACGAGCTGGTGGGCAATCAGGGCTCCATCGACATCAACGCCATGGAGTCCATGCTGGGCGTACCGGTGGTTCCCATCTCCGCTGCCAAGAACGAGGGCGTGGACGAGCTGATCCGTCACGCCATCCATGTCGCCAAGTATCAGGAGCCGCCGCTGAAGCAGGATTTCTGCGACCGGGACGACCACGGCGGCGCCGTCCACCGCTGCATCCACGCGGTGGTGCATCTCATTGAGGATCACGCCGAGCAGGCGGGGCTGCCGGTGCGCTTCGCCGCCACCAAGGCCATTGAGGGGGATCCCCTTATTCTGGAGCAGCTGGCGCTGGACGAGAATGAGCAGGAGATGCTGGAGCATATCGTCCGGCAGATGGAGACGGAGCGCGGTCTGGATCGCAGCGCCGCCATCGCGGATATGCGCTTTGACTTCATCGAGCGGCTGTGCGAGCAGACGGTCATCAAGCCCCGGGAGAGCCGGGAGCGCATCCGCAGCGAGAAGATCGACCGCATCCTCACCGGGCGGCACACCGCCATCCCCTGCTTCATCGGCATCATGGTGCTGGTGTTCTATCTGACGTTCAACGTCATCGGCAAGTGGCTCCAGACCCTGCTGGCGATAGGCATCGACAAGCTGTCCGCCCTGACGGACAGCGCCCTGACGGGCATGGGAGTGAACCCCGTCATCCACAGTCTGGTCATCGACGGCATCTTCACCGGCGTAGGCAGCGTGCTGAGCTTCCTGCCCGTTATCGTGACGCTGTTTTTCTTCCTGTCCCTCATGGAGGACAGCGGCTACATCGCCCGCGTGGCCTTCGTCATGGACAAGCTGCTGCGCAAGATCGGTCTGTCCGGCAAGAGCATCGTCCCCATGCTCATCGGCTTCGGCTGCACCGTACCGGCAGTGATGGCCACACGCACCCTGACCAGTGAGCGGGATCGGAAAATGACCATCCTGCTGACGCCGTTCATGAGCTGCACCGCCAAGCTGCCCATTTACTCCTTCTTCGTCAGCGTGTTCTTCCCCGGCAAGGGCGGCCTCATTATGGCGGGTCTGTACCTGCTGGGTATTCTGGTGGGTATCCTGGCGGCGCTTCTCTATAAGGATACGCTGTTCCGGGGCGAGCCCATCCCCTTTGTGATGGAGCTGCCCAACTACCGCCTGCCCAGCATCAAGAACGTGGCGCAGCTTCTGTGGGAAAAGGCCAAGGACTTTTTACAGCGCGCCTTCTCCGTCATCCTCATCGCCACGGTGGTGGTGTGGTTCCTCCAGAGCTTCGACCTGCACCTGAACATGGTGTCCGACTCGGCGGACAGTATGCTGGCCATGGTGGCCGGTGTGCTGGTGCCGCTGTTCGCGCCGCTGGGTCTTGGCGACTGGCGCATCTGCACCGCGCTCCTCAGCGGCTTCATGGCCAAGGAGAGCGTGGTGGCCACGCTGGAGGTGCTGTTCGGCGGCAGCATCGCCACCCTGCTGTCGCCGCTGGCGGCGGCGTCCCTGCTGGTGTTCAGCCTGCTGTACACGCCGTGCATCGCGGCGGTGGCCTCCGTCCGGCGTGAGCTGGGCGGCAAATGGGCGGTGGGCCTTGCCCTGTGGCAGTGCCTCATCGCGTGGGTGGCGGCCTTTGTGACCCACGGCATCGGGCTGCTGCTATGAATATCTGGGATATCCTTATTCTCGCGGCGATCGGGATCGCGCTGTTCTTCGCCCTCCGCACCGCCGTTCGGAACCGAAAGAACTGCTGCGGTAACTGCCGCGGCTGCGAGAAATGCGGCGGCTCGTGTCCGTCGTGCCATTCCGAAAAAAAGGAGGAACACCATGAAGAAACACCGTAAGCCCTTCCCCCGCCCTCGTGACCTGCGGGGTACCATCCGCCGTCAGCCGGCGGTGTTCACCGTCTATCTGGTGCTGCGTCTTATCGTACTGGCCACGCTGGTGTCCTCCGTCATCCGGGGCGAGTACGAGAGCGCGTTCATCTGCTTGCTGGTGCTGGTACTGTTCATGCTGCCCTTTTTCATCCAGCAGAACTTCGGCATTGAGCTGCCGTCCACGCTGGAGATCATCATCCTGCTGTTCATCTTCGCGGCGGAGATCTTAGGCGAGCTGGAGTGCTATTTCATCACCTATCCCCATTGGGACTCCATGCTCCACACCACCACGGGCTTTCTCTGCGCCGCCACGGGCTTTGCCCTCATCGACATTCTCAACCGCAACAGCCGCATCAAATTTGAGCTGTCCCCCATCTATGTGGCGCTGGCGGCGTTCTGCTTCTCCATGACCGTCGGCGTGCTGTGGGAGTTCTTCGAGTTCGGCATGGATCGTCTGTTCCACATGGATATGCAGAAGGACACGGTGGTGCAGTCCATCACCTCCGTCATGCTGGATCCCACCAACCGCAACATTCCCGTCACCATCGACGGCATCCATTCCGTGGCCGTCAATGGGCAGGACCTGGGCTTCGACGGGTATCTGGATATCGGCCTGTACGACACCATGGCGGACCTGTTCGTCAATTTCATCGGCGCGGTGGTGTTCAGCACCATCGGGTACTTCTATATCAAGCAGCGTGGCAAGGGGCGGCTGGCCAAGGCGTTTATCCCCACCATCACGGAGGACGCCTCCACTCAGACGCAGGAGCACACGCCGCCGGAGGATACGCCGGACGCGCCGTAAAATACGCAGACTGTAAAAACGCGAAAATGTGCAAGACCTCCGGTCGTCCGACCGGAGGTCTTTTTATGGCCGCTATCCCGCGAGCGGTGCTTTGACGGCAAAAAATGGTCAATGGCACTTCGTGCATATTCATTTCCCGCGGCGCGGATACTACACTTGTAAAATTTGCTTTGACTGGAGGAATTTCATATATGAAAGCAACCGGGATCGTGCGCCGGATCGATGATCTGGGACGTGTCGTCATCCCCAAGGAGATCCGCCGCACCATGCGTATCCGCGAGGGCGACCCGTTGTTGATGACATTGGCACGGAAGACCTTGTCTGGGCGCTGTTTTGCGCTCTGGACAATAGAAATAGATGAGATATCTCCCGTGCCATCAGGAAAATTTATGGTGCGCTCCATCGTGCTGCATTGAAGAATGCTGTCAACATCCGGCTGCAGCTTTAACTCAAGCCGGTCTTCGAAGACCCGTATTTCATCTACAAGCAGCTCCAGATCGTTGCGCTCCAGCTTCTCCTTGTTCAGGATATCGTCAAAAACATCCATCGCCGTCTTTGCTGCTCGATTTACCTGAATAATGGCGTTTCGCTTGTCAGATAGCAAATCGATCTGGTGTGTCAGTCCTTCCATTCTTTTCTGGAGGTCACTTTCCAACTCGTCATATGTCTCCTCAAGCAACGACTCCTGATCGGGATGCTTCAGGATGTCGCGGATCCTCTGACGCTTCGTTGCTTTTAATTCCTCCCGCAGATCCTCCAGGATTTCAGCGAGATGGTCCGCAGACTGCTCTGTCTCCACCACATTGCTTTCCTCCTGGCGCAGATCCTCGTTTAGTTTTGCAAGCATTTCCGCGGAGCATTCCTTCACCTTACGCACATATTTCTTCAGGAGCTCATCCAGCTTGTCCACACGAATATGGTGAGACGTACAGCCGGCAAGCCCTCTGCGATGATATGTGCCGCATGTATAGGCAGGCTTCAAATCGTTTCTGCTCATGGAGAACATCGGCGCACCGCAATCTCCGCAAACAAGATAGCCCGAGTAGAAATTGTCGTATTTTTTTATTCCGCGGTAGTGGGAACGGGTGCGTTTTTCCCGTAATGCGCGGGTCGTGGCAAAGGTGCGGTAATCAATGATGGCCTGATGGTGGTTTTCAATGACCACATGCTCTCCATCATTTCGCTTTACCTCTTTTCCATTGATCTTCACCCGCGTGTATTTTCCCTGGCGCAGAGTACCAATGTAGAAGTCATTGTCCAAAATCCCCTGTACCGTCACAATCGCCCAAGTCGCCTTCGCTATGCGCTTACACGCTTCGCCTTCGGCCTCTTTCCGCATCTGCTCGGACATTCTGGGGGTTGGGATCCCCTGCTCTGTGAGGTGATTGGAGATTCGCTTGTAGCCCCACCCTTCGTTGTTGTAGAGATTGAAGATAAGGCGTACAATGTCTGCCTCCGTAGGGACGATCTCGAATTCCTTGTACTTGTTGATACGATACCCATACGGTGCTGCACAGATCCATTGACCATCCGCCTGCCGCCGCTTGATAACATTGCGAACCTTTTTGGAGGTATCCGTCACGGGCATCTCGTTGATCAGGAACTGAAATTGGATCTTCAGCCAATCGTCATCATTGGGGAAGTCAATGCCGTCGCCGATGGAAATGATGCGGACACCTGCGTCGCGCAGATCCTCCAGCTCCACCAAACCACGGCTGTTGCGGCGAGAGAATCGGGAGAAGTCCTTGACGATGAGAACGTCATACCTGTGATCCATCAGTCCGTGCCGCATGGCCTGATAGCCCTCCCGCTGCTCAAATGTATAGCCGGAGCGATCGCGGTCTTCGTAGAATGTCATTGTGCTGTCCGGAAAGCGATGTTTGACAAAGTCGGTGATGATCGCTTTTTGGTTTTCAATAGACACATTATCCCGGTCCAGTTCTTCGTCTACTGAAATGCGGCAGTAACCGGCAATAGCAATGTGTTCAGTCATCCCAACTCACCACCTCGATTGAAGAAAGCTCCCATATATTCCTCCGTTTTCAATCACATTCTCTTGTATAAAACTATTTACAGACAATATTGTACATCATGCGCTGTGAAAATACAACACGGAAAAGAAAGCCGGAGAAGGCAATTATTGCCTTCTCCGGTCGCTTTACACCTACACCGCACTACGTGCGATGCGCTCGGCTTGCACTTCCTTTTCCGCCATACGACGTCGATTGTAAAGCAGCAGGTCTCGCGTATTCTCATACAGATCCTGCTCTCCCGACATGAAGACAGCAACCAGGTACTTTTGCTCGCTGTACTTCTTATATACTTCCTTCAGGGATTCTTTGAGTTTTTCGTCATTCTTCTCGGCCTTGGTAAGCCAGATATCGACCATCTCCTTTTCCCTGTCAACATTGATTTCCATAATAGTAATCACTCCTATTACAATAAATTTGGACAGGAAAGCCGGGCAGCCAGTCCGGCCTTCTTTCCATCTCTTGCCTTAATCCAAGTATTTCCTCTTGCGAAATGGTTTATACAAGGGATTGCAGCCTCGTTAGAGGTCTTCGCAAATACACCATATCTTCCTGCTCATCCGCCAATAGGAGCAAATCAAGATATTGTTTTTTGTTTTCTGTAACTTCTACAATTCTCATCAATCACTCCTGCAAATTCCGATTTGTCTGTCTCTCAAAGTTTCAGTCCCTCAACCCACGCTGCCAGTTCTTTATGCCCTACATTGTGCTTGAAGACCTTGCCATCCATCAGCTTTGCGCCTTTGCAACTCGGCGCAAGGCGTTCGTTTGTCTTGCCCATATCGCTTCCGCTGGAGGTCGCAAACGGGATGATCGTCTTTCCGGTCAAATCTGTATATGGTCAGGGGCAGATAAATCCTGCATTTACAGATCCCCCTCCTTGCGATTCACCGAAGCTTCGGTGTCAAAGCCGTTGGGAAAACGCTGACGCAGCTTGTCCAGATTTCCCTGAAAAACAGCTTCCAGCGGAACAGCCAATGCCGTGGCAGCGCCGGCAAGATACCACGCCACATCACCAAGCTCCTTGACCAAACGCTCCTTATCCAGCTCATGTCCCTGCATCAACCACTTTTTCACAATGTCAATGGCTTCGCCGGATTCCCCGCACAAGCCCATGACGCTATTGATGAGAACATCCTTTTTATCAAGCGCCGGATTCAGCGTTGCCATTGCCGCTTTCTGATATTCGTTGACTTGCATCTGTTCCCCTCCGCAAATCCTGCGTTTAGCACACTACATTTTGCATACTTGTAATAGGAAACTGCCTGTTCAAATGTCCAGAAGAAATTATTGACAGAGGTTATTTCTACAGAAAAGCTTCTGTAAAAATGCTGACCCCTGCGAGCATTCAACGTGCGCAGGGGTTCAGCGTTTGTTCCGGTGCGTTTACATTTTCTGTATGACGGCGCCGAGCCAGCGGCACATGGTATCACCCGCCTGATTTGCGATTTCCAGCACACGGGCGTGGCTGTGCTTCACGGTCTGGATGCCGGTTGCCATATTGGTGATACAGCTCACGGCAAGTACCTTCATACCCATATAGTTGCAGACCATCGTCTCCGGTACGGTGCTCATGCCTACAGCATCTGCGCCCATGCCCGCGAAGGCGCGGATCTCGGCGGCGGTCTCGTAGCAGGGCCCCATAAACCCCATGTAGACGCCCTCCTTGTAGGCGATACCCAGTTCCTCGGCGGTGTGCTTGGCAAGCTCCCGCAGCTCCAGACTGTACGGCTCGGTCATATCGGGGAAGCGCGGGCCAAACCGCTCATCGTTGGGGCCGATCAGCGGATTCGTACCCATCATGTTGATAAAGTCGGTAATGAGCATCAAGGTGCCCGGAGCAAAGTCACGGTTGATGCCGCCGCAGGCATTGGTCAACACCACCTGCTCCACGCCCAGCAGCCTGAGGACATAGAAGGGGTAGCAGACCTCCTTCATGGTGTACCCCTCGTAGAAGTGGAACCGGCCCTCCAGTGCGTAGACCTCCTTTTCGCCTAATCTGCCTGTCAGCAGAGCGCCTTTATGTCCCGCCACCGTGGACACCGGGAAGTTGGGGATGTCCTTGTAGGGCAGCTCCTCCGTATCGGTAAAGCCGGCGGTCAGATTCCCCAGTCCGGACCCCAACACCACCGCCACCTTCGGGTGCTTGGTCGTGTGTGCCTTGATGTACGCTGCACTTTCCAGTGCCTTTTCGTAAAGATGCTCCATGGTGTGTCCTCCTTTAGTGCTATCACAGAATGCCAGCCCGTTTCACAAATGGGAAGTTATCGTTCGCAATTCCTAAAAGTCGCTAGTCTTTTTGACAAATTATAGTTTTACTCCCAGCAGGGCAAGATCATCATCCATTAACCTGCGATTAACATCTTCAACGAAATTATAGTAATTACCGCCACGAATACATAAATCCTTTCCGCTGGAATTACGCTGAACAATAGTGATGATATAATTTCCCATTCCAATCGTAACCCAATACGCTTTTCCGTTACACACAACTTCCCAGGTAGAGTTCAAGAATTTCCCCCTATCAGGGCGTACCTCAGCGGTTTTCAGTGTCCATTCGTTGATATCAAAACAACGAATCTCGTAGAATCGTTTCTAAAATTCCCGTAGATATACCCTCATAGTTTTTTTCGGCTGTAATTTATTGTAACAGACAGCAGTAAAATGTGCAATGCACCACATTTTTATAATTACTTTTTTCTCGTCCGCGTTCTACATCGTTCGACACGTCCTCATTCTATAATGCACCTATATGGTGCATATAATTGTACCAAATAGATTTACGGGAGTGGTGATAATGACCATATCAAGTCTGATATCCAAGATGGAGAAGGCACTTTTCTCGCCGCCGTACATAAGTCTCATAAAAGGCACCTATTCGCAGCTCGACGAGCGCATAAATCTTGACGGAACCTGTTGAGATGGCGGCCTTTTATACGCGGTTAGGTTTGACGCTTACCTTTGACAAGCAAAAGAACGGACGCACAAGCCAAAGCCTGTGCGTCCGTCTCTCTCATGAATTTTAGCCTGCAAGACGCTTCCAGTCGTTGTCCAAAGTAACCAACAACTCATCCACTGTTGCAGCACCTGCCAGCATCTTCTGCATATCCTCGCCAAAGGTCTGCATACCGCCTTCGGGATAAAAGGCTGCATAGAAATTTTTTACCTTGCCCGCGGAAATATATTCAGACAAGTCGGAGCCCAACGGCCCGATTTCCTCGGCTGTAGCAGAAAAACTGGTGAAGGCCGGTATCAGCAGCATCTCGCTGGTGATAAACTTCTGCCCCTCCTCACTGGTCACGAGCCAGGACATGAAGTCTTTCGCCACATCCTTTACCGCCGATTCTTTGTTAACACCCCAATAGGTGGTAACACCCGCCAGCATAAAGTCATTCATTGATGCATCTTCGAACATAGGTACAGGGAACATGCCTACTTTGAGATTGGGATTAATCTCATCAAAGGATGCTTGATTCCAGTTGCCGCCGAAGGTAATTGCAACCTCCTCATTGGCAAACTTGGAGACCTGCGTTAAAAACTCAATTGACAGCATATTTTCAACCTGTGTGCTCTCCCACTGCCAATATTCCATAATTTCCTTAGCCAGTGGTGCATTGGCAAACGAGGTCGTTCCATCAGCGAGACCAGCCATAAACGCGAGAGGATCTTTCTGCATCGCGATGACATAATTTACGCCATAGTAAGCACGGCCATACGAGCTGCCGTCATTGATTAGAGGCGTATAGCCGGCTGCCTCTAACTTTTTCATGCAGGTAAGCAGTTCCGAATAGGTGGTCGGAACGCTCTCAATACCAGCATTTTCAAACATGGTCTTGTTGTACATATAAGCACCGCCCTCTACACAGAGTGGCATACCATAAATACCGCCCAAGTCGATGCTGTTGTAGGCGATGTCGACCATGTCGGTTGTCCAAGGCTGATCGGAAAGATCCTCCAGATAATCCTTCCAAAGTACCATGTCAGAGTAACCGCTCAGGGCAAAAATATCTGGTTTCTCACCGCCGGCGAAACGCGTTTTCAATTCCGCGTTGTAGGGCTCGGCTACCAGGGAGACAATTTCAAATTCCACATTCGGGTGTATTTTCTGGTAAGCCTTTGTGGCATTGAGCAACCCAGACTCAATTTCGATTTTGTTATTCAGGATCGTGACCTTGACGGCATTTTCCTCATTGTCAGATGTGGAGTCTTCACGATTCCCGCAGGCGCACAAGCTAAGCATCAGTACAAGTGCAATGATCAACGGCAAAAACTTCTTACTTCTTTTCATTGGTAGCCCTCCTCAAATTTTGATTATATTAACCCTTAGTTGCGCCGTCTGACACACCACCTAAAATCTGTTTTTGCAGTAACAAAAACGCGATAATCGTGGGTACCATTGACATGACAAGCGCGGCTAGGGCAATATCCCACTTGCTGGCATACATACCGAACAGCTTATTGATGCCAACTTGAATAGTGTCATATTTCGTGCTATTTAGGAGCGTTTGCGGTATCATGAAGTCATTCCATACCCAGAACAAATCCATGGCAATCAAACTAAATACCGTATTTTTCATGAGCGGAAACACAATGCAGAAAAATGTTCGAACCGGCCCACAACCATCCAGCGCCGCAGCTTCTTCCAGTTCCCGGGGCAATGTTTTTACAGCGCTTTGCATCATAAAGAAACCAAAGGCAAGACCTACGCCGGCAAAAACGATTATTGCACCGGGAAGCGTATTGTTGATGTGCAGAACGCTTGTGATTTTCACCAACGGAATCATCAGGGATGCGAAGGGGATCAGCATAGACACCATAAGAAGTGCGGTGAATGTCCGCGTTACAGCGTTCCGGTGACGGTGGCACCAGTAGGCACTCATTGCAGAAAACACCACAACGGCAGACACACTGCAGATGGTTAGAATTGCCGAGTTGCGCAGAAGCTTTCCCATGGATGTGATTTTCCATGCCTGAATAAAATTTGACAGCTGCACTGTCTTTGGCAAACTTAAAGGTGCGCCGAGAATTTCTCCAACAGGCTTTATGGAATTGATGAAAACTATGATGATAGGGTAGACAAAGATTGCAAGCAGGAGAAGCAAGGCAATAGCAAGCAAAATAGTTCTGATTGTAGTTCTTCTATTTCTCATAACCATTTTTTCTCCAATCTGTTTGTCACAATGCGCTGCGTGAGTACAATCACCGACATGATCAGGATGAAAATAAGAGATTCTGCCGTTGCCATCCCGTACATATTATTCGAAAAGGCTTCATAATAAATGTTGAGCGCCAGTGTCCGTGTTGATCCGTAGGGGCCGCCTTTTGTCATAGCCAGACTAAGTTCAAACATTTTAAACGCACAGGCCGTCGTCCAGAAAACACAGGTAGATATATAGGGGATGATCTGTGGTACCTTGATCTTGAAAAACGTTGTGATGGAACCGGCTCCGTCAATTTTAGCAGATTCCAGCACTTCCTTCGAGATAGAAATCAGGCCGGATGAGATAATAACCATCACATAACCCAAATTCTGCCAGACAAATACGATTCCCAGCGCAAAAAAGGCGGTATTCTCATATCCCAGCCAAGGAATGGTTAAGGCTGAAATATGAAGCAGTTTACCGATGAAAGGCAGTGCTTCCAAAAACACATACTGCCATACAAAACCAAGCACCATACCACCAATGGTATAAGGGAGATAGAAGATGGTTTTGGTGACGTTACGTAATGGGATTTTGGAAGTTACCAACAACGCGACCAAAGTTCCCAAGACCACCACCAGGATGATGTTGAACACAGAGAGCGTTACCGTGAACGAAAGAGCATCGAGAAACGAGGTCTTTCCGGTAAAAATATCCACGAAGTTCTGCAGCCCAATAAAAGTCAACTTACGGGAAACACCATTCCAATCCGTCAGTGAATAGAAGCAGCTGACGAGAAATGGTGCAACGATACCAATAGAAAATACCAATATTGATGGGCCTAAAAAGAGCCCGTGAACCCAGAGTCGTGGTTTATTCGTTTTCATACGGAAGCTCCATTTTTCGATACAGATGTTTCTTCCTTCTCGATGCCTTTTTTGCGCAGATAAATCCGGGCTTCATAGGGGCGGATAGATATTTCTGCCTTCAGTGGCTCGGGATGTGTTGCATAATTGCCCAGCAACAGTGAAACGCCGGATTTCAGAAAATCCGCTGGCACAGCCACTTTTGCCTCTTGGGCAGTGAAATTGCACAGGACCAGCAGTTCCTCATCCTCGAGTATCCGGAGGAACGAGTAGACTGCGGGGTTGGATGCGTCTGTTAATTCATAGCGCCCATAAACGAAAACATCATGCTGCTTACGGATGGAAAGCAGCTGCTTATAATATGACAAAATCGAGTTTTCGTCCGCCATCTGTGCTGCTGCATTGATGGTGAGGTAGTTTGGATTTACCCGCATCCAAGGAATACCGTTGGTAAAACCAGCGTTTTCCGTAGCATCCCACTGCATGGGTGTTCTGGCATTATCACGTGCCCGGAATCTGGCCGCCTTCATAAACTCATCATTTGATATTTTTCCAGAGTCCACAAAATCATGATAGAAGTTTCTTGCTTCATCATCTAAAAAATCGTCCACAGTGTCAAACACTGTGTTCGTCATACCCAACTCATCTCCCTGATAGATGAAAGCCGTTCCTTGTAACGACATTTGGAACGTGGCCAGCATTTTGGCTGACTCCTTATGATATATCTGGTCATTTCCGTATCGAGAGACAGATCGGGGCATATCGTGGCTGCCGAGGCAAACTGTATTCCACGCTTTGTCTGCCAGCACTTGCTGCCACCTGGTGAAAATCTCCTTGATTTCCAGTACAGAAGGCACTTGGGTATGCCACTTAAAAGTGGGGCCGTTGTTTCGGTAGTTGTCCAATTCATACTGGAAAATCATCTGAAACTCGCCCCGATCAAAGCCAGCGAACAATAGGGCGTCCTCTGGGCGAACATTGTCGGTCTGGCCAACCAGCATGATATTGTATTTATCGTCTAATCCGTTGAGCAGCTCCTGGAGATAGGGGTGGGTATGTTTTCCGTTTGCATAATCTCCGATGCGATAAGGGTCAGGCCAGTCGGACATATCCTCTGGCTTGGAGAATAGATTAATGGCGTCAAACCGAAAACCATCCACGCCCTTTTCGCACCAAAACTCCAAAATTTTCCGCAATTCCCGGCGCACGGCAGGGTTTTCCCAGTTCAAATCGGGCTGTTGTTTGAAGAAGAGATGCATATAGTACGCGTCTGAGGCCGAATCATGCTCCCACGCAGAACCACCGAAAATACTCCTCCAATTGTTTGGCTCATGTCCATCTACAGGATCAGCCCACACATAATAGTCCCGATATTTACTATCTCGCCTACGACTCTCCACAAACCACGGATGCTGATCGGAGGTGTGGTTGAATACAGCGTCCAGAACCACGCGCAGCCCTTTTTCGTGGGCGCGGCACAGCAACCTCTCAAAATCTTCCAGCGTGCCGAACTTCTCCATAATGCCATAGTAGTCCTTGACATCATACCCGTTGTCGAACATAGGGGAGTCGAAAATGGGACACAGCCAGAGAACATCCACACCGAGTTCTTTTAAGTAATCCAGTCTGGTTATGATTCCGTTCAAATCACCAAAACCATCGCCGTTTGAATCCTGAAAGCTCTGCGGATAAATCTGATATACAACTGCCTCTTTCCACCATCGTTTGTGCATACGAATTCCTCCTACGGTAAAGCTATGATTTAAGACGTGGCAGCCAGCCACACCTTTTTTCATCCCAAATTCTTAACAACTTATATCCATTCCGGCGGGTAAACTGACCCCGCTCTGGCTTGAGATACCGTACCCTTTTCAGCCTCGTTAGATTTACGGGGCGTTTTTCTGCTTTTGGCTGTTATGCGTAGGACTCTAATCTGATCGACAACCTCTTGCAATTCCTTTAACATTAATATAATATTTAATTACGGATAATTCTAACATAAAGACACGCACATAATAACAAAATTCTATTTGGCGGATTGGAGTATTGCAATATGGATCACCGCAAGGAAGAAGAACAGCAGTTAAGAGAAAATGTCCGTCACAGCGAGGGGCAAATGCCGGTTAAGATTTATTCCTGCATCTATTCAGAGAAGTTGACGAGTATCCTTTCGCACTGGCATCAAGAGATTGAAGTTGCATTGATTTGCAGCGGAAAAACTTCATATCAAGTTGGCGGTATTGAATTTTTGGCGCATGAAGGTGATATTCTCGTTATTTCCCCATGCGTGCTGCATGGAGCCAGAAAGTTGCCGAGGGTAGCCTGCAAGACGGAGAGCATTGTTTGTGATTTGCATATGTTCTGTTCCGCTGCTACTGATGGTGCCATCTATCAGTTGTTTCTGCCAATTATTGCACAGAAGCGCCGGTTTAAGACCCTGATTCGACCGGGGGATCCTGCCTATGAGCAGATATTCTCTTGTGTTTCCTCCGCGATTAGCTGCTATAATAATCGTATTCGCTATTGGGAAATCCTTTTTAAAAAACACATGCTATACCTATTTTACCTTTTGCTGGATAACAATTATTTGCAAACTCCCGGAGAGGGTGATAGCGACCCAAAAAACGAAGAAGTGATCCGAAATGTATTGGATTATATTTCCGACCATCTATCTGAGAATTTGTCCATCGAAAAGCTGGCGGCAATCAGCAAATACAGTCCCAGCCATTTTATGAAGGTGTTTAAACAGAACACAGGCATTACCTGTAACCAGTTTGTTCTACAGCATCGTCTCGACTATGCCACAAAACTACTGCAGGAGTCATCTCAAAGTGTTACAGAAGTCGCCTTAAATTGTGGCTTTAACAACATCTCTTATTTTATTCATTGCTTCCATAAGCAGTTTCTTTGCACGCCGGCAGCTTATCGCAAAATTGCTCAGCGGCAGAGCCATAATTAAAGGACAAACCTGTGGAGCCAAAGGTAAGCAGCCGCTTGCATTTCCATATAGTGGCAGGGGCAGAGCGACTTGAACACCCAGCCTTCGGTTTTGGAGACCGCCGCTCTACCAATTGAGCTATACCCCCGTATGATGATGCCTGCGGGACTTGAACCCAGCATTACAAGCTTGAGAGGCTTGCGTCCTACCCAATTAGACGAAGGCACCAAATTGGAGATACGGGTCGGATTCGAACCGACAAGTAACAGCTTTGCAGGCTGTCCTCTTAAACCTCTTGAGTGGTGCTCAACGCCGGCGGCGAGGGTGCTCAATCCCGCCGGAACGGATGCTCAATTTGAGCGGTCGAGGTGCACAATCTCGCGCGGAATACTCATATAGGAGGCCAGTCTGGGAAACACTGAGGATTCGAAAGCTATCATCAGTGCCTTCTGAAGGGTGCGGCAGTGCGTTGACTACAAATTGTAGTCAACTGAAAATGCGCTCAGCAGATAACAAGCGATATATGACAGATGAAAACCTCGTAACCGGCATGGTTACGAGGTTTTTCTTATGCGCAAAATTTCAGTTTTCCCCTTATTTTCCCTTTAACGGCGAAATTCCCCCTCCGAGCCGGAGGGGGATTCTTATTTCATGCATATCCAGTGTAGCAGGCTGCCGCGGCGCAGCCCCACGCGCCTCACGGAATCGTGGCCGTTTGCAGGAAATCGTCCAGAATATGTGTGCAGCCGCTCCGCAGCCGCTCCGCTTCGGACACCGCTGCAGCGCGGAAATGCTCCGTGTCGTCCTCCGCAAACGGAAGATGGTCGACGATGATATGGTCAGCGAGTATATGCTGCTCGATAAATTCCCGGCCCTTCCGCAGGGTGATCCACGGGAAATTCAGCAGTGCAAGGCGAAAGTGCTGTCTGGCGATCAACGGCAATAGCGCCGGTGACGCCACGGCACAGTCTCCCGGCAGCAGGATCGCCTCTGTCCCGTGGGTGATGGTCAGTCCGTAGTGGGGCACATCGATAGTGTAGTGCTGGCTCTCATGGGGCAGGCGGTAAAAATGCAGTACAACATCTTCCACCACCGCCGTATATTCATCGCCAGACACCAGTTCCTGCTCTGCGAACTCCTTCTGCGGCAGAATCAGACGTGCCTTCGGCCAACGGAGGTGCGCCTCCGCTGTGAGCTGCTGCGAATAGTGGTCGGGGTGACAGTGGGTGTATACGATGACATCCGGCGATTGAAACGCCTCCGCCGTCCACAGCTGTCGGAGGTGCTGGGCGCGTAAGGTCGAAAAACCCGGCACTTGCACATCATGCAGCGCATCCACCCAGATACGGATACCGCCGATCTCGATAGCCACGCCGGCATTTGCGCTTAGCGTTACCCGAATGCTCATTCCGCGCCGCCTCTGTTGCAGACGGTGTCCCGCACCTCCTCCGCCGTGATGGTACCAAAGTACTCCTCCAGCGGGAATTGGTGCAGCACGCGGTCAACGCTTTCCGGCTCCACGGCGCAGCCGCACAGCGCCTCCGTCACCGGCGCCAGCTCCCGGCGGGACAGGAAATCCCCGGAGAAGGCGATCTCCCGGATCACGCCGCTCCGCACGTTCATGTGTACCTCCAGCGTACCGCCGGCAAAGCGGCGGTGGTTCACCATATCATACGCCGGGGATTTGCCGTAATTCCAGTCCCATGTGGCGTATTTCTCATCCCGCAGGCGCTGTACCTCCCGCAATTCCTCCTCCGTCAGGGTCGTCTCCTGAAACGCGCCCTGTGCAAGCGCCGTGCGAAGGTATTCCCAGAATGCGGGCAGGGTCATGTCCTCCCGGAGGAAGCTGCGGATATTGCCGATACGGGCGCGCACCGATTTGGCGCTCTTGGACTGGAACTTCTCCGGGTGGACAGTCAGCGCCCCCGCCACCAGAGACGGGTCGGAGTCAAACAGCAGCGTACCATGGTGGAGGATGCGGTCGCCGCTCAGCCGCTGGGCCGTGCCGGAGACCTTGCAGCCGTCCACCAGTATGTCGTTGCGGCCGCTGGCGGAGGCGGGGAGCCCCAGCTCACACAGCGCCTTGACCACAGGCTCCGTGAAGCGCGCAAAGGACAGCTTTTCTTTCTCTCCCGCATCGGTGATGAAGGAGTAGTTCAGATTGCCCAGATCGTGGTACACGGCGCCGCCGCCGGTGCCGCGGCGTACCACGCGGATATGGTGCGCCTCCACAAAGTCGGCGTTGATCTCCTCTGCCGTGTTCTGGTTGCGCCCCACCACCACGGTGTTGTCGTTCTGCCACAGCAGCAGGTAGTCGCCCTCTGTGCGATGGGTCAGGACGTATTCCTCAAACGCCAGATTATAGTACGGGTCGGTGGATCGTGTTTCGAGATAATAGACCATGCGTAACCTTACCTTTCCAATCAAGGGATACGCACCGATGGTTGGCGGCATCGGTGCGTATCCATGATTTGAGGAGAGTATTCGTTGAATGAAAAAAGACACTTGCCAACTATATATGAAAGGGTTCGTCCTGTCAACCCTTACATATTGCTTGCATCGGGGTAGAGAAGCATCTTCCCCGGAACGCCCTGCCGGATCGCCGCCAGTGCATCCTCGTACTGCTCCAGCGTATACCGGCCGCCGATGATCTTATCCAGCTTGTAGTACGGGCCGCTCATCACCTTGGCAAAATCCCGCCAGGTGTCCCAGATCAGACGCCCGGACACGCCGGTAAGCGTGACCTCGCGGTAGATCAGATCATCCGTCATATCCTGCAATGTCACAGGACCGCTGGGTAGGCCCACGCAGACCATTCGCCCGGCGGCACGCAGACACTTCAGGTCGGCGTTAATGGCGGCCTGTGCACCGGTAATGTCGATGGCGGCGTCCGCTCCCAGTCCGCCCGTCAGGCGGAGGATCTCCGCCGGCAGGTCGACCTGCGCGCTGTTGAACACATAGTCCGCCCCCATATCCTTTGCGATTGCCAGACGGCTGTCCAGCAGGTCGCAGGCAAAGACCTTTGTGGCGCCAAAGGTCTTGCAGGCGCTGATCGCCGTCATACCGATGGGTCCGCAGCCGCTTACCAGCACCGTCTTTCCCTCTACCTGCGCAGCCTCCACACCGTGGACACCGGCGCCCATAGGCTCAAACATACAGGCAGCCTCATAGGAAACATCGTCCGGCAGCAGGAACGTGCAGTCGGAGCGGATAGCAGCATACTCGGCAAAGGCACCGTTCTGCGTGCAGCCGAACAGCTGGATGTCCTTGCAGATATGAGGCATCCCGTGGGTGCAGAAATAGCACTTGCCGCAGGGGATGTGGCTCTCGCAGGAAACGCGGTCACCTACCTTGCGGTCGGTCACGTTCTTACCCACGGCCACGATGTCGCCGGACGTCTCATGTCCCAGCGTCACCGGCGGCTTAATGCGTTTTTTAGACCATTCGTCCCAGTCGAGGATATGGATATCCGAACCGCAGATGGCGGTGCAGTGTACCTTGATGAGGACTTCATCGTCCTTGATCTGCGGGATGGGCAGATCATCGTGGTAGGCCAGACCGCTGGGAGCGGCCACGGCCTTGACCAGTCCGCGCATAACACCTTCCATAGTCGGCCTCCGTTCAGTTCTTGGTGTGGATCGCACGACCCATGGCGTTCAGTGCAGCCTCACGGATGGTCTCGGTGACGGTGGGATGGGAGTGGATGGTGGAGATCAGCTCGTCCACCGTGGCCTCCAGACGGATGGCCAGCGCGCCCTCGGAGATGAGGTCGGTGGCACGCGGCCCGATGATGTGCATGCCCAGCACCTCGCCGTACTTGGCGTCGGAGATGATCTTCACCAGACCCTCGCCGCCGTTGATGATCAGGGCCTTGCCGTTGGCGCTCATGGGGAACTTGCCCACCTTGTAATCCAGGCCCTTGGCCTTGCACTGCTCCTCCGTCAGGCCGACGGAAGCGGCCTCCGGCTCCATGTATACGCAGGTGGGGTTGGTGCTCTCGTCATAGGTGCTGTCGTGACCCATGATGTTCTCCGCCGCCACTTCGCCCATGGCGGAGGCGGTGTGGGCCAGCTGTGCCTTACCGAACACGCAGTCGCCGATGGCGTAGACGCCGGGGACGTTGGTCTGCATCCGGTCGTTGACCAGAATACGGCCGCGGTCGTTTCGGATGCCGCCGGCCTCCAGATCCAGAGACGCCGTGTTGGCCTTGCGGCCGATGGCTACCAGCACCTTCTCCGCTTCAAATGTAACGGTATCGCCGCTCTTGGTGGTGCAGACAACCTTCGCGCCCACAGGGGAAGGCTCCACAGCCTGCACCGGGCATTCCAGCGCGAAGGCGATGCCCATCTTCTTCATGTGGGCCACGCCCACTGCCGTCAGGTCGCCGTCCAGCATGGGCAGCATATGATCCATGGCCTCTACCACGGTGATGCGGGTGCCGAAAGCCGCGTAGGCGCAGGCCAGCTCAAGGCCGATGACGCCGCCGCCGATGACCACCATGCTCTCCGGCAGCTTTTCCAGACTCAGCGCGCCGGTAGAATCGATGCAGTTGGGGTTCTCGCGGATACCCGGAATGGGGGGTACGGCGTTGACGGAGCCGGTGGCCACGATGATGGCATCGGCGGTCATTTCCTCGGCGGAGCCGTCGGGCTTGGTGACGCGGATGCGCTTTTCACCCACAAAGGCGGCCTCGCCGTCGATCTTCTTCACCTTGTTCAGCTTCAGCAGACCGGCCACGCCGCTGGTCAGCTGCTTGCTGATGGCGTTCTTATGGGCGATGACCTGCGGGAAGTTGACCTTAACGCCTTCCACCTCCACACCGATCTCCTTGCCCTGATTCTTGATATCCTCCAGCAGTTCGGCGCTGTGGAGCAGGCACTTGGTGGGGATGCAGCCCACGTTCAGGCAGGTGCCGCCCAGATGCTGCTTCTCCACCACTGTGACCTCCGCGCCCAGCTGCGCGGCACGGATGGCGGCCACATAGCCGCCGGGGCCGCCGCCGATGACGATGACGGACTTTTTACCGCCGG
>ERZ827150.1787-NODE-1787-length-25662-cov-3.465302_pt1 | contig 25662 bp, 16 predicted proteins | sample MGYA00519779_ERZ827150 | MGnify/ENA primary metagenome ERZ827150 (study PRJEB31778, sample SAMEA3449267) | human gut metagenome | biome: human gut; feature: human-associated habitat; material: faeces | place: United Kingdom | collected 2010/2012 ...
TTTTGGTGCGATTGAAACACCGATGAATGCCTGGCTGTCAAAGGAGGAGGCTGAGGCGCTCGCAGATGAAATACCTGCCGGACGTGAGGGCACAAAAGAAGAGGCAGCCCAGATGATCTGCATGGTTGCAGATGCACCTGACTACCTCACTGGTCAAATTCTTACAATGGATGGCGGATGGATTTAAATTACTTTACTAATTCTTCCATCATCTCTTCCTTAAACTGCTGTGTGTACAGATCATGGTAATAACCCTTCATTGCCATCAGCTCGTCGTGTGTTCCCTGCTCGATGATCTTTCCGGCCTTAACAACAAGAATTACATCTGCCTGGCGGATTGTCGAGAGGCGATGGGCAATGATAAATGAAGTACGATCCTTTAAAAGATAAGAAATCGCATTCTGAATCAGCTGCTCTGTCTCTGTATCAATAGAAGAGGTTGCTTCATCCAGAACAAAAATCGCCGGATCTGCCAGCACAGCTCTTGCAAATGAAATAAGCTGCTTTTCTCCGGTGGACATGGAATCTCCACCCTCTCCAACATCTGTCTGCCATCCCTTTTCAAGACGTTTTGCTACCTGATCTGCTGATACGATCTTTGCTGCCTCAATAACCTCTTCATCTGTAGCTTCCAGCTTTCCATAACGGATATTTTCCATGATTGTTCCTGTAAACAAATGAGGACTTTGAAGCACGTAACCAAGCGCACTGTGAAGCCATGACTGACTGCGCTCTCTATAATCCACACCATCGATTAAAATACGACCCTGTGTCGGTTCAAAGAAACGACAAGCTAAATTTACCAGTGTACTCTTTCCAGCACCTGTCTCTCCGACAATGGCAACTGTCGTTCCTGCCGGAACATGAAGGTTAAAATGCTCTAAAATATTTTCATTTCCATCTGGGTAATGGAATGTCACATCTTCAAATGTAATATCACCCTTAATTGGCTCCCAATTTTCACGCTTTTGCTCAAATGCTGTGCCATACTTTTCAATTACATCAGGGCGATCCTTAATCTGCGGTTCTTCCTCAAGAAGTCCTGTGACACGCTCGATATTAGCCTGTGCTGCCACAATCTCTGACAAGTTAGACGCGATGTTTCGAATTGGCTCAAACATGTTGACAGCGTATGTGGTAAAGGCTGATAACGTACCAAGCTGAAGAGCCTGTGCCAACACAAGCTCACCGCCCTGCTTTAATGCAAGTGCCACACCAATATAGCCACAAAATACAACAAGCGCTACATAAAGACCATTCATACGTGCCGCCTTCACACCTGCTGTTTTCATGTCATCAGTAAGTCCCCTGAAATGACGGCTGTTTTTTTCCTCAATGACAAGCGCTTTTGATGTCTGCGCACCTGTAATTCCTTCATTATATGCACCTGTAATCATTGAATTTTTCTTTCTGACCTGCCTGTTCCATTTTAAGATACGCTTCTGGAAAAAGCTTGTAAGAAGCACCAGACCTGGCACAATTAACATAATCCAAAGTGCCAGCTTCCAGTTTAGTGCAAGCATAATGCCAAAGATTCCCACTACATAAAACAGCGCCCACAGCATATCAAGAAGATTCCATGCTACAAGACCACTGATTCGTCCTGTATCATTCATTACTCTTGCCAAAATATAGCCGACTGGTGTTGTATTATAATAGGAAAAGGAAAGCTGCTGAAGATGATCAAAGCATGCCTTCTTCATATTTTTTGCCATATTCATCTCAATCACCATAGCACAGCGGCAAAAGATCACAACACTGACAGTCTGAAATATAATGGTAACTAAATAAGTTCCTGCAAAGCTTCCAATTCCTTCTGTCGTATTTCCGCTGATAAAATGATTGATTGCATACTGCTGAAACAATGGAAGCGCAATATCGACAAGTGCACACAGCGTATTAAAAACAAGTGCAATAATCATATATTTTCGAAACGGCTTCATAAATGGAAACAGTTTCTTCCAAATACGCCAGTCAAACGACTGGTCATATTCTTTTTCTTCAATCTGCATACTATTTTTATCCTGCCTTTCTGTGCCTGCATCACATGTGCAGACACTTTTTTAACTTTCTTACACAGAATCAGCATCTAATTGAGTATTCATCTGAATATCATAAATTCTGCGGTAAATACCGTGATGTTCCATAAGCTGTTCATGGCTTCCCATCTCTGCCACAGCACCATCTTCGAGCACCATAATGCAATCTGCCTGCATAAGAGTCGTGATTCTATGTGCAATCAAAATAACTGTTGTTCCTGCCATTCTCTTTTTGAGTGCCTCACGTATCATGGCATCTGTCTGCGCATCTACTGCTGAAAGAGAATCATCAAAAATCATAACAGGTGTATGTTCTACAAGCATACGTGCAATCGCAACTCGCTGTTTTTGTCCGCCCGAAAGCGTTACACCGCGCTCTCCAACGATGGTTTCATAACCATCCGTAAAACTGTCAATCGCACTGTCTACACAGGCAATCTCACATGCCTCACGAATATCATCAAATGCTGAACTTTCCTTTGTTATTCCAACATTTTCCTTTATGCTTCCTGAATATAAGAATGGCTCTTGAAGCACCATACCAATCTGGCTTCTCAAATACTGACGATCAATATCACGAATATCAACACCGCCAATAGTAATCTTTCCACAGCCATCAGGCAGATCGTAAAGACGATTTAATAGATGTACAAGTGTACTCTTTCCGCTTCCTGTATTTCCAAGAATAGCAAATGTCTTTCCTGCCGGAACAGTAAAGCTGACATCCTTTAAGACAGCTGCTCCCTCTTCATATTTAAAGTTCACCTTGTCAAATACAATATCCTTATTGATTGCAGGCTTTGTCACACCTGGACGATCATCTTCTTCCTTCTCATCAAGGATATAGGCAATACGGTCAATTGACACACCTGCCTTACTCATCTCGGATATGATTCGTCCAAGACTTCTGACTGGCCATGCCATACTGGAATTGTATGATACGAAGGCGATAAACTCACCGACAGTCAGATTGCCATCTACTGTAAATAACACACCCATGCAGATGACTGTAAGAATCTGAATACCTGTAATCAGATCACCAATCGACCAATAAAGACTCAAAAACTTACCTAAATAGATCCACAGTCCTGCAAAACGCTCATTTTTCTCATCGAAACGTTTGCGCTCAAATGATTCTCTTCCAAATGCGCGCACCACTCGTACACCAGTTAAGTTTTCCTGAACAACGCTTGATAAAATTCCCTCTGCCTCATCTGCTTCCTGAAAATGCTGTGCAATCTTTGAGAAGAAGTATCCAGAGTACAGAATTACAATCGGAAAAAAGGACACAGCGATCAATGAAATTTTAACATTCATTGAAAACATGATCACCATGTAGAATACAATCAGGAAGATAATACGAAATACTTCCATCAACTGATTAGTTACAAAATTTCGCACAACATCTACGTCTGATGTACAGCGCTGAATGATATCACCTGTCTGGTTCTTTACATGCCAGCTATACGGTAACTTCTGAATATGATCATACAACTGATCTCTCATGCCCTTTACAAAGCTTTCTGAACCCTTTGCTGCAAATACCTTTGAGTAGTAGTTTGCAGCGATGTTTATAGCTGCAAGCAAAATGACGGCAAGCGCTGCAATCGTAAGCATCTTTCCAGGATTTTCACGAATCGTTTCTTCTGATAAAAAGGCTTTCACCCATTCTGGAATCTTAGACAAGTCACTTCCTAAGACACCATCTACACTAATTCGAATAACCTGTGGGATAAATGCCTGACAGACAGTAATCATTGCTGAAAAGAAAAGACCTGTCAGCATAAGCGGCAGGCATGGTTTTAAAAACCTGAAAATCATCGCTGCCTTGCCGGCTTTTTTCTTATTTTGTTCCATAAGTATCTCTCCCCTTTCTTTTTTCGTAAATTAATAAAAGTACTGATGCACGGCCATCAGTACTCTCATTATATCGAATGAATATATGGATTTCAATGGGAAATCATTTTTCTAATTAAGTTTGTTCCTCTTGTACAATACGTTTTCGCACCGTAGTCTCTTCTACTCTGTGATCTTTTATTGAAGTAACCATAATTTCAAGATCAGGTGTAAGAACAGAAACTTGTGTGCCATCATCTGGCACATAACAAAGTTCACCAAGCACATAGCCGCCGAAGGTATCATATTCATCAAGCGGAAGTTCCACATCAAGTTCCTCTGCAACCTCATCTAGTGAAGCTGCACCCTGAATGCGCCACAGGCTATCACCAATTTTTTCTATATCACTTGGCTCAGGCTCTTCATCATGTTCCTTCCACTCACCAACGATCAGCTCAAGCAAATCTCGCATAGTAACTATTCCTGCCATTCCGCCATACTCATCAATTGCGACTGCAAAATAGTTTCCTGTCTTTTTCATATTTGAAAACAATGACGCAGCTTTCATATTTTCAGGAATAAAATAAGGCTTTCGCACGCAGTTTTTCATCACGGCTTCCCTTGAATGGTCTCTTGATCTTAAATACTCTCTTGCATCGAGCACACCAACAATATCATCAGTATCCTCTCCGCACACAACATAGAAGCTATGACGGTTTTCGTAGATTACTTTTTCCCATTCCTCACGGCTCTCATCGGCATACACACAGACAACATCTTTTCGATGCGTACAGATTTCATCGACAGAAACATCATTAAACTCAAACACATTTTGTATAAATTCATTTTCCTGTGTATCAATCGTTCCCTTCTGACTTCCAGACTCTGCCATCAGGCGAATCTCTTCTTCCGTAATTTGAGTCTGACGATGTGGATCAACACCACATAAACGAAGAAGCGTATGTGACGCGGCAATTAAAAGCCAAATTAGCGGAAAAAAGACAATCTGTACCACATAAACAATAGAAGAAAAACGAACTGCCATCTCTTCTTCTTTTTCTGCTGCCAAACGTTTTGGCACCATACGTCCAAAAATCATCGTTACAATGCATAATACAAGTGAAATTGCAGTGACACAAAGTCCATCCAATACATTTGGATTTATTGCCTGTCCGCTTTTTCCAATAAAATCTTCTAGCGGTTTTCTAAAAACAAGCGCCGCATATGCACTTCCTAAGCATACACTTGCCATTGAAACAAGCTGCATAGCTGTTAAAAAACGCTCCTGCTTTGCCTTAAATCCAGATAAAAGCGCTGCTTTTGCTTCATCCTTTTTTGCCATCTCTTCTAATTGATTGTCGTTTAATGAAACGATTGCCGTTTCTGCACACGTAAACACTGCGTTCAGTGCGATCAGAATGACCTGCAGAATAATTGCCCCTATCATGCGAGACCTCCTTTCGAAACTCTCACAAAAATCTGCTTATTCGTATCCGTATCCGCGCTGCCGTCGTCTTCCATTATGGTTTCCTCCTAATTTTAAAATAAATTACTATGTTCATTTTTTTGATAGCTATTTCACCATGTTTTTTATTGAAATAATATCCTTTTTATTGTAAGATGGAAGCATGAAATTGTCAATGTATTTCGCATATTATAATGAAAGGAAACCATTTCTATGAGTAAATTTACACTTGACTGGAAGCAATATGCTGAACTTGCAAGACAGGCTGCTGCTGAGGGCTGCGTGCTTCTTGAAAACAAAAACAATACACTTCCTCTTGCCGAGGGCGAGACATGTGCTGTATTTGGCCGTACTCAATTTGAGTATTATAAAAGCGGAACCGGATCTGGCGGTCTTGTTAATACAAGCTATGTACATGATCTTGACTATGCCCTTACAGAATCTTCTCTTATAATTGACGAGGAAGTAAAAACAGCTTACAAAAACTGGTTAAAAGATCATCCTTTTGATTTGGGAAATGGCTGGGCACAGGAGCCTTGGTGTCAGGTCGAAATGCCGCTTAGCGATGAACTTGTATCTGGCGCTGCTTCCCGCTGCCAGACTGCACTTATCGTAATCGGCCGCACTGCTGGTGAGGACCGTGACAATGCTGCTGAGAAAGGAAGCTGGTATCTGACAGACGGTGAAGAGGCAATGCTTGAAATCGTATGCCGCCATTTTTCACGTACAGTTGTTATCTTAAATGTTGGAAATATCATTGATATGAGCTTTGTTGACCGCTATGAGCCATCATCTGTTCTTTATATATGGCAGGGCGGCATGGAAGGCGGTTCTGGTGCTGTCGATGTCATCACCGGAAAGGTTCCTGCCAGCGGACGCCTCAGTGATACGATTGCTTATCATATTGATGATTATCCATCTATCCGGAATTTTGGCTGTGAGGATACCATTCGCTATGAAGAAGATATCTATGTAGGCTACCGCTATTTTGAAACATTTGCGAAGGAAAAGGTTCGCTATCCATTTGGCTATGGTCTGTCTTATACTACCTTTGATGTACAGGCTGCACTTGACATGTGTTCTCTGCCAGCCGGACTTGCAAAGGGCGAAGTTTCCAAAACCGATACCTTAAATGTTACTTACGATATTACAAACACAGGCGATGCGGCAGGTAAGGAAACAATACAGTTTTATGTACAAAAGCCACAAGGTTTTCTTGGAAAGCCGTCTCGCGAGCTGATTCGTTTTGCAAAGACTGAACTTCTTGAACCTGGTGAGGGTGAAAGCGGTATTCTTGCGATTGACTTTTATGCACTTTCCTCCTACGATGACAGCGGCATTACAGGACATGCGTTTTGCTACGTGCTTGAGGAAGGCACCTATACAATTTTAGCTGGTACCAATGTGCGAAATGCAAAGGAAATCGGAAGCTTCGCGCTTACAGAAACAGTTGTTTTAGAAGAACTCTCCCAGCAGCTTGCTCCTCGCCGCCATCTTGAGCGCATGACTCCTAAGACAAATGAGGATGGTACACTTGTACCTATTATTCAGGCTGCTCCTGTTTACTTACAGCATTACAGTGAGGATACATGTCCGCAATGTGCTGACTATACTGGTGATAAGGGCTATAAGCTTGATGACGTAAAACGCGGCATTGTTTCTATGGACGAATTTCTTGCACAGCTGTCTGATCTCGATTTGTGCCATATAGTAAAGGGCGAAGGCATGTCAAGTCCAAAAGTAACACCTGGAACTGCTGCTGCTTTCGGTGGTCTGACACCAAATCTTACATACTTTGGTATCCCGGCTGGCTGCTGCACAGATGGTCCATCCGGCCTTCGCATGGACTGCGGTACTAACGCATTTAGTCTTCCTGGCGGAACCTTGCTTGCCTGCACGTTCAACACAAGCCTGAACGCTGATCTTTTTGAAATGGAAGGAATCGAGATGAGAAATAACCATATCGAAAGCCTTCTTGGACCTGGCATGAATATTCACCGCTGTCCGTTAAACGGCCGTAACTTCGAATATTTCTCTGAGGATCCACTTTTAAGTGGTGTGATCGCCGCCTCTCAGTTAGAGGGAATGGGACGCGCTGGTGTAACAGGAACAATCAAGCATTTCTGCGGAAACAATCAGGAGTATCACCGTCGTTTTGTGGACAGTGTCATTTCTGAGCGCGCAGTTCGTGAAATCTACTTAAAGGGCTTTGAGATTGCTGTAAAAAGCGGCTATGCAAGCTCTATTATGACTACCTACGGAAGCGTAAATGGTCTTTGGACTGCTGGAAACCATCAGCTTAACACAGATATTTTGCGTAGTGAGTGGGACTTTGACGGCATCGTTATGACAGACTGGTGGGCTGAGATCAACAATGCACCAAAGGACAAGCCATCTCAGGAAAAATTTGCTGCTATGGTTCTCGCGCAGAATGATCTCTACATGGTAACATCCGATACAACGCAGGTAATGGGTGATCTTGAAGCTGCACTTGCAAGCGGTCGTTTAGAGCGCCGTCATCTGACTCGCTGTGCTGAAAATATCTGCCGCTTTTTGATGAACTCCCCTGCTCTTCTTCGTCTTACTGGCAAAGAAGCAGAGATTGAGCTTGTAAATGTACCGGAAAATGCACAGATTACTTCTGATTTTGATATCGTATATCATGATATCAAGGGAGTTACCACACTTCCTCTTACTGGAATTTCCAGCGAAAAAGGCGACAGCCATATGTTTGGAATCACCACCGAGGGCTTTGGTACTTTCCGTATCAGCATCACAGCTTCCTCAGAGTCCACACCACTCGCTCAGATGCCGGTATCTGTCTTTGTAGACAATCAGCTGTTTGGCACCTACAGTTTCAACGGAAGTGAAGGAAAGGAAGTGACACTCTCCAGAGAGGGCGGTGTATTTGGCTTCCACCACTATGTACGCCTTTACTTTGGTCAGGGCGGTCTTACTCCAATTTCCATAACATTTGAGCCAATTGATATTGTCACTAGCTTTAGCGATAAAGATTGATAAAAAAGAGGCGTTCAAAGTTCGGTTAACTTGCACCGGACTTTGAACGCCCTCATTTTGTTTCTATTTTCTTTAGATTCCCTTATACTTCTCGCTCTGTGCCTTAATAAGCTCAACATCATCAAAATAGTTGATCTTCATTGCACTCTTTACCTCAGACAATGTCTGTGCCGCAACCTCTCTTGCAGCCTCGGTACCCTTGCGAAGAATGTTATAAACTTCTGGAATATCCTTCTCGTATTCCTTACGTCTCTTACGAATCGGCTCTAACTCTTCCTGAATGATGTTATTTAAGAACTTCTTTACCTTTACATCGCCAAGACCGCCTCTTGTGTAATGAGCCTTTAATTCATCCAGATTTGCATAATCTGGCAGATATCTCTCAAAGTGCTCCGGCTTGCAGAATGCATCCAGATAAGTAAATACTGTATTGCCTTCAAGATGTCCCGGATCGCTGACAAGAAGATGCTCTGGATCGGTATACATGCTCATGATCTTCTTCTTTACATCTGCTTCACTGTCAGACAGATAGATACAGTTTCCAAGAGACTTACTCATCTTTGCCTTGCCGTCGATACCTGGCAGACGAAGACATGCCTGATTAGTAGAAATTAAAGCGCTTGGCTCAACTAATACTTCGTCATATACAGAATTAAACTTGCGGACGATTTCTCTTGTCTGCTCGATCATCGGAAGCTGATCCTCTCCAACTGGAACTGTCGTCGCCTTAAATGCAGTGATATCTGCTGCCTGACTGATCGGGTAGGTGAAGAATCCAACTGGAATGCTTGCCTCGAAATTTCTCATCTGAATCTCAGATTTTACAGTAGGATTTCTCTGAAGTCTTGCTACGGTAACGAGATCCATATAGTAGAAAGTCAGCTCACACAGTTCCGGAATCTGGGACTGGATTAAGATATTACTCTTTGCCGGGTCTAATCCGCATGAGAGGTAATCAAGCGCTACCTCGATGATGTTCTGACGAACCTTCTCCGGGTTTTCAATATTATCTGTTAATGCCTGTGCATCTGCAATCATAATAAATATCTTGGAATATTCACCAGAGTTTTGCAGTTCTACTCTTCTTCTTAAAGAACCTACATAATGTCCTACGTGAAGTCTTCCTGTCGGTCTGTCACCTGTTAATATAATCTTTTCCATGGTCTGTTTTACCCTTTCCTAGTTACTGTCTCCAGTCGTATCGCCGACCTTTGAACCTTGATATAATCATATCTCACTTTTTGCTGTACGTCAATCCATATCGTCAAACTATACAACTAGTGATTTACCTCAACACGACAGCTTCTTGTCGTGCTAAGAATTGTCTTGCCATAATCATCCTGCTGTGCCACGCACACCTCAAGACTTCCTCCAAGTTTGAGATCTTCTATCTTAATCAGATTCTGGTGCTGTGAGGTTGGCTCATACTGCTTTCCATTTATGATTACAATTGAAAATTCATTAAAATTGCTTCCATACAGCCACATTGTATCATCTTTGTATACAACACGATCTAATGTTATTGGAAGAATGCCCATCTTAAGATTTTTCGGCTGATACGGATTTTCGCCTCCAAATACCTCTTTATCACCATACAGCATATCATACTCAACAACAGCCATTGAGTCTAAATATGCACTTTCGTTTGCATTCTGCTCCTTAAAATATTTCTGATGATAACGGAACATAATTCCCTCATTGATGCCCATTCGCTGCATTACATATGCACCAAGCTGGTATGCCTCGACGTTTTTATCCTGCTTTTCCATCTGGAAATTACTCCACAAAATATATTTTGTTGTGAAGAGATTTCCCTGGTTCATATCAGTCTCCTCAATTCCAAGACTTGGCAAGTGATCACCATACATAACAAGAATACACGGCTCATTAAAGTCCTTTAATTGTCTTGTCAGCTCAGCTACAAACAAATCCATTTCATAAATCTGATTTGCATAATAGGTCAGCTGATTTTGTCTGGCCTCATCATCTTCTTTTAACGTCACTTTGATGTGAGGATCCTTAAGTACCTCTTCTGTCGGATACGCGCCATGTCCCTGCACAGAAATTGTATAGATAAAGTCACTTGTATCAGTTGACTCCATCGCCTCGATAATGTTGGTAGTAAGTACCTTATCCTTTGCCCAATTTTCAGGCGTATATGTCAGGTTATACATATACTCCATGCTCGTAAAGGTATCAAAGCCCAGACGTGAAAATACCATATTTCGATTATAGAATGTAGCAGAATTGTTATGAATTGCATGAGATGTATAGCCAATGTTGTCATAACAATACGGCAGGCTCTCACATGTCTGCTCACGAAGTACTGTCTGATATGGATATTCGCCGCAGCCGAAGAAATCCAAATTCATGCCTGTCAAAATCTCAAACTCTGTGTTGGCTGTTCCCGCACCGACAGATGGAACGCTCAAAAAACCAGACGAGCATGTATCAAACAAGCGATGGTAATTAGGAATCGGATCTTCATTTACTGTCACATCATTCAAATCAGTAATATCAAAGAATGACTCTAACTGAAGATAAATAACATTGACACCTGCATCGTACTCTTCGATTGGTGCCTTTGTCTCTTCTTCATATTCTTCTGGGACAGATACTTCCTCTGGTGCCGTAGTTTCCACTGGATCAATCTCTACTTCGGTGTTTACAGGCACAACCTCTTCATCCAGGATATTTTCTACCTTTTGCGCATCGTAATTATCAGGCTTTGAAATTCCAGTACTGATGTATGAATTTGTAAAGCAGTAGGCAAGACCATAAGTCTGATAAGCTTCCGCGATATTGCTGAAATTACGCGGCAAAATTGCAGACCAGCGGCCAACACCCCAAAAATAAACTGTTAACAATGCCACAGTTACTACACTTGCCGCACCCTTTTTGTAATTTGGCCTTTTTTCAAGACGTGCTGCCTTTTTAAACAACACAACTATAAGCACAATACACGCTGCAATCACAGCACCGATTGCTACAAATCCAATTCCCGATACATAATGATTCATGACCTGCATCGCAGAATCAATCAGGCTTAAATCATGCCAATTAAACGGTGTTGTTCGAAACAACAGCAAAACAAAATCTGTAACGCCTATTGCGCCCCAAAAAATCGCCACAAGTCCTCTGACAAATCCCCACCTTCTTGTCAAAAACATAAGCGAATATGTTGTAAGCACAATCATAAAGTTCATTAAAAACAAATGCGGTGTCACAAATACAAAATGAAGCAGACTAAATAATGATTTTCTGCTGAGTAATTCCAACAGCAAAACAGTTACAATTGTACTGCCAAACCACACAGCAAGCGGATGACAATCAATTTTCATCCATCCTTCTTTTTTAATCTTCTCTGCAAAGGATTTCTTTTTTCCCTTCATAGAAATTTCTCCTCTCAGTCGAAATCACTTTCAAATGTTTTTTTACTTTTCCCCTTGTTTACCAATATCAATTTTTTTATCAATTTTTTTATCATTTTTTTTCAGACGAATCTCATCAAGCTTTTTCTTAACATCATCAGATGTCTCATGAAACAAATAGACTTTACCGCTGTCTGACTTTGTTGTGCACATTTCGCGAATCTCATGACCGGCACTTTCAATTTGCTTTTTTAAGCCAAGTGCTGACATACGCACACCACCCTGTCCAAGAATGATAACCTGCTCAAGACCATCTGATGTAGCCACAGTTACGCGATGCTTTCTTCCCATTGCATGAACTGTTTTTTCAATATATTGATCTGCTGTCTCTGCCTCTTTTGTGTACACAATGTAAATATTGTGGTACTTTTCAACATGCTCTGTTCCTCCTGGCACCTTATAGGCATCAAACACAAGGATCAGCTTACACTTGCTGTAACCCTGATAATTACTTAAAATATCCATCAATGTAAGCCTTGCTGCCGCAATATCTGTCTTTGAAAGCTCATTTAATTCTGGCCAGCCAAAGATAATATTATAGCCATCTACAAGAAGATATTCCTCTTCTTGCTGCTTTTTCTTTGCTGGGCGATATGTAGATGCTCCCTTTGGCGCTGAGGATTGATACTGCTCCTCGTCATCTTGGCGATACACCTTTACAGGTCCATAGGTCCTCTCAAAGATCTGCTTTAGCTCCTCATTCTCTGCCTCATAGTCTTCAAGAGAACGTACTATTTCCTGCTTAGCACGTTTTGCCTCATTTGCTGCACGAAGCATTTTCTTTTCTTCTGATTCCTGCTCCATACCTTCAATATGCATATAATCTGGCACTTCATACCATGGAACAACAAAGCCTGCTCCATGCGCGCAAAATACTGAGTCTGGCGTATTTGACAGATCTGCTTCCGGCAAATAGCCGATGCGTTCCACTACCTCTTCCTCATTGTGGCACGGTGCATATCCCTTTAATGTACAAAAAAGACGACCATGACCTCTGCTGTAGGCAACGACCTCTCTTTGATAGCCCCGCATCGTTGATACTGGTGCTGTTCCAGAAAGTATGCTTAGCTCTCCTTCCTGCTCAGGAGCAGAAAACGTACCGCACATCTGCTGAATATCAGTCATTGCTCTTCCAATACATTCTGATGGAATTTCAAGACGGTACGCGTACACAGGCTCTAAGAGTCTGCTCTTTGCTTGCATCAAGCCCTGTCTGACAGCACGGTAAGTAGCCTGTCTAAAATCTCCTCCCTCTGTATGCTTTATGTGAGCACGGCCTGCTATAAGTGTGATCTTCGTATCGGTCAGCTCTGAGCCTGTCAGCACACCCTTATGTTTTTTTTCTTCTAGGTGCGTTATAATAAGGCGCTGCCAGTTCTTTGAAAGCAAATCTTCGCTGCAGTTTGTCTCATAAACCATTCCGCTGCCTGGTTCTCCCGGTTCTATTAAAAGGTGAACCTCTGCATAATGACGAAGCGGCTCAAAATGACCGATTCCCTCAACAGTATTCTCCACAGTTTCCTTGTAAATAATGGAACCAGAAGTAAAAAAGGCTTCCACGCCAAAGCGCTCACGAATCAAACTTTGCAAAATTTCAATCTGCACCTCACCCATGACTCTCGCATGAATCTCAGAAGTCTCCTCCTGCCATACAAGCTGCAGCTGCGGCTCCTCCTCCTCTAACACAGAAAGCTTTCTATACATCTCGTGAATATCAATCTCTGGCGAAAATGACACGCAGTATGTAAGAACAGGTTCCAAAATCGGCGTTTGCGCCTGAATCTCACAGCCTAAACCTTGTCCTGTCACAGTATCATTTAATCCAGTTACGGCACAAACCATACCAGGCTGTGCCTCTGATACTGATGTAAATGAAGCACCTGAGTAGACGCGGATCTGATCAATCTTTTCCTCACCAATCACCTGCTTTGCTTTAAGCACACCGCCTGTCACCTTTAAATATGTCAGTCGTTTTCCCTGTGCATCACGTGCAATTTTAAATACACGTGCTCCAAACAAATCGCCATACACTGGTACTGTCGTATACATCTCAAAGCCTTCCAGAAATTCTGTTATACCCTGCATCTTTAAAGCTGAGCCAAAATAACATGGAAAAAGCTTTCGATCCTTGATCTGCTTTTTTATATGTTCCAGTCTAATCTTTCCAGTCTCAAAGAACTGTTCCAATAATTCCTCATCTGTCTCTGCCAGACGCTCATCGAAATTTTCAAGATCAGAAAAGTCTACGCAGCGGCCATCAAGGCGTTTCTGCAGCTGCAGCAGCGTTTCTTCTTTATCAGCACCTGGCTGATCCATTTTATTAATAAAAAGAAATACAGGAACATTATACTGCTTTAACAAACGCCACAATGTCTGCACATGACCAGACACGCCATCTGCAACACTAATTACCAATATTGCATAATCAAGCACCTGAAGTGTTCGTTCCATCTCTGCCGAAAAATCCACATGGCCTGGCGTATCTAAAAGCGTAAGCTTTCTGTTTTTCAAATTTAGCTCTGCCTGCTTGGAAAAAATCGTAATTCCTCTGTTTTTCTCAAGCTCATACGTATCTAAAAATGCATCCTTGTGGTCAACTCTTCCCAGCTTTCTTGTGCCGCCTGTCAGGTAGAGCATACTCTCAGCCAATGTTGTCTTTCCTGCATCTACGTGCGCCACAATTCCGGCAACGGTATGTGCACATTCTTTTATCTGAGCCGTTTGCTCCATCTTAAGCCCTCCTGATCATTTACTGAATCTGGTTATAATATTCGTTTGGAACATATCCGGTGACAGCTACGCCATCATCACGATACTCCTCTGTTACAATCTGTCCATACTTGCGAAGCAACTGAATTTTTCCCATCTCATCGTATCCATAGAGACGCTCCACATATTTTTTGCGATTTCTCAGAAAAGAAAGAAGCACCTCGCGCAGCTCGTCAAGACCTGTGCCATCTTTTACTGAAATCTCAATTGTGCGGTCTGCCTGCATATCTCGCTCGAAAAGATTTTTTTCTTCTTCTGATAACAGATCCTGCTTATTCATAAGAGTAAAGATTGGTTTTCCCTCTACACCTAACTCCTTTAATGTCTGGTATACAACCTGCATCTGAGTCTCATGCTCTGGATTTGAACAGTCTACAACATGAACAATCAGATCAGCATGCTTTGCTTCCTCAAGCGTACTTCGAAATGCATCAATCAAATGATGTGGAAGCTTATCAATGAAGCCTACTGTATCCGTCATTAAAAGCGGCTCATCATTGCCTAAACTAAGCAGTCTTGTTGTTGGATCAAGCGTTGCAAACAGCTTGTCCTCTGCAAGTACCTCTGAACCAGTCAGCTTATTTAACAAGCTTGATTTTCCAGCATTTGTATATCCCACAATTGCAGCAACTGGTATATGCGTATCATTTCTTCTTTTTCTTGTAACTTCTCTTGTGCGCTTTACCTGCTCAAGCTCCGACTTTAACTGACCTATACGCTGATGAATCAAACGTCGGTCTGTCTCAAGCTTACTCTCACCTGGTCCTCTTGTACCAATACCACCGCCTAATCTCGACATAGACTGACCCATTCCTGTCAGACGATTTGCACGGTAACGAAGCTGTGCCAGCTCAACCTGAATTTTTCCCTCACTGCTTCTTGCGCGAGATGCAAAAATATCAAGAATTACCATTGTACGGTCAAGCACATTAAAGCCAAGCTCCTGCTCTAAATTTTTCATCTGAGCTGGTGTAAGCTCATCATCACACACAATACCGTCTGCGTCTAACTGTGCTGCCAGCTGGCGAATCTCTTCAATCTTTCCTTTTCCAACATAAGTAGCTGAAATTGGATGATCAAGATTCTGATAGATAGAGCCGACGGCCTCACCGCCAGCTGTATCCACCAAAAGAGCAAGCTCCTCCAGCGATGCTCTTACTCTGCTCTCCTCTGCCGTATTCACCGCAACTAAAAGCAGACGTTCTTTTTTTTGTGCTGTTTCTATCATAAATTACATTTACCCTTTCTTTCTTCGTCCTTTTTTAAGATGCCTTTCATTATAAACAGATAAGCAATCCAAAGGAAAATTCCAGCAGTCACCCATGCGCTTGCATTAGCAACACAGATACCTGTATAACTTTTTGCACTTGCTGCCATGAATGCAAACACACTTCTGCTGATCAGCTCAACGACACCTCCAAGTGTAGGAAACAGTGCATATCCACATCCCTGAAGTACATTTCTATAAATAAAAATCATACCAAGCGGAATAAAGCAAAGTCCACAGATTTGAATATACTCGCGCACATAGCCGATCACCGTGGTCAGATCACCGTCAAAGAACAGTGATGTCATAAAAGGAAGTATAGCAAGAACGACAAAGTAAATAATTACAGCATAGCTACAGCTAAGAACCATTGCTGTCTTTTGGCCTTTTCTTATACGCTCAGTAGAATGTATGCCCCAGTTTTGTGCACTGTATGTTGCCATTGTCATGCCCATTGCCTGAAATGCCTGAGTCACAAGCTGCTCTACCTTGCAGGCTGCTGTATAAGAAGCAACTACTGTAGAGCCAAGCAAATTCAATGCTGCCTGTAAAATCATAGTTCCGATTGCAGTGATAGAAAATTGGAGAGCCATTGGAATACCAATATTTAACTGAATTTTCGCACCAATTGGATCGAGCTTAAAGTGCTCCTTCTTTAGTTTTAGTATATCTACTTTTGTAAGCAAAAATACAAGACATAAAATTCCTGAAACACCCTGTGAAATAACTGTTGCAATGGCAGCACCAGCTACGCCCCATGACAATACCATGATGAAGAACAAGTCAAGAACAACGTTTAACAGTGCTGATAAAATCAGAAAATAAAGCGGAACTTTACTGTTTCCTACTGCACGTAAAATGCTAGCTGTTAAATTATACAATGTTGTAAATATAATACCCACACAGATGATAACAATATATTCCTTTGACATATCAAAGATATCCTCTGGCGTCTGCATTATGCGAAGCAGCCAGTCCATACCAAGCAAGCTCGCAATTGTCATAATAACAGTCACAATCAAGCCAAGCACAAAAGCATTGCCGACACTCTTTCTAAGCCCTTCATAGTCGCCTGCTCCATAACGCTGTGATGACAAAACAGTAAAGCCTGTCGTCAATCCATTCATAAAACCAAGAATGAAAAATACAATTGTTCCGGTTGCACCTACCGCAGCAAGTGCATCTGATCCAACACCTTTTCCTACTATAATCGTATCGACCATATTGTAAAGCTGCTGAAATACACATCCTAACAATACCGGGACTAAAAACTTTAAAATCAGCTTTAATGGGCTGCCTTTTGTCATATCAAGATTCATAGTGTTTTCCTCCTGTTTACTTAAATCTCCTCTACTACAAAGCCCCATGGTGCAAGCGTCAAACGATCTTTTTTCAAAACTGCGCCCTCCTCTTTGAGCACTCTTGATACCTTTGACGCCTCTTTTGGCAGCTTCACGCTCTGTTCCTTTCCTGAATAATTAAACAGATAGCGAATCTTTTTCCCCTCCTTATTTACACCCTCTTTTATGATAACTGGAAATGCAATTTCCTGCTTCCAGCCCCAAAGTCCTGCCTCTTTTACAATGCTGGCAGTCAATTTCTTTATGTATGCACTGCTTGTCTTGCAGGCGATATAATAGCAAGTACCTTTGCCCCAGCTGTTTTTAGTTACCGCGGCATACTCTTTCCACATATAATGATCATAAAAGGCAAGTACCTTTGCCCCAGTTGGCTCAACTAACTCCATAAAGTCTTGTACCTGCAATTCATCCTTTGACACGCCAAATGTTTCACCAGACAGACCAACATTTTTTGGTGCAGTAAAACGATCATACCAGGCACCCATGCACTCAGAAAGACCTGCCGGCTGTCTGTCACAATTCACCTTGACATGCTCATCAGTAAAGCCTGTCTTAAAGGTAGCAACAAGTGTACCTCCATTTGCTGCAAATGCTGATAAACGCTCAAATACTTCCTTTGGCGCACTATATAATGCAGGGACAAAAATCACTTTATATGCATCGAGATTAGTTTCATCTGTCCAGATAATATCACACTCTATATTCTGCTCATAAAGTGCATCATAAATCCAGCGCACAACATCATTATAGGAAGTTTTTCCGCCAGGAATTTGGAACCAGTTAAGCGCAGTTAATGCTTCATTGCTGACCATAATAGCAGCCTGATTCGTTTTCTTTAAGTGAATCAATTTGTCGCTTAAGGCCTCAAATGATTTTCCTATCTGGCTAACCTCACGATAAATTGCATTCTCCTGCAGATCATGACTTAAAATACCTTTCCAGTATGTTTCACATGCATTGTGAATTGAATGCCAATGCCAGTACATCACACTGTCAGCTCCGCTTGCAAGATGAGAAAATGCCTGTAATTTAAGCTGACCTGGATATGGTGTCCACTCTGGAAAACCTTGTGCTTCTGTCTCAATTACAAGATAATTATCCTTTTTAAGTGAACGTGTCATATCACCACAGAAGGAAATTTCCTTTCCTGTCAGATCATCCTGTGATGGATGATAAATATCACAGCCTGCTATTGTAAGTGCCTTTGATGCAGCCGGATGGTCAACATCTGTTTGAACACCGTAAGAATGACCCTTCCATGCAAAGTCAAAATTATGAGTAACAAACTGATCCTCGCGCATATATTCCTGCACAATGCTTCTTTGCCACATCAAAAATTCCGTTACAAGACTTCTTTGAAACTGCTCAAATGCACAGCCAAGGCTTCCATTTATAGTACCTCTTACACTTGGAAACTGCTCCCAGCTGTTAATTCTGTTACTCCAGTAATCCAGTCCGAAATCGTGATTGAACCTCTCAATATCTCCCTGATACTGCTTCTTAATCCATGATACAAATGCCTGCTGTACATTTTCGCTGCTCGTACCAAAATGCTTTGTCTCATTGTCAAGCTGAAATCCAATAACGCAGGAATAGTCCTTTACCACTTCCATCAGCTTACGAATAATACGCTCGCAGTAGAAACGGTAAGCGTGATGTGTTATGTCCATAATCTGACGCGCACCGTATGGACGTCGCCCACTCTTATCTGTCACCATGATATCCGGATACTTTTTTGCCATCCAAGCTGGTATTGCATATGTTGGTGTTCCGATAATAACATTAATTTTTTCGCGTTCACAAGCTTCTAGTACCTTTGTGACATGAGAAAAATCAAACACTCCGTCTTCTGGCTCTTCTGTGCTCCAAGTCGACTCTGCAATCCTGATTACATTGATTCCTGCCTTTTTCATCATAGCAAGATCCTTGTCAAGCCGTTCATACGGCATATACTCATCATAATATGCACATCCATATAATAAATGATCCATCACGCTTTCCTCCCGCTGTTTTTTAATTTATTGCTCCTGCCACTTACGCACCATGGCAATCTCTCTTGCATAACCGTCATCCTCGTTAGGTGTCTCAAGAATAAATGGACGACCCTGAAGCGCCGGATGAGTGACAACTCTTCTTAAAGCTTCCTCTCCAATTTTTCCAAGACCAAGCTTTTGGTGGCGATCCTTATGTGCACCGCAATCATTCATACTGTCATTTAAATGTACAGCACACAGTTTGTCAAGACCGATCAGACGATCAAACTCAGAAATAACTTCATCAAGATGATTAACGATATCATAACCACCGTCCCACACATGACATGTATCAAAACAAACACCAAGTTTTTCCTTACATGAAACACGGTCCATGATTTCTTTTAATTCCTCAAAGCTTCTTCCGACCTCGCTTCCCTTTCCGGCCATCGTCTCAAGTAAAATCGTTACGCTCTGTGTACTGCTTATGCACTCATTTAACGCTGCTGCTATAAGCTCAATGCCGACTTCGCTTCCCTGACCAACATGTGAACCCGGATGAAAATTGTAAAAGGCACCTGGCAAATATTCCATACGCCTTATATCATCCTTTAGCATCTCCACAGAAAATTTGCGAATATCCTCCTTTGCTGCACAAACATTCATTGTATATGGTGCATGTGCAACAAGAGGACCAAATGAGTAATCTTTCATCAGTGTCAGAAGACGCTGTACATCTTCATCTTTTATCTCTTTTGCGCTTCCGCCTCTTGGATTTCTTGTGAAAAAGGCAAACGTATCACCGCCAAGCGCTACTTCCTGTTTGCCCATCGCCTCATATCCCTTTGACGAAGAAACGTGATTTCCAATATAAATCATTCTCTATGCTCCTATCACTCTAGCGGCAGACCAATTGTATAAACACCATTAAATACACCGCCAACCTCTAGCATTCTTTCATATGCGCGCTCCTGAAGTGTACCTGTGAAATCATCTGCATCGCATCTTCCATGCCATGGCTCTAAGCATACAAATGGAGCATCCTTAACTGACCAAATTCCGAAACTTGGGAACCCTTCACATTTCATTCCAACATAAGGTGCATCGCTCGTTGGTGACCACAGTCCAAAAATTGGCTCATCAAACTGCATAACTACATACTCCTGTCCATCCGGATAAGCCAGTGCCAGACGTGATGCCTGATCATCCTTTGAAATAATAGCATCTCTTGAAAACAGATCAGCTGTAAGCGGCAGGTCACGCGGCAATACAAGAGTATCATCCTCAAGTGCCATTGCATTTTCTGTAACACGATAACATGTAAATGTTCCTTCAATATTATCGCCCACGTGAAGATGATCTGTATCTGGACCAGCCTCTAGTGTCATACTGGTTAAGAATGCCGGGTGTGCACCAATTGAAAAATACATTTCTTTTGTATCTGTGTTGATTACATTCCAAAGTACAGTTACTTCTGTTCCCTTTAACTGATAACCAACCTCAAGACGGAATGCGAATGGATAATTTTCCATTGTCGTCTCGTTAGATACAATTGAAAACCACAGCGTATCTTGTGTCTGACTGTCCAGTGTAAATTCCATATCTCTCGCAAATCCATGCTGTGTCATTGTATAAGTCTTTCCATTATAGCGGTACTCTTTGTTTTTCACACCACCGACAAACGGAAACAGAATTGGAGAATGACGCTTCCAATACTTTGGATCTCCATCAAATAAATATTCCTTTTTTGTTTTCTTGCCAACCAGACGCACAAGCTCTGCGCCGTGACTTGCAACCTCCAGATAAATGTGTTCGTTTTCTAATTGATATACTGCCATTTTTCCTCCTACATATTTTTTATTGTATTCATTGCATCTTCATAGCTGGTAAACACATGTCCATTCATTTTATTTCGCACTGCACCGTCAATATTTTCCTGTTTGTCATCAAAAAACAGACATTCTTCTGGCTTTAATGAAAATAATTCAAATAACTTCTGGTAGATCGCATCATCTGGTTTTATCATCTTGTAGCGAAATGATAATAACACACCATCTGCCTGATCAATAAATGGAAGCTTTTCTCTGCTGTCATGCAGCTGCTGATCACTGAAATTGGACAATAGATACACACGATATCCCATTGACTTAAGCTTTGGCACCCATGTGCTTGTGTACGGATACTCACCAACTGTACCATTTATATTTTCCATTACCATATAAATTTCTTTTTCAATACCAGGATCGTTCTCAATGAAGCGAGCCAAAAGTTCTTCTTTTGTCAGAACACCTCGGTCAATCTCGTTCCAGTCATCATTTAAAAAGACTGCATCTGCCAGACGTTTCTTTATTTCATCTGAAAATCCAAAATGATCCAGATGCTGCCGCCATGAAAACGGAATCAGTACATTTCCAATATCTAATACAATATTTTTAATCATTACTTTTTTCCTTTCTCAAGTAAACAAACTGTTTCCACATGTTCAGCCTTTGTCCACGGGAACATATCGACTGGTGTTGCCTGCTTTGTGTGATAGCCTTTCTTTGCCAGATATTTGAGATCTCTTGCCAGTGTCTGCGGATTACAAGAAACATATACAATGCGCTTTGGATTTAAAACAGCAACTGAATCCATAAATGCTTCACTGCTTCCGCTTCTCGGTGGGTCCATGAAGACAACATCGGCATGACTTCCCTCCTCTGCCATCTGTGTCATCTGTTCTCCTGCATCTCCCTGAAGAAAATGAATATTTGTCACATGATTTGCTCTTGCATTGGCAATTGCATCCTTTACAGCGAGCGCATTTAATTCAATTCCAAGTACAGTTTTTGCTTTTGATGCTGCAGTCATTCCAATAGTTCCAATTCCACAGTAAGCATCAATCGCAATTTCCTCACCTGTCAGATTTGCCAGCTCAACAGCCTTTTCATACAGCTTTTGTGTCTGCACTGGATTAATCTGATAAAAGGACTGCGCTGATATACGAAAACGGTTATTGCAAAGCACATCTTCAATATAACCCTTTCCGTACAGTACAATATTTCTATCGCCAAGCACCATACTTGTCATTCGGTCATTTACATTTAATACAACACTTGTAATCTCTGGATGCATCTTTAAAAGTGCTTTCACAAAGTTATTTTTTGATGGGAACACTGGTGAAGTAACAACAAGAATCACTAGCACTTCACCTGTTGTAAAGCCTCGTCTGATCATAACATGGCGCAGCAGACCATAACGTGTGCGCTCACTGTAAATCGTAATCTTAAATGATTTGAGCAGTCCTCTTATATCACATATAATCTGATCTGCAGTCTGATCCTCTAACAGACAGGAATCTACCGGCACAACACTGTGACTTTTCTCCTCATAGATTCCAGAAAAAATTTCGCCTTTTTTATAGGAAAATGTTGCTGTCACCTTATTGCGGTAATGGTATGGATTTTTCATTCCGATAATTGGATTTACCGGACAAATTCCTTTTAGTTGTGTTCTCACATACTGTTCTTTTTCTGTAAGCTGTTTCTCATAACTTCCGTTAATATAAGTGCAGCCGCCGCACATACCGGCCGCTGCACACTTATTTGCATTTTTTGTCTTCAATTTAGTTTTCTCCATCTGTTGATTCATCTGTTGATTCATCTGTTAATTCATCTTTTGACGCATCTTGTTCCTTACTCTCGTCCAGATCGCATTTTGACAGAATCTGACTGCTTAATCCCTGCAAAGATGCCAGATCAAACTCCTCATTTCCAGATACAGACATACCATGGCGTGCTGCCAGATCACTTGTGTAATCAGCCAGCGGATATGTTGTGACAATGTCATAATATTCACTAGATTCTCTCTGCTCATAATGAGTTACAACAAAATCAAGTGAGTAATCTGAAATATGAGTTCCATCCTCTTCCTTACTGATTGTTATATTCGCCTGACCGCCAAGCATATTTTCCACTGTATTCTGGATTGACTGGAAATTGCCAAGTGAATAATAAACAAGAGTACGATCTCCATTTTCTGCTGTGATCCATTTAACAGGTTCTACTACATGAGGATATGATCCAATAATCAGATCAACACCATTGTCCGCCAGAAACTGTGCCTGACGCTCCTGCTCCTGCGTGTAGTCCATGCTGTTTTGCTCGCCCCAAAATGGAAATGCGATAATAAAATCAGCTTCCTCTCTTGCCTGCTTTAATATATCAGACAGCCAATCCTCATCATACTGATTTAATAAATATGGACTTGCATCCAGATCAGCTGTCTGGTTAGAACCATAGCTATAATTAATCATTGCAATCTTAATGTTATTTGTCTCCACATAAACAGGCTCATCCTTAGCCTCTCTGGAGTTATTTACACCAAGAAGCGTAATATTCGGATATTTTGTACTAAAATAGCTCATCATCGTATTCAGGCCGGCACTGCCTTCATCCATGATATGATTATTAGCAGCAAGAACAACATTGATTCCTGCATCTGCCATACCATCCGCAAGTTCCACTGCAGTGTTGAAAATACCTGTCTCAGTAGAGGTCGCCCCAAGTTCAATACCACCTAACACAGTATCCTGACTAATCACAGCAAGATCGGCTGCCTTAAAGATATCAGCCATATTTGCAAAATGCTTAGTAAAATCATATGTTCCATCAGCATTCTTTGCGCTTAATGTACAGGAACGATGCATAAGATTGTCTCCTACTGCGACAAGCTTAGCACTAGTTGGCTTAAACACCTCCTCCGTAACCACTTCTGTGTCTGCCTGTACCTGATTTGTCGGTGCCTGTCCATCCACATCAATCGGATATCCCGGATCTTGTACCGGTGTCTGTGAACTAATACTTGCCTTAGCACTCTTAAAACCAGCTAATAAAATACTTCCATAATGGTATCCAAAATAACCAATTACAGCCACCGTAACTAGCATCTCTATTCCCAGTATCATATATATAATTTTAAAAGAATCCTTCTTTTTCTTGCGGGATTTACTCATTCTTCTATTACTGCAGCGTTCTCACTGCACTCCTTTCCATTCTTTATGGGAATTTCCCCTTTGATACCAGATTGCATCGGATTTCTGACCTTTTGACACTGGTATCATCTTATCACATTATAAAACAGCAGGCATAATTTTACAAGATCTTTCTCTGAAATGTCAAGCATGAAAGTTACAGTTACAGCATACCTAATTTTATTACAGTTCACGGAACGCCCATTCGCAGAACTATAATATAAAAAAATAAGCATCTATTTCGTTTCCAAAATAAACGCTTACTTTTTTTACATTACATCACCTTTAAAACGGCCTGTACAATCCATGTAACTCCAACGAATGTAATTGCGCCAAACATCAGATATACTGTACGGATCGGCATTGACGTTCTCCATAAATGTCTTTCATCTATAATATCTGTGATAAATTTCATCTCTGACTCGGAAAGCTTTGACTTATCAAGTGTCATGATCTGCTCATCTTTTTTTGTACACAGAACAATTTCTTCCTTGCGGTTATATGCGCCAAGTACCTGAGACCACTCATACTTACGCTCTTCCTGTGCCTCAATACGATAATTTACGATCTGCTCTTTTGTGATTCGTATATGCTTACCTGTCTTTTTTAACCACTCTTCGTTTTTAGAAGCTCTCTTGAAACGACTGATATGATTATAATTCATATAGACAACAAGAACAAGTAATACAAAGCCCATACCGCCATTGATAATGGCTGTGTTGTTTGTTCCCGTCAAAATCTGAGGGAGTGCTGATGATATCATTAACATAGAAAATGCATACATAACAGCTGTCAGAAACACATAACTTTTCTTTCTGCAGTACATATTCCATATCGACATCTCGTAGAATTTTTTTCCGTCCAGCAAAACGGAACAATCGACCTGATACATCTTTTCCTCTTTTCCGTGCTGCAAATCTCACAGCACCTTGTATTCTTCTGAAAAATCAGCCACAAAAATCAGCCATGATCCAATTTGCGACCTCCATGCCTTTAAGCGTGAGCGCAACATGTGTCTCATCTGCTTTCATCATCCCCATCGCAGTATATTTCTTAACTACTTCCCCATATACTTCATTAAATGATTTGCCAAAGCGTTCATAAAATGACGACAGTCTGACACCTTCTTTTGTGCGAAGACCAAGAAAGGCCATCTCCTCCATTTGTTCCTTCAAAGAAAGTATATCACATTCCGCAAAGCATTTGTCTAAAGACGACTGATCATTCCAGTCAATCTCTGAAAACGCTTTTGTATCAGTAATGACCTTCAAACGACAATAATCACCTGATGAATTTGTTTTCATATACGAAGCAGCACCTGTACCGACACCAAGATATTCTTCACAGTGCCAGTACTTTAAATTGTGTCTGCATACGCTTTCTGGCAATGCATAATTGGAAATCTCATAGTGCTCATAGCCAGCCTCACCTAAAAGTTTCCAGGTAAGTTCGTCCATCTGCACCACTTCATCTTCAGAAGATCGGAAGAGCA
>ERZ827150.1794-NODE-1794-length-25598-cov-4.552637_pt1 | contig 25598 bp, 23 predicted proteins | sample MGYA00519779_ERZ827150 | MGnify/ENA primary metagenome ERZ827150 (study PRJEB31778, sample SAMEA3449267) | human gut metagenome | biome: human gut; feature: human-associated habitat; material: faeces | place: United Kingdom | collected 2010/2012 ...
CGGGCGGCAAGTTCGGACAGGGAAATTATGCGTATTCGGGCGGACTCCACGGCGTCGGCGCTTCCGTTACCAACGCGCTTTCCGAATGGCTGAAAGTAGAGGTTTATCGGAAGCATGTCTATAAGATGAGCTTCAAATCTTACTATAATAAGCGGAAAGGGAAATTTGAATCGGGCGTGCCCGACGGGCCTCTCGAAGATACGGGAGTAGCGACCAAACGGACGGGAAGTTTTATTCGTTTTAAGCCCGATCCCAACGTTTTTTCGGAAACGGATTTCAATCTCGAAACGGTGGAGGAGCGGCTCAACGAATTAGCGTTTTTGAACCGCGGCTTGGAAATTACGCTTATCGACGAGCGCATTTCCATGGCAGAGGCAAACCTCCGCAAGGGAAATTTGGGCGACGACGAAGAAGAATCGGAAAACGAAACTGAAACAGAGCCTCAGGCATTTTTGCTCGGCAAAGTAGACGCTCTCGCGCTCGAAAGCGAGCCTTATCGTATCGTTTACAAATATAATGGCGGCATCAGCGATTTCGTACAAAATCTCAATGAGGGAAAGACGAAACTATATTCCGTCCCCATCTATTACCAAGCGACGAAAAACAATATTCTCGTCGAGTTTGCCATACAACATACCACAGACTTTACGGAAAGTCTCTTTTCTTTCGTCAACAATATACCCACTCCCGAGGGCGGTTATCACGAAGCGGGTTTCCGTTCAGGATTGGTCAAGGCATTGAACGATTATGCTCGTTCCAACGGTTTTTTGAAGGATAAGGATCCCAATTTTCAAGGCGACGATTTCCGCGAAGGTCTGACCGCCGTCCTGTCCATCAAAATGCAGAACGTGCAGTTCGAAGGACAGACAAAAACCAAGCTCGGCAATACCGAAGCCCGCGTTCCCGTTGAAGCGACGGTCATCGAGGGGCTCAATTCTCTCATGGGCGCGCGCGGATATAAAAAGACTTTCGACGAAATCATCAAAAAGGCGCAGGGGGCGGCAAAAGTTCGCCTCGCCGCGAAGCAGGCAAAAGAAAATGCCCGCGCGAAAAACAGCATCGACGGACTCACGCTCATCGGGAAGTTGGCTTCCTGTTCAGGCAGAAAGCCGGAACTCAACGAAATGTTTATCGTAGAGGGCGACTCGGCGGGCGGCACGGCAAAGCAGGCGCGTATCCGTCAATTTCAGTCCATTCTTCCCTTGCGAGGCAAGCCGCTCAACGTCGAGAAGAAGCGGCTCGATCAAATCCTTGCGAACGAGGAAATCCGCACGATTATCAGCGCTATCGGCGCGGGACTCGATCCCGATTTCAAGCTGGATAAAATCAACTATCATAAAGTCATTATTTTATCCGATGCGGATCAGGACGGTATGCATATCCGCTGTATCCTGCTCACTTTCTTTTTCCGCTATATGCGTCCTCTCGTCAATGCGGGGCATGTATATATCGGCATGCCGCCTCTTTACAAAGTCTATAAAGGGGATAAGGTGGAATACGCTTACGACGACAAGGAACTTTCGGAAAAAATTGCTAAGATAGGCAAGGGATATCAATTGCAACGCTATAAGGGATTAGGTGAAATGAGCGCGGATCAGCTTTGGGAAACGACCATGAATCCTGCTACGCGGAATCTGACACAGGTCACTGTGGAAGACGCCGCCAAAGCAGAACGAATGATTACCACGCTCATGGGCGATAAAGTGGAGGGACGGAAGGAGTTCCTCGCAAAATATGCAAATTTCAACAAGAAAGATACGTTTATGGATAAAATAGAGAAGAAGGAGGGCGCAAATGGCCAGGAGTAAGAAAGAGCCTGAAAAGCAGGAACCCGCGGGACAGCTTTATGTCGAGCCCCTCGAAAAAGTTCTTCATTCTTCCATGCTTCCCTATGCGGAATTCGTCATTTTGGACCGTGCTCTGCCGCGAGTGGAGGACGGACTTAAACCCGTGCAGAGAAGAATCCTCTACACGATGAACGAAATGGGACTGACGCCCGACAAACCACATAAAAAGAGCGCGAGAATCGTCGGCGACTGCATGGGTAAGTATCACCCGCACGGCGACAGCTCCGTATATGACGCGATGGTGCGCATGGCTCAGGATTTCAATATGGGCAAAACGCTCGTCAACGGTCACGGTAATTTCGGCAGCGTGGACGGCGACCCCGCGGCTGCCATGCGTTATACGGAGGCGAGGCTGGAACCGCTCGCATTGGAACTGCTCCGCGATATCGACAAGGAAACTGTTCCGTTTTCCCTCAACTTCGACGACAGTTTGAAGGAACCGGATATTCTCCCCGGGAGATTCCCCAATCTACTCGTCAACGGCGCTTCGGGAATTGCAGTAGGGCTGGCTACCAATATCCCCACGCACAATCTCGAAGAAGTCATCAACGGCGTCGTCGCCTATATCGACAATCCCGCAATTTCCCTTGGGGAAATGATGAAATATATCCCTTCGCCCGATTTTCCGACAGGGGGAATTATTATCGCCAACGAGCTCATTCAGGCGTATAAGACAGGGCGTGGGAAAATTACGCTCCGTGCCAAAATTACGGCGGAGGAGACGGATAACGGAAAGACCAACCTTATCATTACCGAACTTCCCTATCAGGTCAATAAAGCGCAGCTTTTAAGAAAAATCGCGGAAATGCGCGAGGAAAAGAAGGACGAGCTCGCCTGTGTGGACTATGTCGCCGACGAGTCAGACCGTTCGGGCATGCGCGCCGTCATTCGCGTAAAAAAGGACGCGGATATCGAAAAGCTGCTCGCGTATCTCTATAAATATACCGATTTGGAAGTGACTTTCGGCATCAACATGGTGGTTATCGCCGACGGCAAGCCTCAACAACTGGGGCTGATGGAAATTATCCGCCACTATGTAAAATATCAGCAGCAGATTATTTTGAGAAGAACGCTGTTCGACCTGCACCAGGCGGAACAGAGATGCCATATCTTGGAAGGATTGATTATCGCCGTCCGCAACATCGACGAGGTAATCGCCATCATCAAAAAATCGGAGAGCACCTCAGATGCGAGAACCAAGCTCATGGCGAGGTTTGAACTGACGGAAATTCAGGCACAGGCAATTCTCGATTTGCGTCTCGCGCGCCTCACCAAACTGGAAGTCTTCAAGTTGGAGGAGGAGCTGAAAGAGCTGAAAAAACTCATTAAAAAACTTACGGCGATTTCCAAGAGCGGGGAATTACAGCTGCAAGTCGTCAAAGACGAAATTACGGAAATCAAGGACAAATATCCCGCTCCGCGACATTCGCGACTCGTGTTCACGACGGAGGAAGCGGACGCACTTTTGGCTCACGCCAGCGAAAAGCAGCCGGGTGTCAAATGTACGCTCGTATATACGGCGGACGAAAGATTCAAGGTTCTGACGGGAAAGCAGGCAGATGCGCTTCAGAAGCCGCTCGAAGGGAAATTTAAGCCCCAGCTCGTCGCCGCGTGCAAGCTGGAAACGGTCACCGACCGGAGAATTTTTGCCTTTACCAATTACGGCAACTGTCATAAGCTGGATATTTATTCTCCCGATTTTGAGTGTAAGCTATCCGACGAGGGCGTTTCGCTCAAAGATTTGTCCAAGGATGCCTTGGACGGAGAAAAGGTCGTGGCACTCTTTGAAATCGGAGAGCGCTTCCCGATCGGAAATCTCATGTTCTTTACAAAGAAGGGCATGATTAAAAAATCGGAATGGAGCGAATACGACAATCAGAGAAAGGACAGTTTCCTTGCGGTAAAGCTCGTCGAAGAAGACGAAGTGATTGCTGTGGAGGAAGAGAGCGGCGAGGAGGACACGATTATTATCGTCACGAAGAACGGGATTTGCCTCAACGCGAAGAAGGACGATGTTCCTACACAGGGCAGAATCGCAGCGGGGGTCCGAGGGATTATGCTTCGAGACGGGGATAGTGTCGCGTTCATGTCCCAGATCAACGGCGAGGGCGAAATTATCATAGCCACGTCGGAAGGTAAGTTCAAAAAAGTGATTTCTTCTCAAATCGAACCGACCGGACGCTATAAGAAGGGCTCGATTATCGTGGGGCTCAGAGAGGGAGATTACGTGCTTTCGGCGAGCTATGTCACCAAGCCCTATCCTCTTGCCGTAGTACAGAAAAATAATGCGGTTTCCGAGCTTTCCAGCGAGGATATTCCTATCGCCATGCAGAGCGCTAAGGCGAGAAAACTTCCCCGCTATGAGGAAGGAACGGTAACGAAAGTCATTCCTCTCCCTTATAAAACGGAAAGTTAAGAATTGTCCGAAACGGTCATAACCTTTCAAAATTCGACATAAATATAGATTATAAATGTATTTTCGGAGGTCGAAAGGTTTGTGGGATTATATTGAGGAACGCGTGAGGAAAAGCGCGGAATATATCGTGGCGACGGGTTGCACCGTCCGCGCGTGTTCCGCGCATTTTAATATCAGTAAATCTACCGTCCATAAAGACGTTTCCGAACGTCTGAAAAACATCGACATGGATTTATACGAAAGAGCGCGGGCTGTATCCGACAGAAATCTGAACGAACGCCATATTCGCGGCGGTATCGCCACGAAACAGAAATACCTCAGAAACGAAAAGACCGAAGACGAATAATACAATCCGATTTTCGAGAGCCGCAGGAGGAATATTTCCCTCTTGCGGTTTCTTTTATAAAAAAATTTTTTAATCGTAAATATGAAAAAGGAATAGAGGTACGATGAATAAAGAACAGTTATTAAAAGAATGGTTGGAAGAAGAAAAGGCCGCTCATATTCACGGATGGGATTTTACGCATATATATATTGGGAAATATGAGGAGGAAAATGATTTGCCTTGGGATTATGGCAAGATAATTCGTCGCTATTTATCGCCGGAAATGAAGCTGTTGGATATTGATACGGGAGGCGGTGAGTTTCTGCTTTCGTTGAACCATCCTCTTTGTCGATTGAGCGCAACGGAAGCATACCCGCCCAATGTAGAATTATGCGAAAAAAAATTGCTTCCGTTAGGAATAGATTTTAGAGAAGCAGACGGATTAAAAAAATTCCCCTTTGAAGACAAGACGTTTGACATTGTAATAAATCGTCATGGAGTTCTCAACGAAAATGAAATATGGCGAGTTTTAAAACCGGATGGGATTTTTATTACTCAACAGGTAGGGGCGGAAAATGACAGGGAGCTTGTTGAATTGTTACTAAATGAGATACCACCGTTACCCTTTCCGAAGCAATATTTGCATAAAGTACAAAAGGCTTTTGAAAAAGTTGGTTTTGTAACCCTTCAGGCGGAAGAGGTTTATCGTCCGATTAAATTTTGGAATGTGGGTGCCCTCGTTTGGTTTGCGCGGATCATTGAATGGGAATTTCCCGATTTTGATGTAAAGAAATATCTGAACAACTTATATCATGCCCAAGAAATATTGGAGAAGAAAGGAACAATAGAAGGCAGAATACATAGATTTCTTTATGTGGCTAAAAAATAGTTTTATTATATTGGGCCGAAATTTGGTTTGTTAAAGGCTTTTGGATATTGCGGACAAATAAAAATTAACCTTTCCGACGGAAAACAGAGCGGGAATTGTGCCTGATATCGCACCGCTCATGAGTTGGCCAAAAAACTTTATTTCAGGCCGGTTCATACATTTTCCGAAAACAATTGTAAAGAATTTATGAGGAGGATTTTGTCTGTCAAGTCAATAAAATATGATTATTTTACTCTCAACGCTTGAAATTTTTCGATAAATATGGTATGATTGAGGAAAAATAAAGATGTCGGATTTATCGACAAAGACGATTGAAAGGAGCTTTTATTTTTATGTACAATATCAGAAACGTTACGAAAGATGTAGTGTGGCTGGGCGGCGACGACAGAAGACTCGCCCTGTTTGAAAATGTATTTCCTCTGCCTAAAGGGGTTTCTTATAATTCCTATCTTTTGACGGACGAAAAGACCGTTTTGCTCGATACGGCGGACGAGGCGATTGCCGAACAATTCTTTGATAATCTCGAAGCTGCGCTCAAAGGTCGTAAGCTCGACTATCTTATCGTTAATCACATGGAGCCTGACCACTGTTCGCTTCTTCGCGGAGTCCTCCGCCGTTATCCCGATGCGACACTAGTCGGAAATGTAAAAACTTTTACCATGATTTCCAACTTTTTTGACTTTAAGGAGGTAAAGACACTTACAGTTAAGGAAGGCGATTCTCTTACGACGGGAAAACATACGCTCAGATTTTATTTTGCACCTATGGTGCACTGGCCGGAAGTCATGGTCACTTATGACGAGACGGATAAAATTCTCTTTTCCGCCGATGCCTTCGGTTCTTTTCATTCTCTCGACGGAAATCTTTTCAGCGACGAGGTGAATTATGACCGCGACTGGCTGGACGAAGCGCGCAGATATTATACGAATATCGTTGGAAAATATGGCGCCATGGTACAGATGGCGCTCAAAAAGCTTTCCACACTTGACATCGCCTATATCTGTCCGTTACATGGCTTGATTTGGCGGGAAAATTTTGCGTATTTTTTGGACAAGTATGACAAGTGGAGTCGTTACGAAGAAGAATCCAAGGGCGTCGTCATCATTTACGGCTCCCTGTACGGGCATACCGCAAACGCTGCGGCAATTCTCGCATCTAAGCTTTCGGAAAACGGGGTGAAGGACGTGCGCGTTTACGATGCTTCCAAAACGCACGTTTCCGAACTCATCTCCGAAATTTTCCGTGTCAAAAACGTCGTTCTCGCTTCGCCCACCTATAATGCGGAAATCTATACTCCCATGAAAAATCTGATTGCAGATATGAAGGCTTTGGCGGTACAGAACAAAAATTTTGCGATTATCGAAAACGGAAGCTGGGCCCCCGCCGCAAAAGCGCAGATGACAGCGGAACTTTCCGCCTTGAAAAACTGTACTTTTGAGGATATCTCTGTCACCGTACGTTCCTCCTTGAAAGAAGAGCAGCTCGTGCAGCTCGAGGAGCTCGCAGAGAGCCTCGCCGCAAAGGTGAAGGCCTAAAAGATTCCGAGGGGAATTTATGAAAAAGATAGCGGTCATCGGGCTGGGAATTATTGGAAGCTCGATTTGCAGGGCATTGAGAAAAGCGGGATGTTTCGTCGCGGGTAGCGACCTCGATGGAATGACCCTTTCCTACGCCAAAAATCAAGGCTATATTCAAGAGGAAGCTGAAAATTTTACAGAGTACGACGCGGTTTTTTTGGCCGTACCGCCTCGCGCGGCAATCGCTTTGCTGGAATCGGCGGAGTTCAAAGAAGGGACATTTGTAGCAGATGTCTGTGGGATTAAGGCGGAGATAGAACGAGCAGTTTTCTCCGCTCCCCGCCGGTATCGATACATAGGGCTGCATCCGATGGCGGGTAAAGAGACGAGCGGTATACTGTCTTCCTCAGAGGAAATGTTTGACGGAGCCAATCTTGTCGTTGTCGTTTCCCCAAAGACAGAGAAGAGCGCGATAGAAGAAGCATTGGCGTACGCGAAACTGATGAATTTCGGCCGAATTACCGAATGTAGTGCCGAGGAACACGACAAAAAGATCGCGCTGACTTCTCAACTTGCACATCTCGTTTCCAGCGCCTATGTAAAGAGCCCTTCAGCCCGAAACTGCGAAGGTTTTACGGGCGGTAGCTTTCAGGATATGACGCGTATAGCGGGCGTAGACGAGCGTATTTGGTCACAGCTTTATCTCTATAATCGTTTCAATATTTTAGCGGAGCTCGACGGGCTCATCGAAAATCTGAAAGTATATAGAGATGCCATTTTTCAAGGCGACGAAAGGTCTTTGTCAGCAGAGCTGAAAACGGGAAGATTATTGCGAGAAGAGATAAAAAGCGGAAAAGAGTGATTTTTTTATATTCTTTTCAAAAAATATTGCATAATAGGGTTTACTTTTTTCATAAACTCTGTTATAATAGAGTTGTTAAAGTAAAAATAATCGGCAGTTATCGAAATGATGAAACCTTGTTTTCTCAAAATAGTGACCGTAGTTGACGGTGAAGAGAGTATTTTTTTACAGGAAGCAGAAATGGAACTCTTTTCTGAATCTGCAAAGCTGCGCTATTTTGAAAACGGAGGAAAAGTCAGTCTCCATATTTCAAACGGGCAGGTTACCGTTGCGCGTGAGGGAGATTATATTTTGCAACTTCTCTTAAAAGAAGGTAAGAAAAACCGAGGAATAATCGGAATTTCAGGCTCAGAAGGAGAAGTAGAGACGGTAACGCATAAAATCGGATTTGCAATCAAAAAAAATTCGTTGTTGATGTCGATGAAATATACTTTGTTATTTGACAGCGGAAAACAAGAGATGCATTTGAAACTTGTCGCGCGAAGCAAACAAATTTCGGAGGAACAATGAAAATCCAGTATTTGGGACATTCGTGTTTCAAATTGACCGAGAGTACGGGAACGACGATTGTCACAGACCCCTATAAAGGTATCGGGTACGACTTGCCCAAAGGACTCACAGCGGACGCTGTGACGGTAAGTCACGGACACTTCGACCATAATAATGTCGGAGCAATCGGCGGGCGCCCCCGTATAATTGATAAGGAAGGCTTCTATGAATTGCCGGGCGTGGAAATCACGGGAATCAGAAGCTATCACGACAATGAAGGTGGCCGGCAGAGAGGAGAAAATATCATATATAAATTCCGCATGGACGGATTGGAAGTATGCCATATGGGCGATTTGGGCGAGGAGTGCTCTTCGGAGCTTTTGGAGATGTTGCTTCCCGTGCATATCCTTCTTATTCCTGTCGGTGGAACTTATACGATAGACGGGAAATTGGCGAAAGAATACGTAGATAGAATGATGCCGGAAATCGTGATTCCCATGCATTATAAAACACGCAGTCTTTCGCTCGATCTCGATAAAGCGGATAATTTTCTTGACTTGTTCGATGATGAAGAGACAGAAATCAGTCATAGAGATGTCTTGGAATTTTCCCGCGACGATTTGACAGAAGAAAAAACAAAAATAATCTTAATGGAGAGGACTAAACACTGATGAATGAACGCGCTTTGGAAGAACTCAAACAAGCTTACACAGAATATCTTTCCACTTTGAGTATTGGAAGTTTACGCTCGGTCGGCAGGCATGTCGGCGTCAATCAGTCTACGTTGAAAAAAAAGGGCGCGCTGGTAAAGGATATCGTGGAAATACTAATCGGTAATGTTCCTCCCGCCGCTAAGACCAATCGGGGCGCGCCTGTCAAAGATGCCTATATCGATCCGAAGATATTCAGCAAATTGGATGAAATAAAATTTCTGTATCTTTCCGGAATTACCGAAGATGATACGGAGGCAAATATTCCCGAAGCCGCGGAGAAACAGGAGGTGGCAGATAATGTCATCGACTTTCGTTCCCCGGAATACGAGCCTCAGCAAGGTTATTTTGAGCAAGAAGTCTACACCGGACAGTTGGAAACAATAAACGGCGTATCTTCTTTATTTCCGCTCAATGGTCGCGATGCGTCTGTCGAAAAGATAATCGTCACGGTTTCCGAAATTAAAAAGCATGACTTGCGCGATGGCGATATTGTCGTTTGTCACGCGGAAAAACGTCATGCGGCACTCGTTGCTACGGAAATTCTTTCCGTAAATAGTTTGCCTGTCGGCGAGGATAAACGTTCTCGTTTTGAACTCAGCGAGGTTTGCTATCCCGATCAGCGCATTTCTTTCTATTTGGAAAAATCTAATTCTTCCGCATTAAAATATATCGATTGGTTGATTCCTTTAGGAAAAGGACAGCGCGGTGTCGTTACTTCTTCTCCGAAAGCCGGGAAGACCATGTTACTCAAAGAGGTTGCAAAAGCGGTTTCTGAGGAGCACCCCGATATTCGTCTACTAGTATTGCTTACCGAGCAATCTCCCGAAGCAGTCGGAGAATTCAAGAAGATTGTTCCGAAAGCAGATTTTATTTATACCACCTATGACGATGAGTCTGAAACCCATGTTTTCGCCGCAGATTTTCTTTTGAAACGCGCGAAAAGATTCGCGGAAATGGGAATGGATGTTCTCATGCTCGTGGATTCTCTTACGGCATTAGCTCATGCCTATAATGAAACGGAAGAATCTTCCGGCGGGAAGACGCTTTCCTGCGGATTGGAGAGCAAGACGCTCCATTATATTAAGAAATTTTTCGGCTCGGCGAGGTGTCTTGCGCAAGGTGGTTCTCTCGCCATTCTCGGTACGCTTTCCGTCGATACAGGCAATCCCATGGACGATATTTTGGCCGGAGAACTTCTCGGCGCAGCAAATTCGGAAATTCGTTTGAGCGATATGCTCGTCGCAAAAAATGTATTCCCCGCTATCGATGTGGCGCATTCGCAGACAAAGCGCAGCGATTTGCTTTTGACTCCGGAAGAATTGAAGTGCGAAACTTTCATTCGCAATCGCTATCTTTCCACCTTCGAAGCCGAAGATTTAGCACAACTTATCGAAAAGAGTACAAGTTCCGCTCAGCTCTATAAAATAGCTTCTTCTGCAGTTAAAGAAAAATAAATAATAAAATTGAGATTAAAAAAATATGAAAATAGCGGCCTATTTTGGCCGTTATTTTTTGTGGAAAAGTGAAAATATTTGATTTTCGAAACTCAAAAAACAGATTTTAAGGTTTTTCTCTTAAAAAATACCATTATCGACACTTTTGTATTTTTGGGTTATAAGTTTTTTCTATACAATATCTTGTGCAATCCTCTTGACTTTACCACAAGATATGGTATAATATAAAGGCACCGATTGATGAAACACAATATCTTGTGTTAAAAATAGAAATATGGCACAATATATTGTGGTAATAAGTTTGCAGGGTGAATAGAAAGGAAAGAGAGGGTGAAGGCTATGAAAATTATTAAAAGAAGCGGACAAGAAGCGATATTTGATGAAGAGAAAATCGTCAATGCCGTGAGAAAAGCGAATAAAGAAGTCAATGAGGTTTCGCGTATTTCAGAAGAACAAATCCGCGCGCTTGCGGACAACGTGATGAAAGAGTGTTCTCAGATGGGGCGTTCCGTCAATGTGGAAGAAATCCAAGACATGGTAGAAAATCGCTTGATGGACATGAAGGCCTTTATCCTTGCCCGCAAATATATTACGTATCGTTATTCTCGCGCCCTCGTCAGAAAATCCAACACGACGGACGCGCAAATTCTTACGCTCATCGAATGTAATAATGAAGAGGTAAAGCAGGAAAATTCCAATAAAAATCCCACAGTCAACAGCGTTCAGCGGGATTATATGGCGGGAGAAGTCTCTAAAGACCTCACTCGGCGTATTCTTTTGCCCGAGGACATCGTCGCCGCTCACGACCAGGGAATTATTCATTTTCACGATGCGGACTATTTTGCGCAGCATATGCATAATTGTGACCTTGTCAATCTTGAAGACATGTTGCAGAACGGGACGGTAATTTCGGGGACGCTTATCGAAAAGCCGCATAGTTTTTCGACTGCCTGCAATATCGCTACGCAGATCATCGCACAGGTTGCCTCCAACCAATACGGCGGACAGAGTATCTCTTTGACGCATCTGGCGCCTTTTGTTGATGTCAGCAGAAAGAAAATCAGAAAAGAGGTCGCCGAAGAATTGTCTGAAGTAGGCGTTTCCGACGAAGCTCATATTGCCAAAATTGCGGAAAAACGCCTGCGCGACGAAGTCCGCAAGGGAATACAGATGATTCAATATCAGGTAGTAACCCTTTTGACGACTAACGGACAGGCGCCTTTCGTGACGGTATTTATGTATCTGAACGAAGCGCGTTCCGCGCAGGAAAAATCGGACTTGGCGCTCATTATCGAAGAGACGCTTAAACAGAGAATCCAAGGGGTCAAAAACGAATCAGGCGTATGGATTACGCCGGCGTTTCCCAAACTCATTTATGTCTTGGAACCCGATAATATTTCCGAGGAGCAGCCATATTGGTATTTGACGGAGCTCGCGGCTAAATGCACTGCGAAGCGTATGGTTCCCGATTATATTTCCGAAAAGAAAATGCTGGAATATAAAGTGGATAAGAACGGGGAAGGACATTGTTATACCTGCATGGGGTGCCGGAGTTTTTTGACGCCTTATGTGGACGAGAACGGTAAACCGAAGTATTACGGTCGCTTTAATCAGGGAGTCGTAACCATCAATTTGGTCGATGTCGCGTTGTCTTCGGGCGGAAACGAAAAGAAATTCTGGGAAATCTTTGATGAAAGGCTCGAACTTTGTTATCGGGCGCTCATGTATCGTCACAACAGGCTGAAAGGAACCGTTTCCGATGCGGCGCCTATTCTTTGGCAGTATGGAGCGCTCGCCCGCTTGAAGAAAGGGGAGACCATCGATAAACTTCTGTACGGAGGATATTCCACGATTTCTTTGGGATATGCGGGACTTTACGAGTGTACAAAATATATGACGGGCAAGTCGCATACGGATGAAGAAGCGAAGCCTTTCGCCTTAGCCGTGATGCAGCACATGAACGATAAATGCAAAGAGTGGAAAGCCAAGGAAAATATAGACTTTTCCCTTTACGGCACGCCGTTGGAGAGCACCACGTATAAATTTGCGAAATGCTTGCAGAATCGTTTCGGAATTATTCCCGGAGTCACGGATAAAAATTATATTACCAATAGTTATCATGTGCATGTCAGCGAGAAGATAGACGCCTTTACAAAGCTGAAATTTGAAAGTGAGTTTCAACAGCTTTCTCCCGGCGGGGCAATCAGTTATGTCGAAGTTCCTAATATGCAGAATAATTTGCCCGCAGTGCTCGCAGTCATGAAGTTCATCTATGAAAATATTATGTATGCGGAGCTCAATACTAAGAGCGATTTTTGCCAAGTTTGTGGCTATGACGGAGAAATTGTAATCGTCACGGACGAAAACGGTAAACTTGTATGGGAATGCCCCAATTGCGGCAACCGCGATCAATCGAAGATGAACGTTGCAAGGCGCACCTGCGGATATATCGGAACGCAGTTTTGGAATCAAGGCAGAACGCAGGAAATTAAGGACAGAGTCCTGCACTTATAATCGCCTATGAATTACGCCGAGATTAAATGGACAGACATCGCGAACGGAGAGGGGGTTCGGATTTCCCTTTTCGTTTCGGGATGTACGCATCATTGTAAAAACTGTTTCAATCAAATAGCTTGGGATTTCAATTACGGGCGTCCTTTTGACGAAGAAATCCAAAGGGAGATTTTCGATAAGTTAGGCGCATCATATATAGCGGGGCTTTCTTTGCTCGGCGGAGAACCGTTGGAACCTCAAAATCAAGCCGCATTGCTTCCCTTTGTGAAAGAGGTTCGAAAGAAATATCCCAAAAAGACGATTTGGTGCTATACGGGTTATACTCTGAATCCGGAAACGGGAGAACTCTTTGAGAAAAATAAAAATACGACGGCTACAAAGGAATTGATTTCTCTCTTTGATGTTTTGGTAGACGGTCCGTTCGTGGAAGAGCTGAAAAAGATAACGCTTTTGTTTCGCGGCTCTTCCAATCAACGAGTTCTCGACGTAAAAAAATCAATTTCGGAAAAAAAGCCCGTTTTATATCTTGATTAATCGGAAAATACCTGCTATAATAGATAGTAGGTATTTTATTTTTGGAGGGGAGAAATAAACATGAGAAATCCCGAACAAACGATAGGCGCTTTAATCGAGAAATCTCCTTTGACGCAAATTTGCTATATTGACGCAGATGGTTATCCGATTACAAAAGCTATGCTTAAACCGAGAGAACGCGAAGGGATAAAAACTTTTTGGTTTTCTACGAACACATCGTCCAATAAAGTAAAGTGTTTTCTTTGTAACCTTAAATCAAGTATTTATTTTATTGATCGGCGTTTTTTTCGAGGCGTAAGTTTAGCCGGATATATCGAAGTTTTGCAAACTGTGGAGGTCAAGAAACGAATTTGGAGAGAGGGGGATACGATGTACTATCCCGGAGGAATCGAAGATCCTGATTATTGTGTATTAAAATTTACGGCAGAAAAAGGACGTTATTATAGTAATTTTAAGTCGGAAGATTTTAATCTGTAAGGAGAATTTATGTTTTCAAAGCGCGGCAATGCGGTAAAAATGGCTTTCATCATTTCAATTTTGTGTTTTGTCTTGGCATTTTTGTCGCTCCTGTCGGCGGGGATTCTCTTTTTTAGGGGCGGAGGAAATATTTTCAAAGTCGGCAGACCGGAAATTTTTTCTGTTTCTGTTTTCGGGCGGAATACTTCTTTGTTCCGCCTATTTTTGTGTAATGCGTGTTTTCTTTTGAAAAAGGAGAGGAAAAGTAAAAAAGAATACTTTTATATGTGAGTACTTCGGAAAACGTATTTCTCGCAGATGTGATTTTGTCCTTTTCGCGAAAAAAAGAATTGAAAAAATAAGGTAATCATAAAGTTTGAGTATTCTGCTCGCCAAAATTGCAGAAATTACTAATGAGGATATATATGAATAAAGTTTTACAAAGTACGGGAGCTTTCTGGAATTCCGTAGATTGGAAGGCGCTCTTGAAGAATATAAGAGAATTTTTTAATAGCTACGTGTTCTATATTTTTGAGACGCTTGCAGCTTGTCTCTTCGTCGCAACGAGTCAGGAAGTCGTCGGGGCGGTTTGTTTTGTAGCCCTTATTGCCTTTATTCTTTTGATTTGCGACGATATTCTTCCAACGACGTTGCCCTTTCTATTGATTTCTGCTTTTACGACAAATTGTTACGATTCTTTTGATACCTTCTTTCCCTATATTAAGTATGCGCCGGCTGTTGCTCTCTGTTTGATTTTTCACTTTATTTTTTATCGCAAACCTATGAAAACGGGGGAGAGCGCCTATGGCATTTTGGCTGTCGGAGTGGCTATCATGCTCGGAGGGATTGGGAATTTTTCCTTGAAGGAATATGCCATAGGCTCCTATTATATGTTGGGGCTTGGCTTTGGAATGTTGGCTACTTATTTTCTGATGAAATCTCAGTTTTCCGTAAAACGAGATTACGATATTAAAATTCGTTTTTCCGCAATCATGACCTTTTTGGGCCTTTTATGCGTATTTATCATCGCATCGGGATATTACAAAAGCTATAAGGGGATTCCTACTTCCTATGCCTTGGGCTTTTCCCGAAACAACATTTCTACGCTTTTAATGTTTGCAATGCCGTTTCCGCTTTTTCTTGCATTAAAGCGCCCTTGGACCGCGATCCTTTCTCCCGTGTTCTATGCTGCGATTGCCGTCAGTACGTCGCGGGGAGGGCTTCTATTCGGGAGCGTTGAAATTTTAGTCTGCTGTGCCTATTGGGTATTTTGCGGAAAAAAACGATTGTTCAGAACTTTGTTATGTCTTGCGGCTTTGTTGTTAATATTCCTTTGCTTCGGACAAATTATTATTGATGTCATTCAGGATCGTTTCCTCGCGGATGACGTCATCACCGGAGACGCTCGTTATGAAATGATGTTGCAGGCTATCGAAAAGTTCAAAAAGAATCCGCTGGTAGGATTCGGGATTCTCGACAACGATATCGTTTACGGTGAATATAAAAAGAAAGGCTCTATGGCTTGGTATCACATGATGATTCCTCAAATCATCGGTAGTATGGGCTTAGTCGGCGTAGCCGCGTATCTCTTCCAATTTATCGGCAGAGTAAAATTGATCTTCCGCAATTACTGTACTTGGTCTCTGTGTCTGGGTATTTCTTATCTCGGCATATTGATGATGAGTCAAGTAAACCCCGGCGAATTTTGCCCTTTGCCGTTTGAGCTCCTTACCGTTCTCTTGTTCATTTTACAGGAACGAAGATTGGAAAATCCGTTATTACCCTTAAAGGAAAAAGGCCGTAAGTAATTTTGAGAAAATCCGTCGCATACAATATTTGTATGAAGACGGTTTTTTTTCGTAAAAAAGCATTTATTCTCGCGGGAATATTATCGATTGCGACGGTAATTTCGGGGATTTTTTACGCACATGCTCTCATCGGAGCTGTAGAGGTAAATGTAGGAGAAAGTTTTTATTTTCTCATTTCCGAAGAAGAAAATGTCGCGGCTTCGGCCGAAGAAGTATATCTCGATGGCGGGGCGGGATATGTGATGAGTCGGGGCCGCACAAATTATGCCGTATATTCCTGTTATTTTACGGAGACGGATGCAAAAACCGTACGAAATAATTTGAATGACAAGGACATACCCGCTTCGGTTATTGAAGAGAGTGTATCCGTTCTGTATTTGAAAAAACGTTCGGAAAAACAGAATGCCGAAAAACTTTCCGGGTGTTTTTCTACATTGAGTAGCTGTATTCATCTGTTATACGATATGGCCAATAAAGCGGAAACAGGGGAATATACGCAACAGACATTGAGACGGACGCTGTCTTCCGTAGGAGGAGTTTTATCCTGCCTGGCAGAGGAAAATTCCGGAGGAATATTTACAGATATTTCCGCCTGTGCCGCGCAGGCGTCTTTAATGTCCGAAGAAATTATTCGTGGAACGATCTATGCAAAAGATATCCGATATCTTCAAGTTTACCTGTGTGATTCTTATCTTTTATTAGCCTCCGAATTTTCTATTTGACCCTCGAAAAAGTTGTCTCACGGTTTCAGTTGTGCTATAATAAAAATATGACATGTATTTTTATTTACAATCCGAACAGCGGACGGGGAAAAATCGAGAAAAAACTTTCGTATATCGTAAAAAAGTTGAAGACGAAATACGAGAAGGTAGATGTATACGCTACAAAGGCTAAGGGGGATTTGACGCAAAAGGTACGGGAAGTTGCGGATAAATACGATTGCGTTGTGTTTTCAGGTGGAGACGGAAGCTTTAACGAAGTTTTGCGCGGAATTGGCGATATGGAAAAATTACCTCTTCTCGGATATATTCCCGGCGGAACGGCAAACGATATCGCGCATAGCTTGGGAATTGCCCGAAAAAGCGTGCGCAAAGCGGTAAAAGTCGTTCTTAAAGGTCGTAAAGAGTATCTCGATTGTATGCGCATCAACGGTAAAGAATACGCCATGTATTCTGTTTCGGCAGGGGCTTTTACCAGTGCTGCCTATACGACGCCGCAGGAGGCAAAGCGAGCACTGGGACTTCTCGCTTATGGCTTAGAAGGAATCCGAAAAAATCTTCCCTTCAAAGTTTTTCCTATGGCGGTTGAAGACGGAGCGCAAAGGACAGAAACCGAAAGTGTCTTTACATTGATTATGAACACCAAATGTGTTGCCGGTTGGAAAATGAACGGAGGGGGGTCCATGAGCGACGGTATTATGGAATGTGCGGTCGTCAAACAAAAGATAAGCCCTAATCTCTATAATAAAGCTCGCGCGTTGTTTGCGCTTGTCCGTCTTTTTGTATTCGGATATCGTTTTAAGGAGAAAAATTTACTCCGTTTGAAGGGAGAAAGATTACGGTTTGAAGTTCCTGACGATGTGGTATGGAATTATGACGGGGAAAAAGGGGCGAGCGGCAGTATAGACATTGAAGTCCTTCACAGAAAGGTTCCGCTTCTCGTTCCAAAAAATAATAAAAATATTTAGAGAAAATACTATCAAAACGCTTGCTTTTTTCTTTCTTATTCAGTATAATAAATAAGCTTGTTGATGAGCAAGCACTTGCTACTGTGGCTCAGTCGGTAGAGCGAGTGATTCGTAATCACTAGGTCGCCGGTTCAAATCCGGCCAGTAGCTCCATCAATCCCATATATTGTGGTTTTTCAATGATAATGACACAATATATGGGATTTTTTTATTTTTACAAATCTTGTTTTCGGAGCACTTTTTCCGCTTTTGGTGTCAATTTAGGTGTCAAAAACGGTGTCATTTTTCGAGCCTATATACCGCAAAAGACATTTTGTATCTTTCCGGATACGCTTTCAAGGTATTCCGTCGTAGTATCCGTATATATATTTTGCGTAACTTCCAACGATGCGTGTCCGAGCAAATATTGTTTGAGCTTCGGTTGTATGTTTCCTTCTTCCAATCTCGTCGCATAGGTATGCCGCAAAATATGGAGAGTAACATTTAATCCCGTTTCTTTCGCGATTCTTTCGGTTGCTTTACGGACTGCATTGTAAGAATACGGAAAGATGGCGTCGCCGCTCATACATTTGATTTCATTGCATATACTTCGGGGAACCGGTACGATGCGATATCCCGCGTCCGATTTCGGCGTTTGCTCGATTTTTTCTCCGTTTACGAACACTACATTTTTATTGACCGAAACAATACCTTTTTCGAAATCGAAATCGGAACGTTTCAGCGCGAGAGCTTCTCCTATTCGCAATCCCGTACTGAGTAAAAATCGATACAATAAAGAATATTTCGTCTGGGAGGCTGCTCTCAAAAAGATTTCTTGTTCGGCTCTCGTGAGTGCTTTTTTATGCGAAGCCTTATGCCTTTTGATTTCCACGGCATCGCAGGGGTTATTTTTGATTATCCCTTGTATTACCGCCTTTTTGAATAATTGAGACAGATTTATTTTACACATGTCTCTTATTCGTTCCGCCTTTATTCCGACCAACAACTTTTGAATATCGTTTGAAGTTATGTCGTCCAGCGTCTTATCTTGAAATGCTTCTTCCGCGTATTTTAACGACTTCTTCAACGATTGTAACGATGAGGGTTTCAAATTGGGCTTTTTATAGATCTCGATCCATTCGGACATATAGGTAAGAAACATAGGGCTCGATTTTTTGCGCGGTTTTACCTTTTGAGGGGTGCGCTGTCTTCTGCTTCGGTTGTTTCTCAGAAACTCTCTGATTTTGTTTGTAACATCTTCGTAATTCCTCCCGTATAGACATGTTAAGGGGAATGATGACGATAAATAAGACATGTTACGAGGGAAGGGATAAAACGGGAAAATATGTACGGATAACGGAAAGCCCGAAAACAAATAATTCTATAAGAGAAGTGCCCATACCGAAACAACTATTGATGCTGATGAAGGCTTGGAAAAAGAAAAGCCATTCCAAGTATGTGGTATCGAACGGAGAAAAAGGGGTATCGTTGAGGGGATACCAGAGGATATTCGAAAGATTATTGAACAGAATAAAGATAGCGCATAAAGGATTTCATGCATTGAGGCATACATTTGCGACGCGAGCACTGGAATGCGGAATGGATGTAAAAACATTGTCGGAAATTCTGGGGCATAAGAATACGAATATTACGTTGAATCGATATGTGCATAGCCTAACGGAGCATAAACGAGAAATGATGAACAGAGTCGGGCGGTTAATTTCAGAATTATGACTATATATAAAAGAGCCACCTATTATCATAATAGGCGGTCGTTTTTTCGGAAAAACGACCGCCTGCTTACTCTAACTATTCTCTTCTAAATATTGGATAGAGGATTTTTGACGAATTTTGCGATAAATGCTTTCAAACTATTGCCTTATTTATAAGTTTATGCTATAATATACATTATATTGAGCCGCCTATTATGATAATAGGCGGTCAGAAAAGCGGAAAGAAATCAGCCTGTAACGCGTTGTCGGAAAAGGAAAACAGAGAAAAATGGCGATAAAACTGTATGAACACAATCGAGTTGCATACGAAACCGCGAAAGTCCTGCTTGAAAGAGAGGGAAAAGCGGCGATAGTCCATCCCACGGGGACGGGCAAATCTTTTATTGCCTTTAAGCTTTGTGAAGAGAATTCCGACAAGAAGATTTTATGGCTTTCGCCGAGCGAATACATTTTCAAAACGCAGTTAGAGAACCTGAAAAGTACTTCGGAAGGATATACGCCCGACAATATTGTTTTTTATACGTATGCCAAACTGACATACCTTTCGGACGATGAAATCGAAGAGATAAAACCGGAATATATCATATTGGACGAATTTCATCGTTGCGGAGCGGAAGTATGGGGAAAAGGCGTACAAAAGGTTTTGAGGACGTATGCGAATGTTCCGGTTTTAGGACTGTCGGCGACGAATATCCGTTATCTGGATAATCAGAGGGACATGGCGGAGGAATTGTTTGAGGGGAATATTGCGAGCGAAATGACGCTGGGGGAAGCGATTGTGCGCGGGATACTCAATCCGCCGAAGTACGTACTTTCCGTGTTCCAATATCAAAAGGATTTGAAAAAGTATTCTTACCGAGTAAAACACGCGAAAAACAAGGCGGTGAGAGACGCAGGGGAGAAATATCTGGAAGCGTTACGTCGAGCATTGGATAAAGCGGACGGGCTGCCCGAAATCTTCGAGAAGCATATGGAGAATAAGCGCGGGAAGTATATCGTATTCTGCGCGAATGTCGAACATATGGAGGAGATGACGGGATATGCAGAGGAATGGTTCGGGGGAATAGACGGTAATCCGCATATCTATAAAGCGTATTCGGATGACCCGGAAACGAGCAAAGCCTTTGAGAACTTCAAAAAAGACGAGAGCGATCACTTAAAGCTGTTGTATTGTATCGATATGCTGAACGAAGGGGTACACGTCGACGATGTGAGCGGCGTTATTTTACTGCGCCCGACGGTCTCTCCGATTATTTACAAACAACAGATAGGGCGGGCGTTATCGGCGAGCAAAACGACGAAAGCCGTTATATTCGATATCGTGATGAACATAGATAACCTGTATTCGATCGGGACGATAGAAGACGAGATGCAGGTAGTAATGACGTATTACCGCGAGAGAGGCTTGGAAAACGAAATCGTAAACGAGCATTTCAAAATTATAGACGAAGTGCGCGGCTGTATAGAGTTGTTTGAACGGCTGAACGATACGCTGTCGGCGTCATGGGAGTATATGTTCGGGGAAGCGAAAAGGTATTACGAGGAGAACGGAAACCTGGAAGTTTCGAAGAACTACAAGACCGAGCAGGGATATTCCTTGGGAAGCTGGCTGACGACGCAGAGAAAAGTAAGGCGAGGAGAACAGTTCGGGATACTCGGTCGAGAGAGAATAGAGAAGCTCGACGGTATCGGAATGCGTTGGGAAAGCTATAAGGATTTGTCGTGGAACAAGTATTATACTGCGGCAAAGAAATACTATGCCGAACACGGGGATTTGAAAGTACCGGTATCGTATACCGTAAACGGTTTGAACCTCGGTTCTTGGATAAGCAATTTGCGCACATACAGAAAGAACGGCGGACAATCGTCGTTTATCAGCGAAGAACGAACGAAGGCGCTGAATGAAATCGGAATGATATGGGATGTATCGGATACGCTGTGGGAGAGGAATTACAAAGCCGCAAAAGCGTATTATAAGATCCACGGGAATTTGGATATTCCGCTGACGTATGTGACAAAAGACGGAATCAAGCTCGGAATATGGCTGAATAACGTCCGCGGAATCCATAACGGAAAAATAACGGGTAGGAAGCTGACACGGGAACAGGTAGAAGCGTTAAACGAAATCGGAATGCTATGGTCGCCGAAATTTGACAGAGCGTGGGAGAAAGGATATGCCTACGCTAAAGCATATTACGAAACCCACGGCGATTTGAAGGTGCCGTCGACCTATAAGGAACAGGACGGTTACAGACTTGGTGCGTGGATATGCAATCAAAGGGAACAGAAAGAAAGATTAAGCGTTCCGCGTAAAGAAAGGCTGGCCGAAATCGGAATGATATGGGAAAAAACGGATTCGTGGGAAGTGAGGTATGCGTTGGCAAAGGCGTATTATATGGAACACGGGGATTTGCAAGTCCCGCCGAAATATATCGCGGAAGGCGTATGGCTGAATAAATGGCTGAACGAACAAAAACAGATTTACCGCGGAAACCGAAAGGGCAAAGTTTTGACGAAAGACCGGATTGCAATGCTTGAAGAAATCGGAATATGTTTGGAAGACAAAAACGCAGTCGATAAAGTGTCTGTATGGGAACAAAACTATACGGAAGCGAAGAAATTTTATTTGTCGAACGGTCATTTGAACATACCGAACGATTATCTGACGTCGGACGGAAAAAAACTCCATGCCTGGATAATCCGCCAGCGGGCATTGTATAAAACAAAAAAATTATCCGCAGAACAGGTAGCTCGTTTGGAAAACATAGGAATGGTCTGGATGCCCGACGACACATGGGAAGTCGGATTCGAACATGCGCGGTCGTATTTTGAGAAACATGGCGATTTGCTGGTGATGAGCCAGTATGTCTGCAACGACGGATATAAACTCGGAAATTGGATAACCAATCAGCGCGCCAATAAAACGAGCGGAGACCAGTACAGAAAGTTGAGTTCGGAACAAATAACGCGGCTTGAAAAGATAGGAATGGTCTGGAACGTACAGGAATATCAGTGGCTGAGGTCGTATGAAACTGCATTGCAATATTATGAGCGGAACGGAAATATTCGCGTGCCGCGCGGCGTGAGATACGGAAATATAGATTTACAAGCCTGGGTAAGCGAACAGCGCAAACGGTATAAACAAGGAAAACTTTCCGAGGAAAGAATATCCAAACTTTCGAGGATAGGAATAATCACCTCTTTGTACAGGAAAAAGGAAAACGAGGAAAAGCAGGTAAAATCGGGCGTATGACAAATAAGAATTTATTAATCCTCGGAGCGGGGCAATACGGGCAGGTAGCCAAGGAAATCGCCGAAGAAACGGGGTATTTTGACAAGATAGCCTTCTTGGACGATAACAGCGAACAGGCAATAGGAAAAATAGACGAATACGAAGATTTTGTTTCAGAGTATTCGTATGTGGTAGTGGCGATAGGAAACGCGGAGTTACGGCTCGACTATATCCAAAAGCTGGAAGAAGCGTGTTACAGGGTGGCAGTTTTGGTAAGCCCGAGAGCATATATAAGTAAATCCGCGCAATTGATGAAAGGAACGATAGTAGAGCCGATGGCCGTGGTGAATGCAAACAGCACGGTGGCGATAGGCGTATTCGTATGCGCGGGAGCGGTCGTCAATCACAACGCATTCGTGGGAGACGGGTGTCAGCTGGATTGCGGAAGTGCGGTCGGGAGCGGGGTAATCCTCAAAGCGAAAACAAAACTCGGATATAACGAAGTATTCGATAAAGAACGCGCGGAAATCGCTCTGTGCCGCCCGCCCGACGGTTACAAATTTGAGGATGGCATGTAATGTATAAGCATTTTTTCAAAAGATTTTTCGATGTCGTATTATCGCTTATAGCTGCGGTAATGCTTTTGCCGTTGTTTATCGTCGTAGGGATTATTATCTTTATAGATGATCCCGGACCGATATTCTTCAAACAAAAACGTGTCGGGAAAAACAAGAAACTGTTTTGGATGTGGAAGTTCCGCACGATGAAACGGAATACTCCCGATATCCCGACGCACTTGCTGGAACATCCCGAGCAGTACATAACGCGGACAGGCAGATTATGGAGAAAGTGGAGTATCGACGAATTGCCGCAAATTTGGTCGATATTGTTTAACAAAATGAGTATTATAGGCCCTCGTCCCGCGCTTTGGAATCAGGACGATCTGATAGCGGAGAGGGATAAATACGGAGCAAACGACGTAAAGCCGGGGCTTACTGGCTGGGCGCAAATCAACGGACGGGACGAATTGGAGATACCGGAGAAAGCGAAACTCGACGGGGAATACGTCCAAAAAATGTCGTTCAGATTTGATTGCAAATGTTTTTTCGGAACGATAGCAGCGGTATTCAAACATGAAGGCGTTGTAGAGGGCGGCACGGGAGAGTTGCACAGAAATGAAGAAACCGAAGCGAAAGAATCGGCAGAGGAAGAAGCTGCGGCAACAGAGGATAAGCAGGAATGAAAAAGATTTTAATTACGGGTGCAAATAGTTACATAGGCACGTCGTTTGAAAGTTATATCAAGGAAAACTTCACGGAACAATATCTTGTCGATACGGTGGATATGCTCGACGGCAGCTGGCGTGAAAAAAGTTTTACGGGATATGATTCGGTATTTCATGTGGCGGGGATTGCTCACTCTGACAACGGGAAAATCAGTAAAGAGAAAGAAAAGTTATATTACAGCGTCAATACCGATTTGACGATTGAGACCGCAAAGAAGGCAAAAGAAGACGGAGCAAAGCAGTTTATTTTCATGAGCAGCGCCATCGTATACGGCGAAAGCGCACCGATTGGAAAACAAAAAATGATAACCAAAGAAACTCCGGTTTCGCCAGCGAATTGTTACGGGGATAGTAAAGTACAAGCGGAAAACGGGTTGCGTGAGTTAGCGGAAGAAGGTTTCAAGGTGGTAATTTTGCGCCCGCCGATGATTTACGGAAAGGGAAGTAAGGGGAACTACCCGATTTTATCCAAATTTGCACAGAAATTTCCGCTGTTTCCGTACATAAAAAATGAACGTTCCATGCTGTATATAGAAAACTTCTGCGAATTCGTTCGTCTTATGATAGAGAATGAAGAAGAGGGGATATTTTGGCCGCAAAACAAGGAATACAGTAATACAAGTGAAATGGTAAAAATGATTGCCGCTATCCATGGGAAAAAAGTTCGATTGATAAAAGGGATGGGATGGCTTTTGAAGATTATGAGTTGTTTTACGGGGCTTGTCAATAAGGCGTTCGGTAATTTGACTTATGAAAAATCTTTAAGTATGTATAAAAATAAGTATCAATTATTTAGCCCGAAAGAAAGTATTCAAAGGATAGAGGATTAATATATGGCAGACGTAACTTTTATTATTTTGACAAAAAATGAAGAAAAAAATATTATTGATTGCTTGAAATCAATAGAAGGGTTTGCAAAACGAGTTGTCTTGATAGATAGCGGAAGCACGGACTCCACTTGCAGAATAGCTAAGTCTATGGGGGCGGAAGTTTTTTTTCATCCTTTTGAAAATTATGCACGGCAATTTAATTGGGGGATAGATAATACAAATATAACTACAAAATGGACTTTTAGATTGGACGCAGATGAAAGGTTGACTCCAAAGCTAATAAAAAAATTAAATGAATTGATGATAGAACATGATTTAGACGATATAAACGGAATTACAATGGAAGCATGGCTTTACTTTATGGGGCGAAAAATTAAACATGGTTGTCATAATAAACGCAAATTAATGCTTTTTAAGACTGGAATAGGTCGAATTGAAAATAGAAAAATGGATGAGCATACAATTCTTTCTAAAGGAAAATCAATTTATTGCAAAGAACGATTTATTCATTATGATTTTAAAGATATGACGCATTGGATTAATAAAATGAATTGGTATGCTACTCGTGAATTACAAGATTATTACGAATTTATTAACAGTGAGAATTTAGATATTTCCATAAATCAAGAAGATAAAAATATTAATGATTCAATAATAAATTCAACGAGAAAGAAAAAATTTAACTTCTATTACAAATTACCATTATTTTTTAGATCTTGGTTACTATTTATTTATAATTATATTTTTAAATTAGGATTTTTAGACGGAAAAGAAGGATTTGTATACCATTATATGTATCATAGATGGTATCGTACTTTAGTGGATGCAAAAATATTGGAACAGAGAATTTTCAATAGACCGTTTGAACAAACAGGAGACTTAAAATAAATGAGACATGCTTATTTAATTATGGTTCATAATAATTTTGAGCAGCTGACAACTTTATTAAATCTATTAGATCATGAAAACAATGATATTTTTATTCATATAGATAAAAATATCATTGTTTTCATGATCTAATAGATTTA
>ERZ827150.1800-NODE-1800-length-25523-cov-5.785378_pt1 | contig 25523 bp, 22 predicted proteins | sample MGYA00519779_ERZ827150 | MGnify/ENA primary metagenome ERZ827150 (study PRJEB31778, sample SAMEA3449267) | human gut metagenome | biome: human gut; feature: human-associated habitat; material: faeces | place: United Kingdom | collected 2010/2012 ...
GTGGACGTGCGGACGCTGTCTGAAACGCTGGGACATTTCAGTGCGGGATTCACCATCAGCACCTACGTTCACTCAACGTCAGGCATGAAACAGAGCGCAGCAGACACGATTGGAAACACCCTCCGAAACGCGATCTGACCCCAAAACCAAAGCGGCGGCTGCAACTTGCAGCCGCCGTTCAAACGTTCAAAATATTCTTGAAAACAGAGAAACTTGTGCTGTTTTGTCAAATAAATCTCGATAAATCCACCGCGTTTTCGCGCCCGTTTGGGTCAAATCTGGGTCAGGCCGCATGACTAAAGAAATGCGGCTGATTTTCGAGAAAGGAAAGTGGAACGATAAGCGGGATACTCCGGCGGCTGCGCCGCCTCCGTGCCGATTGCATTTTCTTATGTTTTCTGCATTGCATGCAGAAAAAGCGGCGCTTTTGCGCCGCAAAAATGCATTCGGTCGAACCACAGCGTTTCTCGCGCCACGTATGCCCAGCCAAAACAAAAAAGCCATTCCTTACGGAATGACTTTTTGTTTTGGTGGAGATAAGCGGGATCGAACCGCTGACCTCATGACTGCCAGTTGCTATCGGTTCGTGATATGGAGCGTTTTGCGTCAAATACGTCCGTTCTGTCAACGAAAAGTGCGGGATTTTGCAAGGTTTTATCCATTGTGTCCACACGCTTTCGCGCACACTTGGGTCACAATCTGGGTCAGGGCAGTCAGGCGAATTCGGAGAGTTTTTTGCCGGAGTGGACGTGGATTATAACTCGATCGTTGTTGATAGTCAAGTCGTGAAAGAGCAGAAAGCACCCCACGCGTAACACAGCAGCCTTCGTTTCGAAACTTCAAAAGTGCAAAGCGTATTACAGCAAAAATGCGAAACAAAAATCATCAAAAATACAAGATTCATATTGACAATGTCTTCGCGGTATTCTATACTTTGAAAAACAGCTTGTGAGGGAGTGTTCTTATGCCGGAATATTTACCCCGTATTGTTGACCGCGAGCTGGAGCTTCGTTTGGAAGCCAGCGGCGCGACGCTGATTGTCGGCCCGAAGTGGTGCGGAAAAACCACGACCGGTGAACAAAAAGCAAAGAGCATTCTAAAGATGCAGGACCCTGATAAAAAGGACGGTTATCTCGCTACGGCCGCAGCCAAGCCATCACTTTTGCTGAAAGGTGAAAATCCCCGGCTGATCGACGAATGGCAAATTGCGCCGGTGCTCTGGGATGCCGTCCGAACGACTGTTGACCAGCGTCAGGAAGACGGTCTTTTTATCTTGACGGGTTCAACCTCTGTCGATGATAAGAACATCATGCACACCGGAACCGGGCGGATTGCCAGAATGAAAATGTATCCCATGAGCTTGTATGAATCTGGGGAATCGAACGGGCAGATTTCACTGCGGGCTTTGTTTCAGGATGCTTCACTCGACATTGATGGTGTTTCCAGCCAGCTTTCGATTGAGCAGCTTATTTTTGCCGCCTGCCGCGGCGGATGGCCGGCTACGCTACGGCGGAAGAATCCGGAAGCGCAGCTTCTGACTGCACGCGATTATATCAGCAATATCTGCGAGTCTGATATTTCTACCGTTGATGGTGTCCAGCGCAATCCGACGTGGACGGGCTTGATCCTGCGTTCGTATGCCAGAAACATTTCAACACTTGCGAAGAAATCCAATATTCTGAAAGATGTCACCGCAAACGCGGACAGCATGACCATGCCCACCTTGGATTCCTATTTGAACGCACTGGAAAAGCTGTTTGTTATTGAGGACGTTGAAGCATGGTGTCCGGCGATTCGCTCGGCAACGACGATCCGCTCCGGAAAAAAGCGTGAGTTTACCGACCCGTCCATCGCGGTTGCTGCAATGGGTCTTACACCGGAGTATCTGGAGCAGGATTTAAAAACATTCGGTTTCATTTTTGAGTGCCTCTGCATCCGGGACTTGAAGGTTTATTCATCTGCCCTCGGCGGCAAGGCTTCTTACTATCACGACCGTTCCGATCTGGAAGCCGACTGTGTGCTTCACCTGCCTGATGGCCGGTATGCGCTGATCGAGTTCAAGCTCGGCAGCCGTGAAATTGAAGAAGGCGCACAGCATCTTCTTCAAATCAAGCAGCTTGTGCGTACTGCAAATGCTTCCGGCAAAACAAATCTTCGGGAACCAGATTTGTTGATGGTCATTACCGGCGGCGAGCTTGCATACACGCGGCCGGACGGCGTAAAGATCATCCCGATTGGCTGTCTGAGAGACTGAGTATGAGTTCAGACTCGTAGGGAGCGCTGCAGTGCTGCTGCAAAGCTCGCAAGGAATACAATCATCGGAAAGTGTTCAACCTTGATTTCTCGCGGCAGATTTTTTATGCAGCGAGAAAAGGACACGCCTCAGACCGTTCGGTCTGAGGCGTGTTTATCATGATAGGACACGTACAGCGGAGACGGAACTGCATGCGCCGGAAAGGGAAAATGCAGATTCAGCGCTGAACACGACCAGACCCGGAGCCGGTCATCAGAGCACGAACTTCCTCCACGGAGACCTGATTGAAGTCATGCTCGATCGTGTGCTTCAGGCAGGAAGCTGCCACGGCGAAGTCAATGGCATCCTGATCGGAGTAGTTCTGAGAAAGAGCGTAAATGAGTGCGCCGCCGAAGGAGTCACCGCCGCCAACACGGTCAACGATCTGGATATCATAGCTGCGGGAGAGGCAGGCTTTGTCAGTCGCTGTGTCATAGAGCATGCCAGCCCATGTGTTCTCGCTCGCGGAAATGCTGCCGCGCAGGGTGATGGCGACCTTCTTGGTGCCGAAACGGGATGCGATCTGACGTGCGACGCTGGTGTATGCGTTATAATCAAGCTTGCCGCCTTCGATGTCGGTATGCTCAGCCTGAATACCGAACACATCAGATGCGTCCTCTTCGTTTGCGATGCAGACATCGACATAGGGCATCAACTCGCTCATGACCTTACAGGCCTGCTCGCGTGTCCAGAGCTTCTTGCGGTAATTGAGGTCGCAGCTGATGGTTACGCCGTGCGCCTTTGCGGCCTTGCAGGCTTCCATGCAGGCCTCGACCATGTTCTCACTCAGTGCCGGAGTGATGCCGGTGAAGTGGAACCACTCTGCGCCGTCGAAGATGGTATCCCAGTCGAAATCAGAGGGATCAGCGGTTGCGATAGCGGAGTCCGCGCGGTCATAGATGACTTTGGACGGACGCTGGGAAGCGCCTTTTTCTACATAGAAGATGCCCAGACGCTTGCCACCTCTGACGATGAAGCGGGTATCGACACCGTAGCGGCGCATTTCATTGACGACGCAGTTGCCGACTTCATGTGCCGGAACTTTGGTGACGAATGCGGTATCCAGACCATAGTTTGCAAGGGAAACAGCGACGTTTGCTTCGCCGCCTGCGAGAGAGGCTTCGAACTTCGTGGCCTGCACGATGCGGAGATAGCCTTCGGGGTTGAAACGGAACATGACCTCGCCGAAAGTGACAAATCTGCCCATGATTATAAAATCCTCCTGTGATCGATTTTGAATTTGGTTATTTGATGTTGATGTTTTCGACAAAACGGCGTGCTTCTGCCGTGATGAGGTCGTAGCGCTCCTGTGCGACCCATTCCTTGTTGACCAAGCAGCCGCCAACACCGACACCGTAGGCACCGGCGTTCATGAAAGCGGCACAGTTATCGGCATTCACGCCGCCAACAGCCAGAAAGCGGATATGATTGAGCGGAGCAGAGAGCGCTTTGAGGTAAGCGGGCGCATTGTCGATGCAGGGGAAGAGCTTGACGAAGTCAGCGCCGGCATTATGAGCCTTCTTGGCCTCGGTCGCGGTATATGCGCCGGGAAGGCTGACCATGTCCAGCTCGACCGTGCGCCGGATGACGTCTTCGTCTGTGTCGGGAGAGACGATGTACTGCGCTCCGGCTTCCTTGGCGGCCTCGACCAGCGCAACGCTGGTGACAGTGCCGGCGCCGATCAGCATTTTGCTGCCCATCAGCTCACGCGACTTGCGGATGGCATTCTGGGTATGAACGAAGGAAGCCGGATCCTTTTGGTTGAAGGTGACTTCCATCAGCTTCACGCCGCCTTCATAGAGCGCCTGTGCAATCTTAGGAACCTTTTCTTCGTCAGCGCCGCGGACGATTGCAATGATCTTGTTCTCAAGGATGGATTCAATGACCTGTTCACGCATGATATATACCTCCATGTTTTTGAATGTTTCATAATATAAAACACATATTCATATCATTAAGTCCGACTGCAATAACATTGTGAGAATCGTGTGCAAAACTGGTTGCAATAGCACCACGTTGCAATCCATAATTCTCCAGAAGAGCTACGGCAAAATGTCCGGTGGCATGATGCCGTTCTAAAACTGCAATTTTGCACAGATTACCACTCTGCAATTCATTCTGTATTCTTTCAGCCGCAACTTCCGACTTCTCTGTTATTATTTGACCATCAATAATTTTAATAACTGGGTAACTCTCACCTTCATATTCGGGCAAAACAAACTGGTCAGGTTTCAGTTTAGCTATTTGAATCGAGTTTTTATATCTTCTGGCAGTTTTGTCATATTTGGGCGCTCGCCAATTTGTTACATCAATGCCGCTCTTAAAAACGCGGTTGATTTTAAAATCGTCTAAGTTATCCAAAACGACTATATCAGCCATAAAACCTGGAGCAATGTTGCCGATATGTTCCAATCCATAAATCTTTGTCGCATTAATAGTTGCCATTTTGATTGCCGTGACGGGCGGGATACCCAATGCCACAGACCGGCGAACATTGTAATGGATAGTTCCTTTGCGTTGAATATCTTCAATGTGCATATCGTCTGTACAAAAGGCAAAATTATCAGTAGATACTTGGTTACAGACAATGCCTTCCACAATGGCATCCAAGTTTTTTGAAGCGCTGCCTTCCCTAATTAAAACACTCATTCCAGCCCGCGCTCTTTCAATTGCTTGTTCATATGTGGTGCTTTCATGGTCGGTGGTAATAGATGCAAGGGCATATGCCTGTAATTGTTGCCCCGTCAACGACGGGCTATGCTCGTCAATCACCTTCCCGTGAAACAACTCCAGTTTTTTAAAAATCTCTTGGCTTGCACCAAGGACGTTTACGTAATCCATAACCTCGCCCAAGCCTAATACACGTGGATGAACATGATGACCCACGGCATCGCCAATCCACACATTGAGTACAAGGACAGCCTGAGTGACCAGAATACCGACACCGGCAAGTATACCAAGATACTGGCTTTCACGCTTTTCTTCGTGTCCAGTCTAGTATTCCCCTTCCAATCAGGGGATTTTTGCAACATCTATTCCTGCGGGTTCAGTCCATTAGCGAGTGATTTTCGGTAAAAAAGAGCGACACCGCCGGTGCCGCTCTCCTTGCCAAACCTCATGGCCGCTCGGGTCGCTCTTAAGCGTCCCCATCTTTCACATGAGAAAAAGCGGTTTTTAATGGCGCATACACTTTTTTCAGAGGCTACCAATGAATCGGCAACCTACCTGTGCATAGAATTTCTCTACGCAAAGATTGCTTATAATCGTTGTAACTTGTTACCCTAACGACTTCTGATTCACCAAGTACTCCATTTCATCACCTTCATACCCGGAAATAGGGCTTCAAATACTCATGGATGCGGCTCACCTCTTTATAACATTGCGCATCAAAAGTCGTAGTTGTCTCCCGTATCGCATCACATTTAATTACACCGCGCTCCACCAAGAGCGCTTTTCCATAGGGATTCCAAAACTGCCGCTCATATAATTGAGCTATTACAGCAACATCATGTAAAGCGCGAGCACCCTCGCGGTCACCGGCATAATACTTATTCCAGATATCCACATAAATGTCTGTTAAAGCGCTGGCGGGCATAACGCCACAAGCACCATGATCCAAATCGCCCAGCATTGTAAAGGCGCCGCCGCCAGCAAAAACTCCAGACAAAGTACCTTCGGGCAATGTTTTCGCAATTTCAAGCATTTTTTTGGTCACTTGCTGAGAGAAGTTCCCCTCTTCTTTGGCATATTGAACATGATCGTTTTCTTGTACCAACTGCATCATTTGTTCCGCAGTAAGCGTTCCGCCAAGCAGCGGAGCATTTTGGATAAATATTGGAATATCCACAACACTGTTGATGGCTTGATAATACTCTCGGACTTTTTCCCACGAGACTTTTCCCAACACAGATTCCACCACCGGTGGTGTGCTGCTTATCGCATGAGCGCCATGCGCTACAGCATGCTTTGCAAACATCACACCATGGCTTTGGCTGCGGGATGCAATGCCAACCACCACTGGTACGCGGTCCTTGTTCTGATCCAGGATCGTTTCAATAACTTTGTTGTGCTCCTCATCGGTCAATGTGTAAAATTCACTTGACATGGCCGTTGTAAGAAGGCCCGCCGCGCCGCATTCTATGTTGAACTCAACAACATTTCGGAGGCCTTCATAATCAATATCCAAATTTTCGTGAAACGGGGTTTCTACTACAGGGTAAACACCCCTCATTTGTTCTCCCATTTATTGATCTCCTTTCTCTCACATACAGTTATTGTTTCAGTGCGGTGATAACTGTCCTTACACGCGAAACAGAGGTTGCAGGCGTTCTTTCCAATAGTCCAATTCTTTCTCCTGAATATCATCAAACGCTGGCTTTGACGCTTCGCGAACAGTAATATGGTCAATAATGCCACGCCGTTTAAGCATACCTTTTGTAAAGCTGCGCACATAATTGATACCAAACATTAATGGTGCTGCAAGAATTTTATACTTATTCAGAATGGCTTTTTCATCGCCGCTTTCCAGAGCGTCCCATAAATCCACAAACAACTCTGTAAGCTCCACGCTCGGCACAAAAAAGCGCGCGCCACGGGAATACTCATATGGCATCATCGTCGCCGAACTGCCGCTGCCAATTGCGATGGGCACATCGCTGTTTTCAGGCAATTTTTTCATTTCATCCATCAATGAAGTGATTGTTAACATATTGGAGAAATTTTCGTTTAGCAGATATTGAATGTTTTTATTGTTTTTGACAAGCTCAAGCTGCTGAGTCGTTGAGATACCAGACCCCATACCTACGGGCGAGCTCTGCACAACAATGGGCAGGGAAGTATTGGCGTGAAGCGCTTGATAAAAAGTGTTGATACGCTGAGGTGACTGCCCACGGAAGAACGGCGGTGTGGCAATAAGCGCGTCAGCCCCGTTTTGTTCGGCGTGTTGGGCAAAAATCAAACTTTGTTCCTGAGTTGCGGCGGAAACCCCCACTATAACAGGCACCCTTTTGTTGGCCGCTTTCAGTATCGTTTCAACGGCCTGTTTACGCTCCCCATCTCCAAGTGAAAAATGCTCCCCTTGCAGTTCCATTACGATAAGGCCGTGTGCACCTGCGGCAATAGCATAGTCAACCACTCGCGCCAAAGAACCGTGATCCACTTCAAGATCTGGTGTAAAAGGGGTGGGAAGGGATGGGATAACGCCTTTAATCATTTGTTGCATTTGAAATCTCCTCTCAATTCAAAATGACATTAATAATCAGCATGTTGTAGTGATGTAGATCTAACAATTAGATTAATTGCAATAAAACGCCCCCAATTGTATGAGTCTTGAATGGATTTCACACAGTTAGAAATAATTATGAGTCTGGGCCAATGCCTGCTGAGCAATCAATACGAACTGGGCAAAAAGCCCACAAAGGCTGCGCCGGGTACGTCCACTTCGCAGATGACATCGCCTAAAGCGCCGGTGGCAGCATCCCGCCGCAAAACCACTACCTTGCCGTTGCCCTGCCCGGCTACCACCAAGTGAGCATCGTTCATCACAAAGGTACGCGGCATGTCGCAGTGTGCATCATACCTTTCACAAAAAGCGATGTTTCCAGTGTCGGCATCCACCGAAAAGCAGACCACCTCGTTACGGCCGCGGTTAGCGGCGTAAAGAAAGCGCCCATCCGGCGACAGTTGGATATCCGAGGCGATATTGAATCCGTCAAAACCTTGAGGCAGCATGGGCTGGTTGCCGATAGGGCGGCTGCGGCCCGTAGCTTTGTCATAGCTATAAACGAACACACGGTTGTCCAGTTCCGTTACCAGATACCAAAACTGACCGTCGGCGGAGAAAGCCAAGTGACGCGGACCTGCCCCAAGGGGGGTGTACACCTGGTTTTCATCGACATCCTGCACCAGGGTACCCGCATGATTGTCTATACGGTATACGCTAACCCAGTCCAAGCCAAGATCTGTGACAAAAAGGCGGTCATTGCCGGGGGCAACCGCGCTGAAGTGAGTATGAGGGCCTTCCTGCCGACCAGCACTGTCATAACCAACTCCCTTATGCTGTTCAAACGCCGCCAAGGATTCCGGTATACCGTTGTTGTCCAGTTTGCACACAACCAGGCTTCCGGTGTTATAGTTGGCGGCAGAGAGATGGCGACCATCAGGCCACAACGCAACATGACACATGCCGTTTCCTGGCAGATCGCAGCCGCCTGCATGCTCTAGCTTTTCTCCTCCGTTCCAGGTGTACGCGTCCAGACCGCCCCCCTCGTCCTGCTCGTCCACCGCATAAATGAAGCCGTTGCCGAACACGGCAAAAGTGGGGCTGCGTCCCTGTGCCCCATTTGCTAACAATGTCAGCTGACCGGTTTCCTTGTCGAAGGAAAAAAGCCTAAGCCCAAAATCCTTGGGCCTATTTTTTGTGGAGGAACCAACACATAATACCATTAACTATCCCTCTTTCCATCTTTACTATGCCTTAAATGCGAATTAGTTCATCTGACGTACTTAAAAACAAGAAACCAGGCCAAGATTACGATTTTTGAATATATTGAGGCCGACTACAATTCTTTCCGCCCCCCACTAAGCCATCGGTTGGATTTCTCCAAACGAATGTGCACAGCATTTCCATCTCGTTGCTTGTTGATTTTGTTATCCACTTTTTCGAGAAGGACTCAATGTTTACTGTACCACTTTGCATCACCATCATGTCATTGCGGAGCAAGTGGATGACAAAGCCCGCGATTCCTCCGGCAAACATGCCGACGTCACTTCGCCTTCAGTGCTTCTTTTGGAGGTAGCCCAGTCAGGCGAGCAGCCCTGTTCCTCCATGTGCCGCGCTGCGGCGGGGATGTCCGTCGTGTAGATGGCGATGTGCTCCTTATCCCTGAGAAATGGGGGCTTCATGACCTCAATCTTCCGGCCCGTAAAGGCGGAACTGTTACCTTCCTTTACCGGAAAGCCCAAAAGAGCCTCAAACCGCCTGGCCACGGCCAGTGCCTGGTCTGCCGTGTCCAGGTTCAAACCAAATATGCGGCAGGGCGAACCCGTATTGATCCATACTAACCGACCCCATTCAGCTGCACGCTTGATGCTTGGCGGACGCTCGCGAGGTAGGCGCCCGTGAGTCTGGTGATTTCAATCAAGCGGATCCCGCCCCTCACCAGTGCTTCCACCACGGGAGCAAGATTCCCTTTTTCCAGCCCCCTGATGATCGCGATGATTTTATCCTTCCGGATCATGCCAACTATCTCGTGCATAAAATACCTCCGTCTTCATACCCCCGAGCCGCTGTCACATTTCCTCCAGTTCGATCCCCGAAAATCGTGTGGCATACTCTAGTTGTCTCGCTGCATTCTGTTCGGATATAAACACATAATTCGTAAACATGAATTCAATTATAATATATCACAAGTATTTTGCAAGTCAATTGTCAGTGTTCACTATTTTTTTCATAAGTCGCCATAATTCGTTCAACGTGCCTTACTTATCGACCCAACCAAAATGTATTCGCAATTAATCGTATATATCATAGTTTTAGCTGTCGGCTCATCCTTACAAAAGTAAATTAACGCCTACACTTTATCAATCTGCATATACGCCGCAAATTTGGGTATTGCAAAAGCATTTCGAATTTGCTATACTGAAATCAGCAATCAGCACATCGTTCGTATTTCGGAATAACTTTGTTTTGGAGGTTAGCTTTGATGAAAAGAACAGTGTGCTTCGGCGAGATCATGATGCGCTTGAACCCAGATGGGCACCTGCGTTTTGTGCAGGCCGACAGGTTTATGGTCTCCTACGCGGGAGGCGAGGCCAGCGTGGCGGTGTCTCTCGCCAACTTCGGCTTGGACTCTTCCTTTGTGACAAAGCTGCCCACCCATGAGCTGGGTCAGGCAGCAGTAAACGCCTTGCGTAAACAAGGCGTCGTTACAAAACATATTTTGCGGGGGGGATCGCCTCGGCGTGTATTTCCTGGAAAAGGGTGCCTCCCAGCGCGCTTCAAAAGTGATCTATGATCGTACCGATTCGGCTGTGGCCCTGGCGCAGCCTGAAGAGTATCCTTGGGATGTCGTGATGGAAAACGCTGACTGGTTCCATTTCAGCGGCATCACCCCCGCTTTGGGAGAACGGGCCGCCGCCGCCTGCCTTGAGGCATGCAAGGCCGCCAAGAAAGCAGGGGCGTCGGTGAGTTGTGACCTTAATTACCGCAAAAAGCTATGGAGCCGGGAAGACGCCCGTCGCGTCATGACCGGGCTAATGCCCTATGTGGACGTTCTCATCGCCAACGAAGAGGACGCATCAGACGTGTTTGGCATCGCGCCGGAGGACACAGACATCGAAAGTGGCAAGCTGTCCCAGGAGGGATATGTCAGCGTGGCGAAGCAACTGGTGGAGCGCTTTGGATTCCACTATGTGGCTATTACCTTACGGGGGAGCATTTCTGCCAGTGACAACCATTTGGCAGGCATGCTCTATGATGGGAAAAACGCCCATTTCTCCCGGAACTATTTAATTCATATTGTGGACCGAGTAGGCGGTGGCGACTCCTTCGCGGGAGGCCTAATTTACGCCTTGCTGGAGGAGATGCCCTTGCAGAAGGCCATTTCCTTCGCCGCCGCATCCTGCCTCAAACAAACCATAGAGTATGATTTTAACCAGGTGAGTGTCGCGGAAGTGGAAGCGCTGATGCAGGGCAACGACTCGGGGCGCGTACAGCGATAACAGGATGACGGAGGTATTGGAGTAATGAAACTGGCAGAGCAACATCGGTCAACGGAACGGGTCCTCGACATATTGGAGTTGGTTGCACAGGATGGGCGGCCGCACTACACACTGACCCAAATATCTCAGCGGCTGGACGCACCCAAAAGCAGCCTACTTCCTATCCTGCGTACCCTTCACCAGCGCGGGTACCTGTTTTTCGAGGAGAGCAGTGCCACCTATTCCATCGGCTTCAAGGCCTACGAGATCGGGACAGGCTACATCCGCAACGGTAGCATCGATGATGACATCATCCTCCTTCTGCGGGACATTACCCGCGGGTGCGCTGAGGCAAGCCATTTCGCCAAGCTGAACGAGGGCGACGTATTCTACCTGTTCAAGGAGGATTCGTCGGAATCCATTCGGATGTTCTCCTCCCCCGGCAAGCGCCTGCCTGCCTATTCCACGGGGCTTGGAAAGGCGCTTCTCTGCGAGAAAGCCCCGGAGGAGCTGCATGCGCTGTACCCCAACGGGTTGTACGCCGTCACGGAACACACCATCACGGACATGGACCGGCTACTCGGCCAGTTGGCGGAGGTGCGCCAGACCGGGTTCGCCTATGAAATCGAGGAATCGACAGATTTTATCCGGTGCATTGCCGTTCCTATCCGAGTGGACGGTTGTATCCGCGCGGCCTTGAGCGTTGCCGTGCCGGTTTTCCGATACACCAGGGAAAAAGAAATAAAGATCAAGGAATTGCTGGAGAACGCGCGGGGCAAGCTGGAGTCGCTCTTCGAAAAATTTCCTTGGCCATATAATTAGGGAAACACCGCACAGAGCGTGGCAGAGCAAAATGTGGTAAATTAACGTATGAATAGACAATCAGCAATGTCGGTTGAGCGACGAATTGGCGCAGGCCAAGATAAAGAAGAAAGAGTTTTTAGAGCAGATAGACTGCATCATTCCATAGAGGCAGTGGATAGGGATTATCAAGCCGTACTACTATTTGGGAGAACGCGGCAACAAACCCTTTGAACTTGAACTTATGCTGCGGATACATATGATTCAAAATCTATACGACCTGTCGGATATGGGCGCAACGGGCGAGGTCATTGATATCCGTGCCTTTTCAGCATTTTGCGGGATGGACTCCAGCAATCAGGTGCCGGATGGGGATATCGGACGGTTCCATGCGTTACTGGTGGAGCATGGCATGAGCTGCAGCAGAAGCTGTTTGCGCAGGTGGTTGAATTGCTCGAGGCCAAAGGGATGATTCTGAAAAAGGGAACGATAGTGGTTCCACCATCATCTCGGCGCCAGTTCGACCAAAAACAAAGAGAAGGAAGGTGATGCGGATGACGAATATGAAGCGTTTTCTTGGTGCAACTTGTCGCTTGAATTGTACACTAATGCCTATATTTGTTTATACATGAACTGCGTGGCAAGGTGTTGGAGGAAGTACATAAGCGTAGTCGCCAGTTACGTCATCGGAGTGCCCTTGTACACATGGCGGGGAGGGATGCATAAAAATAAAATAACTATAATGTGCTGATTTATTGGTAGTGTTGGTCTTGCTTTTTAACCTGACCGTCCTTCGGTAGCAAAGATACAGTAGACTTCCCCGGCGGGTAATAAGGGGAATCCGGTTCATGTGAATCTGAAGAAGTATACTGGAAAAATAGCATATACAGAGAAATTATTGGCTGTTGGGAGATTGCAATATTGACTTGTGGCAATATTAGCTGCAAAAAGTGATAAAAATGCTGTATGACATCAAATAACAAACGGAACGAAAGACATCCATCAATAGGAGGAATGAAAAAATGAAAATGAGTAAGCGTTTATTTGTTATCCTTTTCACTGGGATTCTAATCCTTTCTTTGGCTGCCTGCGGCGGTACTTCAAAAAACAGGGCAACTGCGGACGCTTCCGCCAATGGAACAACTGTGGATTCTGGAACTGACGTCTCGGACCAGTTATATGTATTTGTGGCTGGTCAGACAAAGCTGGAGTACATGCAAAAACACAAAGCAGGTTTCGAGGCGGCCTGTGCGGCACTGGGTGTACAAGGCAAGTTCTTTGGCCCCGACGACTCCAACATTGAGGAGATGACCAACGCTTTTGAACAGGCCATTGCCATGAAGCCCAATGGTATTATCATATGCCCCCTTTCTGATTTTGGCGGCATGACAACCAAAGCTTTGGAGGCGGGTATTCCCGTTGTCTATGTAGATATCGATTATGCCGATAATGACCGCATCAGCTATGCCGGCACGGGTGACGAAGCACTTGCGGAGATGGGCGGCGAATATTTGATGGATATTTTGAACGGCGAGGGTAAGATAGCCGAGCTGTATATACCTGACACTGAAACAGGCATTAGGCGTTCAGCGGCCTATGAGGCAGTTTTCGCACGTTACCCCGGCGTTGAAGTAGTTGCCCGTGGCAACACAAAAGCTGATTACGAAATCGCTGCTCAGGCGGCTGCAGCTATTCTTCAGGCCAATCCCGACTTGGATGCATTTGTGTGCATCGATTCTACCGGCGGCATTGGCGCGGCAACTGCCTTGAGGGAGGCCGGCATGGAGGGCCAGGTGAAAATCATTTCTATGGACACAGATCAAGAAACCCTGAGCTTAATAAAGGATGGAGTCATTGATGCAACATTGGCCCAGAATACGCAGCTTATGAGTTATTACGGTGTACAAGTCCTCTACAGTGTGAACAACGCCTCGGAAGCCATGGGCTATACGGACGCAATGGGTATATGGCCGGCTCCCTATTTTATTGATACCGGCTGCTTCATCGTTGATTCATCCAATATCGACAACTTCATCGACTGATATTGATATGCGGCTGCCTGCAGTAACCGCAGACAGCCGTATCCATCCACTCATTGAGTGAAGGTGCAAGAATCAGCAAAGCGAAGAATGTGAGGGCACGTTGAATGTGTCTGGTTGCTTTTGGTATGATTTTTGATCACAAACAATTGGAGGAAGTAGCTTATGTCGACCTATAGACTTGAAACCCGGGGGCTCAGTAAAATTTTTCCCGGTGTGGTTGCCCTGAACAATGTGAGCATTGGCTTTGGCAGTGGTGAAGTGCACGGCATCGTTGGAGAAAATGGCGCCGGAAAGAGTACCTTGATTATGACGCTTGCCGGCCAATATAAACCCGACGAGGGCGAAATACGGATAGATGGTGAAAAAATTGTATTTAAAAACGCCCAAGAAGCCCAAGCCAATGGAATAAGTGTCGTGTTTCAGGAATTGAGCTTGGTACCCAACCTCAGCATTGCGGAAAACATATTTGCGAACAACCAACCGATGACAAAGCTCGGTATGGTGGATTGGAAAAAGCTTTGGAAAATGGGAGAGGAACTTTTACAGTCACTCCAATTGGATCTGAACCCCCACACGCCGGTGCAGATGCTCTCTTCAGCTAAACAGCAACTCGTTGAGATTCTAAAGGCTGTATCTTTGAAACCCAGAGTGCTTGTTTTGGATGAACCAACGTCATCGATGACTGAGTTTGAAATCGAGAAGCTATTTAGCTTGATTCGCCAGTTGAAGGATGAAGGCTGCACCATCATTTACATATCACACCATCTTAAAGAAATCCTCACCCTTTGCGATACAGTGAGCATTTTAAAGGATGGTTGCCATGTGTGCGACGCCAAGGTTGAGGACATAGACGAAAACTTTCTGATAAGCAAGATGGTGGGACGGACGGTTGACAATATCTATGGGGTTCGCCATTCCGGGCGAATTGTGCCGGATGAGCCAATCCTCCGGCTCGAAAACTTATCCTGCATGGGAAAATTCCACAATGTGAATCTGAATGTATATGAAGGACAGATTACCACCCTTTCGGGGCTGGTTGGTTCTGGCCGTACCGAGGTATGCCAATGTATTTTCGGTCTTGAACAACCCTTTGAAGGGAAGATATACTACCAGGGCAAAGAGCGCATCATAAAAAATCCGCAAGATGCCATTACCCTTGGGATCAGCTATATGACAGAAGATCGAAAAAACGAAGGGTTGTATCTGCATGAGAGCATTGCTTTCAATCTATCTGCCAACCGACTTCGGACGCTTTCAAAGTTTGGTTTCATACGGGAGGCTGATAACCAAAAACTAGCCGAAAATATCATCAAAAAGTATAACGTCAGTTGCAGGGGACCCCAACAGGCCGTTGAGACTCTCTCGGGTGGCAACCAGCAAAAGGTGATGCTGGCCGAGTGGGTGGAGATTATGCCCAAGTTGTTGATTGTGGATGAACCCACCCGCGGAATTGATGTGGGAGCCAAGAGCGAAATCTACAACAACCTACATGCTTTAGCCAATCAGGGTATGGCCATTTTGGTAGTTTCTTCCGATCTGTTGGAGGTGCTGAACATCAGTGATAAGATTGTCGTTATGAATACGGGTACGGTGGCCGGCGTGCTGGATGCAGCCGAAGCAACCGAAGAGAGTGTGTTGCGGCTGTCAGCCGGTACTTTGCAGGCAAATCAGCAAAAGGTAGGAGTGATATAATGAGCAAGACAAAACTTTTGGATGGTGTAAAAAAGGTTACTAATCAGAGAGAATTTTTCATTATTGCGTTGGTTGCCGTTGTGTACATTGTTGCAGGAAGTTTCAATGAGAATTTTTTATCAAAAGGCAATCAACTTGCCCTTCTGATGAGTGTGGCTACCCTTCTGGTTCTCGGCGTGGGTGTGACGCCGCTGATGATTGCGGGATGCTTTGACATGTCTATAGCATCCATTCTTGCACTATCGGGGGGGTTAGCCTCATCGGCGGCCATATCGGGCTGGCCTACTTGGGCCTGTATTGCGCTGGGCCTTACGGCAGGCGCGTTGATGGGTGCGTTCAATGGCTTTTTCGTTTCTTATGGTGAAATGCCTGCCTTTGTGGTGACGCTAGCCACTAAAAATATGTTTCGGGGCTTGCTCTTGGCCGTCACCCAAGGACACAGTCTCGTGGGCTTCCCTGCAAACTACACCGCTATTGGGCAAAGCCAAATTCTCGGTATCCAGTTACCCATTTTGTTTGCTGCTTTTTTTGTCATTATTGGTGCCATGCTTCTCAAGCGTCTGCGGTTTTTTAGGCAGTGTTTCTTCATCGGGGGAAATGAGAAGGCGGCCAAACTGTCAGGTATCCGGGTCAAGCGTACCAAGTTTTTACTATACGTTTTTCTTGGCATAATGGCAGGCTTTGCCGGCATTATCACCACGGCTCGCTATGGTTCATGTATGACCACCACGGGAGAAAACATGGAACTGAGCGTTATCACTGGCACCATCATTGGCGGAGCCAGCATGAGCGGTGGCTCGGGCAGCATTGTGGGGATGTTTTTCGGTGTCCTTCTAATGACATCTGTCACCAACATCATGAACCTTTTTGGCGCCGATATCTTCTGGCAAACCTTTATCGAAGGCATTGCACTTTTTGGAGCCATCTGTCTGGATCAGGTCACCAAGATGAACAGAAACCGGTCGGTGCGTCGAGAGGCCGAGGCATTGCTGCGCAAGCAGCGTTAATTCGCAGCCATGCTGTCTGACATAACCTATTCGGTGAGATATATAGCAACCATAAAAAGATAAGGAAGTGACAGTGTGTTTTTTCAGTTTAGCGGCAAGGTAGCGCTGGTAACCGGCGGCAGTTCAGGAATGGGCCGGGCTACTGCCATCGCTTATGCCAAAGAAGGCATCAAAGTTGTTGTGGCCGACCGTAACGTTCAAGGTGGTGAAGAAACGGTATCCCTGATCAAAGCCAACGGTGGTGAAGCAATATTCATCCAGTGCGATGTCTCTAAGGAAGATCAGGTGGAGAATCTTGTCAAAAAAACAATAGAAGCCTATGGTCGGTTAGATTACGCTTTCAACAATGCCGGTATTCCTGCCCCGCAGATTGAGTTCGTTGATTTTGACGCAGAAACGTACGACAAAATATCCGATGTGGATTTGAAGGGTTATTGGCTGTGCATGAAGTACGAGATATCGCAGATGCTTAGCCAAGGTGGCGGCGTTATCGTCAACACGGCATCTGTGGTGGGCATCCGCGGGGGCAGAAGGGGCGCTCCCTACGTCGCATTCAAGCATGGCGTAGTGGGTCTTTCTAAAAGTGCTGCACTGGAATATGCTCTTCAGAACATCCGCGTCAACTGTGTGTGCCCAGGGGAAATTGATACCGCCATGAATCCCTTGGCCGACGCACCTCCAGGCGCCGTGGAGGCTGTGCCAATGCATCGGTTCGGAACTCCGGAAGACATAGCACCTGCTGTTCTGTTTTTGTGCTGCGATGGCGCCTCTTACATTACCGGCCAAAACCTGGTGGTGGACGGCGGCCAGTCATGCGGTATCTGAGGCGGAGGAATCGCGATGGACACTACTTACCGCAACCCATACATTGGACACCCATCACAACTTTTACGTATCAACGATTATGTTATGGTGAGTGGTTTTGCTCATGGCATCCGCGCCACTGATATCCACAACGGCCCGCTTTCCCTCACTGTCTGTGCTGACAAGGGCATGGACTTCCCTTACCTAAGCTACAAGGGAATGAATATTGGCTACATTTCCCCGAGCGGTCTGGTGGGTTCGACCTATTATGATGGTGAAGGGAAAGGTTTCCTTCAGGGCTTTTTTGCAGGATTCCTCACTACCTGCGGTTTGGTTAACACCGGTGTGGCCTATGACGAGAATGGCAGGCACTATGGCCTGCACGGTCGGGTCAATAACATCCCTGCCGAAGAATATGCCGCGAAGGTAGTGGAAGAGAATGACCGTAGCTATTCGGTGGTATCAGGAAAGATGCGAGAAGCTGTGCTTTATGGGGAGTACATGACTCTGGAACGTCAAATAGTCACAGAATGCGGAAAAAGTGAATTTAGCTTTGTTGATCATGTCGTCAACCGGAGCTTCCACAGTCAGCAACATATGATACTGTACCATTTCAATTTTGGATATCCCTTGCTGGACGAAAATGTTGAGCTATTGATTCCGCATATTTCCGTTAAACCACAAGATGGTCATTCACGTGAGAAGTTGGATGAGCGCTTAGAATTTTCAAAGCCGACAGCCGGTTCGCGAGAATTAAGTTATTTCTATAAACTTTGCAAAGATCAAAATGGCCAGACATTCGCTGGAATTTATAACCATAAGTTAGGATTCGGTGTTGTGTTGGAGTTTGACGGTAATGTCCTTGATCATTTTCTTCAGTGGAAGTTGATGAAAGAGGGTGAATATGTCCTCGGCCTGGAGCCCGCAAATGCCACGACATTGGGTGCTGTGCAAGAAAGGAACCTTGGGCATGTAAAATATCTGGAGCCAGGAGAAACCCGTGACTACAGGTTTACCGTGCGGATTTTGGAGGGCTGCGAAGATCTTAACAGGATGAGGAAACGCGTGGAAGACCTACAGGGGGAGGCAAGTCGATATTCCAATGTGGAGACATGATAAAAAGCAAGCGTAGCTAAAGTTTTTTTACGCTAGGCAATACCACTCGCGGATTGATTGCTCGCACAGGCCTCACTGAAATCTTTTGAAGGGGCTCATCCGCATATTGTTATAGCCTTTATCGAAGAGGAGGCACCCTTTCTAACGGGCATCCAAACCCGAGGAGAAATGCTCCGACCTCTATCCGCTACTTGCAGTGCTTTTTATCTGCACCCTTCCGGGCAACCGGAATCTAAACATTATTATATGAGGAGAAACAACGAATGGGCCCCGTTATGAAAAACACATTGAAAGAAACCATGAAAAAGCGTCCTGTTTTTGGAGCGACAGTGTTAAGCGGTTCACCTATGATGGTGGAGGCGCTGGGACATTTTGGATATGATTTCGTCTTTATTGATGCTGAGCACACTCCGCTGGAAGTAACTCAGTTGAAAGAATTGATTCTGGCAGCACGTTTTACAGGGATTAGCCCACTGGTACGTGTAACCCGTCCAGAACCGGTAGAAATACGCAAAGCGTTTGAAATGGGCGCCGAGGGCGTGGTAGTGCCGCATATCAAAACAAAAGCGGAAATGGAACTGTGCATTCAGGCCGCCAAGTTCCCGCCCAAAGGCCGCCGTGGATACGACCCTAGCGTGCGCAGTGCCGGATATGGCGCTGGCGATTACGATGCCGCCGCATATATTGAACACAGCAACGAAACTGAATTGGTTATCCCTCTTGCGGAAGACTTTGAGTTTATCGAAAATATCGACGAGATATTGTCGGTAGAGGGGCTTGAAATAGTAAACTTTGGCCCCGTGGATTTTGCGTTATCTAAAAATAAAGTGTTTTGCGGGATGGATATGCCAGAAATTGTGGACGCGTTAACTACCATCATTGAAAAATGTCGAGCCAAAAATATCAGTGTTATGGTTCCGGGTATACCACCCACATACGAGTCGGTAAAAAGCATAATTGACATGGGCGCTAATATGCTGGCGGTTGGTACCGATATTATGCATTTTAACAACGGTCTACGCACAGTGAAAGAAAACGTTGTCAGCAAATTTCAAAGTTGATTTCATTGTATAGCCCCCGGATTGGCCGCAATGTCAGTAAGTTAAGCTGACAAATCCTCCTACCCTCAGAAATGAGAGGGTAGGAGGATTTTTTTCGTAATAATTCAAAACAGGGCTTGACAAAAGCATCATTTCGTGCGGCCATTTTGCTAACTTCGGTTAGCAAAATGGCCTTTGTAGTTAGAAGCGTGTCCCGACACGCCAAACTACGAGGAGGCTTACTTATGAATCCAAAAACCGTAAAAAAAGCACTGAAAGATGCAATTCAAGCTATGACAGACTACAAATGGCTCTTCTCCGCAAGACCCGGCAAAGACAATACCAGGAACAGGAAGTTTTCCTTTCAAAAAGTGATTCCCTTCATCCTAGCCTTTAGAGGCGGAACGCTTAACCACGAAATTATGGATTTCTTTGGCTTGGATCCCTCTGCGGGAACTTCTTCTGCTTTTATCCAACGACGATCTACAATCCTTCCAGAGGCGTTTGAATCCCTATTCCATGACTTCTCCAGAAGTGTCGACGAAAACAAGCTGTACAGAGGCCTCCGTCTTCTTGCCGTTGATGGCTCTGATTTACAGATTGCAGCCAATCCCAAAGACTCGGATTCCTACTATCCGGGGGTAAACGGGCAGAGAGCATACAATCTGCTGCATATCAACGCTATGTATGATTTGCACCAGCACATTTATGTGGATGCTCTTGTTCAGAAAAGCAGAAAGGCTGACGAATCCGCTGCATTAACTGCCATGGTAGATCGCTCTGCTATTGAAAGCGCTTTGCTCCTTGCGGACAGAGGCTATGAATCCTATAACAATCTTGCTCACATTCAGGAGAAGGGCTGGAATTTCTTGATCAGAATTAAGGACGGCACAGCCGGTATTGCATCTGGCCTTGCTTTGCCAGCCACAGATGAGTTCGATGTTCCTTTCCATTTGAAACTGACAAATAAGCAGTCAAATGAAGTAAAAGAACTGCTTAAAGACAAAAATCACTATAGGCATATCACAAATACCATCCGATTTGATTATCTGCCACGCACATCAAGAAAGTACGACCCTGCTGTATTCTTTGAACTGCATTTCAGAATCGTTCGCTTTCCTATCTCAGATACCGCGTGTGAAACCATTATTACGAATCTGGATGCATCCGCTTTCCCTTTACATGATATTAAGAGGCTTTATGCGATGCGCTGGGGTATTGAGACCTCTTTCCGCAACTTGAAACACACTCTGGGACTTCTTCATTTACACGCAAAAAAGGTGGAGTTCGTTCTCCAGGAGATTTTTGCCAAGCTCACCATGTACAACTTCTGCGAATTGATTACACAGTCCGTAGTCATCCAGCAGGCACAGAAAACGCATACCTATAAGGTTAATTTCTCTGATGCAGTACATATTTGCAGACAATTCTTCCTTGGAGATGTCCCTCCACCCATTCTTGAAGCCATGCTTATGAGATATATTTCGCCCATTCGCCCCGGTCGAAAAGATACTCGTAAGCTAACGCAGAAATCTTCTGCCAGCTTCACCTATAGAGTAGCATAATTCTTGTGATTTGAACATTCTTTTTAAAGCGGATTTTCCGATCCGCTTTGTTGTCATGCCCTGATGTCGCAAAAAACAGCACACAGCTTGCTTTCGCTTTGCTGTGTGCTGTCTTTGTGAGGTTCCTTACTTGCTAACTAAGTGACATTGGCCGCTCTCACGGTCGGAATTTTTTGCGTTTCGGAGAGCCGCTTAACCGGCGTTCTGCGCGAGGATATCGCGTGCGACAAAGACGCCGCTGGCCGAGGCGTGGGAGAGGGAATGGGTGATGCCGCTGCCGTCGCCGATGACGTAAAGGCCGCGGTGCGCGGTCTCAAGGTGCTCGTCGAGCGCGACCTCCATGTTGTAGAACTTGACCTCCACGCCGTAGAGAAGCGTGTCGTCGTTCGCCGTGCCGGGGGCGATCTTGTCGAGGGCGTAGATCATTTCGATGATGCCGTCTAAAATGCGCTTGGGCAGCACGAGGCTCAGGTCGCCCGGCGTCGCCGCGAGGGTCGGGGTGACAAGACCCTCTTCGATGCGCTTGACCGTGCTGCGCCGGCCGCGCACGAGGTCGCCGAAGCGCTGGACGATGACCCCGCCGCCGAGCATATTGGAAAGGCGGGCGATGCTCTCGCCGTAGCCGTTGGAATCGTGGAACGGCTCGGAGAAGTGCTTGGCGACGAGGAGAGCGAAGTTGGTGTTCTCGGTCTGCATGGCCGCGTCCTCGTAGCTGTGGCCGTTGACGGTCACGATGCCGTTGGTGTTCTCGTTGACAACGATGCCGTGCGGATTCATGCAGAAGGTGCGCACGTTGTCCTCAAACTTCTCGGTGCGGTAGACGATCTTGCTCTCATACAGCTCGTCGGTGAGGTGGGAGAACACGACGGCGGGCAGCTCGACGCGCACGCCGAGGTCCACACGGTTGGACTTGGTGGGAATGTCGAGCGCGCGGCACACGCCCTCCATCCACTTGCTGCCGCTGCGGCCGACGGAGACGATGCACTTGCCGCACTCGTACTGCGCGTCGGCGCACACGACGGTGAAGCCGCCATCCTTTGCCTCGAGCGCCTGCACAGGGGTGTCAAAGTAGAAATCGACCTTGCTCTTGAGGTCGTTATAGAGATTCTCGAGCACGACATAGTTGATGTCGGTGCCGAGGTGGCGCACGGAGGCGTCGAGCAGCTTGAGCTTGTGCTGGATGCAGAGCTTCTTGAACTGCGAGCCGGCGGTGGAGTAGAGCTTGGTGCCCTCGCCGCCGTAGAGCATATTGATCTCGTCGACATAGTGCATCAGATCGAGCGCCTGCTGCTTGCCGATGTACTCATAGAGCGTGCCGCCGAAATCGTTGGTGATGTTGTACTTGCCGTCGGAAAACGCGCCCGCGCCGCCGAAGCCGCTCATGATCGAGCAGCTTTTGCAGCCGATGCAGCTCTTGACCTTCTTGCCGTCGATGGGGCAATGGCGCTTTTCAAGGCTGTGGCCGGCTTCAAAAACGGCGACCCTGAGCGAGGGGGCGAGCTTCGTCAGCTCGTAGGCGGAGAAGATGCCGCCGGGGCCCGCGCCGATGATGGCAACGTCGTACTTCATGGTAACAACTCCTGTTCTGTGTTTTGCTGTGAGCGGCGCGGCAGAGACTGCCGAGCCTTAAACATTCTACATGGGAAACGGAGAAAGTCAAGCGGATCGACGATAGAAGTATTATTAAAAATAGCACAGCCTATCATAAGCTGTGCTATGGAGCAGTCAAAGGTTTCTGCGGATGGTGCTGATGGCGTTTTTCTCCAGCCGCGAGACCTGCGCCTGCGAAATGCCGATCTCGCCGGAGACCTCCATCTGCGTCTTGCCGTCGTAAAAGCGCATGGCTAAAATACGCTGCTCGCGCGGCGAGAGCTTGTCCACCGCTTCGCGCAGAGCGATCCGGTCGAGCCAGCTTTCGTCGGTGTTGCGCGTGTCGCGCACCTGATCCATCACGCAGACGGTGTCGCCGCCGTCGGAGTAGACGGGGTCGAAGAGGGAGACGGGATCGACCACCGCGTCCATGGCGAACACGACCTCCTCGCGGGGAAGGTCCAGCTCCTTGGCGATCTGCTCGACGGTCGGCTCACGCTGGTTCTCACGCTGGAGCTTTTCCCGCGCCTGCAGCACGCGGTAGGCCGTGTCGCGCATGGAGCGGCTGACGCGGATGGCGCTGTTGTCGCGCAGATAGCGGCGGATCTCGCCGATGATCATGGGCACGCCGTAGGTCGAGAAGCGGACGTTCTGCGAGACGTCGAAATTGTCGATGGCCTTGATGAGACCCACGCAGCCGACCTGAAAGAGGTCGTCGGCGTTCTCGCCGCGGCTGGCAAAGCGCTGGATGACCGACAGCACGAGCCGCAGATTCCCCTGAATGAGCGTTTCCCGCGCGCGCTCGTCGCCCAAATGGCTGCGCCGCAGCAACTCCGTCATTTCGTCCGACTTGAGCGTCGGCAGCTTCGCCGTGTTTACACCGCAGATCTCCACCTTGCCGAGCATCGTACCGTCCTCCTTGCACTGGATGCTCTCATTATTTCCGCGGCGGTGCGAAACATACCGCGCGGCGGCGGGGATATTTTTAATCGTTCGGCACAATGCGATGGATTTCGCGCGGGAGGGCGGTTCTCACGGTGCGCGGAGGCGGGCGCGGGAGTTTTTCCGGCTTTTTTTTGCCGGGGTTCGTTCAGGAAAGAAGTCCGATGCTCAGGGCGATGATGGCGGCGTTGAAAAAGTCGTTGAACAGACCGCCGACCATCGGGATCATAAAGTAAGCCGAGGGCGAGGGCCCGTAGCGGCGGGCGACCGCCTGCATATTCGCCATCGCGTTGGAGGTCGCGCCCATGCCGAAGCCAATGAAGCCGGCGGTGATCATCGCGGCGTCATAATTGCGGCCCATGAGCGGGAAGAGGACGAGGATGGAGAAGAACACCATCAGAAGGACCTCAGCGGCAAGGCAGACAAGCATCGGCAGCGCCAGATCCACGAGCTGCCAGAGCTTGAGACCGGAGAGCGCCATGGAAAGGAAGATGGCGAGGAACATATTGCCCATCGTGCTGATCTCGGCGGCGGGGAACTCGATGCGCCCGGTGTGGTCGATGAGGTTGCGGACCGCGACGGCCACGAGCATGGGGCCGATGTAGGCCGGGAAATTGAAGCCGCAGAGCTTCGTGAGTCCCGTGGTGACATAGCTGCCGAGGCCGACGCAGAACGCGAGCATCAGAAAGCCGAGCACAAAGCGGTTGGAGTGCGTGGTGAAGTGCGCGTCGTCGGCGTCCTCCTCGTGCTCGCGGCTCTCGGGAAGCTCCTCGCGCAGATGGTTTTTGACAATAAGATGGCGGGCGATGGGGCCGCCGAGGACGGAGCCGAAAATGAGGCCGAAGGTCGCCGCCGCAACGGCGACGGTCGTGCCGCCGACCGCGCCCGCGGCGTCGAGGTCGGGGCCGATGGCCGCGGCGGTGCCGGGCCCGCCGATCATGGAGATGGAGCCGCAGCCGAGGCCGTAGAGCGGGTTTTTGCCCATGAGCGCCATCACGCCGCTGCCGACGGCGTTTTGCAGAAGGATGATGACGATGCTCAGTGCGAGCAGCAGCATCACGGATCTGCCGCTCTTGACAAGCATGGGGATGCTCACGGTGAAGCCGACGGTAGTGAAAAACAGGATCATGAAGACCGTCTCGAGCGTTTCGTCAAAGGTGATGACCGCAAGACCGGAGGCATAGAGCAGGGTGTTGAACAGCGCGAAGCACAGTCCGCCGACAAGCGGAGCGGGCACGCAGAAGCGCTGGAGCGCCGGGAGCTTTCGCGTCAGCGCCGCGCCGAGCCAGTACATAACGGCGCCGAGTGCGAGGGCATGGTACATATTGAGCTGGATCTCTCGCATGGGGTGGTTCCTCCGGTTCTTTGTTTTTTCGCTGGGACGGAATACGCCGCATTGCGGCGGAAGGTGGGATAGGACTTCCTGCGGTGCGAATAGAATGGCAGGGAACAGGGGGGAGCGCGATGAACTGCCGATTTACAGACCTGCGCTGCAAGGAGGTCATCAACATTTGCGACGGCTGCCGTCTGGGCTATGTCGGCGACGTGGAATGTCAGCTGCCCGAGGGGCAGATGACCGCGCTGATCGTGCCGGGGCCGTTCCGCTTTTTCGGCCTGTTCGGCCGCGGCGAGGAATATTATATCCCGTGGGACTGCATCCGACAAGTGGGGGACGACATCATTCTGGTCGATAAGCCGTTCCCGCAGCGCGAGCCGCCGCGCCGCGAACGGCGCGCACGCCGTCGGCGTTTATGATGCGCAGGACGAGTTTTTTATTATAAAGAAAATGTTAAGAAATGCAAGAGCGGGATGCGGAAAATGAAAATTGTTTAAAATTTCTTCACAACCTGCCATTCCTCGCGGGAATTTGAGAAAATGTGCGGGGAACAAGCATTTTCTTGGAAAAAGTGCTTGCAATCTATAGTAATGTA
>ERZ827150.1802-NODE-1802-length-25486-cov-5.881916_pt1 | contig 25486 bp, 15 predicted proteins | sample MGYA00519779_ERZ827150 | MGnify/ENA primary metagenome ERZ827150 (study PRJEB31778, sample SAMEA3449267) | human gut metagenome | biome: human gut; feature: human-associated habitat; material: faeces | place: United Kingdom | collected 2010/2012 ...
GTTCCCATTGTCTGGGGAAATCGAGGATAAATACAGACAGAAAAAGAAACGATTGGTATAAGAAAAAATACGAGGTAAAAATAATTGAAACACAGTATCTTACAACAATATAGCACTTTTTGCTTGTCCTTGGAGAGGGACGTGAAAAACTACTACTTCTTATTATACGAGGTAAAAGAAAATGGCGAATTATCGCGATAATTCAAATATCGGTTGGAAAATATTTTCCCTGTTTCTTGCCCTTGTGCTTGTGGCAGGGATAATTACAGGCATGGTGTTCTGGCGGAAAGAGAATATTGTTTTTAATCCCGTGAAGCAGGAAGAGGCGGACGAAAAGCCCGAAGATAACGGCGGCGCGGTAGTCGGAGAAAGCACGGGCAACGGCATAAAACTCATGACAGCGAAGATTGCTTCAGAAGAGTATGCAAATTACGGCATATCTCCCTTATCAGAGACCGCCTATACGGTAACCGCCACAGTCGAACCCAGTAACGCTACGTATAAAGATTTAACTTGGGCCGCTTTTTGGGTTTCCACTTCGGGTTGGGCAAGCGATAAAACTGTATCCGATTATGTTACCATAACTTCTTCGGAGGATACTTTAAGCGCGGTTATGGAATGTAAGAAAGGGTTTGCAACGCAAATTCAGGTTGTCGTATCATACGTACATGATTCGAAAATTAGCGCTACATGTACAGTAGACTATCTTCAAAAATATCAAGATGCCTTTACGGGATATATTTCGTTGGATAGTGTTTCCGGAGAAAAAGTGAATTTCAGTAGCTCCGCAGATACTCGTATTTCTATTGATTTTCCTTTTGCCGATAATTCGGAACTTTCGTATTTAGGAACACGGAACAGTGAAATTTCTATCACGCCGCAAGGAAACGATGAATTTACAATTCCTATGGAATATTCTTTAACGAAAGTTGAAATGCTTATGAGTTCAAACATGAGCAGGGCTTTTGCAGAATATCCCGCAGGGTGTGGTACGGTTACTTCAGGTACGTTAACCGCTTTGTCTGACGTAAGCTACGAAGACGGAAAGTGCACGGGACTCATACAAAAGTTTATGGGTATTACAGATTATAGCGGCGGTAATGTATCGAGTATAAAATCGAAATTGGGCAGCTACTATAATGATTGTTATTACGAATATAAAATCTATTTTTCAGTTAATGGCGAAGAGAAAACGGTTTATCTTCGTTTGAGCTTTGATAAATCTTCCATTGCAACGCCTGTCACTAATATTGATTTGTCGGACAGCAATATTATCTTTTAATGAGGTGAGTCATGAGTAGAGCAGGAAGCATAAACGGAAAAGTAATAACTTTTATATTGGTGGTCTTGCTTGCACTCGGTATTACGGCAGTAGCGTTGTTTTTCATTATGCGGGAGAACGGAATAACCTATTATGTTGAGTATAACGGCGAAAGATACCTTGCGGATTCTGAGGGCGGGAATTTATGGCTCCCGCCCTCGGATAATCCGTATTGCGTGTTCGTAAAATCTTTGACGGGCGGCGAAGTCAATTATACCGTAAAAATCACGTCAAATAAGGCAAATAATCTTATGTTTACCGTAGGCGATGAATTTTGGTATTTATGGAACGACAATGCCGAAAAGGACGATTATACGGAAGTTTTCGGCTTGCAAAAGCAGACGGACGGTTTTTCGTTGACGATTCTCGAAGATTTCACGGTTGAAAAGGCAATCGAAACAAAGTATAATGCGGATATTAAGTTAAAAGACGAAATAGAAGACAATGTATGTTATTTTGTGATAACTGTATCGGTGGACGAAACGGCAGTAAATCTGTGGTTCAGCTTTAACGAATTAACGGTTGCGCTTAACCCGCCGCAAATCATTTTTTGAGAGGTGAGACAATACGAAAGATATTGAAAGTACACTTTCAAAAATGGTGCAACAATGATTACGATAATATTCACCTCGCCTCGAATGGGGAAACGTGCTTTTTAACACATATAAAAATACGGTGGCGCTCGATAAACAACGCACGCTATGCGGCGGGAGATATTATTGAAAAGGCAAAACGTCTTTGACGGGTTGCAAATTATACCCGTGTATTGTGTGTCGGCAAATTATGACATTGCAATGAGTAAATTCGGGGATTCTCCCCGCCTTTCCCGCCGTATCAATCCGTTTCGCTTAGGATATGCAAACGATTTTGTGCAAACGCATTTTAATTTGCCGTATGAGTGCAGTTGCATTATCGAAGCGAAAAAGTATCTTAATAGCCGGAGGTCAATGTATTTTCCCGATTGGCAAAGCCGTTGGTATGAATAGCACGGGCGTAACAACCTTGATATATGGCTTGATACGCAACGCCCACGCTGATTGACGCAAACGTACGCGAGCTATCGCAGTTCATAGAGATTACGAACTTAAAATTGAAATACGACGGCTTTGGCTGGGTGCGCAGTTTGACGAAACTTTCCGCAAGGGGATATGGAAGATACATTATTACTGAAACAGATAAAACGGGAATTTTCATCGTATGTATCCCCGGCGTGACGTTTATAATGCCGATGTGGGGGTACGTTCTGATTCTCGTAGCGTGCATAGTCGTTGTTATGGCGGCATTTGTCGTAACTGTCATTTTGGTAAAGAGAAAACGCATGAGGCGGGAAGGAGTGCAAAAGGACAAAAGATAAAGTCGATCAAAAATTTACTGAAGCGGAGAACAGGAAACATGCGCATTGGAAAATATTGTTATCAGATATTTTTTGAAAAAGCATAACTTCAGATTTTTTATTTAATTGACTTTTTGCGGGTATGAAAGTATAATATGAGTAATACGCAAGGTCAGGTAATTTTATTATTATAAAATAGTTATTTTGAAGCTGAATTAAATCCCGGATTTAAGATTGGCGAAGGATGTAAAACAGTGAAAAATACAGGTAATAATAAATCCCTGCATAAGAATACGGGGATTTTTTTGAGGTAAACTATGCTGATAAACACGGTATGCCCTAAATGCGGGGCATTAAACACAGGACTGGATTTACAGGAAACACAAGGTCTGTATGTATGCAATCAATGCATGGAATTGATTGATACAAACAGAGAGCAGGTGAGTGCGGGGCTGAATCAGGAAGCTATAAACTTCGATATATCGGGCACGAAAATAGAGGAAAATAAAGAAAGAATATGAAAAGAACGATCGCGATCATTATATCTGTAGTACTGACGATAGGAATAAGTTTCTCCGCTTTGAGCGGGTGTAGTTCCAAGCCGCAACAACCGGAAAGTGCCGGCGAAACCGAACAGCCGGGCGAGGAGAGTGGATACCCGACGGAACTCTTTGATGCCGGTATATACAATCCGACCAAAGTGGGTTATAGTGCGGAATATCTGGGCACAACGGACCGCCGCCTGCCCGAAGTGTTAGACGGCGGTCTGGAACGGTATCCGCAGTACGGCGTGACGCTTTCGAATGCAACGGCAGAGGAGAAGAGCGCTATTCTTTCGGAAAACGCCTCGCTCTGTGCGTCGGCGAGCACCTATGACGGCATGGACGCGGACGGCAACTTATATCTGAACGGCGCGGCGACGGGTAATAAACTGTATAAGCATTCGGCGTCGGTCGGCTTGTATGAGGGCGACGTAAGCGACGACGAGCCGGCCATAATCAAAAGAATAACGATGCAGGCGCGGCCTACGGGCAATCATCTGACGGGACTGTATGCTCCGGCAGGCGAAGTCGTAAAAATCGAACTGAGCGAAGCGGACTTAGCCAAAACGGGCGGGCTCAAAATCCATATCGGTCAGATTCTGCAAAACGGACAGGCAAATAATATCTGGGCGGCGCGAGACTTCAATCGCATGCCGGTAATCGTAAATTCAATGACGGCAAGCGAAACGACGTCTTACGTCGGCTCGTATCTCGGCGGACCGATTTACGTTCAGCCCGTTAATGCGGGCGTGAAGTTCACTGTCACGATTTCGGGTGCTGTGCCATACTCGCACTATATCCACGGCTATACGACGAAAGAGGAGTTTGAGGAATATAAAAATTCTTCCGCGCCGTATTTCGACCTGGAAGTGTGGGACGACGCGGTGCGCCATTCGGGGCCGAAAGCGCGGGCGACGCAGTTCGATTATGAGCAACTGACGGACGCGGCAGTTCTGTGGGATAAAATCTCGCGCGTATCCAACCAGGTTCCGTCCGGCTCGACGGCGTCGATCGGCATCACTTTTCTGTACGATCCCTTTGTGGCGGCGGGAAGCATGGTCGCGTTCGTGGGACGCTCCACGGTGAACTGCCCATTGTACTGTATGACGGCGGCGTTGGACGCGGAAAGTGCGATGAATAATTCGTCCGACGCGTTCTGGGGGTGTATTCACGAATATAACCATCATTATCAGCGATTCGGATTCGCACCGGGCGACGAGGTGACGAACAATGCCGTGAGCCTGGTATCATACAGCCTTTACACGCGCAATTCGTCCAACCGCGAACTGGGCAACGCCAACGAGGGCAGCTACGCCACGGGCTGGGACAGATATACCAATCCGAGCTGGTCGCTGAAACAGACGCTGGCGAACAGCGGGACGAATTCCAATCTGGATACCTACGCCAATCTTTTGCATGCGTTCGGACAGACTCGCTTTTTGCAGGCGACGAAAAACGGCAACGGAGGAGGCGGCGCGGATGTCTGGTACAAAGCGGTGAGCGATGCGACACAGTACGATATGACGTATTATTTCACGGAACTTCTGCATCAGTCGGTGTCGGACAGCATTTTAACGGAATACACGGGCAAAAATTACCCTATGTTCGTGCCCGTTGCGACGATCTATCAGACCGGACGAAGCTATACGGTCGCGGGGCAGAAGTATTACAGCCGCACGGCGGAGCCTTACGGAATCGAAACGGGCAAAGACTTCGAAATCGACCTTAACGAAAATCTCGTGATTCCGGACGGCTTTACCTGGCGGGTGAAGGGCATAACGCAGCCGCGGTATGGCAGCCTTGCGAAAAAGAGCGACAGCGTCTATACCTATACACCGGACGAAGCGAACCGCGAATCCGGCAGAATCTGCATAACGCTGCAAATTACGAAGGACGACGGCGCTTTCGAGGTCGAGGACGTTGAGATCGTCATCGAGCTGCGTCAGAAGCAGTACAAGCCGACCATGCTGGAACGGACGGTATATACCTACACGGATGAAACGATGTACGAAAGCCCCGTCGAGGCATATGAACAAGGTTACAAGGGCTATACGACCGCGACGGAAGAAGATAACGCCAATCCGACGCAGAACGCGAATACGGATATTTGGGGACCGAATCCGACCAAGAACGCGGTCATGGAAGTACGCGGAAAATTCTATATTTCGAGCCCAGGCAAGTATCGACTTGCAATAAGAGGCCGACGCTACGCGGCGCTGTACGTTTCGCTTGACGGAGAAAACTACGAGCTTGCCGCGAACATGACCAATCTGACCAATAGCTATCAGTTCGATCTGACCGACGAGAATAACTATAAAGATTATCAGTTCAGCAAAGGGCAATGGGTGTATTTCAAAGAAGTCTTGCTGGTAACGTATAATTCCAGTTTTGTAGGACTGGGCATCGGGCAGTTCAACGGCGATACGGTCAACGTGAGCTATCTGAATGCTTATCGGAATTCATATTATAAAGAGGAATTTGAAACCGACTATTACTATATGCGGGACTACGCCTACGACTACCGCGAAATGAGCGGCAAACAGACGCTCGTGGAAACTAATTACAAGCCGTGGGACGACACGAAGCCCATCGAACTGCTGTTCGACGAGGACGACACGAACTGGATCCATTCGGATAAATCGAACATATCCGAGGAAACTCCGTTTGAGTTGACCGCCGATCTCGGCAAAATCATGCCGGCAAACCAATTTACGATTTACGGCGAGCCGAGCCGGCAGTATCAGCCCAAAGATTTCAGACTGTACGGCGGCACAACGCTGGACGATATGGAATTGATTGCTGAGGTGAAAGATTCCGCCCGCGCAAACAACAACGTGACTGTGAACTTCGAAAGCCGCAATATTCGGTACTATAAACTGGTCGTAACGGATACCTGGGCAACCACGCAAGCCTATCGGTATATCGCGTTCCGCAGTGTGAAATTTTCCTATTCGACAGGCAATGGGCTGTGGCTTTCGCCGGACGAGGAGATGTTTGAGTACCGCGGCGGCTGGGCGTTGAGCAATAAGTTTTCGACCTTCGGACATCTGTATGAGGGGGAAAACGCGACGCTGGACTTTGAATTTACGGGCAGTCGTTTTGCGATAATTTCCTACGAGTCGCAGGATTATGACGGCTTTGAAGTGCTGATCGACGGAAAACTTACGGGCACGGTCGGCATTAAAGGCGAGGAAAACGAAACCAAGCTCGTTTATCTGTCCGACGAATTGACGAAAGAAACGCATACAATAACCATACGCAGCAAGACGAAATTCAATATTGATTCTGTCGTGCTGTGGGAGTAGCGGATGAATCCTTACGGTAGGAGGGGAATAAATGTTTCATCGGTTTTTTACGAAGTATGCGCGTGCGGTGAGCGAGGAAAACGAACGGAAAAGTTTGTATAGACTCTACCGCGCAAAAATGGTCGTGTCGCTTGTGTTTTATGTGCTGTGCCTTGCGATCATTGCGGAAGCGATTGCTTTTGAAGATACTATGTCGACGGGCGAGAGTAACATTCCCTTTGTCGTATTCGGACTGACGCTGCTGTTATGGCTGATTTTCGCAATCGCGGCTTTGACGCTTTGGCTGGTATTCCGCTCCGCGTATTGCAGAATTCTCAATCGAGTTCCGACGGAGACCGAAATGTCCGAGGTGGCGAGTTACCGCCAAAAGACGCGCGCAGCCGATAAAAGCCTTGTAAAGTCTCTTCGATGGGCGATAGCGGTTCTCGTCGTCGGCGTGATATGCCTGTTCGGAGGGGGTATCCTGGATATCGTTCTACATCCCGACAGCGAAGACCTTACCGGCATCGGAATGGCGGGGATAGGATTGTTCACCGTAAGTTTTCTCATCTTTAGTCTTGCGCTTGTCGTAGTGCAGACCAGACGTTCCGCCGAAGGAAAGACGGCGGAGCAGCAGACGGAAGAAGAGTCGAAGGCGATTGACGCGGCGCAGGGGCGTAAGCATAAATATTCGTTGCAGGAAGATAATAACGCTCAAACCTACCGCTATTTATTCCCGAACGTCAAACTATACGCGCAGGCGGAGGCGTTAAAGCGGAAACAGTTGAATGCGGCGCTGCTGTCGATCCTGCTTTCGTGCAGCGTCGGAATTGTCATTGCTCTCATATTCTTTTCGGGCATCGTATTCGATTGGAAACTTGTTGGGTTTGCCTTTCCTGTATTTATGACGATCGCCTTTTTCGGGGCGCTTTTTGCGATCTTTCCATTTACGCGCAGACAGAGGCACTGGAAAAGCAACAGAAACAAGAACTGGAAGGTTTATGTTCCATAGGGAGAGAAAGATAAAAATTATTAGATTAAACGAATACGCCTAATAAAGACAAGTCAAAAATAAATTAAATAGAGGAAATCGTCGAGAGTATGCTCGGCGATTTTTCTTTATAAAAAACAAGGCAGAGGGCTAAAAAGTCCCCTGCCTTGTAAAATCCCCCAGCTAAACCAGTGGTAAAAGGTTTTAGCTTGAGGCACTCGTTTGCTATACAAAAAAGCCCCTTTGTATTAAACTATATATTGGTGAGCATACCGCCGAATGAAAAAGTATCATCGTTCATGGGATAGCTCAAAGGAAAAGTACCATGATACTCTTCGAGCGGTATGCTCATATGAAATATAAGTTAGGAAACCGACATTTCTGGAACAGGGATATTCCGTAAGCAGGGGTAGGCGAAACAAGCAAGCCGAGCAAAAGTATATACAGTATATACAAAACCAGGAAAAAGAAGATATGATTTCATCCCAAATCAGTAGGGTAGAATATTACGCTCTTTTTGAGAAATGGCTGAAATCAAATAAAGAAAAAAGGGATATCCCGAAAAAGAAATAATCGGTTTGCTTGCGATAGGCAGTTTTGTGTAGTGCTTGGGCATCGCATCGGTAGTCACTTCCTTTAGGGCTATTCTTAAGGGAGGGTATTTGCTGGTGTCTTTATTTTTACGCATTTCATTGCAAATCTTCTTTAATAATATTTACCATTACCGCACCATATCCGTCCCGAGTTTTTTAGTAAAACCTGATAATGAACAAATATATATCCTTGCTGACGGGCTTAAACGTGGCAAACAATACAAGGTGTCGAATATCGAGGAAGAATAAAATTCTTTTCTGAAGATCGAAAGAATTGTCGCAGTGAAGTTTTGGTAAACAAATGGTTGCTTTGATTTCTGAAAAATTTAATGCATCGAACTTTTTTTGAATAGTTATGACTTTGACAAACTTATTTTGTCGTTTGAATCAGGTTGAAGAAAGCTCCTCTTTTCATGTCATTTGAACGGAAAAGAGGGGCTTTTTGCCTTTTCCGTCGGTAAATAATACTGCGGAGGATTGCTATAATCGTCTTCCTCGTGCGCTCTTGCGAAGTGCTGCGGCGTCATTCCGGTCCTTTTTCGGAACACCATGCAAAGATGCGAGGCTGAGGAAAATCCGCTCAGCGAGGCGATCTGCGGTAGACGGTAATCGGTGGATATGAGCAGCACCTTCGCGTGTTCGATCTTTTTGTCGAGAAGATAATCTTTGACGGAAATATTCATTTGCCGGAAAAAGAGATCCCGAAAATAATCGTAACTGTATCCGATGTTTTTCGCGATCTGTTTTACGCTGAGATTGAGATTATAACTCATGTCTATGTAATTGAGAATATAGTCGAAATTATTGTCTCCCCGTTCTTCGTCTTTCAGCTCCCGCCGAATGACGGAAAGCACGATTTTTTCCACGATGTTATTGAGAATCAATTGAAACATGGGGCGCCGCCCTTCCAGCTCCTCATAACATTCTTCCACCATTTTCCCTATACGTCCGTCTTCGTCCCGATACAATCCGTCTTCCAGCGTAAACCCGTTGAGCGTAAAACTGATATAAATTAGTTTTACGCCTTTTCCGCCCCGTTCGTTGTGATAGTGTTCGGGCATACTGACCGCAAAAGTATTTTTTCCGAACGCGTAGGTCTTGTCCAGAACCGACACCCGCCCTTCGCCTTCGTAATAATAGACGAGTTCATAATACGGATGCGTATGGTTATTGTTGAAATAATCTTTCGTGTAATCGAGTTTCGTGCAGGATTTCAGTTCACAGCCGAACATAGCTTTTTATTCCTCGCTTTTTGCGTCGTTGCATTATAAATAATATTATATAAAAAATTCATTTGCTTGTCAAGAGGATATCAAAAAAATCGAAAAATTCGGAAATATATACTAAAAATCGGGGTATTTCATATCAAAAATTGGAAAATTTAAAATTCAGAATAACAATAATCGTTTATCTTTATATCAAAAAACATGGGTATTGTCCGAAAAGTATTGACGGGGGGGGGGGAGTAGGATACAATATAATCAGCTTCATAAAAAACATCTTTTTCAAAAGGAGGAAATTATGAAAAAAACCATTTGCACGCTTCTTTCTTTGAGTTTTCTGGCCGCGTCTGCCTCGAACTTTCAAAACGCCGCGAACGTAAGTGCGGCAGAGCCGCAGAGCGTTTCGGCAGACTGCGCGGCTATCCTCGCGGGAATTTACGCGGACGCGGAGAATCGCGATTACGAAGTGAAGGATTCTTCGGGCGCCGACATCGCGGTCGTCACGGCGGGTTACGGTACGATCGGCAGTAACGAACAGGCGTTTACTACTTACACCGCGGACTATTTTGCCGGGGATAATTGGACGTGGATTACTTCTAAGATGGCTGGGGATTATTATTGGCACGGAAATTCGGGTACATACGGACGTGATGTTTTTCTGAAAGCGGAGATTAAACGGGATTCCTGTCTCAATCTCTCCCATGTGGAAATTACGGGGCAACGGACGGATAACGACGAAACGTTTGTGGAAGTTCTCGTCATGCGGGACGGGAGGGAGTACGTCGTATCCTCCGTCGAGCGGGGAAATACGGGAACCAACGCGGCGAATTCTCTGCTTTCGGATGCGGGCAACGTCAAGGCGGGCGATACCGTGTATGTATCGGTAAGCTCGCAGTGGGAAGCGAGAGCTTATTTCAATCCCGTGTTTACGTTTGAAGAACCCAAGGAAACGCAGATCGACGTTTCCGTCGGCAGTCCCGAACTGATCAGGAATATCGCCGCGGACACGGCAGACCGCACTGCGGAGATCGCCGCCGAATTTACGCCGTATCTGTCGGTTACCGCGGGATACGGCACGATCGGGACGGATGAAAAGGCGTTCGATACATATGATAAAAATTACTTTGCGAAAGTAGAGAACGGCGATAAATATACGTGGCTAGCCGGTGCCGACAATGAGTATTATTGGTGGAAAGCGGGCAATCCTGACGAGAGCGTTTTCTATAAGGCGACCGTCATGGAGGATTGTTGGCTGGGGCTTTCGCATGCGGCAGTAGCCAAACAAAGGAGCAATTACGGTTGGAGTAAGGTCGCTGTCATTTTGAAGAGAGGGGACGAAACAAAGGTCGTTTCCGAGGTGACGAGGTCGGCTGTGGACGTCAGGAACGAGGATAATACCCTTTCCACGCCCGCAAACTCTCTTTTGAAAAACGTCGGAAACGTCAAAAAGGGAGACGTCGTGTATGTTGCCGTCATAGGGAACGAAAACGGCGCCGAAGTGCGTTTCGATCCCGTTTTCACTGTCAAAGCCACGGATAAAGTGGAAGAAGCCAAGAGCAACGCAAAGACGGAGCTCGAAACCTATGTTTCGCTCGACGATTATCGTGAAGCGGAAAAGACACAGGTGAACGAAGCGATCGCGGCGGGAAAGACTGCGATCGACGGAGCGGACAGCGTCGAAAAGGTAACGGAAGCGCTGGCAAAAGCGAAAGCGGCGATCGACGAAGTCAAGACGGACGAAGAACTGACGGAAGAAGCGAAAGCGTTGGCGGACGCCAAGAGTGCCGCGAAAGCGGAGCTCGAAACCTATGTTTCGCTCGACGATTATCGTGAAGCGGAAAAGACACAGGTGAACGAAGCGATCGCGGCGGGAAAGACTGCGATCGACGGAGCGGACAGCGTCGAAAAGGTAACGGAAGCGCTGGCAAAAGCGAAAGCGGCGATCGACGAAGTCAAGACGGACGAAGAACTGACGGAAGAAGAAGGCAAGACGAGTTCTTCGGATTCGACCGGAGATTCCGAAACTTCCTCCTCGGACAAAACGAGTTCGGGAAGTTCTTCTGGAAGCGGGAATACAACCGTGAACGGCTGCGGATCGGCGATAGGGCTCGGAACGGGCGCCGCGGTGATTCTGGGCGCCGCCGCGTGTCTTTTGAAAAAGAGAAAGAGATAATCGGATAAATCGTACGCAAACGAGACGGCGGGGCCGAGAGGCGTTTCCGCCGTCAAAGGGCGCGAAAAAGGAGTAAGGGCATATGAAAACTACCGAAATAACGAAAGAGTCTTTGCAGGCGGAGGATTTCCGCGAAGGAGGAGAAAGCAAAAAAGCGCGTAAACATTCCTATTGGCGGGCGAATTGGCAGTTGTACGTATTGATACTGCCCGCGACCGTATTCTTTCTGATCTTTTCTTACTATCCCATGTTCGGACTTCAAATCGCCTTCAAAAACTGGAACCCCAATCTGGGAATCTGGGGCAGTCATTGGGCGACGAACTCGGAGGGCGCGTTGGATATTTTTGTTCATTTCAAGAGGATTTTCAATGACGAAGAGGTATTCGGAAAACTCGTCAATACTCTACGGCTGTCCACGATGCGTCTGCTGTTCGGGTTTCCCGTGCCGATCATCGTTGTGGTATTGATGAACGAAATGCGGCTGTTCCGAGTGAAAAAGTTTGTGCAGACGCTCATTTATCTTCCGCATTTTGTTTCTTGGGTCATCATTGCGGGAATTCTGCAATCTTTCACGCAGACGGGGGGAACCTTCCAGAACTTTCTCGCCGCTATATTCGGAAAAGAAATTCACTTTTTCAGCGACAGCGACCTGTTTTTGGGGATTCTGATTATCTCGGACATTTGGAAAGAAGCGGGCTGGAATACGATTATCTATCTCGCGGCCATCGCGGGAATAGACCCTTGTCTGGAAGAGGCTGCTTCCATAGACGGGGCGGGAAGATTTCAGAGAATTATCCACATCATCCTGCCGGGAATCTCGCCCGCGCTCAGCATCAATCTGATTTTTGCTTGCAGCGGGCTCATTTACGGAGGATTCGATCAGGTGTTCAATATGTATAATTCGGCGGTCTATCCGAAAGGAGACATTCTGGAAACTTACCTTTACCGCGAAGGAATCGGGAACGGGAAATACAGTCTTTCGACCGCGCTCGGATTATTCAATTCTTCCGTGGCGCTCATATTGATGCTCGTCGCGAATAAAATCGTCAAAAAAATAGGAGGGACCAGCTTATGGTAAATTCCGAAAATACAGGCGCGCGCCTGAAAAAATGGTTCGGGCGGAATTTCGGGAACAATGCGGGAGACAGGACTTTTCATGTCCTCAATACGCTGATTTTTCTCGCCGTGGGATTTATCGCCCTCTATCCCTTTTTATATGTCTTTGTAAAATCTTTACAGGCCTATGATGTATCGGAAGGCGTTCAGCGCATCACCTATTCTTTTTCCGCGTATAAAAATATCTTTGCGGACGACGGGCTCATCAAAACGTTTCTTCTGAGCGTGGCCGTCGTTCTGGCGGGAACGTTGTGCAATGTCGCGGTCACGTATGCCTGCGCTTACGCGCTGAGTAAAAAATATCTCAAAGGCAGGACGCTGCTCCTGATATTCGTGCTCATCCCCATGCTTTTTTCGGGCGGATTGATGCCCACATATATCCTGATCCGACAGCTCAATCTCAAAAATAATCCGTTGGTGTATATTCTCCCTTCTCTCTGTTCGAGCTTTAACGTCATCATCGTCAAGAATTTCCTTCATTCCGTGCCCGAGAGCATGGAGGAGGCGGCAATGCTCGACGGGGCGAGCCATTTCAAAATCATGACGAAAATTTATCTGCCGCTCAGCGCTCCCATTTTGGCGACCATCGCGCTTTGGGTGGCCGTCGGAAAATGGAACGACTGGATGACGGGACTTTTATACGTCGATGAAAAATCTTTATATATCATGCAGAACTATTTAAGGACGGTGCTGATTTCTTCCTATTCGGCGGAAACAAACAACCCGGATATTCTCAACAAAGGGGAATCCATCGTTATGGCGAGTATCGTCGTGGGAACTTTGCCCGTCATCGCGTCCTTTCCGTTCGTGCAGAAATATTTTATCAAGGGCATGATTTTAGGCTCTGTAAAGGAATGATCAAAAATATGAAAAGACAGAAAATACTCATAGACACGGATATCGGAGACGATATCGATGACGCCGTCGCCATTGCGCTCGGACTGAAATCGGAAAATATTGAAATCATAGGCATCACCACGGTATTCCGCGATACGTTTTCGCGGGCGCGGATCGCGGGCAGGCTTCTTGCTCTCGCGGGGAAAAAGGAAATTCCCGTATATGCGGGGAGCCGTAACGGCATTTCGGAAAAATACAGCCCGAAGCCCCTGTGTCAGATGACAGCCTCGGCGAATGTCTCCGAATACGATCCCGTCAACGCGGACGACGAGTCGGGCGAGAAAGCGGTCGACTTTATTCTTTCTGCCGCGAAAAAATATAAAAAAGAGCTGATTATTCTCGGAATAGGACCGTATACAAATTTGGCCAAAGCCTTTTTGAAGGATTCCGAGGCGATGAACGGCGTGGAAAAAATCGTCGTCATGGGAGGAACGTACGGGGAGCATCATCTCGAATGGAACGTATTGTGCGACGTCGAGGCCGCGGAAATCCTATTTGACTCCTGTCGGAATCTTTATTGCGTCGGTTACGACGTTACGAAACAGGCGCTCGTCTCATGGCAGGAACATCAGGAAATGATGAAACCCGCGGAGGGGGTGCGGGGGTATCTAGCCGAGCTGGTGAAAAAATGGTCGGAACATTGTTGGCATGCGCCCGTATTTCATGATCCGCTCGCTTTGTATTACATCTCCGATCCTTCCGTCCTCATGATGAAGCGCGCGGAAATCAAAGTGGAAACAAAGGGCGAATATACGCGGGGAATGACGGTCAATATCGATAATTACAGCGAAGGCCGCTGCGGTTACCGCTCGGTGGGGAAAACGCATATCGCTGTCGCGGTGGACGCGGCAAAACTAAAAGAAATCGTCATGGAAAAACTGTTTTCGGAAAAATAACATCGGGAGGTTAACAGAATGAAAACGAAAAGAATCGTTGTTTCTCTGCTGGCGGGAATATTCGGCGCCGGCGCGGCCGCGGGGCTGACCGCCTGCGGGGAAAGGGAGGAATATCGCGAAGGGTACGACAACCTGACGGTATATATGCAGTCGGGCGCGGAGTACGAATCTTCGGACAAGGACAGCGTCTGGCGGGCCATAGAGGAAGCCACGAAGACCACTCTGAAATACACGGGGCCTTCTTCGGACTATTATACGGCGTTGAACGCGGTGATGAACGACGTCATGGACAGAAACCGTCCCGACATCGTGTTCGCCGTGCCCGGCAAGACGAACGGGGCCTATTACGACTGGGCGGGAGACGAATATAATTTTCTCGTCGACATGGACGCGCTGATTGCCGCAAATCCGGGCATGTTCCCGCATATCGAGGCGTTGTTCGAGACCGAGCGGTATCGTTCTTTGGAATGGAACGACGCGCATCGGATGGTTCCCTGGCTGACGACGGACAACGTCTACGGAATCTATTACCGTACCGATTGGCTGAAACAGGTAGGCGAGGTGGACGAGGACGGAAACGCGAAATTGCCCGTGACATTGGACGATTTCGAGCGGGTTCTCTATAAATTCCGCTATAACGATCCCGACGGCGACGGCAGCAAAAATACGTACGGACTTTCTCCCGCCAGCGAATCTTTCTGCTGGAATCAGCTGTATCATGCGTTCGGCGTGGCGGAGGGCTGGGATTATGATGATTCCGGAAACATCGTCTATATGGGGACTCAGCCGGAAATGAAGTCCTTTTTGAAATGGGTGAATAAACTGTACGAACTCGATCTGATAGAACCGCAGTTCAATACCAATACGGGAACGAAAGACCGCGAAAAATTCAAGGACGGAACGGTCGGAATCCTGATGACCGACGTGGAACAGCACGTGAAATGGGTGATGACGGAGTTCGAATCCAAACAGGGTACGGATCGCGTCACTATGGGGGCGCCACTCGTCGGTACGGGAAATATCGGAGAATATACGGGCTGCGTATTGGGACTGAAAGACGCTCAGGGAAGCTCTACCCGCGGCGCATGGTGGGGAGGTTTTGCGATTACGACGTCCTGCGATACACCGCTCGCCGCGATGCGGTATCTCGATTATCTCATTTCCCCTGAAGGCTCCATGCTGAATACTTACGGAATAGAGGGAACTCACTATTCCCTTGCGGAGGACGGAACGGTGACGATGAACGAGGAACAGCTCGCCAAACGGAAAGCGGAAAAACGTTTCGCCTCTTCCGAGACGGAAACAGGCATGAAAGCGAACGGGAGATATTCCATCGGTTCCAACCAACAGGGCGGCGTCATCGCGATCGAAAACGGAAAAGCGGAGGTCTATTGCCAGCCGAACGTCATCGATTATCACTTTGCCGACCTCATCGAACGGGCGGCGGAGGTGTGTGTTCCGTTTGAGGACAAAATTCCCGAGACGCTTATTTATCCCGCTTCCGTGGCGGATTACCTGACGTCCGTGGAAGAGGCCCGCGAAAGCAAATTCAATCTCTTCGTCATGGGCAAATTCGGCGATCTCGGTGCTTCCGATTTCGAGGGCGCATGGAATCGGTATGTCGAAGGGATAGAAAATAAAAATCTTTCGGCTTTGAAGGCCGTCGTCAAAGAGACGGCGGAAACGTACGGCTATCGCCCGTAAGTGAGGAGTGAAATGAAAGGACAAAAAATTTTTTCGGGATTGCTCGCCGCGGTATTCTGCCTGAGCGGGTGCGCGCTTTTTTCCTCTTGCCGCGAAGGCGGCGGGGAATCCTCTGCGCCGCGGGAGTACGGGGAAAATTATCATCCCGAAAAACAGACCGTAGACAAAGATCTGACGGCGGGAATGATGTATATCGCATATGAGGGAGCGCGCTATAACAACGTCGATTACGAAAAGGGGTTGCAGACGATGAAAAATCTCGGAGTGACGACCATTCGTTTCGATCTTCCCAAACGCGAGATTTACACCGATAAAACGACCGTCAACGAAGAGGCGAAAAAATTGTCGAAAGATATCGTCTCCTGCGCGCAGGAGCTGGGCATCCGCGTAATCGGGGCGATCAGCGGCCAATGGACCAATGGCGGCTGGTGGGAAAACGAGGGAAAATATCCCAAGCGGGATACGGAGGAAGGCAGTTATTATCTGCAATGGCTGGACGATTACGAATATTTTATCGAAAAATGCGTTTCGGATTTTCCCGAAATCACCCTTTGGGAAATCGAAAACGAATTCAACGGCGTAGCGAGCGATACTTATCTCGATCCCGCGGACGGCAGTTACACCTTAAAGGAAAAGGCCGAAATCTATACGGACATGATGTATCGCGCCTCCCGCGCCGTGCATGAAGTCGATCCGGACAACGAAGTGGTGCTGGGCGGATTGACGGAGCTTGCGGGGCTGGGTACCACGGGCGGAAACGCTAAATTTTTGCAATACATGTACGATTGTATTTTCAGCGGGGATTGGCCCTCGCCGTATCCCGACGATTATTTTCAGATCGCATGCTGGCACCCTTACACTTTCACGGATTTCGATCCCGACGAATTCGTCGGGGAGAACGACAAAATTTATGAAGTGATCAGACGCAACGAGGGCAAGGACAAAAAAGTTATTTTTTCCGAGCTGGGTTTTTCCGACGCGTCCATTTCTCAAAGGACGATCGTCAATCTCATGAAGAGTGTATTCGATACGATCCGCGACCGTCTTCCCTATGTGGAAACGTTCTGCTGGTTCCGCGCGTTTAACGATTATAACGACAAGAGCTGGGGAGGGGATACCGTGCTCGTTTCCTACGGGCTTTTTTACGATCCCAATTTCGAATACGAAGGTTCGGGAAACAATAAATACCAGGGCGTCCTGTACGCGCCCGGGGAACCGAAACCGCAGGCCTATGCGTTTCAGGAGTATGCGGGCGGAAGCGGCTCTTTGACGCTGATGATGGATAAGGGCGTCATTGCGGGAAACGAAAATTTCGGCGACGACGAACCGCTTCCCAAGCGTTACGGAGAATTGACGTATGCGGAACTTCTCACGCGCACGAAATCCTTGTACGAGGATTATAAAAAGGGGAACGGATGAAAAAGAGAAGCGTAAAAATTTTTGTCCGTTTGCAGACGGCCGCTTTGCTCCTTCTCTCTCTTTTCGGCGCCTGCGGCGGGGAGCCCGAGCATGTCTATCGCGGGGAAAATTACCGACGGGAGTTGGAGACGCCGACGGGCGGAAACCTTTACGGAATGATGTATATCGCGGAGGAAGGATATTCCGTCAACGGCTGGGATTATAAAAAGGGCATGTCGTTGATGAAGAATCTCGGCGTACAAATGATCCGGCTGAGTATCCCCGCGGGAGAGATGTTTCCCACGATGACGAGCAGAAACGAAGAGAAAATTTCTCTGATGCACGAAATCATCGCCGAAGCGCATGCGGACGGGATCGAACTTATCGGAACTTTCGGAAACAGCTATCTGAGGGATACGGGAGCCTGGACGTATTCTTCCGCCCTTCCCCGACGGGAACTTTCCGACGGATCGTATTATCAGAATTGGCTCGAAGATTACGAGGAAAATTGGTATCGCGTGACCGCGGAGTTTTCGGAAATCGATCTTTGGGAAATCGGCAACGAGCCGAATTTTGTGGGCAATTATCTGGACGGCGGACTGATGACGTTGGAAGAGCGCGCCGAAATTTATACGGACGAATTGTACGCCGCGTCGTCGGGAATGCACCGCGCGGATAAATCGAATATCTCTATTATGGGCGCGATTACGGAACCCGAAGGGCTCGGAAATTCGCATAAGGGAAGCTGGGAGTCCGCCCATTACGAACTGTGGGGTAGATATAAAGAGCAGGGACGTGCGATCGCCTTTTTGAACTATATTTACGATTTCATCGACGGCGGCGCCTTTCCCAGTCCTTATTACGACGATTACTTTCAGTGCGCGGCTTGGCATCCGTATACGTTTTATGATTTCGACGCGGATTATTTCGCGGAGGAAAACGGAAAGATTTACGAGACGATTAAAACGCGCGAAGGGAAAGACAAACGGGTGTATATTACGGAATTCGGATTTTCGGACGGCATGTTGATATCGGACGATCCGAATAAGAGCAGTCAGGAGATCATCGCGGAGTATACGGAGGAGGTTTTTGAGACCGTAAAGACGCGGATGCCCTATGTGGAGACCGTCTGTATTTTCCGCGCGTTCAACGATACGCGGGATCGGGACTGGGGAGGGGAACAGTCCCTGACGATGTACGGACTTTTTTACGACCCTAATCCGAGCGCGGAATGGCCCGATTACATTCCGGGTACGGACGAAGAAGCGGTTCCGGGCGCGCCGAAACCCGCGGCCTATGCCTATCAGCGGGCGGCGGGCGGGAACGGATCTCTGGAACTTATGATGAAAGCCGAAAAGTGAGCGTTTCGCGCTCGGCGGCAGAAGTTGCGCGGCAACCGCGCCGAAAAAGGAGAAATCATGCCGGATTTATCGTTTATCGAAGACCTGTTATGCACTTCCGTCGGAAAGGAGGCGGATCGCGCGTATTATATCCCGTTTCCTTTTCCGTTAAATAAAGAACTTCCGCGCGGGGAAAGTCCCTCTTTTATCTCTCTGGACGGAGAATGGCGATTCAAAAAATACGACTCCGCCGCAGAAATCGCAGACGACAAATTTTTGACGGAAGAATACGTCGATACGATTCCCGTTCCTTCCTGCGTTCAGTATTACGGACAGGATACGCCTCAATATTCGGGGGGACGCTATCCTTTTCCGTTTCTGCCGCCGAAAGTACCGAGGAAAAATCCCGCGTTTTGCTACCGAAAGAACTTTTGTTTCAAAAGACAATCGGGAAAAAGAGCTTATCTCGTGTTCGAGGGGGCGGACAGCTGCGTATATGTCTATATCAACAAAAAATTCGTCGGATATGCGGAAATCTCGCATGCTGACCGCGAATTCGACGTGACGGATTTTTTGGCGGACGGCGAAAATACGCTGGACGCGATCGTTCTTAAATGGTGTAAAGGCAGTTATCTCGAAGCGCAGGATAAATGGCGCTTTTCGGGTTTGTTCAGGAGCGTTTATCTCCTGATCCGCCCCGAAAGACATATCGCGGATTATAAAATATCTTCCGATACGAAGGAACTGCCCGATTCGGGAAAAAGAAAATGGTTTCTGCGTTTTTCCTATCTTCGCGGGAACGCGTCGGCCAAAGTATCGTTCGAGGGGGAGACGCACATCCTTTCGGAAGGAGAGACCGCCGTTTTTGAAGTGAAATCCCCGCGGCTCTGGACGGCGGAAACGCCCGAACTTTACGATCTTCTCGTAGAGTCGAACGGGGAATATATTCTCGAACGGGTCGCATTAAGAAAAATCGATACGGAACGCGGAATCGTCAGGCTTAACGGCGTTCCCGTCAAGTTCCGCGGCGCCAACCGACACGATTTTTCCCCGAAGACGGGCGCCGTCGTCACGCGCGAGGAAATGCTCCGCGACGTGCGCCTGATGAAAGAATATAATTTCAACGCCGTGCGAACTTCCCATTATCCGAACTCTCCCGAATTTTATAAACTCTGCGACCGATACGGATTATACGTCGTTTCCGAAGCGGATATAGAATGTCACGGGGCGGTGAGCATCGACGGAGAATACGACGAAGAAAATTTCCGCCTTCTTTCGGATAACCCCGCATGGGAGGGGCTGTATCTCGCCCGGATTTCCTCCATGTACGAAAGGGATAAAAACAGGGGCTGTATTCTCTTTTGGTCTCTCGGCAACGAATCCGGTTACGGCCGAAATCAGGAAAGCTGCGCGCGGTATCTTCGGAAAAGGGATTCGCGGCTGATTCATTACGAGGGGATTCAGTGCCGCCGCGATCATAAAACGGACATAAACGAAGATATTTATTATACGCCCTTGCTGGACGTGGTCAGCCGCATGTACCCTTCCGCGGAATATATCCGGGAAAAAGTGCTCGGGGACGAAAGGGAGTTTCGGCCTTTGCTTCTGTGCGAATATGCGCACGGCATGGGAAACGGCCCCGGCGGACTCAAAGAATATTGGGACCTCATTCGTTCGGAAGAGAAAATCGCGGGCGCGTTCGTATGGGAATGGGCGGACCACGGAATCGACAAGGGTGACGGAAAGTATCGGTACGGTTCCGATTTCGACGTTCCGTTTTCGGACGGAAACTACTGTATAGACGGCGTTTTCGGCCCCGACAGGGAAATCAAACCTTCCGCCGAAGAATTGAAACATTCGATGCGGCCCTTTCTTGTCCGCAGGCTCGGCGGGGAAAAATATTGCGTGAAAAACGATTTCGATTTTCTCGATTCGTTGAACGTCTCCCTTCGGATTCTCTTCCGCGAGGAGGGAAGAACGCTCGAAGAAAAAGTTCTTTCCATCGCTCTCGCCCCGAAAGAAGAAACGGAAATTTCTGCTCCGTTTCCTATCGCCGAAAGAAATACTTTCCGCTGCGTGCGCTTCGAGTTTGTTCTCGCCGAAGACTTCGGAATTTTGAAAAAGGGACATATTCTCGCGTGGGATTCCTTTCCGTTGACGAATCCGTCGTACTTTTCTGGGGTTTCGCCCGTTTCGTTTTTCGGGGGAAAGGAAACGACCGCGCCGGTTTTTCCGGAAATCGTCGGAAAGACGCCGAAAATTTTGAGAATCGGCGCGGGAGATTCGGAATATCTTTTCGACCGCTTTTCGGGAACGCTGCTCGCATGGAAACACAAGGGAAAAGAAGTCCTTGCCGGCTCTCTCCGTCCCCAGATCGTCCGTGCGCCCGTAGATAACGATGTGCAAAACGAAAAAGAGTGGAAAAAGAGAGGGCTGTACATCGCATCCCCCTCCGCGATCTCCGAAGAAACGAGTGCGAATCCCGCTTTTTCCTGTATATTTTCCGCCGACGGTTATCGCCCGCAAGTGACTTATCGCGTGCGATATTCGTGTTCGGACGGCCTTCTCGGAATATGTTTCGAAGTCGATGTTTCGGAAAAAACGGAATTTCTTCCGCGCTTCGGCATTGCCTTCGAGGTCGGTTCCGAGTATTCCGAATATACCTATCTGGGATACGGGCCGGGCGAGAGTTATGTGGATAAACGCGAAGGCGCGTATAAAGATGTGTTTACCCGCCGCGTTCGGGAAGATTTTCAAAGCTATCTGAAACCGCAGGAAAGTTCGTCTCGGTTTGATGTCTCCTATTTGCGGATCAAGGGAAAAACAGACGAGATTTTTATTTCCGCGAAAGAAAACTTTTCTTTTTCGGCGACGCCGTATACGGTCGGGGAGTTGATGCGCGCGGGACATGACTGGCAGCTATCTCCTTCCGATAAGACTGCGATATGCGTCGATTATAAAATGAGCGGAACGGGGTCGGAATCCTGCGGTCCCCGTCTCGACGAAAAATATCGGTTGAATGAAAAACATTTTACGTTTTCGGTCGGGATTCAGATTTCCGATCCGGAAAAAACGAAAACAAGGAGAACGATATGAAATATCATTGGCGCAGATGCGTTATTTTCGGATTGAGCGCAGTCGTTGCGGTGTGTTCCGCGGTCGGCGCAAAGAATTTATTTTCGGCGGCTTCCGCCGCGGAGACGGCCGTTCTCGCCGAAACGGACACAAAAGAGATCGTCAAGGGCATTTACGAAGCCGCGTCCCATTCGGGGTACGATATAGAGGCTTCGGACGGGCGCACGCTCGCCCGCGTGCAGATCGGTTACGGCTCGGCTGAATCCCTGAACGCTTTCGATACATTCGAAGAGACGAAAGCCTCGAAGACGATCGGGAAGAAAATCTATATGCTGAGCGGTTCGGGGACGGGGGATGCCTGTTGGAGTTCGGACGGAAACGAGTCTATTGTTATGACATTGGAGATTCGGGAGGACACATATCTCGGCATTTCGCACGAGGCTTTCGAATACAACGGCTTTTACAGTTGGAGCGTCGTTTCCGTATCGGTATACGGCGCGGACGGTTATTTCGGCGCGGTTTCGTCTCATACGCTCGGAAGCAAAGAGGGCGAGGAAAAGAGAACCGTTGCCGCGGATTCCATGCTTTCGGACGCGGGGAACGTCAAGGCGGGAGATAAAGTCGTCGTTCGGGTTTTCGGAAACGAATACGGGGCGAAAATGTCGATCAATCCCGCGTTTACTTTCCGTGAGAGCACGGAGGAGGTCTTTGGGGAAACGTCCGTTTCCTCGTCCGATATTCTCGGTGGAATCGCTTCGAATCCGACTCATACGTTGCCGGTATTCGACGGCCGCCGGAAAAAAGTGGCGGATATAGGTGCTTTTTACGGGAAAGCAGGTGAGACGGACACGCCTTTCGATATCTATGCGGAAAATAAATGTTCGGTTTCAGCGGAAAAGGGGAAATATGCCATCGGGCTTTCGGGCTGGTATTCGGACGATAAGGCTTCCTCGTACTATAAAATTTCCGTTTCGGAAGACTGCGATCTCCGCTTGAAAAACAATGCTTTTACACACGGCGGCTATTATAATTGGACGAGCATCGCCGTTACCCGCGGGAAAGAAAACGGAGCGAAAATGCGCATCTTTTCCTCTTCTCCCGTATCGTCGCTGAGCGAGGGCGGTGGGAAAACTTCCTATAAAGAGGGAGAGTTTTACGATTATTCGTTTTCCGTAAACGCCGGAGATACGGTGTACTTCGAAGTCGTCGGCAACGAATACGGCTCAAATATAGAGTTTGATCCCGGGTTCGTTTTTTCCGAACAAAAACCTGCGGAATACGAGTATGTCTCCGCAGGGAGCATGGTTTATAATACCAAACAGACGCAAGGCGGCACCGTGGAAAATTCTTCTTTGACCTCCTATCGGGTCATGACGGGTACGATCGAACGCCCCGTATCGTTCAATTCGTTTACCGAGGGAGCGGTTTCCTATATTCCCTCCAACTCCTCTTCGCCTAAATCTTCGCTTTCTGCGACAAAAATGCTCGTGGACAATAATTATTCGGTCATCGTCGCAGTGGATATACTCTCCGATTGCCGTTTCCGTTTCGTGCACGACGCAGTTGCCCGTGGCACTTGGGCGGACAATTATACGAAAGTACAGATTTTTAAGGATGGTGGCGAGGGCGCGGAGCTTTTGAAAGAAACGACGGTCACGACATTCGCCGTCGCAGCGAATTATTATTGCCCCGATACGTATGACGCCGCGGCAGGAGAGACCTATTACTTTCTATACAGGACGAGCAACACTTATTACGCGGAATTTAAGCTTTCCGTCGGTTATGAAGCGGGCACTCTGAAGGATCTTCCCGAATCGGAGGAAAAAACCGTCGAAAACTTTTTCGCTGAAAATCCGTCTTCGGGAGAATTGTACGAAGTGGCGTTCTCCGAATGTGCGGCAGGAGGAGAATCCGTCCTTCTAGCCTGTTCGGGCGGAGCCTGTATCTCTGAATCGGGGGTGCGCGCGGGAAAGGATTTTATCGTCGTGCCGACGGGATACGAACTCGAAGTGACGTTTCTCGCCAAAGGGAATATCAGACTTTCCCTGTCGGGCGCGGAAGGCGCGAAAAAAATTTTACTCGCGGGAGGAATCGAAGGAGCGACGGTCGAGCATCTCAAAAAGGGAGATACACTCACGCTTGTTTACGGAGAAACCGAACGCACTGATTGGAATCTTTCCCTGAAAGCGGAACGTGGCAAATATACAGAGGGGGCGAGAAAGACGGGGCAGACGCAGGAGACATACGATCTGTTCGATATGATGATTCAGCAGGCGACGACTTCGGAGGAATTCAACCATAGAGCTCTTTCCTCTTTCCGTCTGTCATCGGGAAAACTTTATGGCGACAGCGCTTCTCTCGTCTGTTACAATTGGGGCGAGGGAAAGGTCACTCATCCCGAAGCGACGCAATATACGGGGGTGCAGACGCTTTGGTATGATTTTGCTCCCTATTATTCTAAGGGAACGAAAATTTTGGCAGACAACGGTTACGATACCATTATAGAAGTCACCGTCAAAGAGGACAGCCTCGTGACGCTCGCGCATAACGATATGCCGAAGGAACAGTGGGCGCTCAATACGTACGTCAAAGCGCTTGTGCAGGACACGGACGGCACGACGGTGTTGCTTTACGATAAAGTCGTAACAAAAACCTTTAAATCCGATTATTTCGCAGCGGCTGTGAACCTGAAAGCGGGGCAATCGTTTCTGCTCGTCTATTATACGCCTTCAACGAATTACGGGGCTGTCGACCTTCTGCCTTCCTTTACTATCGATACGGAAGGATATGATGTGGAAAAGGTTTTGGATTTCGAGACGGCGCGCGTAGTTAAGGAATATAAAGAAGGTCTTGCGGAAGAATTGCAGACTTTGACGGATTCCCTCCGGGAAGACGATTATTCCGGGACGAGTTGGCTGGATATCCAAAATTATCTTTCCTCGGGCAAAAATAAAATTTTGGAAGCGTCCGATAAAGAGAGTGCAGACAGAATTTACGCGGAATACGAAACGCTCATTCTCTCTGTCAAGACCGCAGCCGAGAGCCAGGCGGAGCTGAACGAGTTCAAGGAAGCGAAAATCGCGGAATTGAAGGCTTTTTATGATTCATTGAATCGCAAGGATTACAGCGAAGGGAATTGGAACAAACTTTCTCAAATTTACGAAAACGGAATAGCCACGATTCAAGGACAGATCAACGAAACAAAAGTAGAAAATGCCTATTTGTCCGTCAAGACGGCAATGGAGAGCGTGGAAAGAGACGGCGGGAGCGGATGCGGAAGTGTAATAATTCCTGTCAATTTGGGATTTATCGTACTCGTTATGCTCGGTTTTACCGGATATATTTTGAAAAAAGAAAGGGAATAAAATAAAAACGCCGAACGGATTTCCGTTCGGCGTTTTTAGTGTGTGAACAAGGCAGTGGTTTGTTTGTCACTCCCTTGTAAAATCCACCCGGTTATGCTGGCGATGATAAGCCTATTGGATTTTAAACTCTTATAATAGGATATAGTAACTGCTGTTTTTGATGAAATATTCAGTTTATGCAGAAATCACGTATGAAGAATTTTGCAGAAAAGAAAATAGTGAGTTTAAGGACAAG
>ERZ827150.1813-NODE-1813-length-25329-cov-5.225805_pt1 | contig 25329 bp, 19 predicted proteins | sample MGYA00519779_ERZ827150 | MGnify/ENA primary metagenome ERZ827150 (study PRJEB31778, sample SAMEA3449267) | human gut metagenome | biome: human gut; feature: human-associated habitat; material: faeces | place: United Kingdom | collected 2010/2012 ...
CAACCACATCGCCCTGCAAATTGTAGACATAGAAGTAATCGACATCGTTATAGGTGACCATGCCGGGCTTCCCCTGTGCATCCCTCCTTTCTGTCGTTTTTCATCGTGTCAGAATTTCCCTACGCTTCTTTAACGCAGAAACGTTAGGGCTGTCGCCCTAAAACCCACTTGGGGACTTCATTTCCAAACCCCATCTTCCGCTTCGCGGCTGCTTAAACAAATGTTTTTAAGCTAAAACTGCGTATTCTTTTCAAAATAAGAAAGCCCGACCTTCCCCGTCTTCATCGAGAAAAATCAGGCTTTCAAATGATTGATGTTAAAATCAGTAGAGCTTCGCGCCCGCCGGGATGCGGTCGTCCACCATCAGCAGGTTCAGCTTTTCCTGACCGTCCTCGTGGTGGACGGCGGAAATCAGCATGCCACAGGAATCAATGCCCATCATCGGGCGCGGCGGCAGGTTGGTGATGGCGATGCAGGTCTTGCCGACCAGCTCTTCCGGCGCATAGTAGTCGTGAATACCGCTCAGAATCACGCGATCCGTGCCGGTTCCGTCGTCGAGCACGAATTTCAGGAGCTTCTTGCTCTTCTTCACAGCTTCGCAGGCCTTGACCTTCACCACGCGGAAATCGCTCTTGGAGAAGGTGTCAAAATCCACGTAATCCGCGAACAGCGGCTCGATCTGCACCTTGCTGAAATCAATCGCGGGCTTTTCGGCTTCCTTCGCCGCGTTCTCTTCCTTGGCCTCGGTCTTGGCTTCATCCTTGGCGGACGGCGCGGCGGAAGCGTTCAGCGGCTTCATCGTCGGGAACAGGAGCACGTCACGGATGGACGCGGAATCCGTCAGCAGCATCACCAGACGATCCACGCCGAAGCCAAGACCACCCGTCGGCGGCATGCCGTATTCCAGCGCGCAGAGGTAATCCTCGTCCACGTCCGCGTGCAGACCCTGCGCGCGCTTGGCCGCGGCCTGGGATTCAAAGCGGCCGCGCTGGTCGATCGGGTCGTTCAGCTCGGAGAAGGCGTTGCCCAGCTCGGAGCAGTTGGCGAAGAACTCGAAGCGCTCGGTCATGTCCGGCTCGTCCTTCTTGCGCTTGGCCAGCGGAGAAATCGCCACCGGGTAATCGGTGATGAAGGTCGGCTGAATCAGATTCGGCTCGACGAACTCATCAAAGCAGGCCTCCAGACATTCGCCCTTGACCGCATTCGGCTCGACGTGCACGCCGCGCGCTTCGCACTCCCTGCGCGCCTGCTCGTCGCTTTCCCATGCGTAGTAATCCATGCCGGAATACTTCTTGACGGCCTCGGCCATAGTCAGGCGCGTCCACGGGCCTTCCATGTTGATTTCCTTGCCCTGATACTGAATCTTGAGCGTGCCGCAGACCTTCTTTGTGACGTAGATGTACATCTCCTCCACCAGATCCATGATCTCCTTGTAATCGGCATAGGCCTGATACAGCTCGATGGAGGTAAATTCCGGGTTGTGGCGCGTGTCCATGCCCTCGTTGCGGAAGATGCGGCCGACCTCGTAGACCTTGTCAAACCCGCCGACAATCAGGCGCTTGAGGTACAGCTCCGTCTCGATGCGCAGATACATCGGGATATCCAGCGCGTTGTGATGGGTGACGAAGGAGCGGGAATTGGCGCCGATTTCGATGGTCTGGAGCACCGGGGTATCGACCTCGAGGAAGCCCTTCGCATCCAGGAACTCGCGCAGCGCCTTGAGAATCTGGCTGCGCTTGATGAAGGTGTCCTTCACCTCCGGGTTGACGATGGTATCCACATAGCGCTGGCGATAGCGCATATCCTGATCGCGCAGGCCGTTCCACTTTTCCGGCAGCACGCGCAGGGATTTGCTCAGCAGCGTCAGGGACGTGGCATGCACGGAGACCTCGCCGGTCTTGGTGCGGAATACAACGCCCTCCACGCCCAGAATGTCGCCGATATCCATCGTTTTGAAATCGGCATAGACATCCTCGCCGACGTCCTCGCGGCGCACATACGCCTGAATCTGGCCCTCGCCGTCCATCATGTGAACGAAGGACGCCTTGCCCATGATTCGGCGGCTCATCATGCGGCCCGCGATGCGGACGGTCTTCCCCTCCAGCGCGTCGAAGTTGCTGAGCACCTCGACGGAGGTGTGGGTGCGGTCAAAGCGGGTAATGGTATAGGGATCGCGTCCCTCTTCGCAGTATTTCGCCAGCTTGGCGCGGCGAATCTGCTCCTGCTCGCTGTACTGCGGCTTTTCAAATTCTTCTGCCACGATGGATTCCTCTTTCTGTTCGTTTCACGTCTTACAGGGCAATCTCAATAACCTTGATGCGCAGCGCGCCGCCCGGCGTCTGGGCAACCACCGTCTCGCCGACGTGCGCGCCGACGAGCGCCGCGCCGACCGGGGACTCGTTGGAGAGCTTGCCGTTGGTCGGATCGGATTCGGACGTGCCGACGATGGTGTAGGTCTCCTCCTCGTCGGGATCGTCCTCGTAAACGATGGTCACGCGGCTGCCGAAGCCAACCGTGTCGGTGCTGATCTTGCTCTCGTCCACGACGACAGCGTTCTCGATCATGGCCTTCAACTCGGCAATGCGCTGTTCGAGCACGGCCTGATCGTTCTTCGCCGCGTCGTATTCGGCGTTCTCGCTCAGGTCGCCGTAGGAAATCGCAACCTTGAGCTGCTCGGCGACCTTCATTTTTTCGGTAGTCTCTTTGTATTCAAGCTCTTCCTTCATGCGCTGAAGGCCTTCGCGGGTAACAACCACATGCTTGGTGTCAGACATCGTTCATCTCTCCTTTTCCTTGCGCGCGCTGCCGCGCTGCAAAACGAGCGCCCGGAATGTTTGCTTCCGGGCATACTGCGATATTCTATGATTATACTCTCCGCGCTCCGGTTTGTCAATCGACCCGCGCGCGAAAAATGCAGGCCGTTACAAGAAAAAACGGCCAACTCATTGACGAGCGGCCGGCGTCGTGCTATAATCAGGGTACAGCAGCAGGCTTTTGCCTTATTTAGCCCTGCTTACCAGAGCGACCATGATGCCCGTCATGGTCGTCTTTTTTCTTTTGCAGGTCTTCCAGCGTCTCGCGAAGCACGAATGCGACGACACATGCGCCGGATATCACAAGCAGAAGGTTCGGCATGGCTCTCACCTCCTTCCGGTCAAATTCCGGGGTGGAATGGTGTCAAGCCTGCCGCTGTACATCGGAAAGATTTCCGACCTCTTCATTCAATCACAGACAACGTCGTTTGTCAATCCGTTGTCTGTTTCGATTCCATATTTTGCCGCCATCGAGCGGCTTCAGCTTGTTGACATAAGCAAAATTGACTTAAATAGCAAAATCAAGAAATTCAGCCATTCTTTCATTTGCGGAAAGGGCTATTCCCCCCTTCGGGGGGAGAATAGCTTTTTTCCACAGTCTGCTGCCGCCATCGGGCGGCTTTTATATTAGGCGGTAAACGCTCCGTTTGTCAGCGCGTTCCATCGAATCCGCAATCATGGCGTTTCCTCCTACTTAAAACCGCTTCTCGCAAAGGATTTCCCCGCTTTCCCGGTCGAGCAGCGCGACGGACACGCCCTCCGGCACATCCCCGCCGACCTCTTCCTCCGCCTTGCCCGCCGCGCGGTCGATGCGCACGCGGTAGCTCCGCCCGCTTTCCGCCGCCTCGTCGAGCTTTTCCAGCGGGAACAGGCTGTTCGACCACTTGGCGAACATGTCCTCCTCAAAGATGTGCTCCCGCGCGATGTTCTGCATCAGCGTCGTCAGCTTCTCGCTGTCAAACAGCGCGCAGCCCGCGCTCACCGTGATCTCGCAGGCGAAATCATCGTCATGCAGCAGCATCAGCACGCTTTCAAGCCCGCCTTGATTTTGGAAATCCGCGAGCTTCTTGGCGCGATAAGCCGCCGTGTCGTCCGCCCATGCCGCGTAGGCCGCTTCCCCGCGTCGGTCGGCGATTTCATAGTGCTCGGCGATGTACCGCCCCAGATAATCCGAAACCTTGCGCGCGCCGGAGGGATTCAGGTGCTCGTTCGCGTCGAAGCAGTCCGTCGCGTAATCCGTCACCTGATCCATGCTCACGAAGTCGATGAAATCCACGCCATAGGCCTCGGCGATGCCGCAAACCGCGTTCGCGTCCATCTGCTTTTCCTCGTCGGCCGGATAGGGCAGATGCACCAGCAGCACCTCGATTCCCCGCGCCTGACAATCCTCGATGATCCGCCGCAAATAGATGAAGCCGGTCTGCCCGCTCTCTTCCGTCGCCTGCGCCTCGTCAATCAGATCGTAATCCTGCGCGTCCGCCACGGCGATGACGCTCTTCGCGCCCTTTTCCCGGTTGTAGACGGGATGGAAATCCGCGTCCGTCAGCTTGCTCCAGCGCGTGTGATATTTGCCCAGCGTGAACAGATATTCCCATTTCATGTCCGCGTAGGCCGTGCCGCTGTCATCCACCGCGTCCGGGTCGTCCATCAAATCGTTCACCGTCCGTATTTTTGTCTTCGTGATGGGGTAGCAGTCAAACGCCGTGTGCACATCGCTGCTGTTGCCGGAAACCTTGTAGCTCTTGCTCACGCCCTGCACATCCAGCACGACCAGCTTCGGCGCGGCGTAATCCAGCGCGTTTTGCAGCGCCCAATAGGTGATCGGCAGCGTGTTGCCGTAGCTGGCGATGTTGTAGCCCGCAATGCCGTATTTTTCCCAGATTTCCATCGGAAAAACGCCCGTGTTCATAATGCTGTCACCGAGGAAAAGCACGTCGTATTCCCCCGCACGGCTCAAAAACGGCTGCATCTTCTCCCAGCTCTCCTTGCGCTCGACCAGCCTGCTCACGCCCGCAACGGCGACCGCCAGCAGCGCGCAGAACGCGAATATCTTGAGGAAGCGCCCGATTTTCTTTTTCATGTTCTCTCCCAAGAGTTTTTCTCTTTCCATACACATTGCGATTGGCAGTCCGATACCATCATTCGGCTTTGTCCATAGCCGACCTCCCTCTTCGAGGAGAATCGCTTTTTTGTCTACAGTCGACCTCCCTCTTCGAGGGAGGTGCTGAGCGAAGCGAAGCGGAAGGAGCGCGTCTGCCTGACTCCTTCAGTCACGGCTGCGCCGTGCCAGACCTTCGGCGTTCCGCTTGCCTGCCCCCCGCACAACGGGCGGCAAGCTCCACGTCCTCAAAGAGGGGGCTCTTTGGGGAAGTAGTACGATGCTGTTTTTTCAAGACAAAACTTTGAAAAACCTCAACCCAACCTCCCTCCCCGAGGGAGGTGCTGAGCGAAGCGAAGCGGAAGGAGTCTCCGCCCGCAGGCGGCGGAAGGAGTTTCCCTCAGACAAAGCGGAAGGAGTCCGCCTCAGAAGTTGAAATAGATAAAGCTCGCCTCGCTGAAGCCGCTTCCCCATACGCCGAGCAGCAGCACCGCAATCGTTCCGCCCAGCATCGCCGCCCAGCGAATCGGCAGCGCGCGCGCGGCCAGCCAGCCGCGAACGTCCTTCCCGTTTTCACCCAACAGCGAAACCGCCGCCAGCAGCAAAACGCCAACCGCCAAAATCCGCGCGTCCAGCGGCGAAATGCCAAGGTTATCCAGCCGAACCTGCGCCCATTCCGGCCGCGCGAAAACGCCGCCCATCATCCGCACCGCGTCGCCCGCCGTCGCGCAGCGATCAAAAAACCAGCCGATGTTGACGATCACAAACGTCCGCAGCACGCGGAACGCATGGAAGCCCCGCGAAGCCGTCAGCCGCGCGCAGCGCTCGTTCATCCGCTTATACCGCGGCTCCAGCAGCGCCGTCACCGCCAAAATCACGCCGTTGTATAAGCCCCAGAGGATGTAATTGCTCGTCGCCCCGTGCCACACGCCGACCAGCGCAAACACGAGGATATTGCCCAGCGCCGCCGGGAGCGCGCGCGCAAACGCCGCGCCGAATCGCCCCTTCGCCGCTTTGGACAGGCGCGAAACCGGTCTGCTCAGCGCGAAGGGATAGAAGACGTAATCCCGCATCCACGCGCCAAGGCTGATGTGCCATCTGCGCCAGAAATCGCCCAGCGAAACCGCGAAATACGGCCGCCGGAAATTCTCCGCCAGGCGAATACCGAACAGCTCCGCAATGCCCGCGACCAGATCAATGCCGCCGGAAAAATCGCAGTATTGCTGCACGGAATAGGCCAGCACGCCGACGACGGCCATCGCGCCGCCCCACGTGCCGCCCGGCGCGTCAAACACGGCGCTGACCATCGGCAGGGCGCGGTCGGCAATGACCATCTTTTTGGCAAGCCCCCAGAGCATCAGCAGAAACGCGCGCGGCACATCGACCTGCCCGCCGCCCTCCAACTGCTTTTCCAACTGATCGTATCGCCCGATCGGGCCTTGAATCACCTGCGGAAAAAACGAAACGAACAGCGCGAACCGCGCGAGATTCTTCTGCGGCGCATATTTGCCGTTGTATACGTCCAGCAGATAGCCCACGGATTGGAACGTGTAAAAGCTGATGCCCAGCGGCAGCAGCAGCCCCAGCGGCGACGCGCCAAACCAGCCGCGCACGTCGTCCGTATATTTGAGCACGGCCAGCAGGCCGAAGTTCAGCAGCAGCGCCGCCAGCATGACCGCGCGCTGCCTGCGCCTCGCCGCCGCCCGAATCGCCTTTTTCCGCTCCTTTTCCGCCGCCTTGAGCCGCGCCTTCCCGCCTTCGCCGATTCGGGCAATCGCCAGCGCGGCCAGCCACGTCGTGCCCGTCGTCACCAAAATAAACGGCAGCCCCGCAAGGCTTCTGGATGCGTAAAAGCCGTAGCTGGCCAGCAGCAAAACAACCCAGCGGATTTTGGCCGGGCAGAGATGGTAGACCGCCGCGCAGGCAAAGCCGTAGGCGGCCAGCATGAATAAAGACATATCTTTTTTACTCCGTCAACAGCTTTTGAAGCGCTTTCGCCGCTTCCTCCGGCGGCATGCGGTTGTCAAAGGATAGATGCGCCGCCGCCGCGTACAGCCGCTCCCGCCGCCCGTACAGCGTGCGCATGCGCTCCGCCTTGTCGCCCGCGAGGTTGGGGCGCGTATCCTGCCGAACGTCGGCGATCATATCCTCCAGCGGACGGCAGAGCCAGACGACAAAGCCCTTTTCGCGCATCATGCGGATGTTCTCCGCCCGCGTGACAATGCCGCCGCCGGTCGCAATCACGCCAGCCTCCCGCGCCAGCGCGCGCTCAAGCGCCGCCGTTTCGCGCGCGCGAAAGCCCGCCTCGCCCTCTTGCGCAAAGATTTCGGGGATGGTTTTTCCCGCCGCGCGCGCGATTTCCTCGTCCAGGTCGATCAGCGGCAGGCGCATCCGTTCGGCCAGAAGCCGCCCCACGGTGCTCTTGCCGCACCCCATCATGCCGATGAGCAGAACCGGCTTACGCATGCGCATCCTCCCGCGCCGCCTGATACGCGCCGAGCAGGCGGCAGTTCTCGCAGTCGCCCTGAAGCGAGCCCATCAGCACGCCGAGGTTGCTCTCGCGCAGGTTGCCCGTCAGATCGACGTAAAAGCAGTATTCCCAGTTGGAGTTATGCAGCGGGCGGGATTCGATGTGCGTCATGTTCATCCCCATCGCGACAAAGCTGGAGAGCGCGCGCATCAGCGTGCCGCGCTCATGGCGCAGGGTGAAGGTGACGGTCGCCTTATCCGGAATCCCGATGGGCGTGGGCGACGCGCTGACGATGACAAACCGCGTGTGGTTGCCGTCGAATGTGTGGATGTCCGGCGCGATCACGTCAAGGCCGTAATGCTTGGCCGCCAGCCGCGACGCGATGGCCGCATATCGCTTATCGCCCATTTCGGCGACGTGGCGCGCGGCAATCGCCGTGTTGAAATACGGCGTGGTCACCCAATCCGGGTGCTCGCCGAGGAATTTGGGGCACTGGGCGAACCCCTGCTCGTGGCTGAACACCTGCGTGATATCCGAAACCTTCGCCCCCGGCACGCCGAGCAGGCAGTGCTCCACCCGCACGAGCTGCTCGCCGACGATGTGGCAGGCGTATTTGCCCAGCAGGTCGTATACGTCGTTGATCGAGCCGGAGGAGGAATTTTCCACCGGCACAACGCCGTATCGCGCCTTGCCGTCCGCCACGGCGGCAAAGACCTCGTCAAACGTCTTAAAGCTCACGCGCTCGCAGTCCTCGCCGAAGAAGCCGACCACCGCGCACTCGCTGTATGCCCCCGGCACGCCGCTGTAGGCGATGAGCCGCGTCTGCGTCTGCGCTTCCAGATAGCGCCGCTGTTCCTCGCGGGACAGGCGCATGATCTCGGTGAACAGTGCCATCACGCTCTGCGCCAGCGCCGGGTCGCTCACCTGCTGCGCGCGGGATTTGAGCACCGTCTCCTCCCGCGCCGCGTTCAGGATGTCCATATAATGCGCCTGCTTGTAAAGCGCCACGTCGCGGCAGACGCCCATGCGCCGCTCAAACAGGCGCACCAGCTCCGCGTCGATTTCGTCGATTTCCCGTCGGCAGCTTTCCAGTTCTCTCATGTGCAAAACTCCTTCCGTCTGCCTTCGGCAGCCACCTCCCTCAAAGAGGGAGGATTTATTTCTTATTTTCAAACCAACGGCTTTTCTCCCCAAGGGAGGCGTTGAACAAAGGTTCTATTCCGTCAAGGCCCGCTGCGCCGCGTCGTCCATTTCAAGCTCGCAAAGCGCAATCGCCAGTATGCTCTCCATCACCACGACCGCGCGCGGCACAATGCAGGGGTCGTGCCGCCCCGCGATTTCCAAAACCGCGTTTTCGCGCTTGGCCACGTCAACCGTCCGCTGTGCCCGCGCGATGGACGGTGTGGGTTTGATCGCCGCGCGGAAAATCACCGGCATCCCGTTGGTGATGCCGCCGGTCACGCCGCCGTTGTGGTTGCTTTCGCAGGTCACGCCGTCCCCGTCCATGCGCATCGCGTCGTTCGCCTCGCTGCCGCACATCTCCGCCAGCGCCATGCCGTCGCCGAACGCAATCGCCTTCACCGCCGGCACGGAAAACGCCAGTTGGCTCACCACGCTTTCCACCGAGCCGAAGAACGGCGAACCGACACCCGCGCGCACGCCGACCGCCGCGCACTCGATCACCCCGCCGACGCTGTCCTGCGCCGCGCGCGCCTCGGCCACCGCCCGGCGCATCGGCGCTTCCTTTTCGGGGTTCAGCAGCGGGAAACGGCTCTGCGCCAGCCCGCAAAGCGTCCGCGCGTCCACGCCCACCGGGTCAAACCGCGCATCCCGCTCCCCTGCGATGGCGGCGATGTGCCCGCCGATCTCGATTCCTTTCTCCCGGAGCAGCAGCCGCGCCACGCTGCCCGCGAACACCAGCGGCGCGGTCAGCCTGCCGGAAAAATGCCCTCCGCCGCGCGGGTCGTTCATGCCGCGGTATTTGACGTAGCCCGCGTAATCCGCGTGGCCGGGGCGCATACGCGCCGCCATGCTTGCATAATCGCCGGAGCGCGTGTTCGTGTTTTCGATCATCGCGCAGAGCGGCGCGCCCGTCGCCCGCCCGTTCATCGCGCCGGAGAGGATGCGCACCGCGTCCGCCTCTTTTCGCGCCGTCGCGGTCGGGTCGCCGCCCGGCGCGCGCCGCGCCATCTGCCCGGCGATATAGGCCTCGTCCAGCCGCGCGCCCGCGGGCAGGCCGTCCACCACCACGCCGATGGCCGGGCCGTGGGATTCGCCGAAGATCGTCAGCTTAAAGTGTTCGCCGAAATTCGCCCTCATCGCGTCCGCCCTCCCAAACGTTCAAATTCCTGCCAGAACGCCGGGGCGGATTTCGCCGTCGCCTCCGCGTCCGTGATCGTCCATTCGCCGTCGGACAGCGCGCTTGCTATCGTCATCGCCATCACGATTCGGTGGTCGTTGCAGCCCTCAATTTTGGCCGCGTGCAGCGGCTTTCCGCCGCGAATCGCCAGCCCGTCCGGCAGCTCGGCCGCGTCCGCGCCTGCCGCCGTCAGCGCCGCCGCCATCGCGCTGAGCCGGTCGCTCTCCTTGATGCGCAGCCGCGCCGCGCCGGTGATGCGGCTGTCCCCCTCGGCCGCCGCCATCGCCACGGCCAGAATCGGCACGAGGTCGGGGATCTGCGCGCAATCCACGCGCAGCCCGTGCAGCCTCGACGCGCGGGAGACGAGCGCGCTCCCCTCCCAGCGGATATCCGCGCCCATGTCGCGCAGAATCTCGACCACCGCGCGGTCGCCCTGCGCGCTCTGCGGGTCAAGCCCGGTCAGGCGGATTTCGCCGCGCCCGATCGCGCCCGCGACCAGATAAAACGCCGCGTGGCTCCAGTCCCCCTCGATGTGCAGCGTCCCCGGCGAGACCGCCTCCTGCCCGCCGCGCACGAGCAGCGTCTGCCCGCCGTCCAGCCACGCGCTGGTTACGCCGAATTCCCGCTGCACCCTGCGCGTCAATTCCACATACGCGCGGGATTCCAGCGGCGTGGTGACGACGATTTCGCTGTCGCCCTCCAGCCTCGGCAGCGCGAGCAGCAGCCCGGTGATGAACTGGCTGCTCACGTCGCCGGGCAATTCAAACCGCCCGCTTTTCAGCTCGCCCTCGACCGTCAGCGCGTCGCCTTCCTGCCGCCAGACCACACCCAGCGGCGCGAACAGGTTTTGGTAGACCGTCAGCGGCCTTTGCATCAGCCGCCCATGGCCGATCAGGCGCACGGGGCCGCGCCCGTCGAGCGCCAGCGGGATGAAAAAGCGCAACGTCGAGCCGGATTCCCCGCAATCCAGCTCCCGCAGGGGGCGCTTTTCCGCCTCGCCGCCGCCCCAGATCTCCGCGCGGACAAAGCCCTCCGTCTCGCCCGCCGCCATCGCCGCGCCGCGCGTCAGCCCGAGCGCCTGTGCGCAGGCCAGCGTCGCGCCGATATCCTTAGAGAGCTGCATCGGTTCGAGCAGCGTCTTTCCCCGCGCCAGCGCGGCCATCATCACCGCGCGGTGCGACGCGGACTTGCTGGGCAGAACGCGAAGCTCCCCATGCAGGTATCTCGGCGTAACCGTTTTATTCATCCACAGCGCTCCTTTTTTCTTTGAATCGCTCGCAGGGACATGCATATCGCGTCCGCATGCGCTTACAAAAGCGCTTCAAGCTGCGCCCCGCGGATCACCGTGCCGGTGCATGCGCCGATCTTCGTCAGCAGCACGCAGCGCACGCCGTCGCCCTCGGCCTTCTTATCCAGCGCCATCACCGCCGCCAGATGCGCCCGCGTCAGGCGCTCGTCCCGCTCGGTCGGCAGGCCATACGCCCTGAGCACCCGCTCGATGCGCGCGCCCGTTCCCGCGGGGGTCACGCCCAGCGCCTCGCCCCACCCGGCCGCCGCGACCATGCCGATGCAGACCGCCTCGCCGTGCAGCAGCACGCCGTAGCCCATCGTGTTTTCCAGCGCGTGCGCCAGCGTGTGGCCGAAGTTGAGCTGCATGCGAACGCCGTGGTCGTGCGGGTCTTCATGCACATAGCGCGCCTTGATGGCGCAGCACCGCGCGATAATCTCGTCCAGCTCCGGCGCGAGCGCCTCGCGCGAACCAAGCCGCTCGATTTTTTCAAACAGCGCCTCGTCCGCGATGCAGCCGTATTTGATGACCTCGCCCAGCCCCGCGCCGACCTGCCGCGCGTCCAGCGTTTTGAGCGTGTCGCAGTCGATCATCACCAGCTCCGGCTGATAAAACGCGCCGAGCAGGTTTTTGCCGCGCGGGTGGTTGACCGCCACCTTGCCGCCGACGGAGGAATCCACCTGCGCCAGAAGGGTCGTCGGCGCCTGAATGAAGCGCACCCCGCGCAGATAGGTGCAGGCCGCGTAGCCCGCGATATCGCCGACCACGCCGCCGCCCAGCGCCACCACGAAATCCTGCCGCGTGATGTGCGCGTCGATCAGCGCGTCGTAGATGCGCTCGAGCTGCGCCATGCACTTGGTCGTCTCGCCCGCGGGCAGAACAAACGCGCTCGCCTGCGCCCCGGCCGCCTCGAGCTGCGCCTTCATCGCGTCCAGATACAGCGGCGCGACGTTTTCATCCGTCACGATCATCGCCCGATGACCCCGGCACCTTTCCAGCAGCCCCGCGGCCTTTTTCAGCAGCCCGTGACCGATGTGGATATCGTAAGTGTTTGCTTGTTCCGGCGCTTCGACTTTTACGATAGGCATAAGCTCCTCCTTGGGGCTCTGCCCCAAACCCCGACAGGGAACTGAGTTCCCTGTACCTTCCTCTTTTCATCCGCTTTGCGGATGAAGTCATCGAAGTCATCTATGAGAAATCCAAGAGCATCAGGTTTTGGGTCGGATTTAGGGCTCTGCCCCAACGTTCCCCTCACTTAAACAGCGGCTTCTGGCTCGCGTCCAGCCCACGCAACGCGTCGAATTTTTTCTTGCGGTCGCTGGAGACCGTCAGCCGCTCGAGCAGCGCCGCGCGGTCGTCGCCGTGCAGCAGCGCGCTGTATTCCGCCAGCCGCTCCGTCAGCTCGTCCGTCAAATTCGCCAGCGTCTCCTTGTTCGCCCAGAACAATTCGCACCAGAGCTTCGGGTCGAGCGCCGCCACGCGCGTCGCGCCGCGAAACGATCCGCCCTCAAAGCCGTAGCTGTCAAACAAAAGATGCTGGTCGCAGAGCGCGAGCGCCATCACGTGCATCAGTTGGCTGGTATAGGCGATTCGCTCGTCGTGCGCCGCCGGGTCGGAAAAGACCACGTCCGCGCAGCCCATGAACGTCACCAGCCGCTCCATCAGGCGGATGCTCTCCTGCGGCACGCCCGCGTCCGGCGTGAGGATGTAGTGCGCCCCGCGAAACAGATCCGCCGTCGCGTGCGCAAAGCCGCCGCGTTCGCGCCCCGCCATCGGGTGGCCGCCCAGATAGATGAACGTCCGCTCCCGAACCTCGCCGACGGCTTCGAACAGCGGGCGCTTCACGCCGCAAACGTCCGTCAGCAGCGCGCCCGGCCGAATGCGCCCGGCCTGCGCGCGCACGAAATCCGCCGCCGCCTCCGGATGCAGGCAGATCACGATGATGTCCATATCCTCAACGGGCGCGTCGTCGGCGTTCGGCCACGCCGCGCGGACAACGCCGCGCCCCAGCGCTTCCAGCCGCGTCGGCTCGTCCCCATCGACGGCGTAACGCTCCAAATCGGGGTAGCCTTCCAGCGCCATCGCCATGCTGCCGCCGATCAATCCCAGACCCACAAACATGATTTTCATAACGTTCAGCCTTTCCGTTTACAGGGTGCGCTCCACAATCGGCGCGAGCGCGCTGATCTTGCCGACCAACTGCGCGTATTGATCCGGCGTGAGGCTCTGCGCGCCGTCGCAAAGCGCCTTCGGCGGGTTGTTGTGCACCTCGATGATCAGCCCGTCCGCGCCCGCCGCAATCGCCGCCAGCGACATGCGCTCCACCATCCAGTTCAGGCCGGTCGCATGGGAGGGATCGACGATCACCGGCAGATGGCTGAGCCGCTTGACCGCCTGCACCGCCGAGAGATCGAGCGTGTTTCGGGTATAGGTTTCAAACGTACGGATGCCGCGCTCGCAGAGGATGACGTTCGGGTTGCCCGCCGCCATGATGTATTCCGCGCTCATCAGCCATTCGCTGATCGTCGCGGACAGGCCGCGCTTGAGCAGAATCGGCTTTCGGGTCTGCCCCAATTCGGTCAGCAAATCGAAATTCTGCATATTGCGCGCGCCGACCTGAATCACATCCACGCGCCGGTCAAATTCCTCCACCAGCTTCGGGCTCATAATTTCCGTACAGATCGGCATGCCCGTGATCGCCTTCGCCTGCTCCAGCAGCGCCAGCCCTTCGAGCTTCAGCCCCTGAAACGCATAGGGCGACGTGCGCGGCTTATACGCGCCGCCGCGCAGGATGTTTGCGCCGCTTGCGCGCACCTTGAGCGCGGTATCGGTGATCTGCTCCACGTTCTCCACCGAGCACGGGCCGGCGAAGAGCGCCAGCTTGCGCCCGCCGACCTTCACGCCGCCGCAGTCGATCACGCTGTCCGTCGGATGGAATTTCCGGTTCGCCTTTTTGAACGGCTCGGAAACCGGCATCACGCGCTCGACGCCCGGCTGAATCAAGAAGTCATGCGGATCGAGCTTGGCCACGTCGCCCAGCACGCCCAGCACCGTGCAATCCACGCCCGCGTTGCGCTGCACCTGCATCCCCTGGCGGCTCAAATCCTGACAAAGGCTGCCGATCTGCTCCTCGGTGGCCTGCGGTTTCATAATGATAATCATACGTTTTCCTCGCTTTCTGTTTATCGCGGCCTCAAGCCGCCGACGGAGGCCGATCGGATAGAAAAAGACCCCCGCCATGGTGTGGCAGGGGCCTGAAAATGGTTTCAGCCCGGCGAAGGGAAACACCCACGCCTTCTCATGCGCGCACGACAGCAAGACTATGACCAAAGCCGGTATAGCCGCTAAATCGCACGAAAGAGAAGCTCGTCATGGCCGTTTTCCTCCGGTAAGTTTGATGCGAGTATACCATAACGCCGGATGCTTTGCAAGATCCTTGCGCGGATTTCATGGATAAAACGTCAAAATAAACCCGAATTCATCCAAAGCGCGTCAAATCCTGCGCAGCAGCTTCTTCGCGTCCTCGCGGGCGGCCATCGCCAGCAGATGCTCGTTCCCGGTGAACCGATAGTCGCCGCCCGGCAGGGGCTTGAGCACGCCGCTTTCCTTCACGCCCAGAATGTTGATGTGGTATTTGTTGCGCACATCGATCTCGCGGATGCTGTGGCCGACCCAGTTTTCCAGCGGCGCAATCTCATAGATGGAATATTCGTCCGTCAGCTCGATGTAGTCAAACACGTTCTGCGCGCTCAGGCGGGTGGCCATCCGCTCGGCGCTGTCCCGCTCGGGGTAAACCACATCGTCCGCGCCGTTGCGCAGCAGCAGCTTGGCGTGGATATCCTGCGAGGCCTTGGCGACCACGCGCGCCGCGCCCATGTCCTTGAGCATGGAGGTAATCAGCAGGCTGCTGGCGAAATCCGACCCGATGCAGACAAAGCAGAGGTCGAAATTTTTCACGCCGAGCGCGCGCAGCGCGTTCTCGTCGGTGCAGTCGGCAATCTGCGCGCTCGTCGCCTCGTCGGCCAGCGCGGTGACGGCCGCCTCGTCCCGATCGACGATCATCACCTCGTTTTTGAGGCTCATAAATTTGCAGCACAGGTGGCGGCCAAAGCGCCCCAAGCCGATGATGAGAATGGATTTCATATGATCTCCTTTTCTGATTCCCTCAGTCAGCTTCGCTGACAGACCTTCGGCGTTCCGCTTGCCTGCCTCCCGTGCAACGGGCAGCAAGCTCCACGCTCTCAAGGAGGGAACTCTTTTTTTCATAGTAACGAGGTGTATGCTCATATACCTCCCTCATCGAGGGAGGGGGACCGCCCGCAGGCGGTGGAAGGAGTTACACGACGAAGTCGTGACGGAAGGCGTTCGCCCTTCCCGGCAAAGTCGTAACGGAAGGCGTTTCCCTCGTTTATCCCACCAGAATCTTATCTGTCGGATACTGCACCGGCGCGGGCGGCTTTCTGCGGGTGAGCAGAATCATAAACGTCATGCTGCCCAGCCTGCCCGCGTACATCAGCAGGATCAGCAGAACCCGCGACGCGGTATTCAGCTGGCGTGTGATGCCCGCCGTCAGCCCGACGGTGTCAATCGCCGAAAACACCTCGATGAGCACCTGCTGGAGCGTGAATTCCGGCTGCATGGCGCAAATCGCCAGCGTCGCCATCGCGCCCAGCGTCAGATACACCACGACAATGGAGCAGGCGCGGCGCAGCAGGTCGTTTTCAATCCGCCTGCCGAAGATGTGCACATCCTCTTCGCCCCTGAGAATGGAAACCGCCGTCAGCACGACGAGCAGCAGCGTCGTCGTCTTCGCGCCGCCCGCCGTCGAGCCGGAGTTGCCGCCGGTCAGCATCAGCAGCAGCGTCAGCATGCCGCCCGCCGGGCTGAGCTCGCCCGTCGGCACGGTGTCAAAGCCCGCGGTTCGCGGCGTGACGGCGGAAAACAGGCTCGCCCAGACGCGCGTGCCCGTCGTCATGCCCGCCATGGTCGCGTTCCTCTCCGTGATGAAGAACAGCGCGGCGGGCACGAGCACCAGAAACGCCGTCAGCGCGAGCACGGCCCGTGTGTGCAGGCGCAGTTTTTTCCAGCACAGGCGGTTTTGAGCCAGATCCTGCCAGACCGGAAAGCCCAGCCCCGCGACCAGAATCAGCGTCATCACCGTCAGGTTGATCAGCGGGTCGCCCACGAAGCACTCCAGCGAGGCAAACGACCCGCTGACCGGCCCCATCAGGTCAAAGCCCGCGTTGCAGAACGCGGATATCGCGTGGAACACGCTGTACCAAAGCCCCTTCGCCCAGCCGAGCATCGGCACAAACCGAAACGCGAGCGCGGCCGCGCCCAGCCCTTCGATGACGGCCGTGCCGATCAGCGCCAGCCGAATCAGCCGAACAATGCCGCCGACGCTGAAGGAGGCCACGCTCTCCTGCAAAATCGTCCGCTGGCGCAGGCCGATTCGCCTGCCCATCGCCATGGAGACCAGCGCCAGCAGCGTCATCACGCCCAAGCCGCCGATCTGGATGGCGGCAATCAGCACAACCTGCCCGAAAAGCGACCAATGCGTGCCCGTATCGACCAGCACCTGCCCCGTCACGCAGACCGCGCTCGTCGCGGTGAACAGCGCCGTCAGCGGCGGGGTCACGGTGCGGCTCTGCGACGAAATCGGCAGCATGAGCAGCAGTGTCACCAACAGAATCAGCAGCGCAAAGCCGATGGCGATCAACAGCGACGGGCTCATCGGCGCTTCCCTTTTTTTCTTCATCCTCTACCTCCCAGCAAGCCCCACCATGATACGCTTTCCGCCCCCGTTTGTCAACGGCTGCCGCCGCGTTTTGAGCAATCCCTTAACGCGCCTCATCTCGCTTTCAGCGCCTCGATTCGCTCTTGCCAGAGCTGCATCCAGCCCCGCGGGAAGACGTAGCTCACCGCCCACGCGACCAGAACGCCGATGGTCGTATCGAGAATCCGATACAGCGCGTAGCTCACGTAGGATTCCACCGGCGTGTTGAACAGCAGGATGCACAGCACCACGCCGCCGGGCTGCACACCGCCGACCCACACCATCTGGCAGAGCACAATCAAAATCACCGTACCGATGAACGTCAGCGGCACGAGCCAGAGCGTATACGCGCCGTCCGGCTTGAAAATCAGGTAGATGCGGAACAGCAGCATGCCCAGCAGACCGCCGATCAGCGTACCGAACAGGCGGTTGCCGCCGTTCTTGCGGGAATCCTCCATATCCGACCCCATGCCGAAAATCGCGCCGATGCAGGCGAACGCCGGGCTGCGGCCAACGAAATAATAGGCAAGCGCGCAGAACGCCGCCGCCAGCGCCGTTTTGACATTGCGCATTCCCACACCGGGAATTTTCACGGGTTTGATGCTCATACTCTATCCTCCAGCTTCACAAACAAAAAAAGCGGACTGTCATACCTGAACCGAACATTTCAAGAAACAAATATCTATGCATTTTTTGGATATGGGGCTTTGCCCCATCGCCCCACCAAAGGGCTTTCCGTTTTCGGTTGTTTGTTTCTGCCACTGGCAGCAACAATCGAAAACCCCTTTGGAAACCTTCGGGCAAAAATACATAGTTTTTTCTTGAAATTGCGGTTTTTAGCCTGACAGTCCTCGGTATTGTATCACAGGTTCCATGCTTTGTGTAGCGGCAAACGTCACGATTTTCCCGTCGTTCTTTGCCCGTTTCGCGTTTACGGGGTCAGCCCCAATTCGTCATAGGCCTCGTCGATCACGCTGTTCCACGCGGCGACGACCTCCGGCCGCTCCGGCGCGCCGCACGTCGTGCACGGGGAAAGCTGGTTATACGGATAGCTGCTCAAATCACCGTAGGTGATGGCGGAAAGCGGCAGATACCTGCTCTTGACGCTTGCGCACCGCGCCGTGGTGTGGTATTTTTTGCCGCCGTCTTTGTTGTAATACATCGGCGTGGCGGGGTCGGTCTCCCTCAGCTTGCGGCCGTCGTCGTCCCAGATGATGATCTTGATGTCCTTCTGGCCGCGCAGGTTGTTCCACAGCCATGTGTGGCTGTAGCCGTCCGCGTTGTCCTTCCGCTGCACGCGCACGCAGCCGTGCGACGCGCGCCGCCCCAGCGCGCTCTCGCAGATGTCGTAATTCGCCGTGCCGACGGGGTTTCCGTTTTCATCCTGTCCGCCGGAATAGATGGCGGGCACCATGTGCATCAGGTCGCCGCCGTTGAAGCGAATCGCCTGATCGCAGTATAAATTGCCCGACCAGAAGCCGCCCGTCCAGCTGCACAGCAGAAACTCGCCGCTCGCCGTCTCGTTGATGGCCGAATTGCCGCCGCTGGTCGTGCCGGTGGAGCAGAGCAGCGTGGTCAGCAGCCGCCCCTCTTTGTAGAGATACAGCCGCTGGGTCATCTTATCGACAATGATGCCGTAGGTCTGGTTCGGCGTGACGGTTCGGATTCGGCTGGATTTCACCCAGCCCTGCTCCAGCTCGTCGCGGTCGTTGTAGGCCTCGATCTTCGTCCATCCGTCCTGCTCCTCGATCACCCGGACGGCGACCGACGCGCCGTAAAAAAAGCCGCGCCCCTCGTCATACGTCTTGCGCTTGCCGTTGGGCGCGTCGGAAAGATACACTTTTTCCTTTTGATCCGTGCCCAGCACGGCGATTTCCGCGGTCAGGCGTGCCCATGCCGCCGCCTCGTCCGCCGGATCGAACTCGCCGAACCACGAAAACCGGATGGCTTCCTTGGCCGCTTCCAGATTTTCCTGCACCTTCGCCTGCGCGGCGGCCTCCGCCTGTGCCGCCGCGTCCGCGCGAAGGTCGCTCAGCTGTTCGTTCATGGATTTCTGGGTCTCCCAGTCCGCCGTGCCGGTGACGTCTAGACCGCTGGCCTTCTGGAATTTTTTGATGGCCTCGACGCTCGCCTTGCCGAGCTTGCCGGCGCAGTCGCCGTCGTAATAGCCCAGCTCCTTGAGGTTCTTTTGCAGCGCGATCACCTGCGAGCCGGAAGCGCCCATGCCCAGCTCCCAGCCGACCAGCCCTTCCGTCAAAACGCCGTAGCCGCGGATGGAATCGTCGTCGAGCCGATAGGTATAGCGCTGCACGACGGAGGGCGTCGGGCCGAGGATGTGGTTGTTGCCCTCGATGGTGTGGACGTAGTATGTGCCGTCCGAATCCTGCGTGACCATTTCCACGATGCCGACGTGATCGAGGCGGTTATACTTATACCACTCGATGTAAATCAGGTCGCCCTTCTTCGGGATATACGGCCTATCCGAAACGGAAACGCCGTCGCTCAGGTAGAACTGGCCTTCCTCGCCGCGCAGGCCGCCGTTCACGGTGACATACCGGCCGCGCTCCTTGTACCACATCGCGCCGCCCTCGCAGCTCGTCTGCAAGGGATAATCGTTGCCGAGCATGGACGCGCCGTAGTATTCGTCAGCGAAATTCACGCACCAGGAGACAAACTCCGAGCACCATTCGCCGTAGGCGCTGCCGCCCCACTCGCCGTATTTGCTGTAGCCGCCCTTTGTCGCGGAATAGCCCAGCTCGTTGACGGCCGCCGCGACGAGCATATCCGCGCGGTCGTCCGCCAGCGCGCAGGCGCCCAGCAGCAAAGACAAGGCCAGCAACAGGGTGATGATGTTCTTCATGAAAAGCCTCCGAAAAAACCTTATTCCCATCTATTAGACGGGCATCCGCCGCCTTTTCTTCCCGCTCACAGGAAAATTTTGCCTTCCCGCGCCCAAACCGCCGCGTCAAAGCGTTTCCACGGCTGCGCGTCCATCGGCGGGAGCGCGTCAAAGCGCATCTCTTCCTTCTTGGTCGGGTGAATCAGCCCCAGATGCGCGCCCCAGAGGGCGATCTGCTCGCCGGGTTTGCCGCCGCCGTAGCGCGCGTCGCCCCAAATCGGCAGACCGGCGTGGGAGAGCTGCACGCGAATCTGGTGGCTCCTGCCCGTGAACAGGCGCACGCGCACCAGCGTCAGCCCGTCCGCCTCGCCGCACTTTTGATAGCGCAGCTTCGCGTCCTTCGCGCCGGGCGTATTCGCGGGAACGGCGCGAACCATGTTGGTTCTGCCGTCCTTGAGCAAAAAATCGCAGAGCTCGGCCGCGTCCCCCGCGTCGCCCCGAACAACGGCGACATACTGCCGGTGCATCGTCTTGTCGCGCACCTGCGCGCTCAGGCGGTCGGCGGCTTTGCTCGTCTTGGCCAGCACGACCAGCCCGCCGACCGGCCTGTCCAGCCGATGGACGAGCCCCAGATACACCGCGCCGGGCTTCTGATAGGTTTCGGCGATGTACGCCTTCATGGTGCTGTGCAGATCCGCGTCGCCGGAATCGTCCGCCTGCGTGGGCATGTTCGGCGGCTTGACGACCACGAGCAGGTGGTTATCCTCGTAGACGATGGATACGCCGCGATAGCTTTCCATCTTACGCCCTCTGCCAGCGGCCGCTCGCGCCGCACGGGAGCACGCCGCCCGCCGTCACGGGCAGGCAGACCTCGTCCGCAGTGATGACGCCGCCGAAACGGGGCTTGACGGTCATGTCGATCATGTTGCCCAGCACGCTGGCCTGAAAGCCCGTCGTATAGCCGTTGATGAGGAAGAACAGCGGATCATCGGAAAGCGCCTCGGAGCAGGCCTTCGCCAATCCGTACAGCTCGTTTTCCAATTTCCAGACCTCGCCGCCCGGCCCGCGCCCGTAGGAGGGCGGGTCCATCAAAATGCCGTCGTAGAAGCGGCCGCGGCGCGCCTCGCGCTGCACAAACTTGAGCGCGTCGTCGATGATCCAGCGCACGCGATCCTCCGGCAGGCCGCTGCACTCGCGGTTTTCCCGCGCCCACTGCACCATGCCCTTGGCCGCGTCGCAGTGGCAGACCTGCGCACCCGCCGCCGCGCAGGCCATCGTCGCGCCGCCGGTGTAGGCGAACAGGTTGAGCACGCGCACCTCTCTCCCCTGCTTCACGCGGTCGGAGACAAGGCCTGTCATCCAATCCCAGTTGGTCGCCTGTTCGGGGAACAGGCCGGTGTGCTTGAATCCGGTCGGGCGGACATAAAAGCGCAGGTTTTTATAATTCATCACCCACCGGTCGGGCAGCTTGGTGAAAAACTCCCACGAGCCGCCGCCCTTCTCGCTGCGATGATAATGCGCCTGCGCCTTGCGCCAGAGCGACGGATCGCGCGCGGGCCAAATCGCCTGCGGATCGGGGCGGCGCAGATACACGTCGCCCCAGCGTTCGAGCTTTTCGCCGCCGCCGCAATCGAGAACTTCATAGTCCTGCCATTGATCTGCTAAAAACATAGCTTCCTTTCTTGGGGCGCTGCCCCAATCCCCGGCAGGAACCTGAGGTTCCTGCACCTCCCGTTTCCAGCCGCTGACGCGGCTGGGGGAAAAAGATACATTCCTTGTCTTCGCCCATTGCTCGCACAGCGGGCAATGCAGCGGGAAATCCAAGAACCTCAGGTTCTTGGTAGGGCATGAGGATTGAAGCCACGCGCCCGCTGTGCGGGACTCAGCGTGGCGGAAATCGGAAATCGCAAGGAGCCAAAGGCGACTATGCGAGTTTCCCGACCAAAGCCCCATCGTTTCCCTTATTCCCTAAAAAATCTCGGATACTTTTCCTTCTGGTTCTCCAACATATCCGCCACAATGCTCTCGGCGTAGAGCAGATCAATGCCCGTCAGCGCCGGGTCGATCTCCAGCGCCTCGCGCAGCGTGTTCCGGCTGCCGGTTGCGGCGGCCTCGGCATAGAGACGGTTGACCAGACTGAGCTGCTCCATCACATCCTCCAGCTCGATGGGCAGTTCCACCGGCTGACCGACGGGGCCGTCCTTTGCGACATGCGCCGGCCCTTCGACAAAGCGCCCGTGCGTCACGCCGGGCACAGCGCCGTCGCACGGCATGACCATGCTCTGCACGTCACATTCGCCCTCGCCCCACAGCGCGCGCAGGATTTCCACCGGGCGCACGGAGGAGAGACCGCTGGTGCGGATCTGCCCCCACGCCTGCGCGCCCTGCGGCCGCATCGGCCCGTGCACCGTCAGCAGCGCCAGATTGCGCTTGCGCAGCTCGTAATCTGCCGCGCCCACGCCGGAAATCATCAGCGAGCGGCGCGGGCTCAATTCCGTATCGGCCAGCAGCTCGCACTGGGTCACGCGCGGCCCCGCCGGAATCGCGCCGTACCAGTCGATATACTGCGCGGCCAGCGCCTCGCGGTCGTCCTCTTTCATTTCTTTCTGGATGCGGGGGATCAAATCCTTCCCGCTCGGGCGTTCGCGGCACGAGACAACCCACGAAAAATCGTTCAGTCCCGCGCAGGTCACATCCACCTTTTCTTCCTTCAGCCCCAGATAGAGCGCCAGCCGCGCGCGGGTCTGCTCCGTCACGCCGCTCACGCCGAGGGTGCGCACGCCGCAGAAGCGCTGCGCCGCCTCGCACGCGCGGGAGAGCGGCAGCCCGCCGTATCCGCTCGAACAGAGGATCAGCGGCGCGCCGGGACATTCCTCGCGCATCTGATCCGCCAGATCGCAGACAAAGCCGACCGCGCGCATGGTCTGCATCGCGCCGCCGAGGCCACCGCGCAGTCGAACCTGCTTGCCCAGCCCGACCGCATCCAGCGATTCAAAATCCTTTTTCCACGCTTCCTCGTCGAGGAAATCCGAACAGAGGATCACCGCGTCGGCGGAAAACGCCGCCTTTTGCAGCTGGGTCGTGTAATAGAATCGCGCCTGCACGCCGAAGGCGCGCGCCAGCGCCTGCGCCCCGCGCGCGGAAAGCTCCGCCATGTCGAGGTCGGCGTCCACCATCCAATATTCCGCCTCCATGCGGAAACGGACAAACAGATCTTCGAAAATCGCGGGGGCAAAGAAATATGCCCCCGCGCCAGCGATTACGATTTTTTTCATGGTTTCCTTTTATGCTTCGGTTAGGCCTTGGCCACGCTCAGCGTCGCGTCCACGCCGTTGATGCTCCAGTCGCGGACATACGCTCCTTCCGGCGCGTCGCCCAGCGTCACGTCGAGCGCCAGCACGCCGCGTTCAATCGCGTCCGCGTTCGCCTCGACGATCTGCGCGAGCTTCTCGTCCGCCGTCTTGACGGTGACATGGATGCGATCGACGACCTCGAAGCCCGCCTCCTTGCGCATCGTTTGCAGCTTGGAGATCACCTCGCGGGCAAAGCCTTCGGCGATCAGCGCCTCGGTGAGGTTGGTATCCAGCGCGACGGTCACGCCGCGGTCGGTCGCCACGACATAGCCCGGCTTCTTCATCGGCGCGGTCAGCACATCGTCCTTTTCCAGCTCGATCATCGTGCCGTCCAGCTCAAAGCGGAGCAGCTCGCCCTTCTCAAAGCCCGCGACGACGGCGTTGCCGTCCAGCGTGGCGAGCTTCTCGCCGATGGCCTTGAGCAGCTTGCCGTATTTCTTGCCCAGCGTGCGCATCTGCGGCTTGAGCTGATAGGTCATAAACGCGGTGGTGTCGTCGGTGAAGACGGCGTCCTTCACGTTCAGCTCGTCCTCGGCCAGCGCGCAGAAATCCTGCGGCAGGGTCGCGCCGCTGACGATCATGCGGGAGAGCGGCTGGCGCACCTTGAGGCCGCTTTCGCTGCGGCAGCTGCGGCCCAGCACGACGACCTCCAGCAGGTCGCGCATGTGCCCTTCCAGCTCGGCGCTAATGTATGTTTCGTCGCAGACCGGGAAATCCGTCATGTGGACGGAAATCGGCGCATCCTTGTCCACGGAGCAGACGAGGTTGCGATACATGTTCTCGGCCATGAACGGCGTGAACGGCGCGGTCAGGCGGCTCATCGTCTCCAGAACGTGATAGAGCGTCGCGAACGCGGCCTCCTTGTCGCCGGCCATGCCCTTGCCCCAGAAGCGCTCGCGGCTGCGGCGGACATACCAGTTGGAGAGATCATCCACAAAATCCGTCATCGCGCGGGAGGCCTCGAAGATCTTGTATTCGTTCAGATCGTCGTCCACCTCGCGGACGAGGGAATTCAGGCGGGAGAGAATCCAGCGATCCATCAGCGTCAGCTCGGCCTTGTCAAGCGGATGCTCCTTCGGGTTGAACTGGTCGATCTCCGCATAGAGGATGAAGAACGCATAGGTGTTCCACAGCGTGCCCATGTACTTGCGGGTCGTCTCGTCGATGGCCTTGGCGTGGAAGCGGTTCGGCATCCACGGCGCGGCGTTGTTGTAGAAGAACCAGCGCACGGCGTCCGCGCCCTGCGTGTTGAGCACGCTCCACGGATCGACGGTGTTGCCGATGTGCTTGCTCATCTTCTTGCCGTCCTTATCCTGAACGTGACCCATCACGATGCAGTTTTTGAACGGGTTGGTATCGAACATGCAGGTCGAAATCGCCAGCAGCGTGTAGAACCAGCCGCGGGTCTGGTCAATCGCCTCGGAGATGAAATCCGCCGGGAAACGGCGCTCGAACTGCTCCTTGTTTTCAAACGGATAATGCCACTGCGCGAACGGCATCGAGCCGGAGTCATACCAGCAGTCGATGACCTCTTTCTCGCGGTGCATGTCGCCGCCGCACTTCGGGCAGGTGGCGTCGGCAGCGGTGCCGATGTAACCGCATTCCTTGCAGCAGCGACGCTCGGTGAGACGCTTGATGATGACCTCGGGGTCAACATCAACGAGCAGGGCGGCATCGAGCGGGCGCTCGAGACGGGCCAGCATGTCGTCGAGGGCCACAGCCTGGGCCGTGGTGCGCGGGAAGCCGTCGAGAATGAAGCCCTTCTCGCAGTCGGGCTCGCGCAAGCGCTCGTCCATGAGGTCGATGATCAGGCTATCGGGAACCAGGTCGCCCGCATCCATGTAGCCCTTGGCCTTTTTGCCGAGCTCGGTCTGGTTCTTTACCGCAGCGCGCAGGATGTCGCCCGTGGAAATATGGGGCGTGGCGAATTCCTCAACCAGCTTGGCGGCCTGCGTACCCTTGCCGGCGCCCGGGGCGCCCAACAAAACGATATTCATTCGTAAGTCCTTTCAACTTATGCAGTGGCCCAATTGTATCAGCTTGTGCGCGCACGTGAAGAAAACCCAGACAATGCGCGAAATCTTGCCGTCAACGACCAACGGGCGCTAATCGCTCCGAAATTCGAAACGTGCCGTAGCTGCTTTGCTACGCATTCAGCTTGTAAAGGTCCCAAAGCCCCTTCAGCAGCAAATTCGGATCATGCACGATTTCGCGGCGACACGCGGGGACGATCATGCGGCTCACGCCACCCGTCGCAATAGCGGTCACGGGCTCGCCCAGCTCATCGGCGATGCGGTCGATCAGGCCATCGATGGTAGCCGCGTTGGAATACA
>ERZ827150.1815-NODE-1815-length-25320-cov-5.819830_pt1 | contig 25320 bp, 22 predicted proteins | sample MGYA00519779_ERZ827150 | MGnify/ENA primary metagenome ERZ827150 (study PRJEB31778, sample SAMEA3449267) | human gut metagenome | biome: human gut; feature: human-associated habitat; material: faeces | place: United Kingdom | collected 2010/2012 ...
CGCAGCACCGAGGACGAGGACAGCCCTGAAAGGGCTACCGCAGTCCGAAGCCCGCAACGCAAAGCGGAGCGGGCCGCAGAGCGCTGTTCGCGAGCATCTGCACGCCATCCGCGTTTTTGAATCATCGTCCCAAAGGAAAATATCTTTGCCTGCCCTTAGAACAGGCAGATATACTTTCTCCATTTTCGGAAAAAATCCTGCCTTGTTTTTTCTTATGCGGGAAAGCCGCCGTCCACGCCCAGCGTCTGGCCGGTGACAAAGGCGGCCTCCGGGCCGGAAAGCCACAGCACGGCCCGGGCCACGTCCTCCGGCGTACCCAAGCGGCCCAGCGGAGTCTCCTCCGCCAGTTCGGCCAGATCGTCCGGGGTAAAGGCGCTGAGCATATCCGTGCGGATGACGCCGGGGCACACGCAGTTCACCCGAACGCCGCTGGGGCCCGCTTCCTTGGCAAGGCCGCGGGTCAGCCCGATCAGCCCTGCCTTGACGGCGGAGTAAGGCACCTCGCAGCTGGCGCCGATGCGGCCCCAAATGCTGGAAATATTCACGATGGAGCCTTCCTGCCGGGAGATCATCCCCGGCAGCACGGCCCGGCACAGGTAAAACGCGCCGCTCAGGTTGGTATCCACCATGCGCCGCCACTGCTCGTCGGTCACGTCGGTCAAAAGCTCCTGCGAGGCGATGCCCGCGTTATTTATCAGCGCGTCCACATGGGGCAGATAAACTCCCGCCTCCTGCACGGCCCGGCAGACGGACGCGCTGTCGGCCACGTCGCACTGCAGGGCGATGGCGCCCGTTTCCCGGGCCAGTGCTTCGGCAGCTTCCCGGCTCTGACGGTAGAAGAACGCCGTCTGCCAGCCCGCCTGCCGGAAGGCCCGCACGCAGGCTGCGCCAATACCCCGGCTTCCCCCGGTGATCAGCGCCGTTTTCATACGGACGCGCCTGCCTTTTGCGCCTCGGCAGCCGCGCCGGGCTTGGGTTCGTGAAACTCGCAGCCCTCGTTGTAGTAGACCTTCTCCGGCGGCTGTTCCAATTCGTAGGGATTGGTCAGACAGTGCTTCATCACGGCAAAGAGTTTGGCGTAGATCGCGCCGCTGCACACGCGCTCGTCGGCGGTGATGCCGATGGGCAGGATGCACTTGCGGCTGATCTCGCCCTTCATGTCCGGCTGATTGCTCCGCTGGGGTGTGCCCATAGAGAAAAACAGACTGGTATTGCCGAAGTTGTAGATGTGGTGGTACACCCGGGTCATACCGATGGAAGCCATGTTGGTCACATACATGCTGGTGTGGAAGGGCAGCTCGTCCAGCAGCGCCTTGGGGGCCAGTCCGTAGCGATCCAGCAGCTTCACCAGTCCTACCACGGCGTTGGGCACCAGCGGCAGCTTCAGCACAGCCTTGGCCAGCTTGATGGCAAAGCTGGGGTCGTCCGCCTTGCGGCCTTTTTCAATGGTCTCCTTCACCCGGGCGCTCACGTCGAAAATGGTGTCGCTGGGGTCGAAGCGAATCTTGACGGCGTTTTCCTCCGCGCTGCCGTCGGGCGTGTCCATCAGCAGGGTAAAGCTGACGGTCAGCTCGGTGCGGTTGTAGAACTGCTTGTTCATGATAAAACGATTGGTCTCCGGCACCTGCGACACGCCCCGCACATAGGACGCGATCAGCAGCTCCATAAAGGTGATCTTATGGCCTTCCCGGGCTTTTTCGGCGATGTAGCGCATGAGGGGTTCATAGTCCGCGTCGTGGGAGAGAAACACCTGAGCGTCGCAACGCTGGGGCATCAGATAGGGGGTGATGGCAACGATGGGGTCGACGTCGTGAATGCGGCGGCCCTCCGGGCGGAAACCAAACATGGGCATCTTTCCTTTCTTTTCGGGGGAGAATGAGTGCAAATGATAAATGAGAATGAAGGCCTTTCCAAGGCCGGGGAAAACGAAAGGGAATGATGAAAAAAGATCAAACAGAGCCTATTCCCGGCTCAATACCGTTCCGTCCGGTGTGGGCGTGACCCGGAGGAAACAGTCGGCCCTGGCCCCGGCCGCGTCCTGCCGGTCGGTGCAGGTGATGAAGGTCTGCAGCGGCGCGGCACTTTTGAACAGGGCGTTGCGGCGCTTCGCGTCCAGCTCGCTGAACACATCGTCCAACAGCAGCGTGGGCGATTCGCCCATTTCTTTTTCGATCAGCCGAATCTCGCCCAGCTTCATGCTCAACACAGCGGTACGTAGCTGGCCCTGACTGCCCATGGCCCGTAAGTCCCGGCCGAACAGCTGCAGGCTCACATCGTCCCGGTGCGGGCCGAAGGTGGTATACATCCGCCGCCGGTCTTCCTCCCGATTGCGGCGCAGCCCGGCCAGCATCTGCTCGTAGGGAGCGTCGGACTGGGCCAGTGGGCCGACGTAAAACAGCGAAAAGGGCTCGTCCGGGTTCTCGGATATGGCGGCGTATTCCCGGCTGGAATTTTCGCTCAACTCCTGCAAAAACCAGCGGCGGCTGCGGACGATAGGCACGGCGGCGTTGGCTAACTGCTCGTCCCACGCGTCCAGCTGATTGGCAAAATCGCTGACGCCCTGCAGCTTATCCTGCCGCAGCAGCGCGTTGCGGCTTTCCAGTACGCTCAGGTAGGTTTTCAGCGCCCGGACGTAGCCGGAGCGGATCTGGCTGAGCTGCATATCCACAAAGCGCCGCCGGGCCGCCGGGCCGTCCCGGACGATGCGCAGGTCTTCCGGTGAAAACATGACCACCGTGGCGTGGCCCATCAGGTCGCTGATGCGCTGGGCGGGCTTGCCGTACAGCAGCACCCGCTTCTGGGGCTTTTCCATAGGGGTCAGGCGAATTTCGATCTCGTGCCGTCCATCCAGACGGCGGGTCTCCCCGTGCACCAAAGCGGCCGCTTCCCCCTGCGCCACCATTTCCCGGTCGGCAGTGGTGCGGTGGCTCCGGCCCAGCGAAAGAAGGTGCATGGCCTCCAGCAGGTTGGTCTTGCCGCTGCCGTTAGGCCCGTAAAGCACAGTGATCCCCTCGCTGGGTTCCAGTTCCAGATAGGGATAATTGCGGAACTGCTTCAGGCGAAGGGTGGTAAAGTGCATGAAAAATGGGCCTCGCTTTCCAGTGGGGATAAATTTACCGGCTGATCTTCACCGTGACGGCCCGGCCGCCCAGCGGCTTGCCGAACACGTCCCGGCCCTTGACCGCGTAGCGGCGGACGATCAGTGTATCCGTATCCGGCGCGTCCACGGACAAGAAGCCGGTCTGCAGCATGGGCTTGGCCTGACGGGCCTGCAAGATTTTTTTCAGGGCGCGGCGCATGGCCTTATCGCCCTTGTCCCAGACCATGGGAGCCCGGTTCCACGGGTCGGCCATGCCCTCCATGCCCAGTTCGTCGCCGTAATAGACGGTAGGCGCGCCCGGAAGGGCGCACAGCAGACGGAAGGCTTCCAGTACCTTGACCTGCGCGGCTTCCCGCTGCTCGGGAGTCAGGCGGATATGAGCGGCCTCCGCCCGGGCCATCTGGGCCGCGCCCTCCTGATCGTAGCCTGCCATGGCGTTGAGGATGCGCACCCGGTCATGGCTGCCCAGCACATTCATCAAAGAATAATAAAACGGCGCGGGGTAGACCTCCTGCTGGTGCAGGATGACCCGGCGAAGCTGCTGCGCGTCGCATTTGCCGGTGAAAAAGTCGATCACGGCCCGGCGCAGGGGATAGTTCATCACGCTGTCCAGACTGTCGCCCAGACAGTAGGAGCGCAGCGCGCCGTAGGACACCTTGTTGGACGCGTCCTCCCAGACCTCGCCCAGCAGCACCGCCTCCGGGTCGGCCTGCTTCACGGCCCGGCGCATGGCGGACACCAGCGGCATGGGCAGCTCGTCCACCACGTCCAGCCGCCAGCCGCAGGCGCCTTTTTTCACCCAGCGGGGCAAAATGCCGTCCTCCGGGTCCAGCAGATAGCGCTGATAATCGGCGTTTTCCTTATTGACGGCGGGCAAGGTGTCGAAGCCCCACCACGTGCGGTAGCGGTCGGGGTACTGCTCGAAGGTATACCACGGATAATAGGGCGATTCCGTGCTCTGATAAGCGCCCAGCGAATCATAGCGGCCGTAGCGGTTAAAATACAGGCTGTCGGAGCCGGTATGGCTGAATACGCCGTCCAGCATCACGCGCATTCCGCGGGCCTTCGCCGCACGGATCAGCCCGTCGAAGGCCTTCCGGTCGCCCAGAATGGGGTCGATCTCGGCATAGTCGCCGGTATCATAGCGGTGATTGGTGCGGGCCCGGAAGATGGGGTTTAAGTACAGCACCGTCACGCCCAGCTCCTGCAGCTCGTCCAGCTTTTCGGCGATGCCCCGCAGGGTGCCTCCGAAGAAGTCCAGTGCCCGGTTGTCCCCGGTGACGGGGTCCGGATCCAAAAACGGCGCTTCGTCCCACTTCTTATGGAAGACCGCTTCGGGGTGGGCAACTTTGATCTTGCGGCTCCGTCCCGGATGACCGGCCTTTTCATCCCGGAAGAAACGGTCGGGAAAAATTTGATACACCACGGCGTGGCGCAGAAATTCCGGGGTCTGATAGGCCGGGTCGTACACGGTGATCTGATAGCTGCTGGGCTGACCCTCGTAGCAGGCCCCCACGCCGCCCAGCTGATCGTAGGACGTGCCATAGCGCGTGTCGCCGCCGGGCCGGTGAACGATGAAATCGTACCAGAACAGCATGGGCTTTTCAGGCACGAGAATCGTGCTTTCAAAAAGATGTTCCCGGGTCTGCTGCATGGGGTAGCGGGCCTCGCCGCCGTCCCAGGTGCGCAGGGTGACGTGTTCCGCTTCGTCGCACAAAAAGCGGATGGTGACGGAAGCGCCCGCGGGAACCGGGCCGATGGGGTCGCGATACTCCGCATCGTAGGAATCATGATAAAGCATGGCTTCCCGTTCCTCCTTCATGGCTGGCTTTGCATTTACGCCCTATCATATCATGAAACCGGCAGACGGTGCAAACCCTTCCCGCATAAAATTCGGCTGGAGATAATTCCCGCTGCCCTGACGAACGGTTTCCAGTAGAGCCGTTCTTTCCATTTTTATGCGCAGATCTGGCAATGATTGTCGCAAATAGGCAGTTTCGCTTCTGCACACAATAGCCGCGAGGAGGCGAACAGCTTTGAAAAGGATTTGGATTCTCCTGGTGATCTCTCTGGTCGGGGTGGGTCTGTTCACCGCTTGCTCCAGCAACGCGGACACGATGGTGCAGCCCAGCCCCAGTCCCTCGGTCAGCCCCAGCGCGTCAGCGATGAGGTGTCGGAAGAGGTGGAAAAGCTTTCCGAGCTGAAAAGCGCGGAAGCCGTGGTGATGGGCACCATCGCCGTGGTGGGCGTGGAATACGACGCGCAGTATCAGGAAGGGATGACCGACCGTCTGAAGGAAATGATCGAAGCCCGGGTACAGGCAGTGGACAAGAGCATCGTCACGGTCCACGTGAAGGACAGCGAAAGCGACTACCAAAAGCTGATGGAGCTGCGGGAAAAGCTGTCCAATCAGGACCTGACCTTCGAACAGCTGCAGACGCAGGTGCTCAATCTGGCGGGAAACGGCCAGGACACGGCAGTGGGCTGAGCCCACGCCAAAGGCGCGGACAGGACGGAAGCAGCGTCATGTCCGCGTTTTTCTGTTGCCCTTTACGCCGTATTATTTTGCTTTCCAGATTCTTAGCAGAAAATGGATACCATCTACGATTAGAATGTGACTGTTAAGAAAGAAGATCATCTACTGGGATATTCAACACCTTACACAGGCTCACCAGCGTCTCCAGCGAGGGTTTTCGGGAGCCGCGCTCGATGTGGCCGATCAGTGAACAGCTGACATGCATTGCATCCGCCAGCTGCTTTTGCGTCATGCGGCGTTCCAGACGGAGATGCCGAATTTTCATGCGCATATCGTCATAATCCATCATCAGCACCTCAGAATTTCTGCTTTTTCTACCTTCTTTTTTAGGACTATCTGTCCTTTTTGTCAATGTGAAAGATGACATAATAGCCTCAAAAGGAGCGGTGAGGATGTTGAATTTGCTGCGCTTACGGGAAAAAAGGCGGCTGACGCAAGTGGCGCTGCATATCGCCACCGGCATCGACCAGAGCCTTTTGTCCAAGTATGAGCGGGGCGAGCGTCTGCCCTCCGTCAGCGACCTGATGATCTTGGCGGATTTTTTCCACACCAGTCTGGATTTTCTGATGGATCGCACGGACGAGGAAGCACCCTACCCGCCCGCCGGGAAAACCCAAGCGAAATAAGCGCCTTCTTTCACCAAAAGGGCGCTTATTTTCTATCCTTAAAAGGGAAAACCGTTTGCCGGTCCTCTTTCCCTGACTTGCAGGGATTTTCCTTTTTTGATATACTGTTTTTATCGTAAAGCTCTTTCTTTCCGTCGCGTCGATTCACAATTTTCCCCCGCAGAGGAACAGGAGGAACCCCGGATGAAAAAAACGCAACGTCTTCTTTGCCTACTGACAACTTTGATTCTGCTGCTGGCGCAGCTGCCCGCGCTGGCCGACGGATATGTTCCGCTGACGCAGCAGGAGATCGCCCAAGCCCGGCAGCTGATCGCCATGGAGGGCGATATTCAGGGCTGGGAAAAAGGCATGACCCCCTCTGCGTCCATGAACGCCCTGCAAATTCAGCAATATCTGGAATGGCTGCTTTCCGATGAGGTAGGCGGCCTGCTTGTGCGTATCCGGGACAAGGCCGAGCTGCTGGGCAACCAGTCGCTGGAAGGGGTCGAAGACCTGCTGCGCCAGTTCCGGGATCAGCTGGATCATTACCGGGACCGGCTGGAAACAGGGCGGCTGACCGTATTCAACAGTCTGCACCAGCTGGAGGAGGACGCAGAGCTGACCCAGCGGGAAAAGTGCCGCCTGACCGACAAGGTACGGGAATACATGGCGGAAATGCAAACCATCATGAACACCGTGGTTCGTTACTATCAGCAGTACGAAGAAGCGGTTGATTCCCACGAGCTGAACTTCCTTAATGTGCTGCAGGCCGCGGACACGCCGGACGGCGCCATCACCCAGCAGGCCGAGGAAAAGCTGCTGGCCGAGGCCGAAGCCCTGACCAACGAAGAACAGGCCCATATCGACGGGCGGAACAGCGTGGATTTCAGCGTAGTCACCCTGTCCACCAAGCAGTTCGGCTTCATCATCCGGGATCACGAGGGCAAGCTGCTGAAAGACGCGCAGGTCTCCGTACAGGCGACGGGCTATCCCCGTTCCCTGAAGACCGTCACCACCGGGGAAAACGGACTGGCCTCCTTCCTGGTGGCGGATTTCGTCCCCACGTCGAACCGGCGGGTCACGCTGGACGTGGTCGTCACCCACAGCCAGCACAACACCCGGGAAATGCGCCGTCTCACTCTGCGGGGCGGGCAGGCGGAGATCGTCCGACTGGAAAAATACACCGGCGTTCCCTACCTGCGCATGGCCTGCTATAACGGCAGCGACATCGTGGTGCAGCAGAACACCATCTATTACACCGCCAAAAACGACGCCCAGCAGACCATCGACGTGATGCTGGAAAACCCCGGTCAGCAGGTGCTGACGGGCACCTTGTATCTGGTCTACCAGACCTACGATGAAAACGGAAGAAAGCCGCAAACTCACCACTGGCGAGGCCGTCACCTTTACGGGCGAATACTGCCGCCTGATCGCCCCCGGCTCCACCGTTTCCATCCGGGCGGAGATTCCCTCCAAGAGCTACAACCGTACCTTCCAGACCCAGTTGAAGATCGAAAAGGCCTACGTGGAAGAGCCGGTATTCAACAACGATCAGTTCATCAGCTTTACCCCCGGCGGGCTCAGCTTCCAGTTCCCGGCGGACACGCCCTTCGTAGGCGACCTGCAGATGAATTTGAGTCTGCCGTTCATCCAGTCTCAGATGGTCATCGATCCCAGCGGCTACATCCAGTACGCCTACGGCAAGACCTTCGAAAGCGAAGAACTGAGCTGGAAGCAGGAAAGTCTGAAAGACAAGACCGAGCGCATGGACGAAGCGGCCCGGGAGGGCGAGCGGGACGCGAACGCGGTCAACAATCAGGTGTATCAGAATCAGGGGGCCAGCAAGCCCGCCAAATTCCTTGGTAACATCAAGGCCATGCTCACGCCCTTTGCCGCCCTGCAGGGGCGCATCACCGAGGTGACGACCAGCGAGGGTCTGAAGGAAAAAGTTGGTCTGAAAGGCAACGCCGGCGTGCAGATGGCCTTCAAGGGCGGCTATACCTATCCCTTCATGATCTGGGCCATTCCCTGCTTCTGCGCGATGGACTTCACCTTCTCGCTGGGCACGGCGTTCAGCATCGGTCTTACCGCCGACTGGCCCAGCATGTCCAATATGGCGCTGGACTTCGGCACCGGCGTGACCATCGCCATTCTGGCGGAGCTGGGCGTCAGCGGCGGCGTGGGTGTAAAGGACTTTTTCAGCCTCGCCGTCCGTTTCTACGGCAACATCAAGCCGCTTTTGCGGCTGGGCAAGAGCAGCGGCGCGTCCGTTACCCTGGGCTTCGGGCTGGAGGTCACGGCGCAGATGATTCTGCTCAAATTGAAAAGGACGCTCTGGAAGGGCAGTTGGAGCTCTTCCTCTAATGGAACAAGCGCCCTGAACGCGGCGAACGGAGCGGAAAACGGCGAGGTTTCGCTTACCGCCCTTTCCGCCGGGGTCAACATTCCCGAAAAGAAACAGCTTCCCCCGGCAGGCACGGGAAAAACCGGCGTGTTCCCCACGTCGGAGGAGCATCTGTTTAAGCAGACGGATGCGCTGGCGCAGGAAATTCAGTACGTCACCCTGCAATCCGGCTCCGAAAAGGCCACCTTTGGCCTGTGGATCACCCCCACGGGTCAGGCGACGGGCCGTCAGGCCAAGCTGATCTGGTATAATCTGGACGATTCCTCGCGGCACGGCGAAATTTACCCCTCCATGGGCGGCGACGCCCAGCGGAGCGCGTCGGGCACCGCGTCCGATTACGCTTTCGCCATCCGAAGCCATCAGGATATGGTGGCGGTAAACGTCCTCAGCGGCGTGTTCACCGAGGGGCAGGATCACCCCTCCAAGAGTACCATGACGCTGGCGGTGCTGCAGCTTCAGAACGGCTCGCTGGTGATGAAAAAATACGCGCCTCACGTGACGGAAACGCCGAACGCCGCGCGGTATTTGTCCTCCCCGATCGTGTACTTTGTCCGGCACAACAGTGCCACCGCAGCTGTCGAGCCTGTCTGGTTCCTGAACGCGTCCTGCACCCGGGAGGACATCAAGAGCGGCGAGATCACCGCCGTCCATTCCGTGGATCTGGACCAGACCAGCACCGCTTATCAGGTCACGATCGACCCCGTGCCCGACGGCATCGAAAACGTGCAGGGTGTGCGCCGGATGACCTCCGCCACTCCCACCAACGCCACCTTCACCGGCGATTATATTACCGGCTCCAATGGCTCCAACCCCAGTCTTTCCTGCTATTACTGGCTGAACGAAAAGCAGCAGCTTTCCGTCCACCTGAACAAGACCAAGCGGGTTCTGGATGAAAACGTGGTCTTTGTGGAAAATCTGGTGGAATATGACGTTAACGACGCCCGGGAGTTCGTTTTCTACCTGAAGGAAGGCTTCGCGGAGGACGGCTCGGAGTGCTACCGGCTGATGGGCGCGACCCGTCAGGGAAACAAGGAATTTACCGTGCGGGATTACGACGTGTGCCTGTACGCCCAGCGTTTCCAGACCGCCCACGTGAACGACGGCTCCCGGTACGGCATTCACTACCTGTACTGGACGGAGAGCATCGCCCCCGACCCCGACAACGCCGATCAGGAAGAACGCTACCGCGTCCGGTGCGTGCGCTTCGACCGGCCCACCAATACCCGGGCCACCAATACCATGAGCGCGCCCTTCACGCTGGTGGAGCTGTCCCACTACCCGGCCAGCATTCACCTGCTGCCGGACGGTACCGGCTATTACACCACCGATCTGGAACAGGCCCAAACGCTGAATGAATCCGCCGTGAACAGCCGCCGGCTGATCCGCTTTGAGTTCGAGCTGAAGATCGCCGCCGAGCTTACCGGCGTGGCTTCCAGCGACCCCTGCGTGACGGCGGGTGAAAGCGCCGGGCTGCTTTTCTCCGTAGAAAACAAGGGCAACCTGCCTATTTCCCGCTTCGGCGTCACCATCAAGCAGGGCAGCAAGATCGTTCAGCAGATTCTGGTGGACTGCCAGAATCCCCAGAACAGCGTGAACAGCCTGTTTGCCTCCAACGGCCCCGGCTATTCCGTCACCCGGCTGGAAAACGTCTATGACGATATGAACGGCGACCGCTGGCTGGTGACCACCACCGGCGACAACGGTCAGATGGTAGAGGAAGCGCTCCATACCGACCTTCTGATGCCCGGCGGCGTTCATACCTACGAAGCAGCCATCGAAATTCCCGACGATTGGGACGGAACCGTCTCCCTGACCGCCGAGCTGGAAGCCGTCTACGCCATGACCCAGTATGCCTCGCTGATGCAGGGAAGCGCCGTCACGCAAGCCAACACGGCGGGGGACACGGCTCTGTACGAGGTCTGCGCCCTGCCCACGGGCGAAGTGACCGACTATGCCGTGACCAACGCGCCCGGCCAGATCGGCGTTGGCCGGGGAAATACGCGCGCCGACGATACGATGAAGGAGATCGGCGTGGGTCAGGGCGACCTGATGCTGGACTGCCAGCCCTACGTGGACGCGGACGGCGAAGAATACGTGCGGGTCAGCATCGTGGGGCGCTCCCAGACGGACAGCACCATCGCGCCGACCCTGACCGCCACGATGGACGGCAAAATCGTCTTCAGTCACACCTTCATGCGGGCCATCGACCGGGACTTCGGCTATACGCTGGACTTGCCCGCCGAATTGCTGCTGGCCGGAAAGGACAGCGGCGACGTGACCTTCCTGCTGACCGACAACGAGGAGGGCAACGAGTTTTCAGACTTTGATAACGAGCGCACCGTATCTCTGGGCAACGAGCTGCGCTTCCTGAAGCAGCCTGAATCCCTGTCTCGGACGGAAGGGGAAGAAGCCGTGTTCAGCGTGGCGCTGGCCGGAGGCAGGCAGCCCTACGCCTACCGCTGGCAGCGGATGGACCCCAACGGCAAATGGACGGACATCCCCGGAGCCACTCAGGCCGAGTACCGCATTGCCGCCGTTCAGGCGAAGGACAATGGCGCTCTGTTCCGCTGCATCGTGCAGGATCAGGATGGATGCTCTCTGACCTCCGAGGCCGCTTCGCTGGCCGTGTTCAGTCTGCCGCCCACCACCGGCGACTCGGCTCAGCCCGTGCTGTGGGCGCTGCTTCTGCTGGCGTGCGCCGCCGGGTGGCTGCTGTGCCGCAGGAAGAAGGCCTGATTTCGGCTGAACAAACCGTCGTCCAGAAGGAAAACCGGCTTTTCGGGACGAACATAATAGGCGCAGGGCATTGACTCTGCGCCTTTTCGCAGTCATTCCTCCAAAGAAAGGATTCAAGCATTATGAGACTGGATAAATTTTTGAAGGTATCCCGCATCATCAAGCGGCGCACGGTGGCCAACGAGGCCTGCTCCGGCGGTCGCGTCAGCATCAACGGCAAGGTAGCCAAGCCCGCCGCCGACGTGAAGGAGGGGGACGAGCTGGAAATTCGCTTCGGCAACCGGGTAGGCAAATATAAGATCCTGAGCGTTAAGGAGACCGTCCGCAAAGAAAACGCGCAGGATATGTATCAGGTGCTGGAAGAGGACGCGCAGACCAAAGCCGAACGGAGCGTGGGCGAATGAAGGTCTGCGCCGTGATCTTGGGCGGGGGCAGCGGCTCCCGCATGGGCGCGAAGCAGAATAAAATTTTTCTGCCGCTGCGGGGCGTACCCGCCATCGTGCGGGCGGCGGCTCCCTTTACCGGCCTTTGCGCGGAGGCCGTCGTGGTGGCCCGGCCGGAGGAACGGGACGAAATGACCGCCCTTCTGCGCCGCTACGGGCTGGATTCCTTCGTGAAGAAGGTCGTGCCAGGCGGCAGCACCCGGCAGGAGTCCGTCCGCCATGGGCTGGACGCGCTGCCGGACGACACGGACATTGTGATGGTCCACGATGGGGCTCGGGCGCTGGTGACGGAGGACGTGATCCGGCGGGCGCTGCAGTCCGCCGTGGAGCGGGGTTCCGGCGTGGCGGCCATTCCCGTGACGGACACCATCAAGCGGGCCGGCGATGACGGGCGGGCGCTGGAGACCCTGAACCGGGACGAGCTGCGGGCCATGCAGACCCCGCAGGCCTTTCAGCTGCCGCTGCTTCGCCGTGCCCACGAATTGGCGGAGCAGGACGGCTTTCTGGGCACCGACGACGCTGCCCTGCTGGAACACGCCGGTCTGCCCGTCTACCTGACGCTGGGGGACAAAGAAAACCTGAAACTGACCACTCCGGCGGACATGGCCTTCGGCGAGGCCATTCTGACCCTTCGCCGGGAAAAGGAGGCGCTGGCATGATCCGCATCGGGCATGGCATGGACGTACACCGGCTGGTGGAAGGCCGAAAATTGATCCTCTGCGGAGTGGAAATCCCCCACACGCTGGGGCTGCTGGGACACAGCGACGCGGACGTGGCGGCTCACGCTCTGATGGACGCGCTGCTGGGCGCGGCGGCGCTGGGCGACATCGGCAAGCTCTTTCCCGATACGGACGAGCGCTACCGGGGCGCGGACTCCCTCATGCTGCTGGATCGGGTGATGGAGGCGTTGGGCGAGGCGGGCTACCGTCCCGTCAACGCGGACGTGACCATCGTGGCGCAAAAGCCCAAGCTGCGGCCCTATATCGACCAGATGCGGGTCCATCTGGCCCGGCACATGGGCGTGGACGTATCGCAGGTCAGCGTGAAGGCCACCACCTCCGAAGGCATGGGCTTTGAGGGCGAAGAAAAGGGCATGACGGCCCACGCCGTGTGCCTGATCGAATCCATCTGAATTTCCAATGAAATCAAGTGCAAAAGCTGACCCCATGGGGTCGTTTGGCATCACGCCCATGGAGCGCAATCGCTGGATGCTGGCGCTGGGCCCGTCCTTCTGGGCGGGCTGTTTTGCCGCGCCGCTTTTCCAGCCGGGCGCATGGCCGTGGGCGCTGGCTTTGGCGGGCGTGGGGCTGTTTTTGCTTGCGCGCTTTGGCGGGCGAAAGGGCTTCGCCGGAGCCATGCTGTGCGTGGCGGCGCTGGGGCTGCTGTGGACGACGCCCCGTCTGACGCCCGCCGCGCCTTCGCCGGGAACGTATGGGGAGATCACCGGGTTCGTTTACGGCGAACCAAAGCAGCGTTCGGACGAACGCCTGACCTTTACCCTGACGGATATTCGGCTGGATGGTGAACGCGTTTCAGGCCGGGCCTACTGCTCCCTGTATTACGAGGGAGAGGAGCCGCCGGAGCTGTACGACGGAGCGGAGCTGCGCTTTGAGGGGCGAGTCTATCAGCCAGACGGCAAAAGCGGCGCTCCCCGGTTCGACTTCCGCCAATGGATGCTGAAAAACGGAATGCCCTTCGGCATCACCATTTCCAAGGGCGTGGAGGTACGAAACACCCCGGAGAGCGCCCGTCCGCAGGATGCGGCGGAGCGAGTGCGGCGCAGCCTGAACGCTGCCCTGACCCGGGTCATGGGCGAGGAAGCGGGCGTTGCCTCCGCGATGCTCTTTAACCACAAGGAAGCCATGAGCGAAGATGAGACCGCCGCCTTTCGGACGCTGGGCATCGCCCACGTCACGGCGGTGTCCGGCCTGCACGTGGGCATTCTGGCGGCGGCGCTGCTGCCGCTCCTCCGCCGTTTCCGGGCGGGAAGAAAAGCCCGGTTTGTGCTGCTGGCCCTGTTCCTGTTGGCTTATAGCTGGCTGACCGGCTTTTCCGCCGCCAGTCTTCGTGCGTCGGTCATGTTCCTGCTGGGGCTTCTGGCGCAGGGCTGGAATCGAAAGCCGGAGTCCCTGTCTCTGCTGGGCACGGCCATGATCGTGGTGCTGCTGCTCCGGCCGCTGGACGCAAACTCCGCCGGGTTCGTTCTCTCTTTTTCCGCCATGGGCGCGATCCTCCTGCTGGCCCCCGGTTGGCAGCGCTGGGTGGAACGCCGCTGGCCGGAAGCCCACGGACGTTTTCGCGGGCAAAAGCTGCGCGCCCGGCTGTCCCATCTGGCCCATCAGGCCAAGCGGGGACTGTGCGTCTCGCTGGCGGCGCAGTTGGGCGTACTGCTGCCCACAGCGCTATATTTTCATCAGCTGCCCCTGTACGGCGTAGCGGTCAACGTCCTGCTGCTGCCATTGATCGGGCTGCTGGTGCCCCTCTATGCCGTCACGCTGCTTTGCTCGTGGATCCCCGGGCTGGGCACTGCCGTAGGCTTTGCCGCTGCTCTGCTGACGAAGGGCTTTACCGGCATGGTTTCCCTGCTCTCCCAGCTGCCCTATGCGTCTGTCCGTGTAGCGGAGCCGTCGGCCATCTGGCTGATGGCTGCACCGCTTCTGCTGATCTTCCTTTCCCCTCGAGTGTGGCTGAAGCCGCTTTCCCGCTGTGCGGCAATTTTGTTGACTGTGCTGATTGCCGTAGGCGGCACATGGCTGACCCGTCCCCCTGAGACCCGCTATGTTCAGCTGTCCGTCGGACAGGCCGACGCGGCGCTGCTTTTTGACGGGGACAAGACTGTCGGGATCGACATCGCTTCGGACGGTTCCGCCGTGATCGACTATCTGCTGGCCGAAGGGCGCGATCTGGACGCACTGTATCTGACCCACCTGCATCTGGATCACGCCGGAGGGCTAAGCGAAATTCTGGACGCGGGCATTCAGATTCGTCAAATCTATGTGCCGTGGAACGCGGAGGAGCAGCGGCTGGACGAGCGCTCGCTGGCCATTCTGGCGCTGGCCCGGGAGCGCGGCATTCCCATTACGTCCCTTGCGCGGGGCGACGAGCTGCGCTACAATAAGACCGCCATTCAGGTGAAATGGCCTGACCGGGACTGCCGTCGGGGCCAGAACGCCAACGATCTGCCGCTGGTGCTCCGCATCGATCTGGACGGCGCGCTCATCCTCAACACCAGCGACCTGACCGGCTCCTATGAGCGCTACGCCGCCGCGCCCTGCGACGTGCTGAAAGTGGCTCACCACGGCAGCCGGGATTCCAGCGGCGAAGAATTTCTTGCTTTTGTCAGCCCCAAGCTGGCCCTCATCAGCTGCAGCTCGACCAGCCGTTCCCTGCCGGGCGCGGAAACGCTGGAACGTTTGGCCGCGCAGAACATTCCCGTACTGCGCACCGACCAGAGCGGCGACGTGACCCTCTTTGTGGAAAACGGCCGGCTGCAGGTGCGGCCCTATCGCTTACGATCCTTACCGGGAGGCATTGAATGAACCATACCGCGTTTTTTGAGCAGGTCAAAAAGGGAAACATCCAGCCCGTCTACCTGATGGAGGGCACGGAGGAATACATCAAGCAGCAGGCGGTGCGCCAGCTGTGCACGAAGCTGCTGCCCGCCGGGCTGGAGGAGCTGAACCTGACCGACCTGACCGACCCGGAGGCCGACGCGCTCATTGCCGCCGCCGAAACGCTGCCCTTCATGGCGGACAGGCGCATCGTCATCATCCGGGAATGCAGCCTTCTGACCGCCGGGAAAAAGGCGGAAAACGAGGACAAAGCCGCTCAGATCGCCGAATACGTGGAGCGTATCCCGCCCACCGCCTGCGTGGTGTTTTTTGTCAAGGGCAAGGCCGACGGACGCAAGAAGCTGTACACACTGCTGAAAAAGAAAAACGCCATTGTGGATTTCTCCCCCATGAGCGACGCGGAATGCGCGGACTGGGCCCGGAGAACCATGGCGCGGATGGGCAAGCAGATGACGCCTCGGACGGCGGACAAGCTGGTCTTCACCGTAGGCCGGGACGCGGCGCTGCTCAAGCAGGAAATGGAAAAGCTGGCCGCCTATCTGGCCGACCGGCCAGAAGTGACGGAAGCGGACATCGACGCGATCTGCACCCGTTCCACCGAATGCACGGTATTCCAGATGGTGGACGCGCAGGTGGCGGGCCGCAACGACGTGGCCTTCGGCCTTTTGAAGGACATGGTGCGGGCCGGGGAGGATCGCATCGGCATTCTGGCCATGCTGCTGCGTCAATACCGCATTCTGTACCACATGCGCTGCCTGATGGACGAGCGCGCACCCCAGCAGAGTCAGGCTTCGCTGCTGGGCATCCCGCCCTTTGCCGTCAGCCGCACCCAGCAGCAGGCCCGCCGCTACGACCGGGCCCGGCTCAAGGAGGCCTATGAGAGCCTGCTCGACTACGAGCAGCAGATCAAGGGCGGCCTGACCCCGCAGGAGGGCTGCGCCGAAAATGCTCTGCTGCGGCTGGAAGCCATTTTGCGGGCATAAAAACAATAGAAAAAAGAGACGCATGGGAAGAAAACCCTGCGCCTCTTTTTTAGGTTATCAAAATTTTCAGCCGCGAACAGCGGTCAGTGGTGCAAATTTCGAGCTTGTGCCGTTTGAAGCCCCTTCCATCGGCAGAATGCCTTTGGGAAACCCATGCTGGACGCTTCGCGCCTTTACCGGAACCTTCCGAATCGCTGTCCGGCCTTTTCCCTCGTTTTCCTTACAGCTTACCTTGACGGAACCGCTCGATCAGCTCCTGTGCGACGCTAAAGGTACTGGCAGGGGCGGAAAGCTGGCCACGGGACACCCATTTGGCGTCAGCCAGCTCGCTCCGCTGAATCTTCAAGGGCAGCGAGCTGTCGGTCTCCCCCTGAAAGGCACACATCAGCGACCCGCTGACGCCCCACGGCTGGCTGCCCACATACCGCAGATGGTGAACGGGCAGTCCGACCTCCTCCATCACTTCCCGACGAACGGCCTGTTCCAGCGTTTCGCCCACTTCCACATAACCTGCTACCAGCCCGTAATGTTTCCACGGGCTGTTGGCACTCTTCGCCAGCAGGATAGCGTCGCCGCAGGTCAGTGCCACGATGATCGCCGGGGCGATCATGGGATAGTTCACCTGCCCGCAGGCGGGGCAGCGCAGGGCCCGTTCCGCCCCGTCGTGCTCCATCCGGCCGCCGCAGCCGCCGCAAAAGCGATTCCGGCGCATCCACTGCCACAGATGATGGGCGGCGGTCAGCACAGCGCCGGAGCGGCAGTCCATTTCCCGAAACAGCCGCATCGGCCCATAGGACAGGCCGTTTCCTTGGGGGATGACCTCGTCCCCCAGCGGATCGGGCGTAAAGACCGCCTGTCCGTCCGCCGTCAGCAGCGCGATCAGGACGGTTCCCTCCGGCAACAGGGGTTTGACCTGCCGGTAGACCGGCAGACAGGGCACGCTCTCTTTTTCAACCAACAGCACCTGTCCCGGCTGAAAACACAGCACCGGGCTTTCGTCCTTTGGGGCGGCGGCGCAGGGCTGCACCGCGATCGTCACGTCCTCAAACAGCATCGTATCTCCTTCTTTCTGAACCCATTACAGGAACCTTGCCGTTACGCTTTCCTGTACCTGCCGCACTTCCTCCGGCGTGCCGACGGCCACAATCCGTCCGCCTTCTTCCCCGCCGCCGGGGCCCATGTCGATCAGGTAATCGGCGCTGCGGATCACGTCCAGATCATGCTCGATGACGACCACCGTCGCGCCGTGGTCCAGCAGCGCCTGAAAGACCCGCAGAAGGGTCTGCACATCCAGCGGATGCAGACCGATGGTGGGCTCGTCAAAGATGAAAACGGAATCCGACTGGGTCTTGCCCATTTCCTCGGCCAATTTCAGCCGTTGAGCCTCGCCGCCGGAAAGACTGGGCGTTTCTTCACCCAGCGTCAGGTAGCCCAGCCCCAGTTCCTTGAGTACCTGCAGCCGTTGCCGGATCAGCTTCATCCCGTCGCAGGCTTCCAGCGCCGTGTTCACGTCCATGTCCATCCAGTCCGGCAGGGTATGGTCTCCGTGCCGCACCAGCTGGGCTTCCCGGCTGTAACGGCTTCCCCGGCATTCCGGGCAGGGAATTTCCACATCCGGGAGGAACTGCACGTCCAGACTAATGATCCCCGTGCCGTCGCAGACCGGGCAGCGGAGCTTGCCGGTGTTGTAGGAAAAATCCCCGGCCTTATACCCAAGCGTCTTCGCGTCCGCCGTCCGGGCAAAGACCTTCCGCAGCTCGTCATGGACGTTGGCATAAGTGGCCACGGTGGAGCGCACGTTGATGCCGATGGGGGCTGCGTCGATCAGCTTCACCTGCCGAACGCCCTCCGCCTCCACTCCGGCCACGTGCTCCGGCAGCTTTTCGCCGTGGATGGCGGCGTTCAGCCCGGGCGCAAGGCTTTCCAGCACCAGCGTGGTCTTGCCGGAGCCGGACACGCCCGTCACCACTGTCAGCCGCCCCTTGGGCAGGCGGACTTCCAGTGGCTTCACCGTATGGATGGCCCGGGTAGACAAGCGAATCGTCCCCTGCGAGAAAAGCTCCTCCACCGGGCAGTGCGTCCGTGCCACCTGCTCCGTTCCCGCCAGAAACGGCCCGATACGGGACGCGGAATCTTCAGCAAGCGCCGCGGGCGTACCCTGAGCGATCACCCGGCCGCCGTTAGCTCCCGCCTCCGGCCCCATCTCAATCATCCAATTCGCCTCCGAAAGCAGCTGCGTGTCATGATCGACCAGCACCACGGAGTTGCCGTCGGCGATCAAGTCCTGCATCACACCGGTCAAGCCCGCCAGATTGGCCGGATGCAGCCCGATGGAGGGCTCGTCCAGCACGTAGAGCACGCCGGTGGTACGGTTGCGCACGGCGCGGGCCAGCTGCATCCGCTGGCGCTCGCCGGTGGACAGAGTCGCTGCCGCCCGATCCAGCGTCAGGTACCCAAGTCCCAGCTCCAGCAGCCGCCGGGCCGTCAGGTGAAAGGAGTCGCAGATGCTTTGCGCCATGGGTCTCATGCTTTCCGGCAGGGAAGCGGGCACATCGGCCACCCACTGATTCAGCTGGTTCAGCGGCATTTGGCAGACCTCCGCCAGCGTCAGCCCCCGCAGCTTCGGGGCGCGGGCCTTTTCCGACAGGCGGGTGCCGCCGCATTCCGGGCAGGTCTCCTGCTTTAGGAAACGCTCCACCCGCTTCATGCCGCTTTCGTCCTTCACCTTGGCCAGAGCGTTTTCCACCGTGTAGACGGCGCTGTAATAGGTGAAATCCAGCTCCGCCGCGTCGTTGGAATTTTTTGGTTTATAGAAGATGTGCTTTTTCACCGCCGGGCCGTGATAGACGATCTCCTTTTCCTCCGCTGTCAGCTCCCGAAAGGGCACGTCCGTCCGAACGCCCATGGCGCGGCACACGTCGGTCATCAGCGACCACATCAGCGTTTTCCACGGGGCGACCGCCCCTTCGTCGATGGTCAGGCTGTCGTCCGGCACCAGCGATGCGATATCCACCGTGCGCACCGTGCCCGTGCCGTCGCAGGAGGGACACGCGCCCTGCGAATTAAAGGACAGTTCTTCCGCGGACGGGGCGTAAAACTTTGCGCCGCATTCCGGGCAGCAAAGCTCGTGCCCGGCGGCTACCTCCAAGGTGGGCGGCAGATAATGGCCGTTGGGGCAGCGGTGACTGGCCAAGCGGGAGAACATCAGCCGAAGGCTGTTCAGCAGCTCCGTACCCGTGCCGAAGGTGCTGCGGATGCCGGGCACGCCGGGCCGCTGGTGCAGCGCCAGCGCGGCGGGGACGTACAGCACCTCGTCCACCTGCGCCTGTGCGGCCTGCGTCATGCGCCGCCGGGTATAGGTGGACAGGGATTCCAGATACCGCCGGGAGCCTTCGGCATACAGCACGCCCAGCGCCAGCGAGGACTTCCCGGAGCCGGAGACCCCGGCAATGCCCACGATCTGGTTCAACGGTACGTCTACATCGACGTTTTTCAAATTATGGACCCGCGCGCCGCGGATCTGAATATGATCGATCATCGGTTTCTCCTATGCCGTTTTCGGCGGTGATGGTTCGGCGCTTCCGCGCCGTTCCCTCACTATAGCACAGGAAAGGGCAAATGAAAACCCGCCGCGTATCGAAGCGGCGGGACAGTTTCCTTATTCGTCCAAAATTCGACCATCGGTAGAAATGGTGACCACATTCCACGGAATGAACTTGCCGCTTTGCTGCAGCGCCGTCTTGGCGGCCCGTTCCAGTCCGCCGCAGCAGGGCACCTCCATACGCGCCACGGTGACGCTGCGGATGTCGTTCTGACGGATGATCTCCGTCAGCTTGTCCGCGTAGTCCACATCGTCCAGCTTGGGGCAACCCACCAGCACGATATGTCCCCGAATGAACTTCTGATGGAAATTGGCATAAGCATAGGCCGTACAATCGGCGGCAATCAGCAGTTTGGCCCCGTCGAAATAGGGCGCATTCACCGGCACCAGACGAATCTGCACCGGCCACTGGGAAAGCTGGCTGGGCATCTCCTGCGTGGCGGCGGGCGCGGGGGCGTTTTCCCGGCGAATGGCCCGGGCCATCATGCCGGGGCAGCCGCCGTGAACGGGTTTGACGTGCTCCAGCGCCTTTTCCGCCCGCTCCTTCAGGTGCTTTTCCACCGCCGCCTCGTCATAAGCGGCCGCTTCCCGCTCCACAAAGGTAATTGCGCCCGTGGGGCAGGCGGGCAGGCAGTTGCCCAGTCCGTCGCAGTAATCGTCCCGCATCAGCCGGGCCTTGCCATCCACCATGGCGATGGCCCCTTCCTGACAGGCGGACGCACACGCGCCGCAGCCGTTGCATTTTTCCTCATCAATATGGATAATTTTGCGAATCATATTCTTCCCTCCCAAAAGTTCGGTCGCTTCGGGGCAAGGCCCCTGCGGCCCCGCAAAGCCGATTCTTCGGGAGCGTTATCCCCGCTTGACTTTGCACGTTCAGTCTACTACAATTCAGCTGGATTGTCTGTTGAATTTTCAACGAAAGGAAAAAGCCCATGCGAGAAATTTTACCGCTGCTTCGTTCCACATCCCTGTTTACGGGGCTGACGGAAGAGGAAACTGAATCCCTTCTTTCGGCGCTGCACGGAGAAATGCGTGCTTTTGACCGGGAGGAGTTACTGTTGCGGGCAGGACAACCCGTCCGGGCCTTCGGGGTGCTCTTAAGCGGCGGCGCGCTGGTGCGGCAGGAAGATTTCTGGGGCAACCAGAACATCCTGTCCTCTCTGCATCCGGGGGACTGCTTTGCCGAGACTTTCGCCTGTCTGCCCGGCGCGGTGCTGAACGTGGACGTAGCGGCCAGTCAGCCCTGCGAGGCGCTATTTTTGGAAACGCAGGGGCTTTTGACCGGCGGTCTTTCCGCCCATGCGGGCGGAGCGCGGTTTTTACAGAATTTTCTGGTGAATCTGGCGGGAAAAAATCTCCGGCTGAACGAGAAGATCACCCACATGGGGCAGCGCAGCACCCGGGCGAAGGTACTTTCCTACCTGTCGGCCTGCGCCCGGCGGCAGGGCGGCGCTGAATTTGACATTGCCTTTTCACGGCAGCAATTAGCGGACTATTTATCGGTGGATCGAAGCGGCTTATCGGCGGAGCTCTGTCATCTGCGGGATGAGGGGTTATTGGAGTTCCATAGGGAGCATTTTCGGCTGATAAAGCCGTTGGAGGAAGGATGGGAGTAAAGGGGATAGGGGGGATTGGCGCGCCGACTACGGCGAGGGAGTGGGATTTGACGTCCCATGGGTTTCTTGCCAACTTTGGCGTCCGAAGGTTTCCAAAGGGGAACGAAGGGAAGCGGGTATCCAGTGGATACAACCGCCGAAGGCGGTTAGCGACCCGGAGTTCAGGCAAACAACAAGCGGAGCGCACGGCAGTGCGAACCGCGCCGATTGTTTGCCCCGAGGAAAGCCCTTTGGCGCCCCGCAGGCGCATACCTCCTGCCGGTGAGGACTGACGCGCCGACTGCGGCGCGGGAGCAGGGCTTGCAGCCCTATGGGGCGTTCACACTTTTCTTTCGTTGGCGAAGAACACTCCTCACTCAGGAAGGGTCTTCCTGCCAATCACACAAATCAGATGATCCCAACCGTATGCCGTTTTCCTTCCGGCAAAGGGCTGTGCTTCTGAGCATTCATAAGGATAGCTTATTTTCATTGATTTGTAAAGAAGGCGCTTCGTCTACTAAGCCGACGAAACGATAATAGACCTTTACGCTGCGGCGGGACTGGCCATTGACCAATGTGCGTTCTCCAATTTCAATATGGTCGATCAATTCATCCACAATCGCTCTGTCAAGTTCCCGAAGGTGCAGATATTTGCGAATGAGCGTCATCCATTTCTGAATATGAAAATTCTCCTGCGCACAAAGGTCCATTTCAGCTTGGAGGTTGTTCATGCGTTTCATTTTTTGCTGCCGTTCTTTCTCTCTTTTTTGCAGCATCATGAAAAATACGTCTGAGTTGAGTGCACCCATGCTCTTGTCCTCGTAGAGCTTGGCGGTCGCCTGTTCCAGTTCATGCACACGGCGGCGCAGCTTCGTGATCTCCTTTCGGATGTTTTCCACGTGGTTGTCGCTTGCGAGGCTGCGCCTCCGCTGCAGCATTTCCAGTACTGCGGTTTCGTTCAGCTCCAGCTTTTCGGCATGAGCGCAGATCTCTTTCAACACAAGCTCCGTAAGCGTTTTTTCGTAGATAGTGTGTCGGGTACACGCACTGGAACCGGAAGACGTATAGCAGGAGCAGCAGTAGGAAACGTAACTTTTGGATATGCCGTTCTTTGTTAGGTGTATCTCTCGATTCCCCTTAAGCGGAGCATTACAGTCAGCGCATACGAGTTTGCCGGTGAACAAGAACGGCTTCGGAGGGGCACTGTCAGCAGCGAACAGGGCTCTTTCTTGATTGATTGCCTGCACTGCCGCCCATACTTCTGGGGAGATGATAGCCTCGTGTGCCCCATCATGCCGCATCCATTCGGATTCCGGCTTGCAGATCATGGCGCTATCCTTGTAGGAACGAGTGCCGGTCCTGTTTTGGATGAGAACGCCGGTATAGCTTTCATTGGTAAGCACGTTTTTCACCGTAGCATACCGCCAGAGCTTCGCATACCTGCAGGAACCTTTTCCGTACTTTCTCGCCCAATACCAGTGCGGGGAGAGAAGTCCTTCGCTGTTCAGGACACCGGCAATCTTGCCATAGGCCATGCCGGTAAGCCGCAGGTCGAACATCCGACGCACAACGGCGGCAGACTCCTCATCGACTACCAGTCGGTGCCGGTTGTCCTCGCTCTTGCGGTAACCATAGGGAGCATAGGCGGCAATGTACTCTCCGCTGCGCATTTTCTCATGCAGAACGGACTTGCTCTTGCCCGACAGGTCCTTCAAATGGTAGTCGTTCATCAGACTGCGGAAGGGCAGCATATCCGTGTTATCACCTTCGCTATCCAGGCAATCGAGAACGGATACGAAGCGGCAGCCCAGCGAGGGGAATATCACGTCCGTATACCGGCCTACCTCAATGAAGTCACGGCCCAGCCGCGACAGATCTTTGACCAGAATGAGGTTAATCAAACCATGCCGCGCATCTTCAAGCATTTTCAGGAAGCCGGGTCTTTGAAAGTTTCCCCCGCTATAACCGTCGTCACGATAACACCTGATTTCTGTCCATCCGTTGAGCCTCGTAAACTTTGATAAAAAATCATATTGATTTTCAATGCTGACAGACTCGTCGGCTGGAATGTAATTCCTGACCTTGGCAGAATTGGAAGCGTCGTTAACGCTCAGACGGCAGTAGATCCCGACCTTATATGGCTTTTGCATACCGTTTCTCCTGTGGCAGTGCACCATCCACATCTCCGACGTAGCGATAAATCACTTTTACATCGCGGACCCGCTGACCATCCATTTTTCGTGCTTCTCCTATTTCGATGCGGTCTACCAGCGCGAAGAGGATACTTTCATCCAGCGCCTCGATTTTCGTATAGCGGCGAACAATGTCCATCCATCGGCTTGTATCCTGCTTCGTTTCAAGCTGCGCGTGGATTTTCTTTTTCAGTTCCGGAATAGCGGCAGCCTTTTCTGCGCGCTCCGTCTCATACTTGAGCACGAGTGTCTGAAAGACTGTCAGCGGAATTGTGCCGGCGCATTTGTCTTCGTAAAGGTTCTGCATGAGCCGTTCCAGTTCAGTCGCGCGTGCCGTCGCTGCTTTCAGCTCTTGCTCATAGAAAGCGCGGCGGCTGCGGCTTTCCTGCTCCTTTGCCCGGCGAATCTTCTCTGCCAGTTGTGCTCCATCCATCTCGACGTATTTTGCCTTTTGGCGAATATCTGCCAGCACAAGTTCCTCCAGCACCTTCTCATAGATGGTATGAATGGAACAGGCGCTTTTACCGCTTCTGGCATAGTTGCCGCAGATAAAGGCACTGTATCGTCCGGGCGTACCGTCTTTGTAGGTGAATTTCTCGATGTGATTGCGCATCTTAAAACCACAGTCAGCACAATAAACAAGGCCGGTGAAGATACTTCGGATGCCGTCTGTGGGCGGCGTTTTGCGCACTTTCTTTTGGTCAATTCTGACCACAGTTTCCCAGATTTCGCGTGAGATGATCGGCTCGTGGGTTCCTTCCACCCGTATCCATTCCTCTTCCGGCTTGCTGACGAGCTTGCGGGACTTGTAGGAGAGAGTACCGCTCTTGCCCTGTACCATATTTCCAATGTAAACTTCGCTGCGGATAAGGGATCTGACGGTGGTCTCCGTCCACTTGTGGCTGACGTTGCGAGGATCAGCACGTCCCTGGCGTTGATAATAGAGCGCACCGGGCGACAGGACGTTCTCTTCATTAAGCGTTGCGGCGATGGATCGGAAGCCCATGCCGGAGGCCCGCATGTCAAAGATACGGCGCACCATGGGAGCGCTCTCTTCATCAATAACAAGATGATGCTTATCCGCCGGGTCGCGCTTGTAGCCGTAGGCAGGATATGTTCCCATGAATTTGCCGTTCTCCGCACAGGCCCGCTTGACCGCCTTGACCTTCTTGGAGGTATCCCTGCTGTAAAATTCATTAAACAAGTTCAAAAAGCACATAACATCGGTACTGCCATTGTGGCTTTCCGTGTCAATACCGTTATTCAGTGCAATGAAGCGGCAGCCCAGCGAGGGAAACAGATAATCCGTATACTGACCGAACTCGATGTAGTTCCGTCCGAAGCGGGACAGGTCTTCTTGTGTCAAGTAGGGACTAAAAAAATTTTGAGAATTTACAAGCCGTTCATAGGTGGACAACCACCCGTGAACGGCTTGCGTTTTCTCTATGCTCTTGTGCCGTTCTTTGTGCGACGCTTCTTATACGCCGCCGCAAATGCCTCCATCATCGGAGTGACCGGAAGCTCGTTGTCAGGCTTGGACAGATACTCGA
>ERZ827150.1820-NODE-1820-length-25218-cov-3.485952_pt1 | contig 25218 bp, 23 predicted proteins | sample MGYA00519779_ERZ827150 | MGnify/ENA primary metagenome ERZ827150 (study PRJEB31778, sample SAMEA3449267) | human gut metagenome | biome: human gut; feature: human-associated habitat; material: faeces | place: United Kingdom | collected 2010/2012 ...
TATTTTTGTGCGTCAAAAAAAGAGTCTTTATGGATACTGAAAAGAAAGAAATAAAGGAGGTTAATAAATTAACGTTGCTTATTGTCGCGATCATCGTTTTAGTGCTGATCCTTGCGGGTAGCGGATATTATATCTATCATCAAAAGCAACAGATGAATGATCTGGTGGAAACTTTTGACTTGGAAAAGGAATCTTTGGAAGATGAGTTTAATGAGTTGTCCTTACAATATGAGGGTTATAAATTCAGTGTTGGCAATGATTCCTTGATCGCATTGTTGTCGACTGAGCAAGCGAAAGTTCAACGTTTATTGGAGGAGTTGCGTACGGTGAAAGCTACTAACGCAAAAGAGATATCTCGATTGAAAAAGGAGTTGGAGACCTTGCGTAAGGTGATGCGTAATTATGTTATCCAAATTGATTCTTTGAACCGGGAGAATGAGCAATTAAAAGTGGAGAATAAAAAGGCGGTTGAGAAATATAACCGTGTAAGTTCTCAAGCGGCCACTTTGAAGAAGGAGAAAGAGCGTTTGACAGAACGGGTGACTTTGGCCAGTCGTCTTGACGCTACAAATATTTCCGTGACTCCTGTAAATTCTCGTGGTAAATTGGCTAAGCGGATTAAAAGAATGCAACAATTTGTGGTGAATTTTACGATCGCTAAGAATATTACCGCTCCGGTAGGGGAGAAAGATATTTATGTCCGTATCATGAAACCAGATGATGACATCCTGGTGAAGAACCGGACAGATCTTTTCTTATTTGAGGGAAAAGAGATCAATTATTCCATGAAGAAAATGATCGAGTATGAAGGTGAGGAGGTGCCGGTTACTTTGTATTGGAATATTGAGGAATTCCTTTCTCCTGGAACTTATCGGGTGGAGATCTTCGCGGACGGAAACCTGATCGGCAAGAAGAGTTTCAATCTGGAGGATTAACAAATGCCACTTCCAGCCTATTTTGACCGTTTTAGCAAATTTATCCCTAGTACGTTGCTCGAGAATGAGGCGTTTGCTGATGATATAGCACATTGTACTATTCGCCTCTTTATAAAAAAAGGAGATTATTTGATACGCACAGGGGAAATTTGCCATAACGGTTATTTTATTAATAAAGGCTTGTTTATTAATCAATATGTTGGGGATAAGGGTAATGTTTGCGTGACGGGTTTTTCCTCGGACGAGGTTTATCCTTTTGTTTCTGTAATTGGTTATTTTACCCAACAACCATCCGCTTTTGAAATCAAGGCGATAGAGGACAGTGAATTGTTATGCTTTTCCCGAAGAGACTTGGAGCGGCTCTCTGCGAATTATGCCGATTTTGGCTTGTCTTTTCAGCGGGTGATGCTGATGATCATCGAGAAATTATATTCCATGTTCGCCGTACGACAGACCAGTTGTTCGGAAGATTTCCTTCGCTATCTGTATGAGCATCATAAATGGATCATCAATCGTGTTCCCGATAAATATATCGCTCAGTATATGGGAATTAGTAATTCTTGGTATTGTAAGCTGAAAAAGCGTCTCTTTTATTGAACTAGTTCAATCTCAAGTTTGTTTTTTTGATATACATTTGTTTCGTTAATTCTGTCGGTAATAGGCTGATGGGGTGGCGCTAAGGTGTAGATGTAAATTAACAAGATTGGGAATGAAGAAAGTTATCCTTTTTTTTATGTTGCTTTGCGCGATTAGCCCGCAGGCACAAGAGCGTGTCCTTTCATTAAGCGAATGCCGTGATTTGGCGGTGCGAAATAATAAGGAACTGAGCATCTCGAAGGAGAAAATTAATTTAGCCTCGCAAGAGAAGAAAGCGGCATTTACCAAATATTTCCCTCAAGTCTCAGCAAACGGGGCCTATATGTGGAACCAGAAGGATTTGAATCTTTTGGATATGGGTGCTTTGTCCTCTTCGTTGAGTTCCTCTTTGGGTGGATTAGCGCAATTGCCGGCTTTGCAGAATGCTTTCGCCACGATTAATGATATTCAACATTTAGACATACAGAATGTCTGGATCGGGAACGTGTCGTTGGTGCAACCTGTTTTTATGGGTGGAAAGATTGTCAATTATAATCAGATCGCAAGTTATGCTAAGGAATTGGCGGAGTCAATGAATGATTTACAGTTGCAAGAACTGATTTATAAGACGGATGAGACTTATTGGCAGGTTATCTCATTGGTAAATAAGAAGAAGTTGGCAGATTCCTATGTCTCATTGTTAAGTAAGATGAATGAGGATATCTCCGCCATGATCGCTGAGGGAATCGCTACTGAAGCGGACGGGCTTTCCGTAAAAGTGAAACTGAATGAAGCAGAGATGGCCCAAACTAAGGTTAATAATGGTTTGGCTTTGACTCGTATGCTTTTGGCCCAGATTTGTGGCTTGCCATTGGAGGAGGAAATCCGGTTGGCTGACGAGAACCTGAATGATTTCCCGGTTAGTGATCAAACGGTGGCAGCCGACTTGAATGAGGCTTTTATGAATCGGGGAGAGTTGAGAAGTTTGGATTTGGCCAAGAAGATTTATAGTCGGAAGGAGCGGATAGTCTTGTCGGACATGTTGCCTAATGTCGCTTTTGCGGCGAATTATTTTGTCACGAATCCCAACGTGTTTAATGGTTTCAAGAATGATTTTGCGGGTATGTTTAATATCGGCGTGATTGTGAAGGTGCCGATTTCCGCCTGGTGGGAAGGAAGCTATAAACGGAATGCTGCCCGTGCGGAAACACGAATCAAGGCTTTGGAATGGGAAGACGCCCGTGAGAAGATCGAGCTTCAGGTGAATCAGTCGGTTTATAAGGCGAATGAGGCCAGAAAGAAACTGGAGTCCACTTACCGGAATATGGATAGCGCGGAGGAGAATCTTCGCCATGCGAACTTTGGCTTTGAGGAGGGTGTGATTCCCGCCTTGAACTTGATGGAGGCGCAGACGGCATGGGTATCGGCTCGTTCCAGCTTGATTGATGCCCAAATTGAGGTTCGCCTGACAGAGGTTTACTTGATGAAATCGTTGGGTAAGTTGAAATAAAAATAGGTATAGGATAATAAAACAATTAAAAATAGAGCGATAAAATGGACGCGAATAAGAAATTTTCAATTAACAACATGATGTTGGCCTTTATCTCCGTGCTGATCGTTATCGGGTTGGTCGCATTGGCCGGTTTTCTTCTCTTGACGCCGCCGGATGATTATATTATGGGACAAGCGGAGGTGACGCAAGTGCGCATTTCGGGAAAAGTCCCGGGACGTGTCGCTGAGTATCGTTTTAATGAGGGAGATCAGGTGAAGGCTGGCGATACGCTTGTTATTTTGGATACACCTGAGATCCTGGCTAAATTACGGCAGGCAGAGGCAGCCAAGGCGGCGGCCGAGGCGCAGAACCAGAAAGCGGAGAATGGTGCCAGGACACAAGAGGTCACGGCAGCCTACGAGATGTGGCAGAAGGCTAAAGCTGGATTGGAGATCGCCCAGAAGTCGTATGAGCGAATCCAAAATCTCTATGAGAAGGGTGTGATGTCCGCTCAGAAGCGAGACGAGGTGAAAGCGAATTATGACGCTATGGTCGCGACGGAAAAGGCGGCCAGGTCTCAATATGATATGGCTAAAGAGGGCGCTCGTCGGGAGGATAAAGCGGCGGCTTTTGCTTTGGTAGAGCGTGCGGATGGCGCGATCGACGAGGTAAATGCTTATATGGGCGAGGGCGCTTTGGTGTCGCCGATCGATGGAGAGGTGTCAGAACGTTTCCCGCAAGTGGGTGAGTTGGTAGGAACCGGAGCGCCGATCATGAATATCTCGGATCTGGATGATCTGTGGGTTACCTTTAGCGTGCGCGAGGATTTGTTAATGAATATCCAGATCGGCACGGAGTTGAATGCCTTTATTCCGGCGTTAGGTGATAAGCCTGTCCGTTTGAAGGTCTATTATATGAAGGATATGGGTTCGTATGCGGCATGGAAGGCGACAAAAACCATGGGCGAATACGACGCAAAGACTTTCGAGGTACGTGCCCGTCCGTTGGAAAAGGTGGCGGATTTGCGTCCGGGAATGTCTGTTATATTGAAGAAGAAAGGTAAAGAGATATTATGACCTGTCAGGAGTGTCTGCATAAGATTAAGCTGGTAGCCAAACGGGAGATGCGCCGTATGGTCTCGACGCCGATATACTTTTTCTGTATGTTGGTCGCCCCGATTATAAGCTTGGTCTTTTTTGTCTCTCTGATGCATGGCGGTTTGCCGACGGATTTGCCGATCGCCGTGGTCGATTTGGATAATACGTCGACTTCCCGAAACTTGATCCGGCAATTGGACGCGTTCAGCCAGACCAAGGTGGTCATGTCGACGACCTCATTCGCCGAGGCACGCCAGGAGATGCAAGAGGGACATGTGTATGGCATCTTTTATATTCCGGAGGATTTTACGGTCGAGGCGACCTCGGGTAAACAACCTCGCCTTTCCTATTACACGAATGGAACTTATTTGATTGCCGCCTCCTTGTTGTTTCGGGATATGAAGACAATGTCGGTTTTGGCGGGCGCTTCGGTGGGTTTGCAGACCGGTCGGGCAAAAGGGTATACTGACGACCAGATCATGGGGCAGTTGCAACCGATCGTGATTGATACGCATCCGATCGGAAATCCGTGGTTGAATTATGCCGTTTACTTGAATAATACCTTAATCCCGGGGATTTTGCAGCTGATGATCTTTTTGGTGACAGTGTTCAGTATTGGTATGGAGATCAAGCGGTCGACGACAAAAGAGTGGTTGAATATGGGAGGTGATTCCTTGTGGGTGAGCCTGATTGGTAAACTGTTGCCTCATACGGTCGTGTTTACGTTGGTGGGTTTTTTGGCGGCGGCGGTTTTGTATGCCTATAACGCCTATCCTTTGCATAGCGGTTGGCTGCCGATGCTTGCCGCCATCTTCCTGTTGGTGATCGCTTCGCAGGCGGTGGGTGTTTTCATGATTGGGGTCTTGCCGACACCTCGCTTGGGTTTGAGTTTCGCCAGCCTTTTTGGGATGATCTCCTTCTCGATCGTCGGCTTCTCTTTCCCGGTGCAGGGCATGCATCCGACGTTGCAGGCTTTGGCCTACCTGTTTCCCTTGAGGCATTACTTCCTGATTTATGTGGATCAGGCATTGAATGGGCGTGATTTGTATTATACGATGGGTGAATACTTGTGGTTGCTGGCTTTTCTGGTATTACCCGTCTTGATTGGAAAGAACCTGAAGAGGGCTCTGCGGGAATTTAAGTATATACCGTAATTTTAGAGGAAAATGAGACAAGAGTATCGATTGAGATTCATTATATGGAGAGGCATCCAGGACCTGTTTTATATCTGGAAGGAGGAGCTGAGGAATGTCTTCAAGGACTCAGGGGTCATGATTTTCTTTTTCCTTGTTCCTTTGGCCTATCCGGTGCTTTATGCGTTCATATATAATAATGAGGTCGTGCGTGAGGCAAAACTAGTGGTCGTGGATCAAAGTGATACCTATCTGAGCCGCGACTTTATTCGCCGTGTAGACGCTACCGCGGATGTGCGAGTCGTGTCGGTCTGTTCCGATATGCGTGAGGCACGCCGTCTGTTGGACGAGAAAAAGGCATACGGTATTTTGGAGTTTCCCGCGGAGTTCAGCAAGGATGTGCATAAGGGCAAGCAGACGACCGTCTCGTTGTATTGCGACATGAGTTCTTTGTTGTTTTATAAGGCGTTTTTGTTGGCGGCGACGGAGGTTTCCTTGGAGATGGGCGCTGAAATCCGTGCGCATAACCAGCCAGCTTCGACGGCCGAGATGGAACGTATTGCGATCAATCCGATCCCTTATGAGTCGGTGGGTTTGTTTAATTCGCAGAATGGTTTCGCCAGTTTCCTTGTTCCCGCTATCTTGGCCCTGGTGATTCAACAGACCTTGATTTTGGGAATCGGTATGTTGGGTGGTACGGCTCGCGAGCGAAACCGTTTTCACGGCTTGGTGCCCATTAACAAGCGATATGGGGGCACGTTGCGTATCGTCTTGGGAAAGTCCTTGACTTACCTCTTGCTCTATGTGGTGGTTTGTATTTGGGTTATGGGAATTGTCCCTAGATTGTTCTCTTTGCCCCAGGTGGGACATCCGTTCACGATCCTTCTCTTTACGTTGCCTTACCTGTTCGCTTGTATCTTCTTGTCGATGACCCTTTCCGGTTTCCTGACCAACCGCGAGGCGCCGATGTTGATATTCGTGTTCACCTCCTTGATTTTCCTGTTTATATCGGGTGTTTCTTGGCCGCAATCGGCGATTCCGCCCTTTTGGAAGGCTTTGGGCTATCTGTTCCCCTCCACGCCGGGCATCCAAGGATTTATCCGGATCAATACGGCCGGCGCCACGTTGAATGAGGTCGCTCACGAGTATCAAGTGTTGTGGTTGCAGGCGGGCATTTATTTCATTACGGCCTGTATGGTCTATCGTTATCAGATCATACGGACTCGTCGGCGTATCCTTCAGCAATACCAGCGAATGAGGCTACTTCGCGAGAGCCATATGAAGTAGGACAATTTTGCCATACGCATTTTTGGGCTCGCCAAGCGGTTTGCCGAGCTGCCATACGCATTTTTGGGCTCGCCAAGCGGTTTGCCGAGTTGCCATACGCATTTTTGAATTTACAAAGAGGGTTGGGTTACCATATGGATAGAATAAAATGGTGATTAAATCGCTTTTTTAAAGAATTTAACTTTGCGAAGGAGATAAAGATAAGAATATAGTTCTACTTTTGTGAAAAATCTTTGAGAAACTTAAATTTGTAATAGTGCTATGCAAAACAGACGTAATTTTTTGAAGCAAGCTTCTCTTTTGCTTGCTGGTGGTTTGGTGGCTCCGCAAATCTTGACTTCTTGTGGAGGTAAGAGCGCATCTAATGGTGCGGCTAGCGAGGCTGCCGCTGAGGTAGCTAAGAAACATATCGGTCTTCAGCTTTATTCTTTGCGTGACGATATCAATGACTTGGGTATCCAGAAAGTTTTGGAGATCGTCTCTAAGATGGGTTATGTAAACCTGGAGACTGCTGGTTATAGCGATGACGGTAAGATCTACGGTGTTGATCCCGCTGAGTTCAAGAAAATGTGCAGCGACTTGGGCATGAGAGTGACCAGTGCTCACTTGACTCACTTCTTGAGCGACGATATGAACAAGGATTTGGTTTGGTGGAACAACGCTATCGAGGCTCATAAGAAAGCTGGCATGAAGTATATGGTTATGCCTGTTTCTCCGATCAACGAGAAAGCATCTTTGGATGACTTGAAGCGTTATTTCGGCGACTATTTCTATCAGATCGGTTTGGCTGCCGCTGGTGCTGGTATCAAGTTCGGTTACCACAACCACGACTATGAGTTCAAGCAGATCGACGGTAAGATCATTTATGATCAGATGTTGGAGTACTCAAGCCCAGATCACGTTATGTTCGAGATGGATGTATATTGGGTAATGCGTGGTGGTCAGAATCCTGTTGAGTACTTGAAGAAATATCCGAACCGTTTCCCGATCCTGCACATTAAGGATGAGAAGGCAATCGGCGCTAGTGGTACAATGGACTTCAAGCCTATCTTCGATCAGGCTTATGCTAACGGCATGAAGGATTGGTACGTAGAGGTTGAGCGTTATGATGGAACTCCTCAGGAGGATGTACAGAAGAGCTACGACTTCTTGAACAAGGCTGATTACGTAAAATAATAGGAAAATCAACCTATAACTAAATTAAAAGCTGTGTCCGTTTTCGGCACAGCTTTTTTTATGTTTTCTACAGAAGCGAAACCTGTTGGGTAGCACGTACGATCTCGTCCCATTTCTCCGCCAATTCGCTTACGCTGGAGAGCAGGAGATCCGCTCCGGCCTGTAATAAGACCTCATCGCTTAATGGACCCGTATTAACGGCGATGGTGAAGATTCCTGCCGCTACACCCGCTTGCACGCCCATCGGGGCGTTTTCCACGACGATAGCCTCATTGGCATTGACTCCAGCCTTCTCCAGTCCCATCAGGTAAGGTTCAGGATTAGGCTTGCCATATTTTACGTCGAACGCTGTCACCATCTTCTCGGGCGAGAAGATTCCTGGATAACTATGCTCCAGCTTGTCGATCAATGTTTTTTGTCCGGATCCGGTGACGAGTACCCTTTGTATGCCATAGGCTTTTACCTTATTCAACAACTCCGCCGCTCCGGGCATAGGTGTCCCGTCGTTATATTGGTTGAACAGGTAGGCCTTTTCCTTGTAGATACTTTTCTTTTCCTCTTCCGTTGCCTCACGGTTGAATGTTCGTAAGAAAAGCTCATTGATTGTTCCTTCTCCTGTCCGTCCCTCAAACAGGTAGAAATCCTCGATTGTCGCTTTTAGGTGGTGCTTTTCGGATACCTCTTTCCAGGCTTTCGCATGAAAGCGCATGGAGTCGTATAAAACACCGTCCATATCAAACAGGACCGCTTTGGGTGAAAGTTGTTTGTGTTGATGATTTTGTAAATAACGGTTAATCGCTTCTTGTATCATTTTCTAGTTGTCTAAAAAAGAAGGCCTATCACTAAATATTAGGATAGGCCTTGAATGGTTATTCAATCATTTTGAATATTCGGCTTATAAGCGAGCCTGGATAGCGGCGCTTTCCTTCTCGTAACCTGGCTTGTTCAGCAGGGCGAACATGTTCTTCTTGTAAGCCTCAACACCTGGTTGGTTGAATGGGTTGACACCCAAAATATAACCACTGATACCACATGCTTTCTCGAAGAAGTAGAAGAGCTGTCCGATATAATAAGCGCTAACTTCCGGCATTGTAATCTTAATGTTAGGAACGCCACCGTCAACGTGTGCCAATTGCGTACCAAGTTCAGCCATCTTGTTGACCTCATCTACTCGTTTACCGGCCAAGAAGTTCAAGCCGTCCAAATTGGCCTCATCAGATGGGATAACGACCTCATGATCTGGTTTCTCAACAGAGATGACACTCTCGTAGATGCTACGCTCACCTTCTTGAATCCACTGACCCATTGAGTGCAGATCTGTTGTGAAATCAACAGAAGTCGGGAAGATACCTTTGCCATCTTTACCTTCGCTTTCGCCGTAAAGTTGTTTCCACCACTCACCGATGTAGTGCAATTTCGGATGGAAATTGCAGAGAATCTCGATCTTTTTGCCACTCTTGTAAAGCTCATTGCGAGTTGCCGCATAGAGCGCTGAAATGTTCTCTGCAAAAGGAACAGATTGGTCTGTCGCTTTCTCCATGGAAACAGCACCAGCCACGAGATCGCGGATATTGATGCCCGCTACTGCGATTGGAAGTAAACCAACTGGAGTCAATACAGAGAAACGTCCACCAACGTTATCAGGGATAACGAATGTTTTATAACCCTCTTGATCCGCTAAAGTACGCAATGCGCCTTTCTTAGCGTCAGTGATAGCGACAATCCGTTTCTTAGCCTCTTCTACACCAACAGCCTCTTCCAGTTGTTTTTTGAGCAAACGGAAAGCCAAAGCTGGCTCTGTTGTCGTTCCGGATTTAGAGATATTGATGATTCCGAACTGCTTGCCTTTCAATACTTGGCTTAACTCATACAAATAGTCCTCACCAATGTTGTGTCCGGCATAAAGCAGGATCGGATTTTTACGTTCGGTCTGGAGCCAGTCAAAGCTATTATTCAGAGCCTCAACAACTGCTTTTGTGCCTAAGTAACTGCCACCGATACCGATTGCTACGATCACCTCACATTTCTCACGGAGTGATTTAGCTGTGTTTTCGATGTCTGTCAACTCCTCGTCAGTGATAGATGAGGGAAGGTGTAACCAACCCAGGAAGTCGTTACCCGCACCATTGCCATTATGCAAAGTTGCGATACATTCCATTACTTTGGCCTCTTGGGCATAAACTTGCTCTTTTGAAACAGCACCTAGTGCCTTTTCAATGTTCAAACCAATGTTTTTCATATAATATTATTTAAACGTTTCTGTTAATTGCCGGATTACGGTCACCGGCGATTTCCTTTCATATAAAATCTCGTAGACAGCGTCCAGGATCGGCATATTTACCTTATACTGGGCGTTGATCTCATGCATACATTTCGTGCCGTAATAGCCTTCTGCGATCATTTCCATCTCGAGTTGTGCCGTTTTAACGGAATAACCCTTTCCGATCATGGTCCCGAATGTCCGGTTACGGCTGAAACGAGAATAGGCTGTCACCAACAGGTCTCCTAAATAGGCAGAATCGGTGACATCACGCTCAAGACTGTGTACGGCGTTGAGGAACTCCTTCATCTCACCAATCGCATTGGAAAGGAATACGGCTTGGAAATTATCTCCATATTTCATGCCATGGCAGATTCCAGCCGCAATGGCGTAGACATTTTTCAATACCGCTGCATACTCAATGCCACGTACGTCTTGACAACAGGAGTTGAACAGGTATTGATTCCTGAATATGGGAGATATGGCCCGTGCCTTCTCAAGGTCGGAACAGCCTAATGTGATATAAGATAATCGTTCTAACGCGATTTCCTCCGCATGACATGGACCTCCAATTACGGCGATATTATCTTGCGGAACCTGATAATATTCGGTCAGGTAATCCGTAATAAGCATATTCTCATCAGGAACAATTCCTTTAATTGCGGAGATGATGAATTTGTCTGCCATCGATGTCTTCACCTTTTTCAAATGTTGTTTGAAGAAAGGTGAAGGTGTTGCGAAAATCAACGTATCAGACTCATTGATGGCCTGGTTGATATTCGAAAAGAAGGTGATCTTTTCAGTATTAAATTTGACGGATGTCAGGTAACAAGGATTGTGTCCCAACTGCATAAAATCTTCAATGCGATCGGGACGACGCATATACCAATTTATACTATCTTGTGTCGAAAGAGCGATCTTAGCCAAGGCGGTAGCCCAGCTACCGCCTCCCATGATCGCTATTTTACCAGGTAGATTCATCTCATTTGTTATTTTCCCGCATTAGCAATCCATTCCTCAACCTCTTGTGCTGTCGGATTCTGAAGTTCCAATTTATATTTCTTATTCAATTCGCACAGGTCTTGACGCAATTTGTTGGGATTTGCCTCTTTGACAGCACCCACTGTTACGTAACCTGCTTTTTGAAGGGCAGGAACCCATTCTGTCGGGATACCAACCGCCGCATACTTGTCGGCCGAATCTTTCTTAACGGTCTTCTCAGGTCGCATTTGCGGGAAGAACAATACCTCTTGGATAGTAGTTTGGCCTGTCATTAACATGACCAAACGATCCATACCGATACCCATACCACTCGTTGGAGGCATTCCATATTCCAACGCACGAATGAAGTCTTGATCGATGAACATCGCTTCATCGTCGCCCTTTTCGCTCAGACGTAATTGTTCTTGGAAACGCTCGTATTGATCAATAGGATCGTTTAACTCAGAATAGGCATTAGCTAACTCCTTGCCATTAACCATTAACTCGAAGCGTTCGGTCAGGCTTGGGTTTGAACGATGTTTCTTTGTCAGAGGCGACATCTCGATAGGATAGTCGGTAATGAAAGTCGGTTGGATATAGTGGCCTTCACAGAACTCACCGAAAATTTCGTCGATCAACTTACCTTTACCCATCGTCTCGTCGATCTCCATATTCAGTTTTCCACAAACTTCACGGATTTGTGCCTCATCCATTCCGGTTAGGTCATAACCCGTAAATTCCTTGATGGCGTCGAGCATTGTAACACGTTTATAAGGCGCTTTGAAGCTGATGATGTTATCACCCATCTTAACCTCAGTTGTTCCATTCACGTCAAGACAGATCTTTTCAAGCATCTTTTCTGTGAAATCCATCATCCAGTTGTAGTCCTTATAAGAAACGTAAATCTCCATGCAGGTGAACTCCGGATTGTGTGTACGGTCCATACCCTCATTTCGGAAATTCTTCGAGAACTCATAAACGCCCTCAAAGCCACCAACGATCAGGCGTTTCAGATAAAGCTCATCTGCGATACGCAAATAGAGAGGTATATCCAAGGCGTTGTGGTGTGTGATGAATGGACGTGCTGCCGCTCCGCCTGGGATTGACTGCAGGATAGGAGTTTCTACCTCCAAATAACCTTTCGAATTGAAATATTCGCGCATTGAGTTGAAAACTTTTGTGCGCTTGATGAAAATATCTTTAACACCATCGTTTACGACCAAGTCAACATAACGCTGGCGGTATCGGAGTTCCGGATCATTGAATCCATCATAAGCGACGCCATCCTTGTATTTAACAATTGGCAACGGACGGAGTGACTTGGATAAAACGGTGATTTCCTCAGCGTGTACGGAGATCTCGCCCATTTGTGTACGGAAAACAAAACCTTTGATTCCTACGAAATCGCCAATGTCCAGAAGTTTCTTGAAGACGATATTGTAAAGATCTTTGTTCTCGCCGGGGCAAACATCATCACGTGAGATGTAAACCTGGATTCGTCCTTTTGAGTCCTGCAACTCCATGAAAGAGGCTTTACCCATGATTCGACGGCTCATGATACGGCCAGCGATACGGACGGGGCGAGGCTCTGCGTCATCCTTAAAAGACTCCTTTATCTCTGTAGAAAAAGCGTTCGTGACAAATTCCGCTGCGGGATACGGCTCAATGCCCATCTGGCGTAATTGCTCCATGCTGTTACGCCGGATGATTTCCTGTTCACTCAGTTCTAATAGATTCATTATGATATTATTTTGTATAATATGCGGCAAAAATACAAAATATTTCTGATATAAATGGATATAATCGGATAGCGTTGCTTAGGGAAGGCATAAAAATAATAGCTATCCTATTTCGTAAAGGTATTCTGTTCCATTATGAGATCTCTGGTTAGAGATCGATTTTACGGGTTGGACCGAAGAGGTAGGGACGTACTTTCTCGGGGAGCAGGAAACGAACATCACGCCCCTCACGACAAGCTTCTCGGATCATGGTTGATGAGATCTCAATGATGGGGGCGTTAACTGCTACGATGTTGGAACGGCTGATTTCGCCAACGGGATAACCTAAACGAGGATAGACGATGATATGATAATCGTTTAAAAGCCGTTCATGCTCTTTCCAACGGTTTATGATTTGCCAATTGTCTGAACCCATGACGAGATGGAATTCCCGTTCGGGATAGGTGTTGGCAAGGGCTCTTAACGTATCAATCGTGTAAGTTGGTTGGGGTAATTGGAACTCGAAATCGCTTACCTTGAATTTGGGATAATCGCCGATCGCTGCTGCTACCATCTCGAGACGCAATCGGTCGTCTATCAGTTGGGCGCGAGCTTTGATCGGGTTGTGAGGAGTGACCATAAACCACAACTCATCCAATCCTCCAAACTCACACAGCCAATTGGCGAGTGCCAAATGGCCTATGTGGATGGGGTTGAACGAGCCGCTATAGATGCCTGTTTTCATTTTTCCCATGGAACGCGTTTCTTTCAACTCCTGTTTTTCCAGGCACGGTAGTTGGTAAAACAGATGAAAACGTTAAAGAGCAAAGCTGCGCCGATGACATATTCTTTCTTGTAGAGCCCATAAGCCGCTATGCCGGCGCTCGCTATGCCCAACAGGATGGAAAGCGTCATCATGAAACGGGGATTCTTGAATGGATTGGCCATGACGTTTATTGTTGGTTAAGAAATTGACGAACCACCTCAAGCGTCTCACGCTCGGCCTTTTCCAAGTCGTCGTTTATGATAACCTTATCGAACTTGTCGGCGAATCCCAACTCATAAGTCGCTTTGGCCACACGGCTCTCTATCACCTCTGGCGTGTCGGTGCCACGGCCGATCAGGCGTTTGCGTAACTCCTCGACACTGGGTGGCTGGATGAAGACCGAGAGGGCTTTGTCTCCAAAATAGCGTTTGATGTTGCATCCGCCGACAACATCCACGTCGAAGATCACGTTATCGCCTTCAGCATGGATTCGCTCGATCTCACTTTTCAATGTGCCGTAAAATTTGTCGTGGTAAACCTCCTCATATTCGAGGAATTGGCCGTCGGCTACCCGCCGACGGAACTCGTCGGGTGTCAGGAAGTAATACTCTACGCCATCGCGTTCGGTGCCTCGAGGAGCCCGGCTGGTTGCCGAGATCGAGAAACGCAAGGGCAAGCCCTGTCCTAATAGGTAGTTGATGATGGTCGATTTTCCCGATCCGGAAGGGGCGGAGAAGATCACGCATTTGTCTGCCATATTTCTCGTGATTTGATTTATGAATTATAAATTATAATACGTTCAAGACCTGTTCCTTGATCTGCTCGAGCTCGTCTTTCATCTGGACGACGATCTTTTGCATTTCCGCATGGTTGCTTTTTGAGCCAAGCGTATTGATCTCGCGTCCCATTTCCTGGGCGATGAATCCTAGCTTTTTGCCTTGCCCATGGCCGTTGGCCATTGTGGTGAGGAAATATTTCAGGTGGTTATCAAGGCGGTTTTTCTCCTCGTTAATGTCGAGTTTCTCGATGTAGTAGATCATCTCTTGCTCAAGTCGATTATTGTCATAATCTTTCTCGATCAGTTTCTCCAGGTTCTCAAGGATACGTCCTTTGATCTTATCGATCCGTTCCCGCTCATAGTTTTCCACCTCTTTCAGGAGTTGGGCGATATTGTTGATTTTCTGCTCGAAAAGTTTCTCAAGCATATTACCTTCCTGGATCCGGAAATCACGTAGCTGGTTGGTCGCCTTTTGGATGGTATCAAAGACAACTTGCCATTCCGCCTCATCCGCCTCGGGAGCCTCCGACTTAATTACGTCGGGCATTTTCAGCAGGATCGAGAACCAGTCGGCTGGTTCGGGGATACCCATATTTTGGGAGATACTCTTGATTTGATTGTAGTGATTCTCCAGCGCGACTTGATTGATTTGGGTCGGTGTCTCCTTCCCGATATATTCGATATAGACATTGAATTCGACCTTACCGCGCTCAAGCGCTTGCAACAGGTAACTACGGATTTCCATTTCTTTCTCCTTGTAAATGGAGGGAATGCGGGTGGAAAGATCCAATTGTTTGCTGTTGAGTGCCTTTATTTCGACGGTTACTTTTTTGGAGGGCAGCTCGGCCGTAACCTTGCCGAAGCCCGTCATCGATTGTATCATGATCTCTAAAACTTTCCGCGAATATAGTTTTTTCCGTTGATACCTGATGTTGTGTGTTTTGATTATTTGTTGGTCGTCTTCCTGAAAAGAAGTACATTCGCGATGTATTAAACGTGAAGAATTATGCCTTGTATTTTGAATATTGAGACCTCCACATCGCTTTGCTCGGTGGCTTTGGCGATGGATGGTGAGGTTATTTTCTCGAAGGAGTCCCATGATGGACCTTCTCACGCGTCGTTGTTGGGCGTGTATGTTGAGGAGGCCTTGGGCGCGGCGAAAGCTGGGAATCATTCAATCGACGCTGTGGCTGTTAGTTGCGGGCCGGGCTCTTATACTGGTTTGCGTATCGGTGTCTCGATGGCGAAGGGCTTGTGCTTTGGTTATGGCATCCCATTGATTGGGATCCGGACGCTCGATTTGCTGGCTTCTGAGGCGATCCGGCATGAGGGAGGCGCGACCGACCGTCTTTATTGCGCCATGATGGACGCGCGAAGAATGGAGGTTTATGCGGCGATCTACGATGCTAACCTGTCGGCTTTGCGCCCGGCGGCGGCAGATGTGGTCGATGGGCAGACCTATGCCGATTTCCTGGCGAAAGGTTCGGTTTGCTTCTTTGGTAATGGCGCGGGTAAGTGCGCGTCGGTGATCGATTCGCCCAACGCGTCGTTTATTGAGGGGATCGAGCCGCTGGCATCGGCGATGGCCCCGTTGGCGGAAAAGGCCTATGCGGCGTCGCGATTTGAGGATGTCGCCTATTTCGAGCCTTTCTACCTGAAGGAATTCCAGGCGACGATCGCCAAGAACAAGGTCTTACGGGAAGTTCTTTCCTGATCCTTATTTTAGCCCTTAAAAAATCTTTTGTTTTTGGGGAGGGAATTTTATATTCGCGAAAGGGGAAAAAAACAGGAAATGACAATGCGATTTTTTTATACCATAAACGGTTTTAATAATTTGACATCTTTTAATGCCGAATATTTGGCGGTGCGGGATAATTGTGTAGCAAGCAAGCAAGCAAGCAAGCAAGCAAGCAAGCAAGCAAGCAAGCAAGCAAGCATAGTCTATAATAATAGAGGAATAGTTCGAGCGAAAGCCCGGCTGGTTTCATTTGTCGTGGGATGTATCCCAGGGCCGATGAAGCCAGCCGGGCTTTCGCGTTTTTATTCATTCCCCGTTCTGGTACATGGGCTGTGCTGTTCTATTGAGAAAAATAAGAAAAAACAGAATACTAACAATTAAACTTAGAAACACGTATGAAGAAAAGATTTTTACAAATGGTAAAGAAGCGAGTACATTCCTTGCGGTTGTTCCCGCTTTTGGTATGTTTAGGCTTTTTGATCCCGGCGGTGGGCTGGGGGCAAGCAGGAACTCCAGAGGGTGTTTGGACGGATTTTGCCGCCACAGACTTTGCCGGCGGTGACGGAACAGAGTCAGATCCTTACCAGATCGCCACTGCCGAACAGCTTGCAAAGCTTTCCAAAGACGTCGGCGAAGGGACTTCGTATCAAGGGAACTATTTTATCCTGACAGCTGACATTGATTTGAGCGCCTACCGTTGGGTTCCTATCGGAATTTACAAATGGATGTCTAACGGTACTTCTATCGAGAAAAGTTTTAGGGGCTATCTTGACGGAAGTAATAAGACCATTAGCGGAATGGTTGTAGATGAAAGAGACGATCAGAACAGTGCGGGTTTTTTTGGATGTATCAGAAATGGGCAAGCAGGAAACATAGTGGGGGCAAAAGATCTAACTATTTCTGGTGCGACTGTTTATTTGAACGAAGACGGACTGATGGAGTGTAGTGGTGGTATCTTGGGAGGTGATATTATAGGAAATGAAAACTCCATGGTTGTGTTTGAAAATATTCGCGTGTCCGGTTTTGTTGAAGTAAATAGTATCAATGGTTTCAACAAAATCGGTGGTATGCTCGGATATGCAAGCTGGGTAAAAGCGATAAACTGTCATGCAGAGAATGTTTCTATTTCCGGTGCAAGCAACAGCGGTGGTTTTGTAGGGAATGACAACGGTTCTGTTTTTGAAAATTGCACTGCATCGGGTACGGTATCCGGCAGATGGGGGTTAGGCGGATTTGTGGGATATACAACTGGCACTGTTTTAAATGAAGCTGTCGGTGTTTCTACCTATACAAAATGTGCCGCTGATGTAGATGTGAGCGGAAATGATTGGAGGCTGGGCGGTTTTGTCGGCTATGCAGAATATGGCGAGTTCAACAACTGTGTTGCCTACGGAAATGTGGATAGCAGCGTTGACGGATGGGAGCCGAAAGTGGGCGGCTTTATGGGCGAATGCGGTTCAGCAATAGCAAAAAACTGTCATGCGGCGGGTACTGTAACCTCTGCATCTCCTGTTTATAAGGCAGGCGGCTTTGTCGGTACTTATTCCGGAGGTACTCTTACGGACTGTTCTTTTGACAAAGAAAAGAATCCTACTCTGAACGCCGCAGGAGAAGGAGATCTTCAGGGAGATGGCGTTACTGGCGAAGACAGTTCTACGATACTGGCCAATATTTGTGAAGATTATTACGGCGGTCATCAGTACAGCACCGAGTGGACGGTGGATACCGAAGCCACCTGTACGACAAAGGGAAGTAAATACCAAGCTTGTGAACGCTGCGGAGCAAAAGGGAACATTACTGAAATTCCTGCCCTTGGCCACCAATGGGGCGAACCTGTTTACACATGGAGCGAAGACAACACGGCCTGCACAGCCAAGCGGGTATGTCTGCACGACAGCGAACATAGCCAGACCGCCACAGCAACCGTGACAAGCGAGCAAACCCAAGCCCCCACCTGTACCGACATGGGCGAAATGACCTATACGGCGACATTCATTGAGGAATGGGCAGAGGAGCAGACAAAGACGGAGGGTATTCCCGCCAAAGGCCACAATTACGTGAATGGCACTTGCACCATCTGCGGCGCGGATGATCCGGATTACGTGGAACCCGAGCCGGAGCCGGAACCCGAGCCCACCTATTACCGCGTCGATCTTCGCCCGGTGGAAGGGGCGACGGTCATCCTTTCCGCCGACGAGGTGGAGGAGGGCGGCACGCTGACCTTCACGATCGAGATCGCGGAGGGCTACGTGGCGGACGACCTGATGGTCACCGTCTCGCAGGGCATCGGCAAGGCGGTCGAGGTGAAGCCGGATGAGGCGGGCGTTTATACCGTCAAGGAGGTGGATGGCCTGGTGACGATCACCGTCTATGGCGTGACGGAGGAGCCGGCGACCGCCATCGGGCGCGTCGAGGGCCTTCAGGTCTACGCCCATGAGGGCGCGGTCTGCGTCCATACCCCGACCGAGGCGCGGGTTGTCGTTGTCTCGATGGGCGGCTCAGTCGTGGCGAGCGGCCGGCAGACGGGCCTGCGGCGTTACGCGTTGCCAAGGGGCTTCTACGTCGTCTGGGTGGATGGCGAGAGCTTCAAGGTGGCGAACTAGCCCCCTTCCGGCGCGAGACATTGGTTATTGATAAGTCATCATTTATTAATCATAAACTGTTAAGCATTATGGCAAAGATTATCTTAAACGCGGACTTGTACGACAACGTACTGACCCCCGAGCCGGGCGATTACACCGCCAAGCCGGTCATTACCGGCACGTATCACAACACGGACATCGCCGCCGACATCGTGGCGGAGCGCACCGAGTACCGCCAGGAAACCATTGAGAACATCCTCGCGCTGGCCGACAAGAAGAAGGTGCAGGCCATCGCGAATGGCAAGAGCCTCGTGGACGGCGTTGGGCAGTGGTTGCTCAACCTCTCCGGCTCGTTCGAGGGCGAGTCGCCCCGCTTCGACCCGGAGAAACATCGTGTGGGCGTTACCTTCACCCCCGGCAAGGCACTGCTGGAGGCGATGAAGGAGATCACCTTCAACCTGAACATGGCGACCACCGGCCCGGTCATCAACCAGGTGACCGACGTGCGCACCCAGAGCGTGAACGGCCAGATCACGCCGGGCAAGAACATCGTCATCAGTGGGACGAATATTCTCATGAAGGGCAGCGACCCGTCGGTGGGCATCTACTTCACGAAAGACGAGGCAGACGCCCAGCCGGTGAAGGTGGAGTACTTCTCCCGCAGCACAAACACGGAACAGATCGTGGAGGTGCCCGACAGCCTCGCCGATGGGCAGTATTACCTGAGCGTCACCACGCAGGCGGGCGCCAATTACCAACTACTGAAGACGCCGCGCACGTATCGCTTCCCCATCCTGCTCACCGTTGGCGATGAGACGGGCGGCGGCGGTACTCCCGGCGAGGTTTAATCGCGCCTCTCCCCCTATCATAGAGCCTCCTCTATGCCCGTACGGAGTGCCTCGTCTCTTACCCATCATAGACGAGGCTCTCTTACCCGTCATAGACGAGGCTCTCTTATTCATTATAGACGGGGCTCTCTTGCCTGTCATAGACGAGGCTCTATGAATATACCATTGAAAAAATGTTAAAATACAGGCCAAGGCCAATCGGATCGCGATCCGGTTGGGCGGGATTGTTCGTGCAGGCTGGAGGCCTGCGATCTTATAGCGTAGGGCATCGCCCTACGACACTGTGGGTATTCCCTTTTTATCAAGCCCTGAAGGGGCGGAACAGATGATACCATCTTCTTGTTCCGCCCCTTCAGGGCTTTAAGGGAAAGAGAGGTCACCTTTCCCCAGGGCGTTGCCCTGGGCTATAGTGTTTAAGGCTTTCAGCCTATCCTCTCCGCGTTCCTTTACCGTTGATACACCGCCGTTGCCTTATGCCGGTGTGATGCCCTTCTCCTGAAGGAGCTTCAGGCCGAGATCCTTTAGCTTGAACTTCTGGATCTTTCCACTGCCGGTCATCGGGAAGGTATCGACGATGAAGACATATTTCGGGATCTTGTGGCGTGCGATCTTGCCGCGGCAGAAATCCTTGACCTCATCCTCGGTGAGGTGGGCGCCCTCGTGGCAGATAATGAAGGCGCCGACCTCCTCTCCATATTTCTTCGACGGGACAGCGGCTACCTGCACGTCTTTCACCCCTTGCAGGTGATAGAGGAACTCCTCGATCTCGCGGGGATAGATGTTCTCGCCGCCGCGAATGATCATATCCTTGATGCGACCCGTGATGCGGTAGTTGCCCTGTTCATCCTTGATGCCCAAGTCGCCACTGTGAAGGAAGCCATCCTTGTCGATTACCTCGGCGGTGGCCTCGGGGTTGTTGTAATAGCCCTTCATCGTATTGTAGCCGCGGTTGCACATCTCGCCCTGTACGCCAACGGGGCATTCCTCGCCTGTCTCGGGGTCGATCACCCGCACTTCCGTAAACTCATAATCGCGGCCGACGGTAGTATAGCGTACCTCCGCCGGATCGTCGATCCGGGAGTGGGTCATACCCGGTGAAGCTTCCGTCAGGCCATAGACGCTCGTTACCCGCATGAACATCTTCTCCTCGACCTGACGCATCAACTCGATCGGGCAGAGCGAGCCCGCCATGATACCCGTACGCAACGAGGTGAGATCGAACATCGAGAACATCGGATGGTTCAACTCGGCGATGAACATCGTCGGTACGCCATAAAGAGCGGTACAACGCTCCTTGTGGATCGAGGCCAGCACTACCAGCGGGTCGAACTTCTCGACCATCACCTGCGTACAGCCGTGCGTCAGGACATTCATCGAGGCCAATACCACGCCGAAGCAGTGGAACAGCGGAACGCAGCAGCAGAGCTTGTCGTCTGCCGTGAACTTCATGTGTTCTCCCGTCAGGAAACCATTATTGGTAATATTGTAGTGGGTGAGCATAACGCCCTTGGGGAAGCCCGTCGTACCGGAGGTGTATTGCATGTTGACCACATCGTGGCAGCTGACCTTCTGTTTGGCCGCCTCCAGGTTGTCGTCGCTGATATTTTCGCCTAACAAAAGCAACTCCGGCGTGTTGTACATGCCGCGGAATTTCTCCTGGCCAATATAGACGACGTTCTTCAACTTGGGGAAACGGGCGCTTTTCAGATAACCGCGCTGAGAGTTCTTCAGCTCGGGCAGCATGGTATAGACCATGTCGATGTAGCTACCGTCGAAGACGCCATCGGTGATGCACATCGTATGGATGTCGGCATTCTCGACCAGGTATTCCAGCTCGTTTTGCTTATAGTTGGTGTTGATCGTTACCGCTACCGCGCCGATCTTCGCCGCGGCGAAGAGGAAGGTCAACCAGTCGGGCACGTTGGTGGCCCAGATGCCGACGTGCGTACCATGGTGAACGCCGATCGACAACATACCCTTCGCCATATGATCCACACGCTCGTTGAATTGTTTCCACGTGAAACGCAGGTTGCGGTCCGAGTAGACGATGTATTCCTTGTCGGGCGTTGTCTGGGCCCAATGCTCCAGCCATTGCCCTAATGTTTTTTCTTGCAGTTCCATTCGTTTACAGCTTTAGGATTCAGGTTTGATCAGAACGGGGTATAGACAACACCGAGAATGCGGGCCTCGCAACCGGGAGCGGCATGCACGTGGTGCGATACGATAGAGTCGTAATAGATGCTGTCGCCCTCCTCGAGCAGGTAGCGGTTCTTGCCATAAATGATTTCAAGCACGCCACTCATGACGTAGATGAATTCCTCACCCTCGTGTGAAGACGGGATAAACTCCACGCCCTCGGCGGTCGGCTCGACATCAATCAAAAAAGGCTCCATGTGACGGCCCGACTTGTCTTGCGCCAGCGAGTGATATTCCATGAATTTGTTTTCGGTTGTCGCATTATTGGTAAAGTCGATACTGTTGTTCTCGTAACTGTCTTTCTTGCGGTTAACGACAGGACCCAGCTCTGTTTGGTCATCCAGGAAAGTTCCCAGGCGAACACCCAATACGCGGGCGATCTTGATAAGCGGTGCCAACGAGGGGAAGTCGATATCGCTTTCGATTCGCTCAATTTGCTCTTTCTTTAATCCTGAACGCTCGGCTACCTCGTCGATGGTCAGTTGCTTGGACTCTCGTATGCTTTTGATCTTGTTTCCGATGATCTTGTTGTTTCCCATGTCTGTCTTATATTTTTCAGTTAGATTTTTTGTTTATTATTTTGTGGTGTCTTTTCCATTTTTCCTGGAAAAGAACGTCGCGAAAATAATGATTAATTCAATATAAAAAGAAAATAGGGATTAAAAGTTTTGTTTTATCGCAAAAAAGTTTCGATTTGCCGAAAAATGAAACTGATAAGGCGTTGTTAAGCGGAAAAAGGGAATAGTCATAAAATGAAAAGAAATCCTCGGCAGGGGCATTAGGGCATTTTGTCATTGGAAACTCTTGCCGAGGATCTTCTTAATCTTAATATTTAAAGCTGCCACCTCCAAGGAACTCACGCAGGAGCGAGGTGCCCGGAAGCGCATCCTCATTGAGATAATTGAAATACTTGAGGAAACGGAGCAGACGGTAAGCCTCGGCGTTGGCGGGGCTATTCTCCATTACCTCCGCGAGGATCGGCTCAGCGTATTTGCGAAGGGCGGCCAGTTCGTAAAGCATGGCACTGTTGAACATGGCGTCCGCGTTCTCCTGGAAGGGGAAGATCCACTTGTTCTCTCCGGCACGTACGCTTGGCCAACGTTGGATGGTCTGCTCGGCCGAGTAGCCACGGAAGCGATAATCGCGGATGATACGACGTAAGAGACGATTATCCGTTGTCGGGATCCAGTTGTGATTGTCGAGCGAGATGGTTGTCAATACGGAGACGTAGATCCGATATTTATAACGGTCTTCTATGAAGGAGGTCAACTCCGGGTTAAGGCCATGGATTCCCTCCATGATGAGGACAGAGTTGTCGTGCATCTTTAACCGACGTCCCTTGTAAATTCGTTTGCCGGTCTCAAAATTGAACGAGGGAAGATCGATCTCCTCTCCGGCCAACAGCTTTTTGATGTCTTGGTTGAGGTAGGGCAGGTCGAGGGCGTAGAGCGACTCGAAATCATACTCGCCATTCTCGTCGAGTGGCGTGTCTTCCCGGTTGAGGAAATAGTCGTCGAGCGAGATGCCGATCGGGTGGATCAGGTTGGTGATGAGCTGTACTTCCAGTCGTTTGCAGAAAGTGGTCTTGCCGGATGACGAAGGACCGGAGATGAGAACGATGCGCACGCCGTCGCGATAACGGTTGGCGATCTCCTCGGCGATTTTGGCAACCTGCTTCTCCTGCATCGCCTCCGAGACAAGGACAATCTCTTGGGCCATACCTTTTTGGATAGCGACGTTGAGATCACCTACGTTATTGAGTCCCACCGTACGTTGGAGGGTCAGATGCTCCTTGTAGGCGTTGAACATTTTATCCTGCTTGATGATGGACTCAATCTCGTCTGGCTTGTCGGGGCGAGGCACCTGGAGCAGGAGGCCGTTGGCATAGGGGACAAGATCGAACAGGTGGACGTAACTGGTCGACGGAGTAAGGCAACCATAGAAAAAGTTGACATAACCGTCGAGTTCATAATAAGAGGTATAGATCATGCCTGCGGTCTCGATCAGCCGGGCCTTGTCTTCCATACCGTTCGCTTTAAGATAATGGACGGCCTCTTCGGTGCGCATATGCTTGTGTTCGAAAGGCAGGTCAGCCTCGATCAGGTCACGCATCCTGGACTTGATGAGGTCGATCGTTTCGGTCGTAAGCGGATGCTCATCCTCAATGATCGCGTAATAGCCTTTAGATACCGGATGTTCGAGATGGAGCGTCGCTAAGGGAAGAATATCGTGAACCGCTTTTGAGAAAATGAAGCAGAGTGAACGGACATAGGTGCGTTGCCCCGATGACTTGGAATAGTCGATAAACTCGACATCCTTGTCCTGCCAGCAACGGAAGCTCAATCCCTCGGTTTTATTGTTCACTTGCGCGTTCATCGGCCGTGAGGCTAGGGGCTCTCCGACGGCCTCATAGATATCCAGTAAAGAAGAGCCGATGGGCACCTCAACCCGCTTATGGTTGTTTTTGCAGTAAATCGAGATCGTGTTAAGCATAGATACTAAATTAATTTTTGTAAATTTGTCCCCTAAAGTTAGGAATATAAATCGGATCTATTATCCAAGTTAAACGTAATTTACATGGACTACTCTTTTTTTGATTTTCTGCGCCTGATCGGGGCGTTGGGATTTTTCCTTTATGGCATGAAGATCATGAGCGAGGGTTTGCAGAAATTCGCGGGCGACAGCTTGCGGCGGATCCTGACAGCCATGACCTCGAACAGGGTGGCGGGTGTGCTGACCGGCGTGTTGATCACCGCTCTCATCCAATCCTCTTCCGCGACGACCGTTATGGTCGTAAGTTTCGTGAACGCCGGCCTGTTGACCCTGACCCAGGCCATCGGCGTGATTATGGGTGCTAACATCGGTACGACGGTGACGGCCTGGATCATCTCAACGCTGGGCTTCAAGATTGATATTGGTGAGTTTGCCCTGCCGATCCTGGCTTTTGCGATTCCTTTCCTTTTCTCAGGTAAGAGCTCTCGTAAGTCGCTAGGTGAGTTTATCTTCGGTTTCTGTTTTCTCTTTATGGGACTTCAGGCCCTGAAGGATAACGCACCGGATTTGGGCGCTAATCCCGATATGCTGGCTTTCGTCCAGAATTACGCGGATATGGGTTATGTCTCGATTTTGTTATTCCTGTTAATAGGTACGGTGCTGACGATTATCTTGCAATCCTCGTCGGCGACAATGGCCATCACCTTGATCATGTGCGCTAACGGTTGGATCGGTTTCCACTTGGGTGTGGCATTGGTTTTGGGTGAGAATATTGGTACGACAATCACGGCGAACTTGGCGGCGTTGACGGGAAATACACAATCCCGCAGGGCCGCCTTGGCGCATTTGGTGTTTAACCTGTTTGGCGTTTTTTGGGTATTGTTGCTTTTCTATCCCTTCACGAATGCGGTCGCGTGGTTCGTATCCGACTGCATGGGTGTTACGGACCAGACAGTAGCGGTGCCCTTCATGCTTTCCGCTTTCCATACGGCGTTTAATATCAGTAATACATTTATATTGATATGGTTTGTGCCGTTGATCGAGAAGGTGGTTTGTTTGCTGATCAAGCCCAAGGCGGAGGACGAGGAATATCGTTTGCGTTATATTACGGGTGGTATGCTCTCGACGGCAGAGTTGTCCATTATACAAGCGCATAAGGAGA